>Ga0302227_10002594_pt1 | contig 12295 bp, 11 predicted proteins | sample II_Palsa_N1_1_FD_193525 | JGI IMG/M metagenome (GOLD analysis project Ga0302227, IMG submission 193525) | Peat permafrost microbial communities from Stordalen Mire near Abisko, Sweden - II_Palsa_N1_1 | ecosystem: Environmental > Terrestrial > Soil > Palsa > Peat permafrost | place: Sweden...
ACTCAAGACCATACATTACATAGGGATACGCATGAACAAGACTCTTCTCTCCGCCGCACTGATCGCCGGTTTCGGCATCGCTGCACTCGTCCCGCAGACGACTGAAGCGGCCAACACCAGCTCCGGCACCATCTCCTTCACGGGCACGCTCACCGCGTCCACCTGCACCGTGGCTGTGAACGGTAGCACCTCTACCCTGGCTATCGCGCTGCCAACCACTCCGCTGGTTAACGGGGTACTTTCAACTGCTGGCTCGTCGGCCGGCTGGACCGCGGTAACCCTCACCCTGAGCAGCTGCACTTCGCTGACCGGCTATACCAAGGTCTTCCCGTACTTCACGGGGACGGGCATTGACACCACCACCGGCTACTTGTCCAACACCGGAACCGCCACCAATGTGGAAGTCGCACTGTCGAATGGCCAGAGCTTGACCAATGTGTTGACACTGCAGGGTGCGTCGGGCGCCCAGAATGCGGGCACGCAATTGCTATCGGCCGCCACTCCGACGTTTGCCTATTACGCCGGCTATGTGGCTCCAACTGCCGCTGCCACGGCAGGTAGCGTCGCTGCTTCCGTTCAGTACAACCTCAATTACCAGTAAGAGCTAGCAAGTCTCGCTGCTGCGGCCGGAGTTCCGGCCGCAGCGTAACCCTCACTGGCATCCGAGATCCCGATGAACAAACCGATCCGCGCCCTGACCGCGGCGCTGCTGGTCATCGGCTGCGCGCTATTCACCGTCCAAGCCAATGTGATCATCTCCGGCACCCGGGTGATCTTTCCGGCCAAGGACAGCGAAGTCACTGTACGCCTGACCAATCAGAACACCACGCCGGCGCTGGTCGAGGCCTGGATCGACAGCGGCGACCAACAATCCACGCCGGACAAGGTGAATACACCTTTCCTGATCACGCCCCCGCTGTTCCGCATGGAGCCGAATCGCGATCAGAGTCTGCGCATCCTGTTTACCCATAGCCAACAGCCATTGCCGACTGACCGTGAGTCGGTGTTCTGGCTCAACGTGCTGGAAATTCCACCGAAGCCAAGCGGCCCGCAATTCCTCGACAAGAATTACATGCAGATGGCGATCCGTTCGCGGCTGAAGCTGTTCTATCGTCCTGCCACCCTGTCGGGTGATCCAGTGAAAGCGCCGGGCGAGCTGAGCTTCAAGGCTGGCAGCGAAGCGGGATCGGGCACCCTGGTGGTGCACAACCCCACACCTTATTACGTGACCATCGGCCAGATCACGGTGAATGTCGGTGGCACAGCGCACAAGGTCGACACCGGCATGGTGGCGCCGCTGTCCGATTTGCGCTTGAACATATCGGACCTGAAACAGGCTCCGGATGTCGGCAGCGCGATTCAGTATGACTGCATCAATGACTACGGCGCCGACGTAGTCCTCAAGGGCGCCGTTTCGCGGTGAACTCCCGGCATGCCACATACCAACTCGGCCAATACTGGCCTGTGGCGTGCCGTCGCGTTCTTCTTTGTGCGGGTATTGCCACTGCGCTAGCCAGCTGGACTGGTGCATCGAGTGCATCGCCCGTCAATGGCGCGGATGCATCGGCCAGTCCTGCAGATGCCAGTGCCAGCGGTGGCTACGCCGATTTCGACCGCAGCCTGTTGTCCGGTGCCGGCCAGAACACCACGGACCTGTCCCGCTTCGAACACGGCAATCCGGTGCTACCCGGCAGTTACAACACGGACATCTATCTCAACAATATCTGGGTTGGCCGCAGCGATGTGCGTTTCGCTGCCGCTGCGGAAAAAGTCAGCGCCACGCCGTGTGTGGATCGCCAACTGCTCGAGCAGTTGGGGCTGCATCCGGCCAAGCTGTCCGACGAGACCACCGCGCAACTAAAAGATCCGACAGCCTGCGTGAGCATTGGCAGCCTGATTCAGGACGCCAACATGACATTCGACATGGCTGACCTGCGCTTGGACACCAGCGTGCCACAGGCTTATCTCGGCCAGATGCCACGCGGTTATGTCAGCCCGGAATACTGGGACGCGGGTGTGCCTGCGGCGTTGCTGAACTACAACTTCGATAGCTATCACAGCAACACTCAGGGCCAGAGCCAGACGACGTCGTATCTTGGCCTGAACACGGGCCTCAATTTCGGCCCGTGGCATCTGCGCGAGAATGCCACCGTCAACTGGGAGTCGGCCACGGCCGGCACCCCGGCGCGGCACCAATGGCAGAATATCGATACCTACGTGCAGCGCGACCTGCCCTCGCTGCGTTCGCTGTTGACGATCGGCGACAGCTATACCGATGGTGCGGTATTCGACAGCTACGGCATACGCGGCGTGCAACTCGCCACTGACGATCGCATGCTGCCGCAATCGCTGCAGGGTTATGCGCCGGTCGTACGTGGTGTAGCCAACACCAATGCCAAAGTCACGGTGCGCCAGAACGGCGTGCAGATCTACCAGACCACGGTGGCACCCGGTCCATTCACCCTCACCGATCTCTACCCGACCGGCTATGGCGGCAACCTGGATGTCACGGTAACCGAAGCGGATGGCCGCGTAAGTACTTTTATCGTGCCCTATGCTTCGGTGGCGCAATTGCTGCGCCCCGGCATTACCCGTTTTGACGTCGCCATCGGTGAACTACGCAACGTATCGATCCAGGACAAACCCGCCGTGGTGCAGGCCACGGTGCAGCATGGCTTCAACAACCTGCTGACAGGGTATACCGGCATCGTAGGCTCGCAGGGCTATGCCGCTGCGCTAGTGGGTGCAGCGATCGATACACGGTATGGTGCGTTGGCCCTGGACGTTACCCAAGCCAACACACACATTCCCGGTTATTCGACGCAGTCCGGTCAGAGCATGCGGGTGACCTACAGCAAGATCATTACGTCAACGCAAACGACGCTGTCGGTCGCTGCATACCGTTATTCGACCGGTGGTTTTCTAAACCTGAGCCAGGCCGTCCAGGCCCGCGACTACGCACGTCAGGGAATCAACGCTTTCGATTACGTGCCGCCGCAGCCAGTGACAACGATCGATGGCGTTCCGGAGCAGAGCGTACTCACGCCAGCCCAGCAAGCCACACTCAATGGAAGCGCGTTCACTGCCAATCCGATTCTCTCTGCCACAGGAGTGGAACGTCAACGCAACAACTTCACACTCTCGCTCAGCCAACCGTTGGGGAAAAATGGCGGTTCGATCTATGCCAACGTCTCTGCCAGCGACTACTGGAATCGTACCGGTAACGACACGCAGTTTCAGGTGGGCTATAGCAACCATTTCCATCGGCTGTCTTACAACATCTCAGCCATGCGTACGGTCGACCCACTTGGCCGGTATGACAACGAGTACATGGTGAGCTTCAGTTTGCCATTGGGCGGCAGTCCGCACGCACCGAGCCTCACACTGAATATCACGCACGATCAAAACGGCAGCTCGCAGGATCAGGCCATGTTGAATGGCACTTTCGGCAGCGATAGCCAATTCAACTATGGCGCCACGGCAACGCATAGTGGCGACGGCGGCGGCAATGCCGGCAGCGTGAATGCGGGTTACCGCAGCCCGTACGCGGTGTTCAACGCCAGCTATGGTGATGGAAGCGGCTATTCACAGGCGTCAGTGGGCGTGAGCGGGGCCGTGGTAGTACATCCGGGTGGCATCACGTTCGGCCAGCCGGTGGGCGACACTATCGGCATCATCTACGTGCCCGGCGCCGCTGGTGCACAGCTGAACAGTGCAGCCGGTGCGCGCGTTGATCACTTCGGTTATGCGCTGGTGCCTTACCTCACACCCTACAACCTCAATACGATCCAGATCGATCCCAAGGGCCTGCCGCTGGACGTGCAGCTCGACGCCACCAGTGCGCAGGTAGCGCCTTATGCGGGTGCGGTGGTGATGCTGAAGTTCAAGACCGAGAATGGTCGTGCGCTGATCGTGCACGCCAACTTCGCAAACGGTGAGGCATTGCCATTCGGCGCGGAAGTGTTCAACGAGAAAGGAATCTCACTGGGTGTGGTTGGCCAAGCCGGACAAATCCTGGTGCGGGGTGTCAACCAGTCCGGTGAACTGAGCGTGCGCTGGCAGGATGACAGTGGAGCAGCACAGTCGTGCTCGTTCGCCTACCAGCTTGCGCCACGAGCAAAGGACAAACAGGCGAAAGCCTACCAAGAGATCCAGGCAACTTGCGCACGCCACAGCGCGGTCGCGCAGGTCACGAGGAGTGGAACATGACGCATCGTTTCAATAACGCTCCGCGATGCGCCCGACTCTTTGTGTGGCTGTTGCTGGCGATCGTCGCGATTGGCTGGGCGCCACTTGCCGCTGCCGCCCCTAACTGCACAGCCTCATCAGCGACACTCAGCTTCCCCACCACCGTAACCATTCCGAGCAATACGGCGGTGGGAAGCACGCTGGCCACAGGCACGGCCAATATGCTCTTTACTTGCACGGGTCTATCGACCTTCAATAACCCGGCAACAATCCAGGCAGGTCAATACTTGGCCACATTGGATCCTACGAATAACACGGCCGGCCCAGGTATCACGTTTGCCACCGGTGTGTCCGGCCTTGCCGTGCTGGTCAAAGCCACACCGGTTCAGGCAACGAGCGCAGCGTGTCTTGCCTGTGGCCCCACCAGCACGGCGGGCTATGTACCGGGGTCCGTTTCGGGAACCGGTGGCACGGTGACAGCAAGCTACACAGCGACCCTGATCAAGACTGGCCCGATCGCACCTGGCACCATACCCTCGATCAACCTGATTCCTTTCTGGTGGTATATCCCTGCGGGGCCCGGCAACTACGCCACCAGCATGAGTTTGAACGCCAACCTCGTTCTTCCCTCCATCAGCTTGACTGCACCGAGCTGTACCCTTACCACCGCCTCCCAAAGCATCGCCGTGAAGCTACCAACCGTGGGGATTTCGTCACTGTCGACCAATGGACAAACGACCGGCGCAACTGCTTTCAGCATCTCGATAACAGGCTGCCCCACCAGCGTGACCAAGCTCACAACCTATTTCTATTCGGCAGCAAACGTTGATACCAGCAGCGGTAATCTGCTGAATAATGGTTCGGCCGCAAACATCGAAGTGCAATTATTGAACGGCCCCGGGGGCAGCGCTGCGGCTTACTCCGTGATCAATCTGACGGGTGCGCAGGCCACTGCACAAAACTCGTCGCAGTACAGCCTCGTTGGCACGGGTGCAACGCTTAACTACTACGCGCAGTACATTGCCTCTGGCGGAGCGGCGGGTGCTGGCACGGTGAACACTAGCGTGACGTTCACGATCGCCTACCCTTGATTCGAACGGGCACAAGTCACGAAAACCTTCGCTGGAACATCACTCGCAGGTTTGAAAAACCAGCACAGGATCCTTTGCATCGGGCCCACAGGCTTTGACGTAATTATCAAAACATTCAGTGCGGGATCGGATTCCGTGCTCGTCAAACGCACAACGTTCAACGCATAGACGCGAGCCATATTGGCCGCTTGAACACCCGTGCCGAAGCACATTTGCCGATGTGACAAAGCAGTTAAAGCTTCGCCGGTTACTGCCGTTAAGGAGGCCGGTTCGGTAGCAATGGTGTAGCTGCGGCGTCAATTTCGGTGTAACAGCGCTATCTCTGCGAGCATGCTGTTCAGAACAAACACCGACAAATTGATGGTCACTCAAAAGTCTGCGTAACAAGCTTCGCCGCTGCCATATTGTTACCTGCAGCTTTTACATAACCGGCAAAGTAGTCGAGCACTCGATCATGATTGATCGTAGCGGCATCGAGATCGACGACGGTCAATGAATAAAACTGGCTGGAATCCGTTGCGGTACGAGCAGTGCCACATGCAAAACGAAGTGGCGTGACATTGTGGCTCGTCGCTATCGATGCCACGGTATCGATGCTGGCGACACTCGCCGAGCATGTGGGCTCGACGATGGCCCCCATGAAGCTGATCCGTCCACCTGAAGCTTCCACCCCGCCTGCTGTGGCCAGGCACGGCATACTCAGCATGCCGACAATGGCGATGCTCACCAACAACAAACTGATCGACGACTTCATACCGCGCCTCGCGGTGCTCCGTAGCTATTACGGAGTACTCAAGTTGCTATCGGCACGATTTATCAAAACTTTTGCCCCAGAAAGCCACCTTTCCGGCACAAGGCAACAAACTGCCAATCACGTCACACTTTGGAGGCGTTGACGCCGTGTCGGACGCGGTGGCTCAGTTGTTCAGTCATTCGAGCATGAGAGCCTGGAAGCGGCACGAACAATGTGTTCTGGGGCGGGTTAGCGAGAGGAAATGTATTTCTCGCGCCTGATCTGCGGCACCGGCAGGCCGAATTCCTTCAGCGCGGCGAATGCGGCATCGACCATGTTCGGATTGCCGCACAAGTAGGCGATATCGCGCTCGATGCTCGGCGCCAGTTCGGACAGCACGTTCTGCACGTGACCGCTGCGATCGCTGGAACGCGGCACGGAGCGCGGCTGCCGACTCAGACAGCCGTGAAACACAAAACCGGGATGCTGCTGCGCAAACGCCTCGAACTCTTCGCCATACAGCAGCTCTTCTTCGGTGCGCGCGCCGTATAGCAACACCACTTCACGGCCACCCTTTTCCAGTAGTGTGGCAATTTGCGGCAGCATCGCGCGGTAAGGCGTTACGCCGGTGCCGGTGGCCAGCAGGAGATAGCGCGGATGGGTATCCGCTTCATGCAGGCAGAAGCGTCCATACGGGCCACTGGCGTCGATGATGCCACCATGGGGCAGCTCGCCGAGCAGCTTGGTCGCCGCACCACCCTCCACATAGCTCACCGCTATCTCGATACGCTCGACCGGCGATGCGCCGTCGCCAACAGTAGCTACCGAGTAGCTGCGCTTGGTCGCGGTGCCGTCGTCGTAGTGGAAATGCACCTGCAGAAATTGCCCCGGCTGAAATGCCAGTGGCTGACCATCCACACGCTCGAAAACAAGATGACGAACCGAGGACGCCAGCATGCGGCTGTCGACGAGACGGAGCTGGAAATGATCGGCCATGGGCGTCCTGGTGGTGCGTATGGAAACGATGCGTGCGTCCGAAGGGATCGGGTGGCAGCGACAAGCCCGCTATAATAAGTGGCTAAGAGCCGCTGACCAAACGCTGGCGCGTCATTTTTTTCGAACCTGTCGGTTCAAGACGCACCAGACGTCGGGTTTCCCCGCGGCTTTCCCCCAAACGGCGTCACTCATGACCTCAACACCCGCACTCGTCGTCGAGAACCTGCGAAAAACCTACGGCAACGGCGTCGAAGCCCTCAAGGGCATCAGCCTGACTGTGCAACCCGGCGACTTTTTTGCCTTGCTCGGCCCTAACGGCGCCGGCAAATCCACACTGATCGGCATCCTTTCTTCGCTGGTCAATTCCAGCGGTGGCGACGCCAAGATTTTTGGCATTTCCGTCAATCAGCAGCGCAACGAAGCGATGCGGCTGATCGGCCTGGTTCCGCAGGAAATCAACTTCAACCAGTTCGAGAAGCTGTTCGACATCTGCGTCAACGAGGCCGGTTTCTACGGTGTGCCGCGCAAGATCGCCGCGGAACGCGCCGAGAAATACCTGAAGGAGCTGCGTCTGTGGGACAAGGCACAGCATCAGGCGAGAATGTTGTCTGGCGGCATGAAGCGGCGTCTGATGATCGCCCGCGCCATGATGAACGAGCCGAAGCTGCTGATCCTCGACGAACCGACAGCAGGTGTCGACATCGAAATCCGCCGCTCGATGTGGCAGTTCGTCAGTGGCATCAATGCCGCTGGCACCACGGTGATCCTCACTACGCATTATCTGGAGGAAGCCGAGCAACTGTGCCGCAATATCGCGATCATCGATGGCGGCCGCATTGTCGAGAACACCAGCATGCGTAGTCTGCTGGCGACGCTGGACGTGGAGACCTTCGTGTTCGATATCAGCGGCATCCTCGGCGAGCTGCCAACCCTGCCGGGCATCGTCCTGCGTCGCCTCGATGACCACACGCTGGAAGCCGACATGCCGCGCGCGCAGGATCTCAACGCTCTGTTCGCTGCGTTGTCCGCCAACAGCATCACGGTCACCTCGATGCGCAACAAGACCAACCGGCTGGAGGAACTGTTCGTACGACTTGTCGAAAACGGACGCCACGACGACGCCACCGGGGAGAAAGCGGCATGAGCACCTCGACCAACCTCGTCGCGCTGCAGACACTGGTGCGCCGCGAAATCGTGCGCATCATGCGCATCTGGACGCAGACGCTGATTCCGCCAGCGATCACCATGACGCTGTATTTCGTGGTGTTCGGCAAGCTGATCGGCAGCCGCATCGGCACCATCGAAGGCGGCTTCAGCTACATCCAGTACATCGTGCCTGGCCTGGTGATGATGAGCATCATCACCAACAGCTACGGCAATATTTCCAGCTCGTTCTTCGGCGCCAAGTTCAGCCGCTCGGTGGAGGAGATGCTGGTGTCACCGATGCCGAACTGGGTGATCCTGCTCGGTTACGTCACCGGCGCGGTAGCCCGTGGACTGGTGGTCGGTGTGCTGGTGCTGTTGATCGCGCTGTTTTTCACGTCGCTGAATGTCGTGCATCCGATCATTACCTTCCTTTCCGTATTGCTCGGCGCCACCATTTTTTCACTGGCCGGTTTCGTCAATGCGGTGTTCGCCAAGAAGTTCGACGACATCGCGCTGGTACCGACCTTCGTGCTGACGCCGCTGACGTATCTCGGCGGCGTGTTCTATTCGATCAACATGCTGGGCGAACCGTGGCAGGCCATCTCGCGGGTCAACCCGATCCTCTACATGGTCAACGCCTTCCGCTTCGGCGTGCTGGGCATCACCGACGTGAATATCTGGGTGGCCTTCGGCGTGATGCTGGTGTTTGTCGCGGGCCTGTCGATCATCGCGCTGACCCTGCTGAAGCGCGGAATCGGGCTGCGGTCGTAAATCGGTACAAGGAAAAAGGACGTCGATGTGATCGTCATGGAGCACTATCGTAAATTCGCGAGTCTTGGCGTCGCATGCCTGCTGGCAACGTCACAGGCAGCGATGGCTGCCCAATGGCAGATCTGCCAGATGCGCGTTGAAATCACCGGCGTGACGAAACCGGTGCCGCAGTTGCAGGCGAAAGTTCGACAGGTAACGCCAAAACAGGCAGATGCCGAATGCCCTCAGGTCGGCGACACGATCACCTTCGATCCGGAAACACCCGACTACCAGAATAATGTGCCGAGGAAGCGCTGGCCGAAGATCGGACAAACCGTTCGGATGCGTTATCAGTATCTGGATGGCTTTTGTCATCATGAAGAAGGTCAGGATGCTCCTTGTCGCATAAAACATTACCCACTGGACGCTTCATAACCTGATGTGTTCGTCATTCCGGCTTTCGTTGGAATGACGAACATAAAAGCCAAAGTCACCCACATTTCCGGTCTTATGCGCGTCAACAAATACATCAGCGAAGCTGGCATCTGCTCTCGCCGCGAGGCAGACGAGCTGCTGCTTGCCGGTCGCGTCACCATCAACGGTGAAGTCGTCACGACCGGCGCCAAGGCGCTGGACGGCGACGAGGTGCGCGTGGACGACGAGATCGTCAAGGCACGCATTCTCGCGGCCACGCCGGGCGGCAAGAAGGCCGTCTATATCGCACTGAACAAACCGGTCGGCATCACCTGTACCACCGACCAAAGCGTGGACGGCAATATCGTCGATTTCGTCGATCATCCGCAGCGGATTTTCCCGGTGGGGCGGCTGGACAAGGATTCCGAAGGTCTGATCCTGTTGACCAGCAACGGCGACATCGTCAATGAAATCCTGCGTGCCGAAAACCACCACGAGAAGGAATACCTGGTGGCGGTGAACAAGGCCATCACCGATGAATTCCTCAGCGGCATGGCCAAGGGCGTGCGCATCCACGGCCAGCTGACCAAGCCCTGCCGTACGCGCCGCATCGCCAAGTACGGCTTCTCGATCGTACTGACCCAGGGGCTGAATCGACAGATCCGCCTGATGGCCGCCGCATTCGACTACCGCGTCACCCAACTGCGCCGTGTGCGCATCGACAACGTCAAGCTCGCCCACCTGAAAATCGGCCAGTGGCGCAATCTCACCGATGCCGAACTCAAGGGTCTGTTGCCCGAGCGCACACAATGGTGAGTCGTCGGTCACGCTGACCAAGCACCCGCATCTAGTTCCGACTTGAACGATTCACCTCATGCTTGACTTCCTTTTTTCTAGTTATATATTTAACTAATACGTTAATTGGTTAAAAGCCTAATGACTGTCGACCGTATCTTCGAAACGCTCGCTTCACGCCCACGGCGGGAAATCCTCGCGTATCTGTCGGCACAGGAACTGACCGCAGGCGACATTGCCAGCCGCTTTGCCATGAGCGCGCCGGCAATCTCCCGCCACCTGTCGCTATTGGACGCAGCGGGCCTGGTCACCAGCGAACGGCGCGGACAGTTCGTTTTCTATCGGCTGAACAAGGAAAGCCTGGTCAATACCCTGACCGGCTTTGCATTTGAAATCTGCCCCACGGCCGGACCGCTCAAGCGTGAGTCCCGCAAATTGGCCGCTAAAAAGGCCAGCACCTAGGTAATACGCCAGCCATTTCCGGAGAACGTCATGTCGAAGCATGCGAAAGCGGTTAAGACCTTTCCGTCCGTGCGACTTCCCACCCGCACAGGCTGCCTGCCTGTTGAAGTCTCTCTGATAGCGCAGCTTGGACATGGCTCGGGTGACAGTCTGTATGCCGGAGCGCTAGCGCGTCAGAAGGCGCACGAGACCTTTGTCGATGCGCTGGAAGAACCATCGGCACGGCTCGGCAGCACCGACTTCGAACACGGCGATGCGACCGCCCTTCATTCTTTTGCGGTTGGTCCAGGCGGCCATCCATTTCATCGGCACGCGGGCCATCGCGTATTCACCGCTGTTTCCGGCAGCGGCGGCGCGCAGCTGCGTTTTTCTACTGCCTCGCCCGAGCAAATCGAACGTGATCCGCAAAGTTTCATTCACGCTCTTCGCTACATCAATATCCCGCCCGACTCTTTGTTTACTGTGCGCTTTGGTGGCGATACCTGGCATCAATTCGCGCCACAATCGGAGAATCGTCTGCACCCAGCCTTCTTCGCGCTGTCATGCCACACCAATGAGTTGGGTGGTGATTTGCCCGATGCCATCAGAGACGAAGTACTTGCCGGCGAAGCCAACGTCCCATCGCTGACCATGTTGCTGCCGCCAACGGTCGCCGAACTGGTCAACAACCTTTCGAGCCACTGCATCCAGATACCCACCACCGATTTGTCGCTGGATGCAGCGCCGGGGACATTGCAAGGCTTTCTTTGCAAATACGCGCGCGGATCATTGGGACTCATTCGTGGCAGATCGGGTGCGTGGCTAAGATCAACCGGCTTTCTTACCAGAAGCGGTGGTGACCATGCCGTCATGGAACTGGCAGAGCCTCCATCCGGTTCGTTGCTGTGTCAGCAATTAACGGATCAACCCTTCCATCATGAGGACACATTTTTTATCAGCTTGAATGGCAAGGATGTTGGTCATGCCTCCGCGGCGACGCTACTCAGCCGACTGCTCAACGGCTTTCTGGAAAACCCGCCCCCAAACGTCTCCCGAATGATGGCGTTGCGCAATTGGCTAGTGAAACCGATTGGCCTTCGCACCTCGCCGCTTGGCTGTCCGGTGTCTTCGTTGCTATCACCACGAACGTGCAACCTGTTTGATCAACGCTACCCGGTACTGGATCAATCCATCGACGGCAATGCACGCGCGCAGGTGATTCTGGGCGCCAACGACAAGCATCTGATTTTTCGATCCTGCGTCGGCGTGCAGATTGTCGATGCCGAGCGCATCGACATCACCATCGGTACCCGCGTGCGCTGCAAGAATCGGTACGGGCACGTCTACATGGCGATGATCGACTACGTACATCGGCATTACGTCACACCGACCATGTTGCGCATGGCCGTGGAGCATGCGTTTCCGATATCGGACGCTCTCTGTTCGCAGCATTCGCAGATGCCTGTGCGGCAACGCCAGGGTACTTAATCGAGCGCTTTCTACTGGAATATGTCGGGGAATGTCGGATCACGTGAGTCTAAGGCGTGACTGGCAACACCGAAGACAAGGCTCGATCAAGCCGCCGGCAGACTTTGCAAGTCCCAGCGCGGATATACCTGCACCGAATCATCCTGATGCTGGCCGCTGGCCAGGCGGATCGCACCGGCCAAGGCGATCATCGCGCCGTTGTCGGTGCAGAAATCCAGCCGCGGAAAGTAGACCTTGAAGCCATCTTTCGTAC
>Ga0302227_10002595_pt1 | contig 12290 bp, 11 predicted proteins | sample II_Palsa_N1_1_FD_193525 | JGI IMG/M metagenome (GOLD analysis project Ga0302227, IMG submission 193525) | Peat permafrost microbial communities from Stordalen Mire near Abisko, Sweden - II_Palsa_N1_1 | ecosystem: Environmental > Terrestrial > Soil > Palsa > Peat permafrost | place: Sweden...
GACGGCTTCGGCAAATCCCTCGAAGTGATTCTACCCAAGCTGCGTGAAGGTTTCGTCGCGCCAGATTCCTATACCGCCCGCTCCCTCGCGCTTTCAAATCCTCAAGCGTTCTTCCTCTCCCCTTCCGGGGAGACTTTTCATAACGTCACCGTTACTGGTGGCCGCCCTCGTACACAGGGTCCATTGGCTCTTAAAAGGGAGCTAGCCGAAATCCAGCAGAAGCTTGAAAAGGCTGAACAAGAACTTGCTCAAACCGATCTCAACACCATCGAACTTCAGCACCACCTAGCCGCTCTAAACGCAACGATCGAAGGCAAGACTCACGAACGCCGTGACGCCGAACGCGAATCTGCCAATTCAGGAGCTGCCTTACGTCAAATGGAGTCAGAAGTCGCACGCATTGAACGTCGCCTACAGGATTGGGCCCTCACCAGCGAACGCAATCGTGAAGCTCGCAATCAGAAATCAGACCTCATCTCGCGCCGTCAGCAGGAGGCGACAGCTTTCGAGAACGAACGCAGCACACTCGAAGCCAACCTTATGGCTCTTCAGAAGCAACTCGAAGAACTTCGCTCGCGCCGCGAAGAGCTCCAACAGGCAACAGCAGCAGCCTCTGCCGCACTCGCCGGACTAGAGGAGCGCCGCCGTAATGCCGCCGCCAACTTTGAGCAGACCACGCGTCTCTACAGCGGCCAAAACCAGCGTATCCAACAACTTGACCAGCAGCTCGCCTCCGCAGGGACCGAAAAACTCCGCCGCGAAGAAGAAACCGCAGCCCTTAGCGTTAAGCACGCCGAACTCTCAGAGCTGCGCGCAAACGCCGTTGCCCAGGGAGCGCGCCTTACCGAAGAGGCTCGCTCCCTCCGTGCTTCTATGGCCGAAGTCGACGCCAGGCTTCGTATTCTTCGCCATGAAACTGAGGTACTGCGAGAACAACGTGCAACTCTCACGGCTCGCTCCGCGAAGCTTTCCTCCGATATCGAACACATTGAGACTACTTGCCTCAATGATCTCGGCGCTGAATCGACCACACTCCGCGAAGACCAGACCATTGCTCGTATAGAGGGCGATGAACTCCACCTACAGGAAGAAGAGTCTCGCTCCCTGAAACAGAAGCTTGAAGCCATGGGACCCGTCAATATGATGGCCCTCGACGAGTACAACGAAACGGTCACCCGACACAGCTTCCTGGATACCCAACGTAAGGACCTGCTCGACTCCATTGAAAACACTCAGGCCTCTATCAAGGAGATCGATGACGTCTCCCGTCTTAAATTCGACGAAGCCTTCAAGGTCATCAATGACAACTTCTCTGTCACCTTCACTAAGCTCTTTGGAGGAGGCCAAGCGTTTATGAAACTTACAGATGCAGAAAACTCCAATGAGAGCGGCATCGACATCGTCGCATCCCCTCCAGGGAAAAAACTTCAGAATATCCTTCTTCTCTCTGGAGGAGAAAAAGCCCTTACAGCTCTTTCACTGCTTGTAGGAATCTTCCAGTTCCAGCCCGCTCCCTTCTGCATCCTCGACGAAGTTGACGCGCCCCTCGATGAAACCAACGTAGGCCGGTTCGCCAAACTCATTCACGAAATGAGTGCGACCACACAGTTCGTCGTCATCACGCACAGCAAACGCACAATGTCTCAAGCAGACGTAATCTATGGGGTCACCATGCAGGAGCCTGGCGTCTCGAAGATCGTCAGCGTTAATCTCAACCGCCGCGACTCCTCTGACAACCGTCGCGCTGTAGCCTAACGCCTCCACGCGAGATCAGCGAACCCTTTGCGCAGCTGGAGCGATTCACCACTCGCTCCAGCATTTTTTCGGCACCGTCAGTTTCCTTCGTTTCAACTAAATCACGGCATAGATATCCGTGAGTCTTCTCCGCTAATCTGAGAAAAGCAGCTAAGCTAAAACGGCATGCACATAGTACTCACAACTGTCGTTCTGCTCCTACTAACAGTGGCAATGCTTCTATTGCGAATCCTCTGGGACCTTATCCCTTCTCGTCTCCGATCCGGGATTATTATGGTTTCCTTTGTATTGGTTTTACTGCAGGCGTTCTTTGCCGCCACACGATGGGGAACCACTTCCGATAGGCTAAATGTTGTCATCAACTGGTTAGCTGTCGCAGCCTACGAGCTTCTGGTCCTTCTCTTTTCGCGTCTGTCTCCGAGATGGTTAACATCCCTTAGCGCGGGTATTCTGCTGATTCCCGCTTTTGGGGCGAGCGTTATGTTTCCGCTCACCGAACTCTTCGACGCCTCTACGCATAAAGCAATACCCATCGCCAACAATTTTTTCTATCAAATTAAACCGTGGGCCAACGCTGGCAACGGTAATAAAGGAGCCGACGTCATCATCTCTTATCGTCCACCCTTCGCCCCATTTCTTCGTCACAAAGTCCGAACCGTTTCTTTCAACGAACGCCAATGCAATCCAAATGCGACTATAGTAGTTCCGACTCCTGCACCAGAAACCGTGCTAGGCAGATGTCCGATAGAGCCAGCTGACTCTGCCGGAACTGTCGACAAGCTTATCCCTTTGTCCTAGGCTGTAACTGGCCACTTAGGACTGATAGCAAACTTCAAAGGCGGTATCGTCGAACCCATGTCAGAAGCCTTACTTGAAACCAATCTTGGATCCCTCCCCCAGACCGCCCGCGGTAAGGTTCGCGACATTTACGCTTTGTCCCCGGATTTGCTTCTCTTCGTCGCTAGTGATCGTATCTCCGCTTTCGATCATGTCTTAGGCAGTGGAATCCCCTTCAAAGGACGTATTCTCACCCGTTTGTCACTTTTCTGGTTTGATCTCTTAAAGCCGATCGTCCCCAATCACTTGATTACTGCAGACACATCACAGTTTCCTGCCGAACTTGAACCGTTTCTCGATCAGTTGGAAGGCAGAAGCATGCTCGTCAAACGAGCGAAGATGTTTCCCGTCGAGTGCGTCGTCCGCGGCTATATCTCTGGATCCGGCTGGAAGGACTATCAGAAAACTGGTGCGATCTGCGGCATTAGGCTACCTGCTGGTCTCCGTGAATCCGATCGCCTGCCTGAGCCGATCTTTACCCCCGCTGCGAAGATCAATACCGGAGGCCACGACGAAAATATCTCCTACGAGATGGTCGAAAATACGATCGGCAAAGCCCACGCTGATGCACTGCGAACTCTTACGCTTAGGATCTACGAGAGGGCAACCGAACACGCAGCCAGCAAAGGGCTGATCCTCGCTGACACCAAGTTTGAATTTGGCCTAATTGCCGACGAATCGGGAAATGAGCAGATCATTCTTGCTGATGAAGTACTCACTCCAGACTCCTCTCGGTACTGGCCAGCGGACTCTTATAATCCAGGTGGGCCACAACCCTCTTTCGATAAGCAATACGTTCGTGACTACCTCGAATCGATCCATTGGAACAAGCAGGCTCCTGCACCGGCGTTACCGCGTGAAGTCGTACTGCGCACCAGCGAAAAGTATCTTGAGGCGTATCGCTTGCTCACTGGCCGTACAAACCTCTAACCCTCATGAACCTATTCGATTGGTTCCTGATTGCAATCCTGGCCTATTCCACCATCGCGGCCTTCTTGCGCGGCATCATCCTGGAGCTTTTTTCTCTGGGAGGTTTAATCGCCGGGATATTGATCGCCAGCTGGAACTACAACCGTCTTGCTACGCACCTTGAGCGCTTTATCACAACGCCGTCTACTGCTGAGATCGTGTCCTTTCTTTTTCTCGTTATCGGGGTCATGGTATTCAGTGCACTTCTTGGCAGGGCTCTCAACCGGACCGCTCACGCTATTGGTTTAGGCGTCTTCGACCGGATTCTTGGCGCAGTCTTCGGCCTTGCCCGAGGTTGTCTGCTGGGAGTAGCCATTCTGATGGCTATCGCCGCTTTCCTCCCTGATTCCCCCTGGGTTGCAAATTCGCAACTATCTTCCTATTTCCTTGCGGGGGCTCATGCGGTATCCTTCGTTGTACCTTACGACCTTCAGCAACGGATTCTGGATGGCGCCGCGCTACTCAAGCACAACGCGCCCTATTGGATCAAACCGCTACGGTAGAGGCACAATGAGAGAGTGGCTCCACAAGGGGCCGCCAGCGAGGAAATAACCTTGAAGCGCGAAATGGACGGCTTGATCACGCAGATGCACAGCGCCGGCATCCCCTACTCGGAGGCCCTACGTCAGTTCAAGAAACGCTACATCCTCGAAGTATTGGCGCATCACAAGGGAAATCAGTGCAAGGCCGCTGATGAACTTGGCATGCATCGCAACACACTCAGCCGAACACTCGCCGAGCTCGATATGGACACTGCCCAGATTCGAAACGGAATGCGGCGGCCGCCCAGAAGCGAACGCCCGCACATCCAAAACATTGCCAGCGCCCGTTAGCTTCTGGCTCCGTCTAATCAGCAGTCGATGAAACCCCTCTGCCAAGTCCGTGCGTCAGCATTTGCGAGATACACTTTCGTGCTCGCTATCTGGACTCTCTCTCTTAGTAGCATGGCTCAATCCAATTCAACTCCCAACATCAGCGCACCTTTTCAAGCTACCTCGAAGCAAAACGCTAAAGCTGCCGAAGATGCTTACCTTTCTGGAGCTCGTCTGGTCGAGCGCAACGATCTTACAGGGGCCGAGCTGCAGTTCCACAAAGCTGTAGCCCTCAACTCAGCCAATCACGACTACGCCCTGGCACTAAACGTTACTCACGAGCGTCACGTCAACGAACTTATTCAACAAGCTGGTAAAGCGCGTCTGCTTGGGCAGCACGAAAAAGCCGAAACACTTCTGGCAGAAGCCCGCCTCCTCGATCCTGAGAACAAAATCGTTGGCACACAAGTGGATAGCGGCGAACTTCCTAAGGCCTTCCATCCTGAGATCGAGCCTTGGATTCGTGAAGGCCCCGCCTTCGCCGGTCCAATCACTCTTGAGCCCTATTCTGGCAAAAAGAGCTTCCGCCTTCATTCCGATGAACAGGACGTGATCCGCCAGGTTTTGTCTGCCTACGGCGTTCGGCCTGTGTTTGACGAGTCGGTTGGGAGGGAAAATATACGCTTCGAACTCGACGATTCACCTTATCAGGAGGCCGTTCCCGTACTGTTGAACATCACCCACCTCTTCGCGGTGAGCCTGGATGCAAAGAGCGTCTTTATCGCAAAGGACACTCCCGAAAATCGCCAGCGATTAGAGCGTCAGTTGCAGGAAACGATATACATCCCTGGCATGACGAACGAGGAGATGGACAGTCTTGGGACTCTTGTTAAAAACATCTTCGACGTAAAAGAAGTAACGGTGGGAAAGAGCTCCGGCACTCTGGTCCTCAGGGCCCCGCAAGAGACCTTGACTTATGTCAACCTTACCCTCGCCGATCTCATCGATGGCGGCAGTGAGGTCATGATCGACCTCCAGCTCTATTCCGTCGACAAGACCAATCAGCGAAATATCGGAGCTCAGTTACCGCAACAGGTTGGAGTCTATAGCGTAGCGTCGACAGCACAGGGTATCGTCAGTTCCAACCAGAGCCTCGTCAATCAGGCAATCGCCCAGGGTCTTATCCCAGCCGGATCAAGCAACATCACTATCGCGCTTGCGCTGATCGCCTCTGGTCTCGTCCAAAGCACTCTTTTGTCCAATACAGTCGGCTTTTTCGGTGGTGGGCTCACGCAAACCGGCGTCACCACAAACCAGTTCGCGGCATTTAATCTGTCGCTTACCGCCAGCGATACACGCGCCCTCAACGATATCCAGATTCGAGTCGCCGACAGACAGTCAGCCACCTTCCGCGTCGGCGAACGTTACCCAATCACAACCGCAACCTATTCGTCCGGAGTCACCAGCTCCTCAGTGCCCTCAAACGCAACCATCAATGGGGTATCCGTTTCCAGCCTGCTCAACTCCGCGGCAGGCACCATAGCGACCATTCCACAGATTCAGTATGAAGATCTCGGCCTTACGCTGAAGGCGACGCCAACGGTGCAGAAGTCGGGCGCAATCAAAATGCATATTGACTTGAAGATCGAAGCACTGAGCGGCGGCTCGATCAATAACATCCCAATCCTCAACAGTCAGCAGTTTGCCTCGGATGTAACTCTTGATGACGGAGATACTGCGCTCATGGTCAGCAGCCTTAGCAAGAATGAAGCTGCAAGCATTAATGGATATCCCGTGTTGAGTGAGCTTCCAGGATTTCAAACCGCTACAGCTGATCGCACTACTGATACCAGCTCCAGCGATCTCATTCTACTCATTACCCCGCACATCACTCGTCGCCGGTCTAATTTGACTGTCGGCCCAAGAATCGCAATTAATTTACCTGAACCCCCAGGCTAGAGCTCCCGGCTACTGGCAACCAAACCGAAAAGACAGTTCCGTGCCCTTCACCGCGCCGGGTTCTTGTGCGGATACTTCCGCCATGCTTTTCGATAATTCCTTTGCTCACCCAGAGCCCGAGCCCGGTTCCTGTGAGTTCTTTCGTCGTCTGGAACGCTTCGAAGAGATGATCCATCATCTCCTGCCTAATCCCCTCGCCCGTATCCGCCACAGTGAGACGCACTCCACCAACGCCACTAAAGGCATCTCTCTGCGCGTGCAGTCTTATTGTCAACCGCCCTCCGTTGCTCATAGCGTCGAGCGCGTTCCTCACTAGATTGTTGATTACCTGGCGAATCTCACCCTCAAGAACCTTTATCTTTGGAGTCTTCGCCAGCCTCAAATCGATCTGCACGTTCCGAACCAGAGTTCGTCCGGTATACAGAGCCATGACAGTTCGCAAGAGCTCCGCCATATCTACCTCAGTCGGTTTACTGTGTTGGCGGTTGAAGCGTAAAGTTTGTAGTGTAATCTCAGTGACTCTTGCCAGTTCAGATTGAGCCAGCGCCGCATAATGCTGCATGTCTTCCGTGGACTCCGACTGTCGAATCAGGTAAAGCAAATTTGTAATAGACTCAAGCGGATTGTTAATCTCATGCGCAATCGAGGAAGCTAGTTGTCCCACAGCCGCCAGTTTCTCTGACTTCCTCAGAGCCTCATCCTGCAGCCGTGCTTGAGTCACGTCGGTGTTCACTGCTACACCGCCAAGTATCTTTCCGTTTAGAAAAATAGGCGCTGCAACACTGCGAATCCAGCGCTCCGAAGTCCGCACGGTTTCGGTAGACCGCTTCCCTGCAAGAGCGGCATCAAGCGTCTTCAACTCCTCCGGAAATGCTCCTCCGCTCATCATCTTAGCTACGTGATTTGAACGCACCTTCAAGTCCGGGGTCGCAATATAGACGCCATGCGGCATACTTTCGATGACAGCATCTAACTCCACTGTCTTCTGCTCCGCCAATTCGTAGGCTCGGCGGAGATTTTCCTGTTGCTGTCTTAGTTCAGTCACCTCTCGAAACGTAACAACCACACCGCTAACGCATCCCTCCACGATGACAGGCTGTGCGGAAAGTTCTGCAACGAAGCAGGTTCCATCCTTTCGGAACATCGTATCCGTGAGCCGTCTCAGGGACTTGTTCTTACGCAATACGTTATAGATAGGACACTCCGACCCGGGAAAATGGCGCCCGTCTGGGTAATGGTGATGCACAAGTTCATGCATGTTGTTGCCTAGCAACTCTTCACTGTCAAAGCCGAAACAACTTGCGGCCATGCGATTCACGAACGTACAGTTCCCTTCCACATCGAGCCCCCAGATGCCCTCTCCAGCGGAGTCCAGCAGGGCTTGCCAATGCTGCATCTGCCCTACGCTTTGGAGTAAGTGCTGCGTCATCACCCTCATTTCGGACCGGCATTTCGCTAACTTCTCGCCGGTCAACAAATGAGATGCAGGTTTTCGCCTTGTGTGCCGCTTAGAAACGAGAAACGCATTTGCGTCAAGCTGCGTAGCGCGTTGACCATACTGAACATGGCCGCTATACTTGAAACTGTAGAGCGGGAGTAGCTCAGTGGTAGAGTGCTTCCTTGCCAAGGAAGATGTCGCCGGTTCGACCCCGGTCTCCCGCTCCAAATAACATCCTGCCTGCGGTACACTTCTCCTACAATCCAGCAGGGCAGAATCATATAGCCCACCCGAGGCGCGGTACCCAAGTGGTAAGGGAGAGGTCTGCAAAACCTTTATGCGTCGGTTCGATCCCGACCCGCGCCTCCAAATCTCCTCAACAACTTAGCAAACAGTGAGAATGCCCTGGTTGCCATTAAGGTTGTCAATACGCGGATAAGTCCTCACACTCCAACAAGATTCGGAGCAAACTCAGCAGGAATGGTGTAGCCCAACTGACTGCTGAGCAACCCTGCCACCGCGTTTGCCGACTCGTCAAGAACCTGTGCGTAGTAAATGAGGAGAGTAGTGGGTCGCGAATGGCCAAGGCGTCTCCTCCGTAGAAAGTCGTTGGGTCCAGTTCATTCAGAGCGGCTCCGAGTTGCAGCCGCCTTGGTAGATCCGGGTTGGCTAGAAAGGCACGGCCGTATGCGACTGCGTCCGCATGCCCACTCCGTATCGCTTCCTCGCCCTTGGGCCCGTCATATCCACCATTCACAACGTAGAGACCTTTCCAAAGTTTTCTCAGGTGAGCCGACAAGGCGGGATCCTCCTCGCTGCTTCCTTGCTGTCCTGCGCCTGTTCAACGACGTGAAGATACCCGAGCCCATAGCCGTTGAGTCTTGCAACTGCGACGGAGAAGGTATCGCGTGGGTTGTCATCCGACATATCGTTAAAATCAACCGTCGGAGAGATGCGCACACCGATCTGCTTGCTGTCCCAGGCTTCCAGAACCTGTTCAACTGCTTCCGTGAGAAAGCGGACTCGATTCGCCGCAACACCTCCGTATTTATCGGTTCGCTGATTCGTTCCTGTTCGGAGAAATTGATCGATCAAGTATCCATTCGCCGCGTGAATCTCGACCCCGTCGAATCCGGCTTCCTTTGCGTTGGCCGCTGCCCGTTGATAATCGGCGAGGGTTTCTTTGATCCCGCTAGCCGTCAATGCAACCGGCTCTGAAACCTGTGCTGCACCCGTGGCGATATGCGTGTGGGCATTGGCGCGGATTGCCGACGGAGCAACGGGTTGCACGTTGTTTGGCAGCAAAGACGAATGAGAGATTCGGCCGACATGCCACAACTGAAGGAAGATTCGGCCTCCACTGTTATGAACGGGCTCCACGATTCGGCTCCACGCTCGCACCTGCTCAGGGGAATGAATCCCTGGAGTATTGAGGTACCCCTTGCCCATGGGCGAGATCTGCGTCGCCTCGGTCACGATGAGGCCAGCCGAAGCGCGTTGGGAGTAATAGGTAGCCGCGAATTCGCTCGGGACGCCATCTGCGTGGGCGCGTGTGCGCGTGAGGGGCGCCATGAAGACGCGATTTGCCAGGACCAAAGATCCAAGCTGAACAGATTCGAACAGATTCGGCATTACTGTACTCCTGTTGGTTTAGCGACGCAGTGGGTTGTTTGTGATGAGCTGGTGCTGGAGAACCTCTGTTAGGTTTCGACACGCCCGCTCGGTTCCTACGCCGCAGCCAAGGCGGCGTAGGAACCTCTACTCAATAGACCGCCGTTACTTCGCGACTGCGCGGGCAGCCTCTTCGATCACATCGACCACCACGTCCGGGAAAGTGACGGGGATGGCGTGCGAAGACTTCAGCTCAATGACGGTAGAGTGGGCACGATCGGCTTCGAACTTGAATTCTGCCTGAGGAATGACGGGATCGAGCAGGGGCCTGATTTGCCAGCTCGGCTTGCTCGTCCATGCAGCCGATGTCAGTTTATCGTTGAGGGCTTGCAAGGCGATGGGGCGTTGGGTGGCGATCATCAGGGCGAGCACGTTCTCAGGCACGTCGGCGGCGAGGAGGTAGCTGTACTTCTCGGCTTTGACCAGGAGATTCGTGCCGCTGGTTCCGTCGGGCAAGGTGTATGGGACCAGATCGACGGACGAGGCGAAGTCGCCGCCGGGAAACCGTTCGAGACAATCGTTTGTAGATTCCCCTACTCCGGGCATAGGGGAACCCGCGTAGATAAGGCCCTTGACCTTGGGGTCGTCCCCGGCCTGGGTGATAACGGCCCCGCCGTAGGCGTGGGAAACGAGGATCACTGGCCCCTCGATTGTGTCCAGCAGGCTACGCAGGTAGGCAGCGTCGTGCGCCACGCCCCGCAAGGGATTGGAGAAGACCTTGAACGGGTAGCCTTCGCGCTCCAGTCGCTGGATCACTCCATGAGTCCAGAGCGACGAGTCTTCGACGGCCCCGTGTACAAGCACGATAGTAGGCTTTAGCGATTTGATATCCATTGTGATTCCTTTCCATGAGTGTTGCGTAGGGGATGGGCGGCTGGCTTGTGCATTGAGCCAAGCCGCCCAAGATCATCATCTGTTTCGTAATGAAGAGCCCGCCGAAGGCCCTATTTCTGGGCGACCACCTGCAGCCGATGAACCTTAGGAGCCACCGAAAATAGCTCCTCCGCCTTCTCCACAAGCTCCTGCCCAGCCTCGCCGTTCAAATGGGCTTCGCGGGCAGCTTCATCATTGAAGGTGTCGAAAACTCTATAGACTCCAGGCTCACCCTCGACTTTCGCCGCATGCCACGACAGCGTTCCAGGCTCTTTTCTTACCAACGTGGCCTCCTTCTCCAGAAACGCCTCGACTTCCGCTTCCTTCCCCGGTTTAGCCTTCAACTCAACAAGCAACGCGAACTTAGCCATTTCGACATATCCTTTCTTGAACAGCGGTTTTGTTGATGGTTTCATTCAGTGCGAGATTCTAGGCCTCAGGCTGAAATGCCGGATCGAGTTCCGTAGGGGAAATGTGATCCAGGTAATTGCTCATCGTCTTGAGAGCAACTCCAATCAGAACCTCAAGTACCTGGTCCTTTCTGTACCCGGCGGCGAGAAAGTTATCCATAATCTGCGCGCGCACATATCCGCGTTCACTGACGATCTCTTTGGTGAGGGCGATAAGCGCCTCTAACTTCGGATCGGACACAGGTTGGTTGGCCCTTACTGCCGAAACAACCTCAGCCGGTACATGCATGAAAGCCTTCAGCACCGTGCTGTGTGCTGCCATGCAGTAGCCGCAACTGTTCGCAACGCTGGCGGAGAGGAGGATAATCTGGCGCTCCACTGCAGTCAGGCTGCCCTTGTCAAAGGTTTTTTCCAGCCCTAGATAGCCCTCGAGCAAAACAGGAGAGTTTGCGAACACTCCAAAGAGGTTGGGAATGAACTTGAACGACTTTTGGACATTTTCCAGAAGTGGACGAGACTTCTCAGGTGCGGTTTCCACGCCTACCGGAGTGAAGAGGGATATTTGCTGATTCATGTGCTGGGTTCCCTTCATGAAACTAACATACAAGACAGACAGGTCTGTCTTGTATGTTTAAAGAGTATAGACAGACCAGTCTGTCTTATGTCAAGATAATTCCGATGAAAGCACAAAAACAATCCGATCCGCGGGAAAGAATTCTGGAGGCTGCCGACCGCCTCTTCTACACAGAGGGGGTCCGCGCGACCGGCACCGAGAAGATCATGTCCGTCTCCGAGGTCGCGAAGGCGACCTTCTACCGGCATTTCCCAAGCAAAGATGATCTCGTGATCGCATATCTTGAATATCGCGACCGATCATTCTTTGAGTGTCTCGATAGCCCAGCCCCCCCGGAAGACATACATGAAGCCTTGGCCAGAATCGAACGCGTGATAAACCGGCCCGACATCATCGGCTGCCCGTTCCTTCGCATCGCATCCGAATACCCGGATACTGCCCATCCCTTCCATCGCGTGGCGATCGAACACGAAAACAAGTTTCTTGCCTATCTAATCAATCTGCTAGAGCCCTTCGCAATCGACAAAAGGGCGGCGGCCGCGGCGTTACTTAGCGTCGTCGATGGCGGCCTCACCACGAGAATGCTCTATGGCACTTCGAAGGAGATTCCGATTCTCTCGCCCGCCGAGGCGGTACTCAAGAGCTTTCAGAGTGCGCGCACTCAACGCGGCAAATGATGGCTGTCATTATGAAGCCTCATCCCGGCAAGTTCCCCCCAGGTTCAGCTTTCGGAGCGCGGTCTGCCCTCTCTCGATTGATGACCCAAAACATCAAGTGAAGTGTGCGCATTTTTACAAACCCCCTTCCACTCTTCCTGGCCTTTCTTTGCGCCTTCAGCGGGGCCGCTTAGCGTCGCCTGGTGCAACATCGCCATTGCACTCATCGACAATGGATTGGTACCGATATTGTATGGTCCGCCGCGCGACTGCAAGGGTTAGTTTGGGCGAGAAGACAAGTCTGCGCAAATGTATTCGGCCTTTGGTGGAGATGAG
>Ga0302227_10002597_pt1 | contig 12288 bp, 20 predicted proteins | sample II_Palsa_N1_1_FD_193525 | JGI IMG/M metagenome (GOLD analysis project Ga0302227, IMG submission 193525) | Peat permafrost microbial communities from Stordalen Mire near Abisko, Sweden - II_Palsa_N1_1 | ecosystem: Environmental > Terrestrial > Soil > Palsa > Peat permafrost | place: Sweden...
CGTCGTTGACCAGCAGAAAGGCGTGTCGCACCGCCTCGGCCTCGTTGTCGGCGAGGGCCTCGACCGTGGCATTGAGCAGCGAGAGCTCGCCCGTTGGCTGCGCCTCCTGCGAAGCAGTCTCAGTAAGCACACAGAGAGGAGGTAAACATTACCGTGGTCGAATGGAGATAGTAGCGCAGACTGCCCCCGTGGAAGACAAAGTAACGCGGCTTCCACACGTGCAACGCCCTCCCACGCTTGGACAGGTAGCCCTCCTTCTGCCCTCCACGCAGCGCCTTTCACAGGTCCCTCCAGGTCAGTGCCAAAACAGCAAAAAAACAAACAAACACGTGCCTGTTCCTTCGACGTGGACGCGTGCACGGCCGGCTTGATGTCCGACTGGAGGAACGCAGTCAGGACCGGCCAGTTGGGCAGGTACATGATGACGTTCTGGAGGTACGTCTGCAAGGCCTGCTTGCGGGCGTCCACCAGCGCGGGCGACATGCGCTTGAGGATCGACTTTTCCGGCAGTCTCCCAATCTTGCCGAGCATGTGGGGCATCTCCTTGCGCAGCTGTCCATTGCGCGTTATTTAGATCCCGCCTGATTCCACGCAGCACAGCACACACACAAAAAACGAACGCACCTTTTCGTCCAGCTGGACAAAGGCCGAGTAGCGCTTCTCCACGCGCAGCCGCTCGTCGCCGTCGGGATCGTCCCTGGCCGTGACGGCAATGATGTAGACGGTGAACGGGCTGTTCTTGGGGTCCAGGCGCACCTCGGACGCCACAAACGTCACCAGCACCTCCGAGAACACCAGCGGCTTGGTCTCGCGGCGCGACGACAGGCTCAGCGTCGACACGGACGAGCGCGCCGTCTTCAGCGAGTCGACCTCGGCGTCCGGGTCTGACATCTTCGAGAAAAAAATATCTTTTTTTTTTCTTTTCTAGTCAGGCGTCACAAGACGGGCGACAAAGTGCTGGACGGCCTCGTTGCAACAGGAGAAGGCGGACAAGGCTCTCAGAAGGAAATCTCGCCATTTTATTACTAGCTTTGTCCCTAAGCATGACGGACTATGGGCACCACACTTTTAATATGGAAATAGCCGCCACGTGGCTCCGCCCCTCTCGTGAAACCGAAAAGCTAACCCGACGCCAAGTGGCAAAGTAGGAAAGCAATGGGCACGGGAAAGCAGCGCCGCAGCCGCACGCACGGCGGAACGCGCCACATCGCGCGCCAGCACCGCACGCGCCACCGCACCAAGGACCTGGACCAGATCCACGAGGATCTCAAGCCCGAGAACCAGGGCAAGCTGCTGGAGCAGCAGCAGCAGCAGGAGGAAGAGGACATGGACCTTCCCGGCATGGGCCAGTTCTACTGCATCGAGTGCAGCCGGCACTTTGTCAACCAGGACTCGCTGGACAAGCACAAGGTGAGCAAGCAGCACAAGTCGAGGATAAAGCAGCTGCGCACAGAGCCCTACACGATCGAGGAGGCCGAACGTGCCGGCGGCCTCGGTCGCGACGGCGCGTCCCCCTTGGCGGGTGCACTGGCGGCCGATCCAGTGGCGGCCGCGGCATCATCATCGGGAGGCCTCACCAACCGCGAAAAGACCATGAACATCAACAAGGCCAAGAGCGAGCAGCTCACCCCGCTCGCCTTTCTGTCGTCGCGTGGCCTCGTCTGAAGACCGTGCCAACAAGTAAAACAAACAAGAAACAACAAGCACAACACTGCCGTTGAAATAGCAACGAAAAAAGAGCCTCAACGTCCTCCTCCTGTGTATTATATACCGTACTCTTCCGTGTGTGCAAGCCCTGATCAGAGTGAACTGGGGATCCAAGGATAAACCTGTCCAATAAAATTTCGTCCAATAAAATTTCGAATATATTCTGGAATGGGCAAACACAAAAAGGCCAAGCCCGCCCCCGCCGCCGCCCCCGCTGCCGCCGCCACCCAGCACTCTGCGGACGACTACCTCGCCCGTGCGGTCGCGCTGCTGGACCAGTTCCAGGTGGAAATGGCCGAGCGGTTTGCCGAGCGCGCCGTCGCGACCGACGCCAACCACGTGGTCGCCCTCGAGACCTTGGCCGGGATCAAGCTGGAGCTGGCCAAGCCGGACGAGGCGCAGCAGGTACGTGGGGGATCCGCTTAATTGGTGCGCTGACAAGTGGTGGTGGTGGTGGTGGTGGTGGTGGTGGTGTCGTACTCAGCTGCTGGAGAGGGCGGTGGCGCTGGCCCCCGAGCAGGGCCACAGCAAGTACATGTCGCTCGCCCAGCTGCAGCAGGGCCACGAGGCGTTGCGGCTGCTGCACAAGGGCGTGGCCCTGCTGACCGTGAGCCTGAACCAACACCAAGGGGGCGGGGCGGAGGCAGAGGAGCGGGCGAGCATTGTGAGGCAGCTGTCGTCGGCCTACTGCGCAATGATCGAGCTGTACCTGACGGACCTGTGCTTTGACGAGGACGCGGAGGCGAGGGCAGAGGAGTACGCAACGCTCGCACAGCAGTGGGACCCCACCAACCCGGAGCCGTACCAGTGCCTTGCGTCGGTGCGCATGAGCCAGCAGAACCAGGCCGCGGCGGCTGAGCTCATGCAGAAGAACCTGGCGCTGTGGATGCAGCCCGTGGCCGAGCCCGCGAATGACGACGAGGAGGCCCATCGTACGTGGCTTGCTTGTGCACTATTTGTTTGTGACCAAACTGGGCAATGAATCGGTACAGCGATCGACACGTCTGGTATGCCGTCGTTCGAGTTCCGCCTGAGTACGGCCAAGCTGTTGATCGAGCTGGCCGACTATGAGCGTGCCCTGGATGTGATCGAGACAATGGTACTAATTTGCCCTTTGAAAACTTCTTTTTATCTTTGCATAAAACGCAGATGACAGACGACGACGAGGTCGTGCAGGTTTGGTACCTTTGCGGGTACACTCACTACCTTGCCAAGCAGCTGGAAGAGTCGATCGAGGTGTTCCAGCACGGGATCGAGCTCTACCACAAGACCCACAGCGACGACGAGGAGTTGCTGGCGTCCATGCAGGCGCTTCTCGAGGAGGTGCAAACAGAGTACGCAAATGCAGGAGGGGCAGTTACAGGAGCAGCAGCGGCGGCGGCGGCAACACAGGCCACCGAGCCTGCAAAACGGAAATCGTCAAGGAAAGCTGCAGCAAGCACAGATGACGATCAAATGGACATGTAAACGAAAAAAAAAAAAAAATTGGTAGTCATTTTTTATTTTTGGAAAACATGTTCATGCCCGTCCGAGTCCACGGAATGGTTACAGAGGAGGAAAGAAGAATGTTGAGAAAAGGCCCTAGTGTACTAACTTCGGATGAGTGCTTTGTTTGTTTTGTGAGGTGGATTCGTCTTGCAAAGAGAAAAATATCATCCGTGCTTTACTCCTCCTTCTTGAGGGCTTCGGGCTTGACCTCGGCGTGGACGCCGTTGGTGCCGTTGGCGGCCTTGGCGCCATCCTTGGACTTGGGCACCTTGGGGACAAACTGGACGAGGACAAAGACAAGCAGGGCGATAACGTGGCCGCAGTAGTGCCAGTTGCCCCAGAAGGTCGTGATCTTGTCGGTGTGGAGGAGGATGAACGAGCTCGAGAGGTAGTTGACGCACACGGGGATGACAAGGATGCAGAGGATGTCGTAGTATTGCTGCACAAATAAATGTTATTTTTTTTTATTTTATTTGTACTTTTGGTACCTTGTACGCCTTGAGGGTTCCCTCGACAAAGTGGGGACGAACCGTGCTGCGGATCATTCCACCGAGGTTTTGGAAGAGGGCGGCAGTGACAAAGAAGATGTAGTAACCCTGAATTATTTTTTTTTGGGGGGGGGGGCTTTGAATAAAACTGCCGATAAAAATAAATAAAAACGTACGGGGTAGAAACCGTGCCAGAAGGCCGAAACGCTGTAGGTGGCAACGGTCTGGATGTAGCTGGGGGTGCGGATGTAGACGCAGTACCGGAGCCAGTTGGAGGTGAGGCGGTTCCAGGCGCGCGAGGCCTCGCTGATGTTTTGGGCGGTCTCAAAGGCAAACACGTCCATGTTGTTGACCCCGTGCCAGTTGCCGGCGAGTTGCTTTTTCTCGGCGATGGCTAGTAAACACATGAGCACGCACACGAGAAACGCCAGGGCCTCTCTTACCGCCAGGAGCAAGGTACTCGGTGTACTGCCAGCCAAAGCCCGAGGCGACCGATCCGGCCTCGGCGATGGTCCAGACAAAGTAGTACTTGCTGCGGACGGCCGAGAGGGTGACCCACCAGAAGATGAAGCGGGGGACGACGGGCAGGCTGAGGATTTCCTCGCTGATGAGACGGTCCATGTTGAACATGGGGGTGATGGACCTGCACACATTGCCAATTTAATTATGTTTTATGCAGAATAATTATTCTTTTTGTCGTACACAAAATAGGCGAGGAAGACGACCGAGGTGACAAACTTCTTGAGGGCGTCCAAGAAGAGTCCCTGGGGGACGTGTGTGACGATCTCCCCGTTGGGTCCCTTGAACTTGCGGTACTTTGCGCCGGTGATAGAGTTGTTGTACTCGTCATAGTGGAATGCGGGGCCGACAAAGAAGCTCGAGAACGAGTAGCAGAAGCCAAAGTACTCGATGAGGTTGGGGGTCTTCTTGAGGGGCTGGGGTCCGTTGTCGACGCGGGGCGCCTTGGCGGGCTTGCCGTTGGCGACCGCCGCCTTGTCCTCCTTGGGCGCCTTTGCGCCGTCGAACAGCTGGAAGGCCAGGGTGCTGAGCTTGATCGTGAGGACCATCTGCGGGCCGGAAAAGTCCTCGTCCAGGTTGTCGTTGATCATGCGGCGGTAGTGCGCGTACACGAGGTAGGCCAGGGTGACGAAGAAGACACCGCCGGCCGCGGCCTTGCGTGGCAAAACGAGCATGAACAGGTAGCTCACGGCCACGGTCACGAGCGAGTGGACCCAGGCGTAGCCCATGATGAACTGCGACAGCAGGATGCCCGTGGCCAGCGAGAACATGTGCTTGACGGCGGCGCCGCCGGGCAGGTAGTTGAGCACGAGGCCCAGCGGGAACGCCAGCACGAAAATGAGGATGGTCTTGATTTCCCATGCCGACAGGCCCATGTCGGCCGCAAGCCCGTCCACGGCGCTCTGCGCGGGCGCAAATGCCTCCTTCAGCGTCAGGTGCTCGTTCGCAAACGACTCGACACCCGCGTGGTACTGACCGAGCAGGCCAACGACCACGTCCAGACTGCTCGACATGTCGCTGGTGGCCGCGTGCGTTGGGGTTAGTTGAAACTGCCGGAAAAGCCACGTGGGGCTTCCGTCTGTGGACCGCACTTTGTTAATCGTGGTCGAATTGGCTGTGCTCAGTGTTCAGCTCTTTCTGACACCATTTCCTTCCAGGGAGAAGCACCACCTATGGCGTCACCCGGACGAGGACGTGGACGTGGTCGTGGCGCAGCCGGTGTCGACGCTGCGCCGTCATCGCCCGGCAGTGTGGGACGTGGCCGAGGTGCCTCTGCTGTCGCCTCGGCTGTCGCTTACCCGATTTCCGCTGTGGACGTGAACGCGATCCAGTGGGCCGGTACGTGTGCCACTTGCAGCGCCACGGTTGCGTGTGTGGGGTGTTCCTAGTAATTGACCTTTCTGTGTGTGCAGCACCCGTGCATGCCACGACGACATCCCAGTTCAGCGACGTGAGCGGCAGCGGCAGCGGCACGACGGCGGCGTCGGCGTCGGCGTCGGCGTGGGGAGCCTTCACCGGCAGCAGCAGCAGCAGCAGCAGTGGCGGCAACAGGTCGTCGTCGTCCCGTGGCGGTGCTGGCGGTGGTGCACCCGAGCGTGAAGGTATCAAAACTTGCACACACAAACAAAAAAGATACCAACATCGTTGAGCAGAGGACCCCAACGAGTACCTGCAGATGATCTTTGTGGGCAACCTTGCGCCCCACGTGACGCGCGACGACGTCAAGGAGGCATTCAGCCAGTACGGCGAGGTGTTTGTGCGCATGCCCAAGGGCGACGATGGCGCAAACCACAAGGGCATGTGCTTTGTCAAGTTCTCCTCGCCCGAGGTCCAGGTCCAGGTCATGGAGGAGCAGCACCACATGGAGATTGGTGGACAGCGCGTGCGTCTCGATCCGGCCAAGCCCAAGAAGAAGGACGTATGCTTTCTGTTTAACGAGCCTTTGCTGATAAATTGCTCGCCGGCTTAAAGGCCCCCGAAAACTTTGTCTACGGCAGCTCAGCGGCTCGCTGGGAGGCCCCCGTAGAGGGCGAAAAGGTCGGCGCGGCCAACGAGGAGGTCCAGAAGCGTCTGTTCTCGGGCATGAACACGGGAATCAACTTTGACAAGTACGACGACATTGCCGTCGAGCTCAGCGGTGACAACATTCCCCCGACCAACGTCGACTCGGTATCCCCCTGTGAAAAATTAGGTTGTCTACATAAAGTACTATTATAGTTTGAAAAAATGGGCCTGGACGAGGTCCTTCTGCAAAACATCCGTTTGGCCAAGTATTCCAAGCCCACTCCCGTTCAAAAGTAAAATGTGCAGTACGTAGTTAGAAACCTAATGGATCAATACAGGAACGGCATCCCCGTCTCTGTTGCCAAGCGTGACTTGATGGCGTGCGCCCAGACGGGCTCGGGCAAGACCGCCGCGTTCCTCTTCCCCGTTCTGTCGTTCCTGTACTCGCGTGGCCCGTACGCTGGCCCCCTCCCCGCGCCCGACCCAGACCGCCCCTCCGAGTTCAAGACGGCGTACCCCGAGGTGCTGATCATGGCGCCCACGCGTGAGCTCGCCACCCAGATCTTTGACGAGACGTGCAAGTTCTGCTACCGCTCGTTCATCCGTCCCTGCGTCGTGTACGGTGGTGCCGACATGGGCTCGCAGCAGTACGAGATCGAGAAAGGGTGCAACGTGCTCGTGGCCACGCCCGGCCGTCTCCTGGCGATGCTCAACCGCGGCTCGATCGGCCTTGACCTTGTCCAGTAATGCTGCCGCTCCTTTTCATTCGTTGTTACTTATATCGTGTTGCTGGTCCAGCTACGTGATCCTCGATGAGGCCGACCGAATGCTCGACATGGGCTTCGAGAAGGACATGCGCTCGATCCTGCAGCACCAGAAGATGCCCGGCCCCGAGCAGCGCCAGACGCAGATGTTCTCGGCCACGTTCCCCGAGGAGATCCAGCAGCTCGCAGCCGACTTCATGAACAACTACATCTTCCTGGCCATCGGCCGTGTCGGCTCCACCTCGAGCAACATCACGCAAAAGTTCCTGCTCGTGCCAGAGGACGACAAGCGCACAAAGCTCGTCGAGCTGCTCAAGTCGGCCGAGACGGGCCTGACGCTGGTCTTTTGCAACTCAAAGGTCACCTGCGATGCGCTCGACTACTTTTTGCGGTAAAAGGCGAGCTACCCTCCCCACTGACTACTAACTCGTTCTCCCTCGGGCTGCAGCAAGGAGGGCTTCCCCTGCACGTCGATCCACGGCGATCTGTCGCAATGGGAGCGTGAAAAGTCGCTCCAGAACTTCCGTTCGGGCGAGATGCCGATTATGCTGGGCACAGACGTTGCCGCGCGCGGTCTCGACATCCCCAACGTCACCCACGTCGTCAACTATGACCTGCCCAAGGAGCTGGACGACTATGTGCACCGCATCGGCCGCACGGGTCGTGTCGGCAACACGGGCGTTGCCACGTCGTTTGTCAACGGAAGGAACTTTATGATTGCCCCCCGTCTCGTTGGTGCGAAAGGGCTGCTGTTTATTTATTTCTACTAATTGCGTACGTTAAAGATCTGCTGCGCGAGTCAAAGCAGGAAGTGCCCGACTGGCTCGAAAAGCTCGATCGCGGATCGGGACGTGGCCCGTACCGTCCTCGCGGAGGAGCCAGCGGAGGCGGCGGTGGCGGTGGTGGCGGCTTTGGCGGGCGCGATTTCCGTCGCGGCGGCCGTGTCGACAAGAACCACGTGTCCAACCTGTCTGAGCTGGGTGGATCGGTCGACTTTGACATCAACGAGAAGGAGGACGGCGGACGCGAGCGCGGTGGAGGCCGTGAGCGTGGCCGCCGTGGCGAGAAGGCCGACAAGGGCGCGTCGTCCCAGGACCTCAAGTCGTGGGATCGTCAGGCGCGCGAGCAGCAGCGCCTCAACGTCGGTGTTGAGAAAAAGTACGCCAGTGTCACCGCCATATAAAGAAGCCCCCCCTTGAAGAAATCCGTGTACCATATGCAACCAAGACTGAAGAGAAAAAATATATTGCAAAACCTGAGAAGAATACAAATGAACTGATCGGGGAAAGAAAAAAGAAAAAGAAAATGGAAAGAAAGATGTACAGTTTTTTTTCTTTTAATTCAGGCTTTTTTTTGGGATGAAATACAGCACGCCGCAAAACGAAAGGATTTGAGTTCTTTAGGAGGAAAGGAAAAGAGTACATACGTGTACAGAGGGAGAGTGTGTATATCTGTGGAATCACATGTAATAGTCACCACGATAACCTGTGGCCTGCATCAGGAGATTGGGATCCATGCCGCTGCCCATTGGACCGTTGCCACCACCGTAGAGCGACATCGAGCCGAGCTGCTGCTGGTGATAATGTTGGTACTGCTGCATTTGCTGGTGGTGCTGCTGGTGGTGCTGCTGCTGGTAGTGGAACTGCTGTTGTTGCTGCTGCTGCTGCTGCTGCTGCTGGTACTGCTGGTACTGCTGGTACTGGCCCTGCTGCATCTGCTGCTGCTGTGGCTGGTGCATCGAGTTGTAGTGCTGGTAGTGGGCAAGGTGGTTGCCGTTGGTCATGGCAGAGTAGGCAGACGTGTGGCCGACCATGCTCATGCCAAATTGATTGGGCGACATCTACCATACGGACATTATTTAGTTGGATTAAATAAACACTGGGGTAAATACCTGCTGTTGCTGCTGCTGCTGAAAGTATTGCTGCTGGTGCTGGCTGATCTGGATTTGCGGCGACATCATTGCCTGCTGCGGCGAATGAAGCATGTTGCCCGAGATGTCGCGCATGAGCTTGGACTGGATGCGCTTGCAGTAGGGCAAGTGGCGGATGGACGGCAGGATCGGGCGGATAAGGTCGACCAGCTGGTGGTACTGCATGGGCTCGGCCACATCCAAAGAGGTCTGCACGACATAGTTTGCGTACGAGTCTTGCAGCAAGACGGGCAGACGGTCCTTGTCCAGGATGCCGGCAATCAGTCCACGGCGCGTCTCAAACTCGGCGATGCGGATGCACTAACAGGACATTAGCATATTGTCCTTTCTAATTGTCGGGGTACCTTTTCGATAACGTTTGAGCTAAACTTTTGCAGCGACAGCTCAAAGACGTGGCCCAGGAACCGGCGGATGATCGCGTCCGAGAAGCGCGCGTACTTGAGGTCGAGGACGTACTGAACGACATAGTTGCCAAATTGGTCCTGTTTTGAAAGGTTTATGTAAAATAATTTTTATTTCTTGTTGTTACCTGGACGAGGGCGAGGGCGTTGTACGTGATCTCGGCAGCCAGCTGGACCTTTTGCGCGTCCGACGCATGGTCGATGCAGCGTTGGAGGACGCAGCAGCCGTGGCGATGCGAGGACACGGCAATGCAGTCGGCGGTGACAGCGTCATAGATAAACTGGTTCTGCTCGGCGGTGAGCTTGTTGAGGCACTTTTGGATGACGTGGTTTCCGTTGAGGTCCTTGATCAGGCTGACGACGTGGCCCCTCAGTGCCTCGATGATAAGCGAAATCTTACGAAGAGAATTAGGTTTAGGGGATGACGGGGACTGCGTACCTGTTCGTCGCTAGACAAGCAGTCGATCAGCTTCTGGACCGAGCGGGTACCGTGCATGTTGAGGGAGACGTTGACAAGCCCACTCGACACATGGCGGGCAATGTTTGTCTTTTGGTCCTCGGTGCAGTAGCCAAAGAGTTTTTGGCAGAGGTAGTTTCCAAACGGATCTGCGCACAAATTGTTGTTTTAGGGGCAAAAAATAAATTCAAAAAAATGGCCTTACCGCTCATCAGCTCGGCCATGTACTCAAAGGCCTCCTCGTAGATCATGGTGACGTAGAGTTCGTTGTTCTCCTCGAGGCGCTTCTGGAGGTAGCGGCAGCCGTGCTGGTCCTTGCAAAGCGAGTAGATCTGGCCCTTGAGCTGCTCGAGAGGCGGGAAACGGGGCCCATCGGTCGAGCTGGCGTTGCGCTTGTGCCCCTTGACGTGCGCGGGCTTGGCGGGCGTGCCAGTGGGCGCTGCGCCAGCGGCTGTTGCGGGACCGTTGCTGCTGTTGACCACCGCGGAGCTGGCACCGGCAGCACCAGCACTGGACGGTGTCGTGGCGGCCGAGTGGGGCACGGGCGACTGACTGCTACTGCTGCTGATTACGCCGCCGCTCGCAGAGCCAGGGCGGGTGTTGGCTGTGCTGGAGGGGCCGCTGATCGACAGCGACGCGATGAGCGCACTTGGGTCAACGTTGGCGCCACGAGTGTTGGCCTGCTGTTGGTGCGCATGGTTTTGCAACTGGTGGCCGAGCTGAGGGCCGATGTGGGGGAACTTGCAGCGCTCGCCGTGGGAGCAATAGCCCTGGCGGAAGAAGCGGCAGACGATCTGGCCATTGGAGAGGCGCTGGACGGCCTCAAACTGGCTGGCGTCCCACTCTGCACTTGCGGCACGTTGGTGGCGAGGGACAAAGACTTCGCGGTGATCCGCAAGGTGACCAGATGTCGACGCGGGCGCGGACGACCAGTCGTCTTGCTGCATGATCGTTCGCTGGTGGACAGTGGGAGAGCTGCGGCCGCCGGTGCTCACGCTCGAGGGGGCCATCGAGAGGCTGTGGTGGTGATGGTGGTGGTGGTGGTGGTGGCTGTACATGTCGTCCGTCGCGGCACCATAGGCCGAGGCGATCGACGTGAGCGGACGGGCGCCAAACGTGCCAGCGTAGCGGCCTCCCATCGGGTTGTAGATTGCTTGAAAAAAGAAAAAAGCATACGGTTATTGAAAAATATTTTTTTAAAATTTACCGTCATAAGAGTCGTCGGCGCTGTGTGCACTGTGAGGGTACGCGGGCTCGACGCCAAAGGGCGACGTGCTGCCGAGGGAACGCCCGCCGGCGGTGCGCTGGCTGAGCGGAACACTGTTGGCAATAGGGATAGGGGCGTCCCAGAGGGACGAGCCAGAAGCGGGCCGTGTGGACGGGTTCGTAGCCGAGTCCAACGCAGTTGCGGCCAGCTGGTAACACCGAAACACAATTTAGAAAAAATCATTATAGTCGTGGATTGTATTAGCCCTACCGTGTCGACGATCGGGTAGTCGTTGCTGGCAAAGGGCTTGGCTGCTTGCAAGTAAATATTTAATTTCATTTTTGTTTTCGTAAAAAATGGCACCTCCAAGGTCGTCGCCGTCCTCGTTCATAAAGTTGGGGTCAAACTGGGGAGGGATGCCGGGGCTGGTGCCAGAGTCCTGTCGGATCAGTCGGCCGAGACGGCTGTTCTGGAGCCCCGTGTCTGCGCTCGCACTCGCCTCCAGTCCCAAAGGCTGCCGGTGCTGCTCCTCGTTCTGCTTCCAGGTTGCATACGCCTCGTCGTCCGCCTCCGGGGCCCACGAGTTGCGTCGCGAGGACGGCAGGGACTTGGACGCCTGGCGTTGCGGCGAGCCTGACGTGGCAGTCGTGGCGTCCGCGTCCTGTTTGTGCGATTATTTGTTTTTAATATCGACCCACCGAGTTGCTTGGCTATTACCAGCTGCTGCTGCTTGAGGACGTGCATGGAAACGGCACCGTTGCGCTGGTCCTGACTGGGGAGGTTGATCCTGAACTTGTCCTTTGTCCCGAGCGGCAACACGACCTCATCGCCCGCCCACTCTGTCCCCTCTGCCGTGGCTGCCTCGCCCACGACGTCCTCCGCCACGCCATCAATGCCAAAGATTTGCGCCGACAGCTCCTCAAAGCTGTTGTTGCTCCCGAGCGACTCGAGCGAGGCGCCCTGCGTGAGCTTGCGCTGCGAGGGCGGTGGCGGCGGGGCAGCAGTCGTGGCGGTGGTCGTCGTGTCGTTGCCCATGTTGTTGGTCATAGTTCCAGTACGTTGGCAGAGGCGTCACAGGGAGAAAAGGACGCCGTCGTGCTGTCGGTTGAAATGGTGCAGGTTGACTATAGAAGAGCGACGGGATGGTGTGTGGTTGGTGCTGCCGCAGGTCGGGATGCCGGGTAGTGGAGTGGGTTGGGTTGGGGTGGGTTGGGTGGGGTTGGGGACAGACCTGTATTTAGTTTTGGGGGCGGGGATCAGTGGGCGGGTCCGCTGAGAGGTACGGAAGGACGACAGGGAAAAAAAGAAGTGATGCACAAAAGA
>Ga0302227_10002607_pt1 | contig 12270 bp, 21 predicted proteins | sample II_Palsa_N1_1_FD_193525 | JGI IMG/M metagenome (GOLD analysis project Ga0302227, IMG submission 193525) | Peat permafrost microbial communities from Stordalen Mire near Abisko, Sweden - II_Palsa_N1_1 | ecosystem: Environmental > Terrestrial > Soil > Palsa > Peat permafrost | place: Sweden...
GGACTTCAGTTCACAGCAGTCGAGGACATTCCAAAGGTAAGCAGCCAGGCACAGGACGTGCCAGCGGTGTGTACTGACCAATTGTTTCGTCCTACCTCGTCTTCTTTTTTTTTTTTTTTTTTTTTTGTACCATGTGGGGTTTTCATTACCACGCTGGGCCATGCGGTCAACGTGGCACTGCTGCGGTAGATTGTCGACGAGGCTCGCAACGAGTTTGCCACGTTCAAGACACTGCCACTTGCCTTCCGCAAGCAGCAGCTGACGCAGCTTGCAAAGCTCCTTGCCGAGAACGAGGTACGGATTTGGTTTATTTTTATTCGTACCAAATCCACGCACGACGTACACTTTACAGAAAGAGATCACAAAGGCTCTGTTTGACGACCTGCGCAAGAACCCCATTGAGAGCGCCCTGACCGAGATCGTGGGCGTGCGCAACAGCATTGCCGAGAGCCTGGACAACCTCGAGGCCTGGGCGGCCCCTGAGAAGCCTTCAGTTGACCTGGTCCACTCGCTGGACGGTGTCCGCATCGTCAAGCAGCCCCTTGGCATGGTTCTGATTATTGGTATGCATTGTTGGTTGCGGTAGAATAAAAAAACAACGTGAGTGAGCTAATAATCTGAACGGCTGTCAATCAAGGTGCCTGGAACTATGTATGCTGGTTCAAGCCATCATAACTTTGACTCTAAACGATTAAAACGATGCAGCCCTTCAATCTTCTACTCTGCCCGCTAATTGGCGCGATCGCCGCCGGATGCGCTGCAGTTCTGAAGCCCTCGGAGGTTCGTAGCAATGATCTCTCTTAGGACCTAACGATAATAAAAACTTGAAAAAAAATTTTTTTTTCTTATTTTATTTCAAAGGTCGCACCCGCCACAGCAAACGTCATCTCCAAGTACATTCCAAAGTATCTTGATAACAAGCTCTACAAGGTCATCAATGGCGCTGTTGCCGAGACGACCAAGCTGCTCGAGGAGAAGTTTGACCATATCCTCTACACCGGCAACGGTACTGTTGGCCGGATTGTTATGGCGGCCGCAGCCAAGCATCTCTGTCCAGTCACCCTTGAGCTGGGTGGAAAAAGGTATGTACCGAGTGTGTGTACTTGTGTGTTTTCCTGCCAACCTGTTTTTCCGTCGTGTAGCCCGGCGATCATCGACGACACGTGTGATTTCGCAACAGTGGCCCGCCGACTGGTTTGGGGCAAGTTTCTCAACTGTGGTCAAACCTGCATCGCTCCAGACTATGCCATTGCTATTGGCAATGTCCAGGTACCTTCCCCTTTTTTTTTTATTACAGCGAGATCAGCATCAATAACCGGTGTTATAGGACAAGCTGGTCGAGCAAATCAAGGTCGTGGTAAAAGAGTTTTACGGTGAAAACCCCAAGACGTCGGACAGCTATGGCCGCATCATCAATTCCAACCACTTCAACCGTCTCAAAGCCCTACTTCCGTCTGGCACGGTCGTTGTTGGCGGCGATATTGACGAGGTATTTATTTTCTTTTGTTGTTGTTGTTTCTGACAGCCGTCCTATATAAAAGGCCGACAAGTTTATTGCTCCGACTGTTCTTGTGGACGTGTCTCTGACTTCGCCCGTGATGAAGAGTGAAATCTTTGGACCCATCCTCCCCATCATCAAGATGGCCAACCTGGACGACGCCATCAAGTACATCAACCAAAAGTATGATATTTACTTTATTTTTTTTTCCTTTTTCTTATTCTCAAATTTCTAATTTTTTGCACAGCGACAAGCCTCTGGCCCTGTATGCGTTCTCCAACGACAAAAAGGTGATCAATCGTATCTCGATGGAGACTACGTCTGGCGGATTCATAGCCAACGACTGTTTGATGCACTTTTCCGTTGCTCAGCTGCCCTTTGGTGGTGTCGGGGCCTCTGGCATGGGCTCGTATCACGGCAAAAAGTCCTTTGACACTTTCTCGCACGCCAAGTCGAGCATGTTCAAGGATCAGAACCTCGAGTTTGCCAACACCATCCGTTACCCGCCCTACACCGAAAGCAAGCAAAAGATGGTCAAGTCCATGGTTGGCAAGACTGTCAACATGAGCGAGCCTGGGAAGCTGCAAAAGTACGTGCTGCTGAAGAAGAAAAACCAAAAATTAAACGTATTTTATTATCAGGACGTCATCGGCCTGGTTCTGGTAATGCCCAATCGCCCACCTAACCATTTTACCTCATATGTTCAAAATGCAATGTGTTCTCGTCACCCCGTAAAGCAAAATATCAAAAAACAGCCATCAGCGCAAACGATGTGTATAAAAGAGAGATTGGGTAGGCGATCAGCGCTCGCTGGTTGTTCATCGAAAGCACGTTCACAAACATCGTTGACGACGAGTACGTGCACCATGCAACAATCAATAGTCCCAGGAAAAGGCCGAGCCAGCCACTATTACCATCCGTTATTATCTTTATTTTATTTTATTTTTACTCGTTCTGAAGACGTACTTGAGTTCGACAAACACACTCACAAACGCGAGGATGTTCATTGGCAGGAGGCAGTAGCCGAGGATTGAAGCCGTCCGAGTGCCATTGATGCCACCGTCCGACATCAGATTGAGGATCGTGTAGACACCGACGCAGCCCAGCAATGCGAGGCCGTAGATGTAGCCAAAGTGGACCTTTCCAGCCTTCAATTTTCCACCACATCTTTTAATCGATAAACAACAGTAACAAAAATTCTTGCATACGAGAAGCAGCGAGCCACCAAAGATGAGACAAAACAGCAGAGGTCCCGCAAGATCGTCGTCGTCCAGCGTGTCATGGTCGAGCGCTTTCCCTGCCGGGTTCAGCACAGCCATCGCCTTTTTTTGAATGTGCTCAAAGTTCACGCCAAGCTCCTCGAGCAGCGGGGGCTCATTTTCAAACCCAGGAGCGCCCGTGATGCCAAATGCGGTCGCAAAGCCTTGTGGTGGCGGCGAGTTGTATCGCCGGAAACCTGTGCCACGCACACGGAAGCACGGTTACTACCACTAAAAGAAAAGAAAAAAAACGCACCGTCACTGTCTGCTCCGCCGATACCACCTTGCCCAAACTGCTGCTGTTGCTGTTGCTGCTGCTGCTGATAAGGGTCTTGCTGTCCGTAGGACGACGAGTAGAATTGCAGGTCTGCTCGAAGGAAAGGGTCAGAGTTGACGCCGAAACAACGCACGTCTACCAGAGGAGGCCATTATTGAAAGTGCAGCACCCATTTGAATCACCGGCCAGGATGCTGTACCACCTTGTGTCTTCAACCAAGCTCGCGTGTGGTACGGACAGATGGTTTGTGTGATGTTGACAGAATAAGGTCGCTAGTCTTGGTCGGCCTGCCAGCAAGAGGGAAGTCCTACATCGGCCAAAAGGTGTCCCGCTATCTGCAATGGCTTGGTGTGGTCACCAAGGTTTGTGTTTTTGTTCTCTCCAGCCATGTTGACCTCCCCTCCAGATATTCAACGTTGGTGAGTACCGCAGGAGCAATTTTGGCGCCCAGCACACGCACGAATGGTACGCGCCCACAAACGAGAGCACGAGGGCTCAGCGAACGCAGGCCGCAATGATTGCCCTTGAGGACATGCTGCGGTGATTTCTTCCACGCACTAGCCTTGGAAGCTCATTTTCCTCCTTGACAGGTGGCTGACAGAGGATGGCGGCCAAGTGGCCATCTACGATGCGACCAACAGCACCAAGGAGCGACGATCGTTCATCCTAAGCGAGTGCAAGCAAGCAGGCATCGAGGTCATCTTTGTCGAGTCCATTTGCGAGGATCCAAGCGTGATCATGCAAAACATCCGTGAGGTCAAGCTGTCCTCGCCCGACTATGTCAAGATGGACCCTGACGCGGTCGTGGACGACTTTGTCAAGCGCATCGAACACTACCGCTCAGCGTACCAGACCCTGGACGAGTCGGAGGGTTCGTACGTCAAGCTGGTCAACGTCGGCAACCAGTACATCATCAACCAGATCATGGGATTTCTCCAGAGCCGCATTGTCTACTACCTCATGAACCTGCACATCCAACAGCGGTCGATTTACCTCACGAGGGTATAAAAAATAGCGTGCGTTTTTATTGTTTACTTTAAACAAAACAGCATGGGGAGAGCCAAATGAATCTGTGCCAACGGATTGGCGGGGACTCGGACCTGTCGCCGCGCGGAGAGCTGTACGCAAAGCAACTGCCCGGATTCTTTGCAAAGCATGTCGGCGATCGCCCTGCGTTTACCGTACATAATCTATCGGTAGTGCTGTACATAACGCGTATCGTAGGTTTGGACGAGTACACTCAAGCGTACGATTCAAACGGGGGCGTACTTGCAGTACCGCAAGTTGCAGTGGAAGTCACTGGACGAGATTGATGCCGGTGTGTGTGACGGGCTGACCTACGAGGAAATCGAAAAGCAGTTTCCCGAGGACTTTTCTGCTCGTGACGACGACAAACTCAACTATCGGTACCGCGGCGGTGAATCGTACCGAGATCTCGTGACAAGACTTGAGCCCGTCATCATGGAGCTCGAGCGCCAGAGCGATGTCCTTGTGATCGGTCACCAGGTACGTTTTGTTTTGAATGCTTCGCTCGGCTATATTACTGAAAGTATTAATTTTGCAGGCCGTCCTGCGCGCAATATACGCCTACTACCTCAATCTTCCACTGGAGGAGCTGCCATACATCAACGTGCCTCTGCACACAGTGATCAAAATGACGCCCAAAGCCTACGGTACTGTTATGGAAGAGTTCCCCCTCAATATCGAGGCTGTGGACACCTATCGCGACGGTCGCAAGATGAAAGCACGCGGCGGCGCTGACGGCACACCAGAGGGCTCCCCGCGAGCCTCGGTCAAGCCAATCAATAAATGAAGGAAAAAAAAAGTGTTTTCAGTTTTGGTTGTTGTTGTTGTTGTTGTTGTTGTTGTTTGTACAAATTGCAATTGGAAAAGATATCAACTTTTACCGTCGCCCATGCGATCATTATACTCTTCCATGTAAAAGCACTTGCGAAAATCGTTTTGGCGCACGTCGACCTCGCCTTCTTCACACTGTACGCAACACTTAGTTTGACTTTATGTATCAAGCGACGCATACTGGATCGTCTCCATAGTAGGTCTGGTAGCAGACAGGAGAGATGCATCGTTTCCAGCAGTTGATCGACTCCTCGGAGGCATCCAGTTCTGGCGAGTAGCTACACGTCGACCGGCATTTCTCGTCTTGAAGCCGATATGCCCTCTCGTATATCTGCGAACGATCGTCAAATCGTCAATTTCTGGTTGTGTAGCAAAACATACTGCCTTTGCTGCCTTGGATGAAAACGATGGCTTGGAGGCATCGGCGCTGGCGGCCAGCATCATCAGAAATAGTAGCAGTAGCAGGCAGCTGAACCCGGGTTTAGCCGCCTTCGTCAGTGCCATTTTACCAAAATGTCGGCCCCAGTGCACCCCGATGAACAGCTCGGCGAGGTGTGCCGGCACTTCTTCCTGTTCTCTTTCTCTGATTCCACTGCACAATCCTCAGATATTCGACCAGTACGATGCCGATGAGGTCGGCTATCTGGACCGAGTCATGTTTGAGCAGTTTATTTTTGGTACGCGGCGGCAAACTGTCCCCTCTCATTTTTTTTTTTGTGGCAGAGCTCGGCCGCGCCGACTTGCTGCCCGAGCAGCTCGAGAGGTGCTTTGTCGTCGTTGATCGTGATGACGATGGTCGCGTTACAAAGGAAGACTTTATCAAATACGTGCCGCATCTCTACGACGTACGCGCCAAAACAACAAGTCTCCAATTCTGAAACAATTGCTGTTGTAGGTGGACTTCAACCCGCCACCGCGGCGGCGCAAAAAGTCAACGACCGACCTTGTTCGCATCAACATGGGGCCGGGTTTGCTGCGCGTGGGTTCATCGGTCTCGTCCACATCGTCGTCCTCGTCGTCGTCAACGCCACTCGTGTCCGACGTCACGACCACGATGCCGCTCAAGTCGGCCGCAAAGGCCATCATTACGAGCGACCCTGCCACTTTCTTCACCAAACTCAAGAAACTTGGCAAGGGCTCGTTTGGTACCGTGTTTAAAGCCATCGACGTGAGGTCGCAAGAGGTAGCAAGCAGGCGCGTGATTTGTTATACTGAAAATGCTCGCGCACAGGTGATCGCTCTCAAAGTGGTGGAGATTGAAGGAGACGACGAGGTCATGGAGGACGTGCAAAGGTATAAAAAGAAGAAGAAGAAGAAAAAAAAAGGCAGCACTTGCCAAAGTAAGATTTATTTACCGTCAGGGAAGTGACGGTGATGGCCGATTGCCATTCACCGTTTGTCGTCCGCTATTTTGGCTCCTATTTGCGCGGCACAGAACTGTGGATATCGATGGAGTACGTCAGTGGCGGATCCGTGCTTGATCTGCTCAAGTTCCAGTCTGTCAGCGAGGCCCACGCAAGGTGAAAACTTTTTTCAGCACTGAAATCTATTTTTAGAACTTACCGTTCGGAGCAGAATAATTATTCGCGCTGTCCTGAATGGGTTGACGTATCTCCACAGCGAGAACAAGCTCCATCGAGACATCAAGGCCGCCAACATCCTCATTACCGATGCTGGTCAGGTCAAGCTTGCTGATTTTGGGGTTGCAGCCTCGCTCTACAGCACAGAGAACAACAACGTAAACTGGACAATAGTTTTTTATTTTGTCTTTCTTCTCACAGTGGTGGATGGTTGTAGAATACATTTGCGGGGACTCCGTTGTGGATGGCGCCCGAAGTCATCCAACAACGACCGCAAACTTATGCTGTGAGCAGGATTATATTTTTTTTTTTTTTCCCTCTTGGACTTTTTATTCAACAAAATGTACAGGTCGACATCTGGTCACTTGGCATTACAGCAATCGAGATCGTCAAAGGTTCCCCTCCCAAGAGCGACCTACATCCCATGCAGGTGCTATTTTCGATCCCCGAAGACCCTGCTCCGCGCCTCGAGGGCGGTTTTTCGGATGATTTCAAGGTAGTGTGTATTTTTTATTTTTTGTGCCTTTTACGATTCTGCCTTCCCATAGGGCTTTATTGCTGCTTGCCTGAACAAGGATCCAAATCGCCGCCCGCCCGCAGCTGTCATGTTGACGCACCCGTTTATGGAGGTAGAGGATGAAGCATCCTTGCGGTTGCTGCTTCGACGCCATCAACAGTTGGAAAACACGCAGTGGCGGCTCAGCCGAATGTCCATGGCAATCGACAATGAAATGAACGAAATTCGCGCGTCGCGGTCCCTGGCAAGCATGTTTTGGGACTTTAGCCCTGACGTCGCCAACGACGGTTTGGAAAATGTATTTGTTTTTTTTCTCCTAAAAACGAAACACAATCCTGCAGAGCCTGACCTCGTTGACATGGAGGAGGAGGCCAAGGAAAAGTTCCAGCCTGGCATGATTGACCCATCGAGTGAGCTGGGCATTGTCCTCAGTCGCTTGCATCTGCTGCATCTGGCCTCCATCTTTAAGGACAATGACGTCGACTTGGATGCGTTCCTCCTACTCGAGGACCAAGATCTCAGGGACATGGGCGTGAAACTCGGCAACCGCAAAAAACTGCTCCACATGATCCCGATCCTGCGTCGGGAGCTCGGCTTTACAGGTTTGATGGTTGAAGACAGTGTCGGCATCGACGGCGATGCAACCCCAACGCCGTCCACTCCAACGAAAGACTCGACGAGGGAGGGCTTCCCGGCCGAAACAAGCAGCGAGGGAGAACAGGTGCAAGCGGAAGAGAAGGAGCCTCCACATCTCACTCCTGCTCGAGTCATCACCCTCCCTCTGCCTCCCGTGGAAAATGCACATGCGTGGACGGTTGCTCAAGTGGGCCGATGGCTTCATGAGCATGGGTAGGCGTGCATACAGTCAGACTGCTGAGCTCACTACAAAAACAAAAAAAAACAAAAACAAAAAACAAATTAGGTTCGATGCCTACATTGAGTCGTTTCTGGACAACCAGATTGATGGCGAGGCCTTGGAGAACCTCGAACTGGAATCACTCAAGGAGCTTGGTCTTCGTCTTGTCGGTGAACGTGTTAAATTTTTGGCCGCCGTCAAAAAGCTCTTCAAGCCACCAGGCCCAACAGCGCCGCCGCCACAGATCAGCGTGTCAGCTGTGCCTAGAGAAGACGGCTACAACTCGGACGCAGGAGACTCGATCGGAGGAGGGCAGCGTATGTTTGCTTCAGTGTCTTCTTTCGAAAAAAAAAATTTTTTTTTTTTTTTTGATTCTTTCTTTAGAAGACGAGGCGCACCTTTCTGTCGCGACGGGGGCGGCGGGAGGTGGAGGCAAATCGTCAACACTGAAAAAGATCCGCGAGTCGTTCAGAAAGTCGGTTGATCCTGGGAAGCAGGCCGAGCTGCAGCGAGCGCTTACTATCCTCCAGACAAACAGGCAAACATCCTCGCCGACCAACTCGACCAAGAAAAAGTCCAGATTTGGCTCTTTCAGAGACAGCAGCAGCAACAATAGCAATGCCGTCGTTGTCAGCCACGTTCGCCAATCCAGCAACACCAGCATCTCGAGTAATACCAGCGCCGGAAGTCCAATCATCGGTGACAATACCAGTGGTATGACCAAGTCAACCTCGTCCACCAACATCAGATCACAACTTCAAGGACCTCAGGTATCTATGTCGTTTTTTCCCTTCTTCTTCTCTGTGCTAAAAGCATGACATGCAGTTGTCAGCACCAAATATTACCGTGGATGATATCAAGAATCCTGCATTTGCAGGGTGGCTCATGAAACAAGGGTCCTCCACCCCCAAGTCCTGGAAGCGACGATGGGTCGTCATCAATGGCCCTGTCCTTTACTATTTCAAAAGGTGAGGCGTCCTTCGCTAATTCGTCATCCTAAACGAAGTATTATAACTACAGCGAAAAAGGATCCAAGGCCAAGGGTACAATCATGCTGCCTTCCTATACCTTATGGCTTGCTGGTGAAGTGCGCAAGAGATTTGCATTCAAACTGCAGCACGTTTCCGCTCGCACCTATTACTTTCACGCAGAAACCTATGACCAGATGAAGACGTGGATGAACTTTATCGACGCAGCTGTACGTTCTTGCGAGCCTACCCAAATCTCTGAGCTGCCTGCCGTCAGTTTCGGCAACACTGAAACAATTTAATACATTTTTTTGTGTGTGTGTGTGTGTGTTTGAAAACGCAGTGGAGCAAGTAACAAATTTGGACCCAAGTACAACAAAGTTTTCTCTAAATGGGGTCTACTGGCAGCGAGATACCAAACGAACGCATAATGTTGAAAAGGAGTACCTTATCCTCGACGACCAGTCGAATCGAGCCAGCGACGAGGACAGACAGGATGAAGAAAAGGACGACAAACAGAGGTACAGCCAGGTTCAATTTTGGCTGCGAGGGCACGATCGCCGCGCTTGTGGTCGTCGACATGACCAGCGTCTTCATCGGGGAAGGTGGGGCATCCATGTGACTTTGCTCGTTCATCGACACTTGCTGATTCTCCTCTACCATCGACCGTTCGTCCATCGATCGTGCACCCTCGTCAAATTGACCACCCTCTTCAAACATCTGTTGTCGGAGCCGCAATTGCACTGCAAGACATGCACGATTAGGTTGTCAATGGAATATTTGTCGCTACGTACGTAGTGCGATCGCGTCGTTCAAGGCTTTCTCTTTTTCCTTCGCCTCTTGCCTTTGCTCCTTCAAAGTCTCCTTGGCTTGGTACAGGCTTGTGTTGAGTTCGTCCTTTTCCTCATCTTGCTTGGTTGTTTGCGTCTGCCAGAAAAAAAAAAGGATGTAAAAAAAGAGTTATTGAGATAACATACCAGCAGCTCGGTATAGTTTGTTTGCATATCACTAGCATGCTCCAACGCTTTGTCTCGTGCTTCCTTGAGGGCCTGATTCTCCTTTTCGAGATCAGCGACCTTTTGCTTCAGCGCAATGTAGTCGGTATCTCCTATCCGGGACTCTTCATCGTTTGTCACGTCCAGAACATTGTGGTGCTGGGCGTCGAAGGAAAGATCTCCTCCTTTCTATTTGGTCCCCAAACGTTTAAAACAATAAGAGGGTGAAAAAAATGATGTACAAAGCCATCATCCGCGATCGGCGTGCCCATGGGGTTGTCAGACGAGGCGAGTGGCCCACCCGACCAAGGTGTTGCAGGAGACTATTTCAGTCCACATTAGTGGATCAAAAAAAAAAAAAGACATACTGTTGGAATGGCTCTTTGATCAGAATCCTCAAGCTTCTGACGCAGCGAGCTGTTCTCGGACTCTAGATCCTCGCATTGCTTCTTCAGCTTTACGATTTCTTCTTGCTGCTGGCGCTTTGCAACATCCAACTTGCTCCGCAATGATTCGTTCGTGTCCTTGAATTTTTCGTTGGAGGACGCCAGTCTCTCGTTTGCCGACTTGAGTTCGGTCACTTCTTGTTCCAGCGATTTCACTTTTGGGTTTGCCGAATTAGATAACCGTAATTAATTTACGTCTTCATACTATGACTTGAAAGAGCGTCCAAGTTGGCCATGAGCTTGCTGTTGTCATTCTTGGCTTGCTCCAGCCGTGCGTTCAATTGTTGAACGGCTGCATCGGCTTCCTCCTTGAAAAAAAAAATGTTACGTTAAAAATTCTTTTGCGCAAAGTAAAAAAAAAAAAAAAAAGATTTCATACACTGCTACTCTTTGCGTCCGACTTGTTTTCTAGCCTCCGCTGGAGAGCATTTTGCAAGCGCTCTTTCTCAGCGAGAAGCTCCTCGTTTGCCATCGTGAGGGTCTGCAGCTCCTTTTGAACCTCGTTTACTATTTGGCGATGTCAACAACAGGAAGAGCAACAACAAAATGGCCTTTCTTACGCTTCTGGGTCGTGATCGCTTTGGCTGCTTTCAGCGATTTGATATCACTGTCTTTTGCATCGATGGCGCCCTCCATCCTTTTGTGAAGCTGCAGAGAGACCACCATGAGAAATTAATTTTGTCTTTTCTTAAAAAATAATAATTCATTAAAAAATAAAAAAAAGTACCGAGTTCAACTCCTTCTTCGCCTCGGCTGCCTTTTTCTGATGCTCGTCAGCTCGTTTCACTTCTGCGTCCAGCTTGGCTGCCGTTGAGTTCTCCATCTCAGCGTACGATTGACAAAGATGGTTCAGTTCGTCCGTCTTCTTTGTCAAGTCTGTCTTGCATTGCTCTAGGTTAAACTCCAGCTGGAACGAATGTCGATTTAGATAAACGGCGTAGCGACATCCAGATACCTCGATTATCTTCAAGGCCAGTTGTGCGTTTTCCTCGCGGATGCGCTCTTGTCGTTCCTTGGCTGGGGTAGCGGGCACGTCGGGCTGTCGTTTCAACTTAAATCGGATGAAAAACAAATAAGACTGTGATACCTCGGACACGCTGCTGAGCTCGCTGGTGTTGATGAAGTCCAGCGTCAATTCGCGCTTGTACGGATGCTTCAGATTTGCAGTGGCGAAACCGCTGTCCGAGTGGGTGCTCTTGTTTTGCACGTCGCTATCGGTACTAGTGTTGTGTGCACGCGAGTTGTCCATGCTCAAGTCGATTGTCCGAGGCGCCCACTCGGCCGACATGTCCTGCCTCGACTTCTTGTCACTACCACCACCAAACTGGGAAATTGGGTCGGGCCGTGTGGTTAACTTTTCTCGGGTTCAATTCTATACCATCAGGCTGTCTCTGCGCACCACACCGCCTGCCGCTTGTTCGTCCTTCAGCAGGCTGGACAGACCTTCTTGCGTCTGCTGCAAGCTGTCGTGCTCAGAAAAAACTCTCCGAGCACCGCTCATACCATGTTCCACTTTGTCGGACTCGGTGGCGTGCTGGGCTTCATCGCCTCGCCGGTGGTTTCGCTGCTCATGGTTATCGTGCTCGTTGACGGCTTTGCTTCAGGGCAAGTTGGGTTTGCAGGCTTGTTGCGGTTGTGCCACCAATCGAAGAAAATGTAACTGTTTTTCTTAGTTGCCCAACCAAGCAGCATGCCGCCAGAGCCTCCAGAAGTTGCGCTCGCTCTGGACGTGTGCTCGCGCGCACTCGACCTCTACGGGTACACGCGTCCATTCCACACACACGCACACCCCTTTTATGTCACTGCATGTAAATCCTCTTCTTTCCTTGGCAGAGAGGATAACATTGCCGTGAGCTTCAACGGAGGCAAAGACTGCACGGTTCTCCTCGAATTGTATGCAATCGCTCTTGAGCGACACCATGCCAAACGGAATGGCGGAGACCCTGTGTCGGCGAGCTCGCACATCAATGGAAGGTACACACAACGGCCGATTCGATCGGTGTACATCTTCCAGCCG
>Ga0302227_10002613_pt1 | contig 12257 bp, 11 predicted proteins | sample II_Palsa_N1_1_FD_193525 | JGI IMG/M metagenome (GOLD analysis project Ga0302227, IMG submission 193525) | Peat permafrost microbial communities from Stordalen Mire near Abisko, Sweden - II_Palsa_N1_1 | ecosystem: Environmental > Terrestrial > Soil > Palsa > Peat permafrost | place: Sweden...
AACTCCATGCTCTTCATCCTCAGCCGCAACCGCCATCACCACGACCACAGGAACCATGGCGAACAGAGCAGACCTGCTAATCTCCGGCACACCAAACCGCGCCCACTCTCCCACCACCATGGGAACTCCAAAAAAACCAACACCAGCCGCCGCAACCCGCAGACCAACGCGCCCAAACCGAAGCCGCCCTTGTCCAAATAACGCAACCAGCCCAATCAACCCGTAACGGATACCTTGCAACTCGAGCGCAGGAAGTCCTTCAACGCGAGGAACAATCCAAGAGGTAGCCGACAAGACACAAACCGCCGCAAATGCAATCCACACCGCGCGTCTCGTCATCGCAACTCACCCCAGAGACAGAAAGACCGCGCAAGTGCGCGGTCTCCTGAACATCAAGATACCCTACCGATTACCCCCGCCCGAAGGAGCGCCAGAACCCGATCCCGATCCCGGCCGACGACCGCCGCGGCGGCGTCTTCCGCCACCAGGCCGCCTCTGACCACCAGGTCCATTCGACCCCGGAGCTGCGCCAGCCGGCACAGGAACTGCGCCATCGGCACGATTGAAGTTAGGCTCGTCCGCCGTCTCATCGCCTTCGTCGTCGAACTCCTCCCCATCATCCTCGCTCCCGGACACATCCCCAGCCGCGGCCTCTTGATGATCGTGGCCACCAGGTGCAGCACTACCACCTTCCGCACCAACCTGACCCGGCTCCGGAAGACCAAGCTTCGCGCGCTGTTCGCGCAAAACAGCTTTTCTTGAAAGCTTGATGCGATTGCCTTCAATCGCCAGAACCTTCACCAGAATCTGATCGCCTTCGCGAAGTTCATCCTTCACTTCCTTCACGCGATGCTCTGCGATCTCGGAGACATGCAGAAGACCATCGGTTCCCGGGAAGATCTCGACGAACGCCCCGAACTCTGCAAGCCGAACCACTTTACCGAGATAGGTCTTCCCAATCTCAGGCACAGCAGTCAGATCGCTGATCATCTGGATCGCACGAGCAAGACCATCCGCATCGCTCGAAGCAACGTTCACGCGTCCTGTATCGTCAACATCGATCTTCACACCCGTAGCATCGATGATGCCCCGAATGACTTTGCCTCCTGGCCCAATCAGATCACGGATCTTATCGGTAGGAATCTGTAACGTATGAATGCGCGGCGCAAACTGCGACTTCTCCTGGTTCGCACCCGAGATCACACCGTCCATCGTATCGAGCAGGAACAGTCGTCCCTTGCGTGCTTGCTCCAAAGCCTCCCGCATGATCTGTGGAGTGATGCCCATGATCTTGATATCCATCTGCAGTGCGGTAATTCCGTTGCGCGTACCTGCGACTTTGAAGTCCATATCGCCGTAGTGATCTTCCGCGCCTGCAATGTCCGTCAAGATGGCGTAGTTATCGCCTTCCTTCACCAGACCCATCGCAACGCCGGCAACCGACCCCTTGATAGCAATACCAGCCTGCATCAACGCAAGCGATGCGCCGCAAACCGTAGCCATCGAGGACGATCCGTTCGACTCGAGAATGTCCGACACAACTCGCAACGTGTAGGGCGACTCATCTTCAGCTGGCAGTACCGCTTCAATCGCGCGGAAAGCCAACGCTCCATGACCGATCTCTCGACGGCCTACGCCAGTCATACGTCCAACTTCACCAACAGAGAACGGAGGGAAGTTGTAATGCAGCATGAAACGTCGCTTCTGCTCTCCCTCGTAGCTCTCAAGCCGCTGCGCATCATCCGTAGTGCCCAGAGTCGCACTCACGAGAGCCTGCGTCTCACCACGCGTAAACAGCGCCGAACCATGCACCCGGGGCAATACGCCAACCTCAATGCTAAGATCGCGAATCTTATCGAATGCACGATGATCCGGACGAATCCGATCGTTCAAAACCTGGTCGCGGAAGATCTTCTCGCGCAAAAGCTCATAGTATTTGCTGAGCTTCTTCGCAGCCGCGGCATCGCCCTCAGGCAGATCCTTCTTCAGTTCATCCTTGATCGACTTGACCAAAGCATAGCTCTCAAACTTCGGATGCTTGTCCGTGTCGAGTGCATCCTTCAACTGCGAACCAACCTTGGCACTCAGCCCATTTAGATACTCGTGGTCAACTTCCACCGCGCTGACAAGCCGTTTGGTCTTACCCGCGCGGGCAACCAGATCTTCAATCGCCGCACAAATCTTCTTGATCTGCTCGTGAGCAAATTCGATCGCATCAACCACGCGGTTTTCAGCAATCTCCTTTGCACCAGACTCGATCATCACAATGCCGTCCTTGGTGCCGACGACCATAATGTTCAACTTGCTCTGCGCCCGCTCTGCGTACGTTGGATTCACGACAAACTGCTCATCGATGATTCCGATTCTCACTGCTCCAACCGGCCCGTGAAACGGAATATCGCTCAACGCCAAAGCACAGCTCGCACCATTAATGCCGAGCACATCCGGATCATTTTCTTTGTCCGCAGAGTAGACGAAGGCAACAACCTGAGTCTCATTGCGAAACGCCTCAGGAAACAGAGGACGAATCGGACGGTCGATCTGACGGCTCGTCAAAATCTCCTTCTCGCTGGGACGGCCTTCACGTTTGATAAACCCGCCAGGGATGCGGCCACCGGCATAGGTGAATTCACGGTATTCGACAGTGAGCGGAAAGAAGTCGATGCCTTCTTTCGGGTCCGGCGAAGCGGTTGCTGTTGCCAAAACTACATTATCGCCACTTGAAGTCAGCGCCGCGCCGGGGGCTTGCTTCGCCATACGTCCGGTCTCAAATTTGATTTGCTTGCCGCCGGCAAGCTCAACTGTCACATCTTGTTTCATGTTGCCTCTCTTCTCTCGTTTTCTGTCGATTAAGCTTGAGTCGCGTCATCCATTAATCGGGCGCGAAAAAGCGCAGCTCGACTGCGCGGTTATTGAACCGCCGGCGAGCTGCACTGGGATAGGTCGGAGTTACCCAATAATGAGATTGCACCTCGGATTCCCATCGTCAGTAGCTCCAACGACAAGGTCTTGCTTGACCTTGCACGAATAGCAGCCGACTGAGAACAGGCCGTGTATGCTCCCATAGTTTGAACGGTATCTCCGGGGGAAATGCGGTTACTTGCGGATTCCGAGTTTGCCGATGACCTCGCGATAACGGTCCGCGTCACACTTCTTCAGGTAATCAAGCAAGCGGCGGCGCTTGCTCACAAGCATCAGAAGTCCGCGGCGCGAACCATGGTCCTTCTTGTGTGCCTTGAAGTGTTCCGTCAACTCGCCAATGCGCTCGCTCAAAATAGCGATCTGAACCTCAGGACTCCCGGTATCTGAGTCGTGCGTGCGGAACTTCTCAATAATGTCTGTCTTTTTAGCGGATGCCAACACAGCTGTTTCTACTCCTAATCTTCTTTCTAGTTCACTCGTAGTGTCTCAATAAGGATAGCACCGCTAGCCAAACCCGGCAATCAAGGTAGCTCAGCGGTGCTAAGAATTTAGGACACTTAAACTAGATGAATCTTCAAAAACTCAAGCGAACGCTCTCGCGCAAGCTTCGCAGAGGCAGCGTGGTAACTATTTGGATCCAAGTCGCGATTAAACGCATGACCCGCGCCTTCATAGACGAAGATCTTCACCTCAGGATGTGCCGAGCGAACCGCCTCGATCTGATCCTGTCCAATATGGCTGTCACTCGCTCCAAAATGGAGCATCACCGGACAGCTTGGTTCCTCTTTAGCCACCGCGCCAACTCCACCTGCGTAATACCCCACACAGCAAGCAGGTTGCATATCGTAGCTCTTGCCGCGCGTCGCTACCAGCCAACTCGTCAGGCCGCCATAGCAGTAACCGATCACACCAATCTTCTTCCCTGCCGCTTTCGCCCACTCATAGGTGGCAGCCACGTCCATCAGGGTCGTCTCAGGTTTCAACATGCCGTAGAAGTTATAGGCCCGCTTCATGTCCTCAGGTTGGTAGGTCAGCTGAACACCAGGCTCGAACCGATCAAAGATCGCAGGCGCAACCACCAAAAATCCATCTTTAGCGTACCCATCAGCCACGCTCTGGATATGAGCGTTGATTCCAAATATCTCCTGCACCAAAATCAACGTGCCTATCGCTTCTCCACTTGGCCGTGCAACGTACGCACTAAGCACATGACCGTCATTCGCTTTTAGCTTTATCCATTCACTCATAGCTTCAATCATATCGGATACATTGCGGGAGCTTGTGGGCGCCGGTTGTCAAAAAAAAGTAAACGTTGGTCGCCGTGCATCTGACAAAATCTCAACCGCGAGCAGTACTTATTTAGTGGCAGGATCCGAATAACTCTTGATCTCTCGGGTCCACCGAAGAAATCGCATCAATTGCCTTTTTTCTTTCCAGAACAGGTTCCAAAAGTCGCGAGCACGAATAGTCTCTGCACGTTGGCCAGAGTATGTCTCAAGTCTCCATCGCAAATAGGGGCTTCGCCACGGTCTCAACCTGTAACCCCGCGCCGCGTTCCAAAGAAACTTGATCTCTTCAAATATGGGAATGCTCACTCTTCGAGTATAGGCAGTCACGACCTTCGAGTGTTTCTTTCAATGAGGTCCAAGCCATTGCATGTCGTACAACCTAAGCGGTTCACAAACCTGTCAACCCCTAAAACAGCTCAACCCTAAGCAGCACAGTCACATACGCGTTGCGCATTAGTTATGTCCAACTTGGTATCCTTAACTAGAAGCAATAGAAGAAGGCAACATAAATTGTGTTTGCGCACGCTGCTGTCGTGCTAACAAGTCTTCTGAATCGAATACTTTACAAATAAAGTATTCGTAATCAATAATTTACGCATTAACGCAACCGGTAAGCTATTGGAAATAAGTACTTTAGCACTAAATCAGTACCCTGGGGGAGGGTAAGGTTACAAGTCCAAAATTCCGACATATCACTCTCCCGGCGAGTTATCCCGTCTACCTTAACATCTGGAAGAGGTCTTCCTGATTTCCCAGGCTGCTGATGACGCTCAGGAGTGCTTGGTGTTGAGTCTCGGCGGACGATAACTGACTTGCCACAACCTCAGGATTCGCAGAGACCAGCCCGCTTTGCGCCACTACAAGTTGGCTTTCAGAGGTCTGCGCGAATGTGGTCGCAGAGTTGAGTCGGCTCAGGGAGCTGTCGAGCGTACTTCGTTGATCAGATAACTGCCCAAGAGCAGTGTTCAGAGCAGCAGTGTCGGTTGTAATGGTCGCAGTCGAGGCACTACTCGAAATGTCTCCGATCAACTGGCTTAGAGCGCCGACAATCCCAGTGGAGCCCGAACCAAAGACAGAAGAACCTGGGAGATTGATTTGAAGCTTTTGCCCGCCTGGCACTTCAAGATACTGCACGTTGGTGTCACCGTTATAGGTAGTTGTTGGAGGAGTCGTGGACGTATCGAGAGTAAACGGCTTAACGGACCCCTGACTTCCGCTAAATAGAAATTGCCCTTGATAACTTGTGTTCGCCAGCGAAACTACTTCACTGAGAATACCGTTGAGAGACTGTGCGACGCTAGCATTGTCTGATGAGTTCTGAGTGCCGTTGCTGCCTTCTACGGCAAGTGAGAGGGCTTGCGTCACTTGAGTTACCACATCGCCTAGAGTCGAATCGGCAACTTGCATCATCGAAGCCTCTCCAGAGGCTGATTGAACGAAGGTGTCGGCCTGATTGATCTCGCTGGCAAGTAGGGTGCTTTGCGCTGCGGCAACCGGATTGTCCTGAAGCGATTGGATACTCAATCCGTTCGAAAGCTCTGACGTTAGGTTGTTGATGGCAGAACTGGATTGATTCAGAGCCCCTGTCAGACTGCTAAGGTAATTCGGATCTACACGCAAAGTACACTCCTGAATTCGTAGTTAGTTGAGTCGAAGGTTGCTTCTTCCTAGGTCACGGTAGTTTCTTCACCAAGGTTGATGGCGCTCGCCATGAGCGTATCAACAATTGAGAACACCTGAGAGGCTGCTTGGTAGGACCGTTGGTATTGCGTAAGGTTTGCCGCTTCTTCATCGGAAGATACAGACGAGAGTGAATCACGCTGCGTTGTAAGCTGGGTGAGCGCAGCCTGCTGCGTTGTATTGTCCGTCGTTACCGCAGAAGCGTCGCTGCCAACCTGATCAAGAAATGAAGCGAGGAAGTCGGTAGCAGTCTGGCTCCCAACCACATTCGTTGTAGAAAGATCTGCAAGAGCCGTAGCATTATCGTTCCCAGAAGTCCCTTCGCCAACAGAAGCCGCGGCTACGGCTCCTGGGGCTGTTGCAGAAACAGAGATCGATGCAGCGGAACCAGTTGCGCTGCCTGGCAAGCTAAATATGGCCTGGCCTGGATTCCCGCTACTGTCCACTCCCTGCTCGTTCTGTTGATTCACTGCAGTTCCAAGAGAAAAAGCTAGGTTATCTAATGCTGTCGAATAGCTCGGCAAGTACTGATCCCTCGCTTGCAGAGCACCGCCCAGATCTCCCCCAGTGAGATTTGAAGTCACATCTTGTGGCGGATTACCTGCCAGAACGTCAGTGTTGCCAGCTACCTGAGTAGTATTGACCTGAAATGACTGATCGCCGCTAACCAAAACTGCTCCGCCGCTAGTCGTCAGAGAAATACCATTCTGTGAAGTTGAAATCTGATCCAATCCAACCAGTTGAGACAGCTGGTCGATATCTTCCTGCCGTTGATCTTCGAGAGTGCCGGCATCACCATTTGGACTGCTACTGGCAATCTTCGCATTCAGAGAAGCTATCGAAGACGTGAGCGAGTTTATCTGACCTACATCACCTGCGACTTGTTGATTGAGACTAGCCGATACCTCAGATATCTGACTTGACGCAGTATTGAATGCGCCAGCTAACGCAGTGGCTGAAGTTAGTACCTGCTGTCGCGTTGCTGTGTCAGACGGATTAGCCTCCAACGAAGAGAGAGAACTAAAAAAGCCACTAATCGCAGTGCCAAGTTGAGATGACGCTACCGCCCCCGAACCTGTCGAACCTGAAGTCAACCCGAATATATTTTCGACCTGCTGCAACGCGGTCTGAAGGGCTGCCGTCTGCGCCGTCGTCTGAGTTTGCTGTTGTACGCGTTGCTCTAAGACTCGATCCCTCAGAGACGAAACAGTAACGGTTACACCTAAACTCTGTGATTCTTCACTGAAGGAGACTGAATCTCCTGACTGGAAGCTCGCAATCTCGCGCGTATAGCCAGGCGTATTTTGATTGGCAACGTTGTTGGCGGTCACATTCAGTGCGGCCTGATCTGCCAATAAAGTCTCGCTGGCGATATTCAACAATGACGTTAATGTACCCATAGATCTCTCGTGTTTCTCCTGTGCCACCAGTGAAGTGTAGTCAGGTTCGACTTACGGTCTTAAAGCATGAGATTGAGCAAGTGCTTCTTATTGAAAATTGAAAAGACTAACTTTTCCGCATAAGATGTTGTACTTCGCTAGTGCTGAGAGCGCTTTTCTATGGTTTACAGACGGTTCAAATCTGAACATTGAGGAATTGATCGTACCGTCGAGCCATTCAGCATTGCTTATTTATTTCAGTAAGGATTGAATCATTTTATCGGCCACATCTGAAGAGGAGACCGCATAGCTTCCAGGTGCGATCGAGTCCTGCAACGATGAAACTTTTGCAGTTCGTGCATCTGATGCGCCCAAAGACTTATAAATGAGACCTGCCGTCGAACTCAAAGCCGCCTCGTCGGTATGCGGCAAGGTTGCACTAAGTGCCTCATAGCTGTTGGTAATAGGTGGAAATGTATTTACAGCTTCAGTCGATTGCGTCTCAGATGGAGTGACCGCATTGGTTGCTTGTTGGATTTCTATCCCGCTTGTATAGCTCATGGAGAGCCTCCGTCTACTCGACTGTATCGGCCCCCGGCCAGCAAACTTTAGTACCTGAAATTTCCCCCCCAGAGTGCGGTTCATCCTCTCTGGCAATCTGTGCGACCACGCTTTTGGCAATTCCTAAGCCGCCAGCCTTCGATATGGCTTTCGCGATAGACTCCGTACCTAAACCGCTCATCGTGTCGTACGCAGAGTCGTCGTCTTTGACTTCTTCACCCCAACTACTCTGTCCGTGCTGCATTGGCTTCAGCAACTCCTGCAACATCGTCGCTTCGAATTGTTGTGCGGCGTCGACTAGCTTGGCCTGCTTTTGTCTTTGTACGTTGGAGATAGGTGACATTGAAACATCTGGCTTTATCATCATAGGACTTCAATCTCCGCTTCAAGTGCACCAGCAGACTTCATTGCCTGAAGGATTGAGATGACATCACGCGCTGATGCCCCTATCGTCTGAAGGCTTCGAACTAGGTCATCCACGGTAGCCCCTTGCTTCAATTCAATTCTGTTGACCGGTTTATCCTGGGCTTCGACTCTTGTCTGTTGAATAACCTGAGATGACCCACCCGAAGAAAATGCATTTGGCTGTGAGACCTGAAACTCACTAACCACGTTGACTGCCAGGCCGCCATGAAGAATAGACACCGGCTGCAAGACAACTGTTCCGCCAATCACTACCGTTCCAGTACGTTCATTGACAACTACTTTCGCACGGGGAAAGATAGGCACTTCGATTGATTCGACCTCAGCTAACAGAGCGGGAACGTCTTCACCCACCGCCACCAACAAATCAATCCTCCTGCTATCGAGAACGCGTGCGGCAGACCGTCCTAAGGAGCGATTGATCGCGACGGCCATGGACTCAGCACTGCGGAAATCCGCTTCGTCTAACAATAACGAGAATTGCTTTTTGCCCTCAAGATCCAGTGGAACTCCCCGCTCAACCATTCCTCCAAATGGCACTCTCGCAGTGTTTGGATGATTGTATTGTTTGACATTTCCGTTGACGTTAATCGAATAACCGCCAACGACCAAGGGTCCTTGCGCCTGCGCATATATCTTTCCATCTGATCCGTAAAGAGGGGTCATTAAAAGCAGTCCACCTTCAAGACTCCTCGCATCTCCAGCGGAGGAAACTGTAATATCAACCTTCGTGCCTGGACGAGCGAAGGGTGGCAGCGTTGCCGAAACAAAGACTGCAGCAAGATTTTGTATTCTTATCGCCGACGCCGGTACGCTAACGCCCATGCGCAGTAGCGTAGATGCTAAAGTCTGCGCGGGGAAGGTTGTTTGCTGACTGTCGCCAGTACCTTGCAAACCGACAACGATACCGTATCCAATCAATTGATTGTCGCGAATCCCCTCGATTGAAGCAATATCTTTGATACGTGCTTCTCTGTGTTCAGAAGCCGTCGGTTCTGAAGAAAAAATGGAGATGGGCGAAGTAATAAAAATAACTACTAAGCCTGCTAAGGAGAGCCTGAGGCTGCTGGAGGTTTTCTTTATATCTGTCTTGTTTCGTTTGTTCGCGAAATGCATAAATCCTCGCTAGAAAATCAACACTTTTTGTAGAAGACGAACGAGGGCGTTCTGACGATGGGTGTAGTCGTTAATAATTCCCTTCCCACGTACTTCAAGCTCGAGACTAGAGATGGCTGTCGATAGAACTTGATTTTGTTGAGAGATGTCCTCGGGACGGACTAGCCCCCTCAAAACAATAGTCTGTGTCTGTTGACTAAACTCTACTTGGCGAGCTGCTTCAATCACCAGCATTCCATTTGAGAGAACTTCTATTACTTGTCCTCCAAAGGTAGTACTCAGGCTTGAGTTAGTTGCGCTTGTTCCCTGTGCGCTAAGCCCTGACGATGATGTTTGATTAATCAAATTCTGAAGAGCGTTGCCAGTATGAAGGGTACCAATGAGCCCTGAAATGGCGGAACTCGCATTGGAAGCACGTGAGTTCTTAACCGTGCCATCTGTCGAGGCTTCAAGACTTTCGGAGACCACTACTGAGATCAGATCATGCGGTCGCATAGCCCGTACATCGGTATTGATGCGAGTGAGCCTTCCACTGTCAATCCAGATAGATCCAGGCGCTGGCTGGATGTTAGAGTTCTCTGCTCGCACTCTCTCCAGATAAGAAGATAAAGACGAGGCCGCCACGTTTGGCTTTGGCTCAATCAATTTATGAATTGCTTCAGTCTGCGCCCACGATAAGGGTAGAGTAATAAAGGATAATACGGCGATTGTCAGCACAGAGCGACTTAAGTTTTTGAACAACCTCCACGACTGACCTTTGATGACATGAGGTTTTTCGAGCAGGAACTTTCGGCTAAAGTTAATACTTGGACTGTTCACTATATTTCTCATGGTTTCATCTCCACATCGGACGGCCCACGAACTACACCGTAAAACTCTTTCGCTACCGATTTATCTTCTGTATTTCTGCACAATAACCGGACTTTTACACGATCGCCCAATCCACCATTACCTTCTGAGATTCCCAGGACTTCGATCCATAAGAAGGTTTCCTGTCTCCAAAGTCGAACTGTTTCGCCCGCCCGAATAATGGCAAAAGAGGAAGTGTTCCTTACAGGTTCCGGCTCGCTAAGTCGCGTTAGTGAGTACGAATTTATCAGTTGAAGAGCCACGGCAGGCCAGAGTGGATGGCCACAATCAATTATCGTTGCCCATGTCTGCCCCAAGACCAAATCCGATTGAATCTTCACCACGCGATAACCTCCGCTTTCGGATATTGGTAGGGATGACCTTGTAGTAGTTGCGGCAATCGCGTCTGATGGCGTAGCGTAACAGGCTGCGAAAGCCGTATTGGCGAAGCAAATTACATGCATCACACGTAAGGAAGCTTTTCCAACCATTTTGAGCTTTGGAAAATAACTAATCATGCAGGTTATCGAACAAGGCCATTGATCTGTGAGTACATATCATCGGCGACATGAATGACTTTAGAGTTGCTCTCGTAGGCACGTTGCGCCAGAATCATTTGCACAAATTCTGCGACAACATCCACATTCGAATTTTCCAGATACCCTTGTTGTAAGGTTCCCATTCCGCTGGTCCCACCTGGAGTATCGGTAATCGGATTACCCGAGGCAGCAGTCTGTTGCAACAAATTACTTCCGACAGAACTGAGGCCACCGGTGTTAGGGAAAGTTGCAAGCTGAATCGTGCCAAGCTGAGCGGCATTTGTCTGGCCTGGAAGCGTTGCTGTTACAACTCCATACTGAGAGATCACAACATTAGTTGCGTTAGAGGGAATTGTAATTGCAGGCAAGATCGTATCTCCGTCTGAAGTAACGATCGTGCCTTGACTATTCAAATGAAAGTTTCCGGCTCGTGTATAGGCAATCGTCCCATCGGGAAGCGAAACCTGAAAAAAACCGGCGCCCTGAATCTCAAGGTCGTACGGATTGCCTGTGTTATTGGGATCACCCTGCGTCATAATAACTTCGCTCGCTGCTGTCTTGGTACCAAGGCCAACCTGCAAACCGGCTGAAAGGGTCTGTTGTGTCTCGGCTGATCCAGGAGTAACTAAGTTTTGATAGATCATGTCTTCAAATTGCACTTGGCGCTGTCTGAATCCTGCGGTACCCGAGTTGGCGAGATTGTTCGCGATGGTATCCAAATTTGTCTGTTGGGCGCTCATTCCGCTTGCGGCTGTATATAGTGCACGAATCATTTATAGCTCCTCTTTCTTTAGGGACTTTAGAAGCAGATCTTCCTCAAACTCGAGGAAGATCCTCTGATGCTGTCTTGTCGAAGTCGTTATTAAAAGCGCTCAATGCCTTCTGCATCATCTCCGCCTGTCTTTGCACAAGCACTAGTTCCATCGTGCCGTGGATAGCGTCCTCGTTAGCTCCCTCTACCGATCCTTGCTCTATTGAGATGTTCGCTGCTATCGTCTTTGCTCCATTCGCAGAGAAACGGTCAGAGCCTTCGGCTGTGAGAACTGATGTGTCAGAGAAGTTGAAGGTGCCTACCTTACCAACGATTGCGCTGCCGTCCGGGGTAGAGACGGAGATGCTTCCGTCGGGCGCGACGTAGACATTCCCTGTAGGGATGGTGATCGGCTTGAGATTGGCATCGAGCACGGGCTCTCCCTTGCTTGTCTGGAGGACGCCTTTGGCAGAGCGGGAGAATGCTCCATCTCTGGTGTATCGGACCCCATTGAAAGTTTGGATGGCGAAGAATCCCTGACCTTCGAGGGCGAGGTCGAGCGGATTACCGGTGGCTTTCAGCTCTCCCTGTCCTAGATCTAGCCTGTTGCCGCCTAGAACTCCAAATCCATTTACGGACTGACCTACCTGAGACGCCGTCTCTGGATCTTGATCGATACCGCCTGCAAGAACACCTCTGAAGTAGTCGCGCTGGGCACGAAAACCGGAGGTTCCTGCATTGGCCAGGT
>Ga0302227_10002618_pt1 | contig 12245 bp, 13 predicted proteins | sample II_Palsa_N1_1_FD_193525 | JGI IMG/M metagenome (GOLD analysis project Ga0302227, IMG submission 193525) | Peat permafrost microbial communities from Stordalen Mire near Abisko, Sweden - II_Palsa_N1_1 | ecosystem: Environmental > Terrestrial > Soil > Palsa > Peat permafrost | place: Sweden...
CGGGTCAGAGGCCTTGTCCTATCCTGGACTCGGCAGGAGGCATCTGGCAGTTCAAGGCCGACGTGCCTAACCAGACCTATGGTGACGACCATCATTATGCGACAGGGCTTCGTAATGTGGTAGGATTAGACTGGAACCAGCAGACGAACAGCCTTTTCGTGATGCAGCATGGGCGCGATCAGCTGCACGACCTTTTCCCCGATATCTGGGACACCAAACAAAGCGCGGAATTGCCGGCAGAGTGTATGTATGAGCTGCACAAGGGGTCGGATTGCGGCTATCCTTATATTTTCTACGACCAATTCCAGCATAAGAAGATCCTGGCCCCTGAATACGGCGGTGATGGTAAGAAGACGGCCGGTGACTCTGCGCAGGACCCGGTGATGGCTTTCCCTGGTCACCTGGCGCCGGACGGGCTGTTGTTCTATACCGGCAACCAGTTCCCGGCAAAATATAAGAACGGCGCATTTATAGCCTTTCATGGTTCCTGGAACCGGGCCCCAGAGCCGCAGGAAGGTTTCTACGTCGTCTTCGCGCCTTTCGAGAATGGCAAGCCGACCGGCAAATGGGAAATCTTCGCGAATAATTTTTCCGGCAGCGATGCGCAGACCGCCAGCGGCCGGGCGGACCATCGTCCTTGCGGCCTGGCACAGGGGCCTGACGGCTCCATCTATGTGACCGATGACAGCAAAGGATTTGTCTGGAAGATTTCTTATAAACAATAATCATTGATCGATCATTAGGATGAAAAAGAATAGGCTTTTTATTTTTACGGCAGGAGCCGCTCTTGTGCTGACTACCTTGTTGCTATCGGCGGTGAAGGCACCGGTGGCTCCTGCGCAGACGCAGGTGCCCCAGCAGGCTTCCATGACGCGGGGCAAGCAGGTGTATTTGCAGGTGTGCCTGGCCTGTCACCAGGCGGATGCCGGCGGGGTGCAGGGGATGAGCCCGCCGCTGATCAAGACGACGTATGTGCTGGGTGCTAAAACCCCGTTGATCAAGATCGTGCTGAATGGGATGACGGCCGCAGTGACGATCAATGGCGACGACTATCACAATGTCATGGCGCCGCACAGTGACCTTACCGACCAGCAGATTGCAGATTTGCTGACCTATGTACGCAATAGTTTTGGTAATAAGGCCAGCGCGGTGACTGTCGCGCAGGTAAAGGCTGTGAGGGCTGCGAATAAGCCGGCGGGGAAATAATTTTTTATGAAGAGAATCTTATTTATAGACAGGGACGGTACATTGATCAGGGAAGCGCCGCCGAGTTACCAGATCGATGATTTCGGGAAGCTGGAGTTTTATCCGGGGATGTTCGAGTACATGGGCAGGATTGCGCGGGAAATGGACTATGAGCTATTGATGGTGACCAACCAGGATGGGTTGGGGACTGCAGCTTTTCCGGAGGAGACTTTCTGGCCGGTGCAGAATTTTGTGTTGAAGAGTTTGGAAGGGGAAGGAATACGCCTAACAGGTATTTATATCGATCGCAGTTTTCCGGCAGACGGGGCGCCGACGCGCAAGCCGGGGACAGGGATGCTGACTGAATACATCGACAATGATGAGTATGACCTGCAAAATTCGTTTGTCATCGGCGACCGCATCACCGATGTGCAACTGGCGAAGAACCTGGGTTGCAAAGCTATCTGGCTGAACAATGACCCTGCATTGGGTGGGGCGGAGATCAGTGATTCCCGCCGTGACCTGGAGGAGTCGATTGCCCTGGAGACGCCGGACTGGAGCCGCATCTATGAATTCCTGAAGTTAGGGCTACGCCGGGTGGTGCATGAACGCAATACGAGCGAGACGCAGATCAGGATCGACCTGAATGTCGACGGTGCGGGTAAGGCGGCTATCATTACAGGACTAGGCTTTTTCGATCATATGCTGGAGCAGATTGCGCGTCATGGAAAGATGGACCTGACTGTCAGGGTGAACGGCGATCTGCATATCGACGAGCATCATACGATAGAAGATACGGGCATTGCGCTGGGAGAGGCTTTTGCGCAGGCGTTGGCCGACAAGCGTGGTATGGAGCGATACGGCTTTGCGTTACCTATGGATGAGGCAGATGCCAAAGTGCTGATCGATTTCGGCGGCCGTAGCTGGATCGTATGGAAAGCCGAGTTCCAGCGGGAAATGATCGGGGAGATGCCGACGGAGATGTTCTTTCATTTCTTCAAATCGTTTTCGGATGCGGCACGCTGCAATCTACATATCGAATGTCATGGTGATAATGAGCATCACAAGATAGAGGCTATCTTCAAGGCCTTTGCCAAGGCTATCCGCATGGCGGTGAAGAGAGACCCGCTGAGTAATTACCTGCCGAGTACGAAGGGGGTGTTATAGGCGCTGCAGCAGTGCGTACCCTTCGGGCCAGTCCCCCAGCCCGGATGCCGAATTGATATGGCCTTTGTTACCGATATTGACAAAGCTGCTGCCCCATTGGTCGGCGAAGTATTCGGCCCTTTGCGGGCTGACATATTCATCATCCGAACTGGCTACTACGATCGACTCGAAAGGAAGCAGATGCAGGGGCATCGGATCGAAGCCTGTCGTGCCCAGGGGATAGGACGGAGCCTCCACGTCGCTGGGGGCTACCAGTAAGGCACCCCTGATAGCTCGGACATACAGGTGGGCCCAGTGGGCGACGGTGCAACAGGCCAGGCTATGTGCAATGAGGATGACTTTTTCGGGTGGGAAGGGTGCGATGACTTCGTTAATCGTATGGACCCAGTCGTTTTTGTCGGGTGTATCCCAATCCCGCTGGTGGATACGGGTAAAGCCATACAGCTTTTCCCACCGGCTTTGCCAGTGGAGGGGGCCGGAATTGTAGAGGCCGGGAAGGATAAAGCAAAAAGTAGATGACATGACTTAAATTACGGCAAAATTCCGTCAGTCCGGCGGCGGGCCGAAAAAAATTTGGCCAAATCATTTTTCCGGTCCATATTTGCCCTGCAATGAACAAAACAATCAATCAACAGTGGTGGTGGCATACAAAGTCCGAGTGGGGCATGTAATGCTATGATCATACATTACTATATTGGGCCCCGTTATTCGGGGCTTTTTTTTGTGCCGTAACCCCAAAATCAACGAATGAAAAAAATTGAAATAAAGACGAATTGTAAGAAAATGCTCTCGGACATCTATACCCCGGTGGGTATCTATCTCCGGCTGCGGGATCGTTTTCGCGATACTATCCTGCTGGAAAGCACGGATTATCATGCTGCCGAGAACAGCACTTCTTTTATCTGTATCAATGCCATTGCGGGGATAGAGATTTCCGATACAAGGACGATCGAATTCAAGTTGCCGGGGCAGACGCCGGAAAAGGCTGCTATCGGCGAACTGGCGGATACGCCGCGGCTGCTGTGGGAATTTATGCAACGGTTCGATATCGCCCCTGCTCCGGATCGAGCGGTGCGGGCAGTGCAAGGTTTATTCGGCTATACCACTTTCGATGCCGTGCAGTTTTTCGATACGATCAGGCTGCGGACGAGGACGGGCGGGGCGCCGGCCGATATTCCGGGTGGATCGACTTTGCAGGGGGGGAGCAAGGAGGCTGTGCCTATTCCCCTTATGCGTTACCGGTTATACCAGTATGTGATTGCAGTCAATCATTTCCGGGACGAATTATATATCTGTGAGAACCAAATTGCGGGGTTGGAATCGGAGCTGCCGGTGGTGGAGTCACTGATCAGGAGCAAAGATGTACCGGTATACCCCTTTGGCACGAATGGGCAGGAGACTTCCAACCTGACTGACGACGAATACCGTCACATGGTAGAGCAGGGAATTAAGAGCTGTCTGCGGGGGGATGTTTTTCAGATTGTGTTGAGCCGACGTTTTCAGCAGACCTTCCGGGGAGATGAATTCAATGTCTACCGTGCGTTGCGGAATATCAATCCATCGCCCTACTTGTTCTTTTTTGACTACGGAGATTACAAGCTGATGGGTTCTTCGCCGGAATCACAATTGATCCTGAAGAATGGCGAGGCCATCGTGCACCCCATCGCGGGGACTTTCAAACGGTCCGGCGACGATGTGACGGACCGGCAGATGGCGGACAAATTATTAAAGGATGCGAAAGAGAATGCCGAGCACGTCATGCTGGTAGACCTGGCCCGCAATGATCTCAGCCGTTGTTGCGACGACGTGAAAGTGACGCAGTACCGGCAGGTGCATTATTATTCGCATGTCATTCACCTGGTCAGCGAGGTGCGGGGTAAACTGCGGGAGGGCCACAATCCTTTCGAACTGCTGGCTAGCACCTTTCCTGCCGGGACGCTCAGCGGCGCTCCCAAGTTCAAGGCGATGGAACTGATCGATCAATATGAACCTACAGCCCGGAGTTATTATGGTGGCTGCATAGGCGTAATGGGTTTTGACGGGAGTTGCAATCATGCCATTATGATCCGTAGCCTGCTAAGCAGGGACAATACGCTGACTTACCAGGCAGGTGCGGGCATTGTTGCTGCCAGCCAGCCGGAGAGCGAATTACAGGAGGTAAACAATAAATTAGGCGCGCTGAAATCGGCTATTATTTATGCGGCGCAGATAACAGGCTAAGCCGGCGCATTGCCGGCACATAACTAAATAAGCAAATGACACGGATTCTTGTTTTTGACAATTATGATTCTTTTACCTATAACCTTGTGCACCTGGTCGAAAAGATCCTGCACCAAAAGGTGGAAGTGTTCCGTAATGACCGGATACCGCTGGAAAAGGTGAAGGCTTATGACAAGATCATTCTTTCGCCGGGTCCGGGCGTCCCTTCCGAAGCAGGGCTGCTGCTACCATTGATCAGCGAGTATGCGGCCAGCAAGTCCATCCTTGGTGTCTGTCTGGGCCATCAGGCTATCGGCGAGGCGTTTGGCGGCAAGTTGGTGAACCTGAGCTCTGTCTATCATGGGGTGGCTACGCCTGTGCATGTGTTACGGCCGGGGCAAGGTCTTTTTAACGGGTTGCCGGAGACGCTGGAAGTGGGTCGTTATCATAGCTGGGTGGTGAGTGAAGACGGTTGGCCGGACGAGTTGGAAGTGACGGTGCGGGACGATAAAAATTATATTATGGGGTTGCGGCATAAGCGCCTGGATGTGCAGGGGGTACAATTCCATCCGGAGAGTGTGCTGACGCCGCAGGGTGAGCAGCTATTGCGCAACTGGTTGAAAAACTAACGATTCATCAAATGAAAAAGATTCTACAATACTTATTCGAGCATAAGGCACTGGCGCGGGAGCAGGCCAAGGACGTGCTGATCCGTATTGCCCGCGGGGAGTATAATGAGAGCGAGATCGCTGCCTTCATTACGGTATTCCTGATGCGCAGCATTACCATCGGGGAATTACAGGGGTTCAGGGATGCGTTGCTGGAGCTATGTGTGCGGGTGGATTTCGCCGGATTGGAGACCATCGATATCGTAGGTACGGGTGGGGATGGCAAGAATACCTTTAATATTTCGACATTGGCCTGCTTTATCGTGGCCGGGACAGGGAATAAGGTGGCCAAACATGGTAATTATGGTGCGTCGACTATCAGCGGGGCATCCAATGTGATGGAGCAGTTGGGCTACCAATTCAAGAATGATGTGGGGCGGCTGCGGCAGGAGGTGGATGTGGCAGGGATATGCTTTTTACATGCACCGTTATTCCATCCGGCATTGAAGACAGTGGGGCCGATCCGCAGGAACCTGGGTATCCGTACTTTTTTCAATATCCTGGGTCCCATGGTCAATCCTGCTTTTCCGACGACTCAACTGGTAGGTGTCTATAGCCTGGAGATGGCCCGCGTCTATAACTACCTGTTGCAGGAGGCCGGCGGGCGTTTTACGATCATTCATGGGCTGGACGGGTACGACGAGATCTCGCTGACGGGCGACACGAAGGTGATCACGAACCGGGGTGAAAAGATTATGACCCCGGAAGAATTAGGCAGGAGAATGGTAAATGCTACCGATATTTATGGGGGTAATACGGTGGAAGAGGCCGCGAAGATCTTTACCCGGATATTGAAGGTGGAAGGTAGCTGGGCGCAGAATGCCGTGGTGCTGGCCAATGCGGCGATGGCGTTGCATGCCACCGGGCTGTATGCGGGGTATGAAGAGGCGTATTATGCGGCTGTGGACAGCCTGGAGAGTAAACGGGCGTATGAAGCGCTGGAAAAATTAATTTCTTTGCAATGAACATCCTGAATACCATCATCGAGCATAAGCGGACGGAAGTAGCCGGGCAAAAGGCGGCTGTGGCGACAGCAACGTTGGAAAAGAGCGCCTTTTTTTGGCGGGTACCTTTATCGTTGAAGGCGGCGCTGACCGATCCGGCGTCTACGGGGATCATTGCGGAGTTTAAAAGACGGTCTCCTTCGAAGGGGGTAATCAACGACAGGGTTTCGGTGGAGGATGTTACGCGCGGCTATACGGAAGGGGGCGCGGCCTGTCTGTCGGTGCTGACCGACCGGGAATTTTTCGGCGGTAGCTATGCAGACCTGGTGGCGGCAAGGTTCAATGCGATACCTATTTTAAGGAAAGAGTTTATCATTGATGAATACCAAATTTTGGAGGCCCGGGCTATCGGTGCCGATGTTATTCTGTTGATTGCGGCGTGTCTGACGCCGGCGGAAGTGCAGAGGCTGGCGGGGTTTGCCCGGGGGCTGGGGTTGGAAGTACTCCTGGAGATCCACAATGAAGATGAGTTAGGGCATATTTGCGAGGAGACGGAGCTGGTGGGTGTCAACAACCGTGACCTGAAAACATTCACGGTGGATATCGAGCGTAGCATCCGGCTGAGCCGCCGGATCCCGGCAGGGAAGATTTTGATTGCGGAGAGTGGAATCAGCCAGGTGGGGACCATTCGGCAGATGAAGGAGGCCGGGTTTAGCGGGTTCCTCATCGGGGAAAGTTTCATGAAGGCGGATGACCCGGGAGCGGCTTTTCAGCGGTTTGTGCGGGAATTGCATGGAAACCATTCTATGGAAAAATAGACGTCTACGATTGTTGTGACCGAATTTACTTTAACCCTTAAAAATGGCGGAATGGTGCTGTTACCGTCCGCCGCCGGTCAACAATTTATGAGAGTAAAAGTATGCGGAATGACCGAGATCGACCAGGTCAAGCAACTCGATGCCATGGGAGTGGATTTCGCGGGCTTTATTTTTTATCCCAAATCACCGCGTTATGTGGTCAGGCATTTGACGGGTGACCAGGTAAAGAGGGCCCGGCTTAGATTGGGTAAAGTGGGCGTCTTTGTCAATGCGACGTATGACGATGTCATGCGGCAGGTGGACGCCTACGGGCTGGATATGGTACAATTGCATGGGGATGAGACGCCGAGGTTTTGCGAGCAGCTGGCGAATTATATCACAGTAGTCAAGGTTTTCCGGCTTGGTGAAAACGATCCGATCGATTGGATCGTCAGGCCTTACCAGGATTATTGCGATATGTTGATGTTCGATACGGAAGGAGTAGGATATGGAGGCACCGGCAAGAAATTCAACTGGGACAAGTTGAAGCCGGCACACATCGATAAATTGTATTTTCTGAGTGGGGGTATCGAACCCGGGGATGTGGAGAAGCTGAAAGAATTTGCCCGGGAGCCGGTGGCGGCGAAATTGTTTTCGATCGATATCAACTCGAAATTCGAGCATAGTCCGGGTGTGAAGGATTTGAAGAAGATAAGGGCGTTGCTGGATGGGGTGAAGGCGCCAAAGGATTAAAACAAAAACATTATTGATTATGTCAATAGAATATCATATCAAACAGGCGAAGGACGCGGCCTATAAGATGGCGGACAGCAGCTACCAGTCGCCGGACGCGCAGGGGTATTACGGAAAATTCGGGGGAGCTTTTATCCCCGAGATGTTGTATCCCAATGTGGAGGAGTTACGGAAGCGTTACCTGGAGATCATGCATGAGGCGGCCTTTCAAAAGGAGTATCATGCTTTGCTGAAGGATTATGTGGGACGGCCCTCTCCGTTATACCTGGCGGCCCGGCTGAGCGCCAAATACAATACGCAGATTTATCTGAAGCGTGAGGACCTGAACCATACCGGTGCGCACAAGATCAACAATACGATCGGGCAGATATTGCTGGCGCAGCGCCTGGGCAAACGGCGGATCATTGCGGAAACGGGGGCAGGTCAGCATGGCGTGGCGACGGCTACGGTCTGTGCGCTGAAGGGGATCGAGTGCATCGTCTATATGGGGGCGAAGGATATCGAACGGCAGGCGCCGAATGTGGCGCGGATGAAGATGCTGGGCGCGACGGTCGTGCCGGCGACCAGCGGCAGCCAAACGCTGAAGGATGCTACCAATGAGGCGATACGGGACTGGATCAATAATCCTTCCGACACACACTACATTATAGGCAGCGTAGTAGGGCCGCATCCTTATCCGGATATGGTAGCCCGTTTCCAGAGTGTCATCAGCGAAGAGACGAGGGTGCAGCTGAAGGAAAAGACGGGCAGCGAACTGCCTACGCATGTGATAGCCTGTGTGGGCGGGGGGAGTAATGCGGCGGGGGCTTTCTACCACTTCCTGGACGAGGGTAGTGTGGAACTGATCGCGGTGGAAGCGGCGGGAGAAGGAGTGCACAGCGGCAAGAGTGCTGCCACTACGCAGTTGGGTAAGCCAGGTGTGCTGCACGGCAGCCGTAGTTATGTGATGCAGACGGAAGACGGGCAGGTGGTGGAACCACATAGTATTTCCGCGGGCCTTGACTATCCCGGTATCGGCCCCCTGCATGCTCACTTGTATGCCAGCGGCCGGGCGACCTTTCTCAGTGCGACAGATGCGGAGGCATTGGCGGCGGCTTTCGAGCTGACCAGGCTGGAGGGTATTATCCCTGCACTGGAATCGGCGCATGCGATTGCGGCGCTTGGCCAACTGCAACTGAATGAAAAAGACACCGTCGTCCTTTGCCTTAGCGGGCGGGGGGATAAAGATATGGCGACATATATGCGGGCGATGGAGGAGGGGCTTGATCATGAATAGGATTAAGGACCTGTTTGCGAAAAAGAAAAAGAACGTACTGAGTATATATTGTACGGCGGGGTATCCGCGGCTGGACAGCACATTGGAAGTCATGAAAGCCTTGCAGGACAATGGCGCCGACATGATCGAACTGGGCATGCCGTACAGTGATCCTTTGGCGGACGGACCGGTTATCCAGGTCAGCAATGGTAAGGCGTTGGCTAACGGGATGACCATCGACACTTTATTCGATCAGTTAAAGGGTTTCAGGTCGTCGATCAAGGTGCCGGTCTTGCTGATGGGATATATGAATCCGGCATTACAGTATGGCTTTGAACGTTTTTGTGCGGCGGCGGCGGCTTTAGGAGTGGACGGACTGATCCTTCCGGACCTGCCGATCTATGAATACGAGACTGAATACGGGGCCATCATCCGGAAATACGGGCTGGATTTTGTTTTCCTGGTTACCCCGGAGACTTCGCCGGAGCGTATCCGCCAGGTGGATGCGTTGAGTACGGGCTTTCTGTATGCGGTGTCGTCTTCTTCGACGACGGGCAAGAATAAAGACCTGAATGAGCAGCAGGAATATTTCAAGCGATTGGAGGGGATGGGACTGAGGAATGCGGTACTGGTAGGCTTTAGTATACGGGACAGAGTGAGTTTTGAAGCGGCGTGCCTTCATACCAATGGGGCAATTATTGGAACGGCGTATATCCGGGCGTTGGAGAATGTGGGGGCGGCGGGTGATGCTGGTGCCGGGGCGGCGGATATTGCCGGAGCCACTCAAAAATTTCTTTCAACTATTCTGACATGAAGCTGGTCATCATCAAATATAATGCGGGCAATATCCAATCGGTGCTCTATGCGCTGGAGCGGATCGGCGCAGAGGCTGTCGTCACGGATGATGCGGCGGAAATCCGGTCGGCGGATAAGGTGATTTTTCCGGGGGTCGGCGAGGCGAGTACGGCGATGGACTATTTGCGTGACCGTGGATTGGATGTATTGATCCGAGAGTTGCGGCAGCCGGTGCTGGGGATTTGCCTGGGCATGCAGTTGATGTGCAGCTACAGTGAGGAGAACGATACGGAGTGTTTGGGGATTTTTGGCGAGAAGGTGAAGAAGTTTGAACCGGCGGCGGGGACGGGTTTTGCGGCGGGCGGCGGCGGACGGGCGGGGACGGGTTCCGGCGTGGCGACGCTCAAGGTTCCACAGATTGGATGGAATAATATTTATGATTTGCGGACGCCGTTGTTTGCGGGGGTAGCGGAAAATAGCTATTGTTATTTTGTGCATGGGTATTACGCCTCGCTGGGAGATCATACCGTGGCGACGACCGATTATGTGCAGCCTTATAGTTCGGGACTATACAGAGACAATTTTTATGGGGTGCAGTTCCACCCGGAGAAGTCAGCGCAGGCGGGAGAAAAGATCCTCAAAAATTTTATATCCTTATGACGAGGCATATACAAATAAAAGAAGTTGACCTGGATACTGTATGGAAACTGAGAAGAGAGGTATTGTATCCGGAACGAAGTATTGATGGAGCTAAATTAGAGAATGATCAGGCAGGCACTCATCTGGGGGTTTATATAGAGAATAGACCGATATCGGTCATCTCCTTCTTTAGAGATGGAAATGTCTGTCGGTTCAGGAAATTTGCCACGCTGCCGGCATACCAGGGTAAAGGCTATGGCAGTTTATTGTTGGAACACGTCATGGAGTTGGCCGAGTCGGCATCGGCTGCCAGCATATGGTGTAATGCAAGGGCTACGGCCCAAAGCCTGTATGAGAGGTTTGACATGAAGCCGGTCGGAAATCCGTGGGAAGAAAAGGGGTACACCTATATTAAAATGGAAAAACAATTCAGCTGATGGAGATCATTCCGGCTATAGACATTATCGACGGGAAATGTGTGCGGCTAACCCAGGGTGATTATTCGCAGAAGAAGATCTATAATGAGCATCCGCTGGAAGTAGCGATGGCCTTTGAAGATGCGGGGTTGCGGCGGCTGCACCTGGTGGACCTGGACGGCGCCAAGGCGGGCAAGGTGAAGAACTGGAAGGTGCTGGAAGCATTGGCGGGGAAGACTTCGCTGGTGATCGATTTCGGCGGCGGTATCAAGACGGCAGCGGATGTGGACATCGTATTCAATTCAGGGGCGGCGCTGGCGACGGTGGGAAGTATTGCAGTGAAAGACGGGGCATTGTTTGTCAGTTGGCTGGAGGAATATGGGGCGGAAAAGTTTTTGTTGGGGGCAGATGTCAAGGATGAGAAAATAGCTGTCAGCGGATGGTTGGAGACGACCGATCGGTGGGTGTACGATTTTATCGGGGAGTATATGGAGAAAGGTGTCCGGCAAATATTTTGTACGGATGTGAGCAAGGATGGGTTATTGCAAGGGCCGTCGATAGACCTGTACAAGAATATCATCGACAAATTTCCTGACCTGTATTTTATTGCCAGCGGCGGGGTCAGTGGCATGGACGATGTGCGGCGGCTGGCGGAGATCGGCTGCAAGGGGGTGATCATCGGGAAGGCGATCTATGAGGGGTTGATTACATTGAATGAAATTTCGGAGTTATGTTGACCAAACGCATCATACCCTGTCTGGATATTAAGGATGGCCGTACGGTGAAGGGTATCAATTTCGAGAATATCCGGGATGCCGGCGATCCTGTAGAGCTGGGTGCATTGTATGCACAGCAAGGGGCGGACGAGCTGGTGTTTTTGGATATTACTGCCACTAATGAGAAGCGTAAGACGCTGCGTGAACTGGTCAATCGGATCGCGCATCATATCAATATCCCTTTTACAGTGGGCGGAGGCATCAGCAGTGTAGATGATGTGAGCCTTTTGCTGCAGAATGGCGCGGACAAGATATCCGTGAATACGTCTGCCTTCCGGCGTCCGCAGCTGATCGAAGAGTTGGCGCGGGAGTTTGGGAGCCAATGTGTCGTGCTGGCTATCGATACGCGACAGGAGGAAGACGGGGAATGGTATGTCTATCTGAATGGGGGGAGGGTGCGGACGGATACGCGGTGTGTTGATTGGGCGAAGGAGGGAGTTGACAGGGGTGCGGGGGAGATCCTGCTGACGTCCATGAACAATGATGGTACGAAAAAGGGATTTGCGCTGGATATCACCCGGCAGGTGGCGGGGATGTTGCCCGTGCCGGTGATTGCGTCGGGCGGAGGAGGGCTGCCGGAGCATTTTGCCGGTGTCCTGGGGCCGGGCGGGGCCGATGCGGCACTTGCTGCCAGTATCTTTCATTTTAAGG
>Ga0302227_10002621_pt1 | contig 12242 bp, 20 predicted proteins | sample II_Palsa_N1_1_FD_193525 | JGI IMG/M metagenome (GOLD analysis project Ga0302227, IMG submission 193525) | Peat permafrost microbial communities from Stordalen Mire near Abisko, Sweden - II_Palsa_N1_1 | ecosystem: Environmental > Terrestrial > Soil > Palsa > Peat permafrost | place: Sweden...
TTTGGCGTGGTGCCATTCGTTGCTGCGGGGGCCTCCACAAGGGGAGCATAGTCGCCAAACGTAAAGGGGCCTAGGTTTTTTTCGTTCCAGCCCGCTTTTTTAAAATTAAAAATAAAAAAAAAACGGCTTTACCATCGAGGGCCATATCGCTGGCAGCCTCCAGCACAGAGGCGGTGGCCTTTGGTGGCGAGGCGGGCGATTTGGATATCTGCAGCTTGTATATCAGCAGAGCAAGCAAGAAAGGGAGAGGGGGTACCCTTGCAACCACGACAGTATCGAACGGCCGCAACACAACCGCGTCCACCTTGGCTGACTGGCTAAAGTAAGCACTCATGTCCTCAGCAGAGAACTCGCCAAAGGAGAGGCCCACGTCCGCCACAGGTGCGGCCCTCCCCGCAGGACTGTTGTTTGCAAACCAAGGCGGTCCTGCTGTCGCCGCCGTCGCCACCGGGACCGCTGGTCCGCTGGTCCCAGTGGTCGCGGGTGCTACTGGCGCGGGTGCGGGAGCTGGTCCTGGTCGAGGCTTCATTGTGGCTGAAGGACGACGACGACAGCGCGCGTTTGCGGCAAGGGTTGAACGAAATAACGGGGAGCGCACTCGCGCGACCTCCATGATTTTTTTTCCGAGTCGCGACGTGACTAATTGGCCACCGGAGCTGTGCCGGAAAGAGGCGGAGGAGGCGGAGGGGGGTGGAGGAGGAGAGAGGAGCTTGCTCTATGTTCTACCATGAGCCGTGTCTCCTCTTTTTTGTTTTAACCGCTTTTGTTTGCCGCGTTTTTTTCACAGGTTTGAATCGAAAAAGAGATGCTTCGCTCCGGCCTCCGCCGCTTCGCTGCCCCCCTCCGCGCACAGGCTGTCGCCGCACCCTCGCCGTCGTCGTTCGCTGCGTCGGGCTCCAAGGTACGCGTGGACGAAATAATCCCCTTTTTTTTTCAATAAACGAATTCTGCTCGCATTCACGCAGGTCGAGGTCTCGTTCCAGAACCTCGAGACCAAGTGGCCCACGCTGTCGGCCGAGGCCAAGGAGGCCCACCATGCCCAGCTCGTCCAGGTCCTCAAGGGTGACTGGAAGAAGCTCTCGTTCGACGAGAAGAAGGCGTCGCTCTTCCTCGCATACGGCAGCAACACCCAGCCCCCGAGCGACACCCCCAAGGTCATCTTTGGCACGGCCCTCGTCGTCGGCATCAGCGTTGCCGTTGCTCTCTTCACCCGAACGCTCGGCAAGGAGACCCCCATCACCATGACCAAGGAGTGGCAAGAGGACACCAACAAGAAAATGCTCGCCCAGAAGGCAAACCCCATCACCGGTATCTCGTCCGAGGGCTACAAGGGCAAGGGCTTTGTCCAATAAAAGAGGTGTCCAAGTAGAGAAAATCACTGTGTTTCTCCTTTTTCTAAAGCCCCATCGTTTTGTTTGTTTGTTCGTGGTTTCAAGGTATAATTAGATGAGAAGCCGCACAATTGAGTGTAAACCAGGCAGAGCCAGAGAGCAGCGCACGGGGTGAACATACCCTGATCGAAAATAAAATACAGTTTACAAACTCCATATCAAAAATATTTTTTATTTTGCTAAACGAGCAAGCCCCGCTCCTCCTCAGGACCTTCCTCCAAATCGTCCGCAAAGCGGGTGTACGTGTACCCATTGCTGGACGAGGCTTGGTCGGCAGCCCCGACGACAGGCACAAACCACATCCACGGGTCGTTGCCCATAAATGCCCTCCAGTTGTACCCTCGGTTGACGTCAAATAGCCATCTCGTCGTCTCGTTTCGCAGCTTGGATGCGAGTTCGATGGAGGTCCTGTTGAGTAAAACGATCCGCAAATGCATCAGTGAAAACGCGAGCATCGCCGTGCCAAACATTGGTCCAAGCAGGACCATAAGCAACCAGTGCGGGTTAATTTTCTGCATTTCGTTTGCTCAGCGGGACTTTGTCTTTTTTATTTTATTGCTGGCTTACACTGGCCCGGTCAGCCATGGCTGTGATCGCAAATGGCAGGACGGTCAGGAAGACCGTGTACGCATACGCCGCGCCGTATGTCACAAACAAAAAGAAGGCCTTGTGGTTGTTGTATCCTACACAATTGGCGACGACTAGACAGGCGTAAGGGGATACAGACTGCAACACGCAATTACGTACAGAGGCAGTGATGGTCCATGCGCAGAATGCATTTGTGGCAGACGCTGCAGTGATGGGCCCGGTCGGGTTTGATGCTCTCACAGCGCTCGCAATAGCGAGGTCTCCCATCGTGCGTTCGCATCACCAGCACCGTGTCGTTGCCGAGCTGTTCGCGCACTTGCTCAGCAGAGACATCCTGACCAGCGGGAAATAACCGGTTGTATGTCGCGGGCGTCATGCGGAACTTGTCCGAGGGCGGATGGCCCGGGCTCGAGAAGACGGTCGCAAAGAGCGACCAAAGCGTCATGCCCACAAGCGTCGTCCCCAGGAGAATCAACAGAACGGCGCCAAAGGGGGCAATCGGCATGATGGCTTGGTCTGGCGCAAGACAGTTAGTTTCTCAGAAGCCATGAATTTAAATACGCACAGCACAGCGCGTAGACGTAGGCGTAGATCGACCACGAGAAGAGACCCGTAACGACTACCGGCGGCACGACCATCAGGCCGCGCCAACAACACTCCACCAGTCGCAGCGCTGGGCCCGACATTTCTAAAAATATGGCCGCAGTCGCAGTCGGATGCGGCGCTGAGCTGGACGAGGAGCAGGCTGCGATGGTACACGCCGTGCGCCCCCAGATGCTCGTGGCTTTTAACCCTATGCGTGATCGTGCAGGAGAAGGAGTTTGTGTGGCTGCTGGGCCAACAACTGCCTCTGCTCCTGCAACAGTTGTCGTCACTGCTGACCACCTCGCTGCGGCCGATCCTGCCGAAACAACAGCAGCAGATGCAGCAGGGCGGGCAGCAACAGACCGTGCCGACGCACCAGCGGCAGCCTTCGATGGGTCGGGGGGAGACATCGGTTAATATCACCTCTCCCGGCGACCGTCTCACGGGCTCACTGTCGTTCGAGGCCGAGTCCATCACGCGTTCGGTAAGACGCGCACAGTGGGCCGTCCTCCGTAACAATGCTGTTGTAGGAGCTCAAAATAAAGCTCGTCAAGTGGAACCGTGGCCAGCAGTGGAAGACCACGATCACGCCAGAACGGCCGTGGAAGATGGGTCAACTCCAGGACGCGAGAAACTACCTCTTCATGGCCGTGAGTCTCATCGAGAGCTTTTCCGCCGACCCAAACAAGTCCGAGTCACGCGAGAGCATTCACCAGGTTAGTTTTCTCTTACGTGTACGTACACTAATAGATGGTTGCAAGCAGTTCCTGGAGCGCATGGCATTTCTCTTGAAGAACGCCAAGGACCAACTCGTCCGCTACGACGAGACACGGATATTTAACGAGAGTGCTGCAAATCGCATGGTTTGTTGCTCTTTTTTCGAGTGCTCGTGCACTGAGAAATGGATTTGTTTTAGATTTTCAACCCTGCCCTCCCGGACGACATCATGGTCCGGTTCTACATATTAAACGACCGCGTGTTTCTGCAGGTCTACCAGGTACACTTCCCGAGTATGGGTGCGTCATCGCAGCTCCGTTCGAGCATCCGCGAACGGCTCAGCCAACCTTTGCCGCCGCCAGGGCGCAGCTTCCTGCTCAACAACCAGACGGTCGAAATCATCGATACTGCAGACGTCGAAGTGGCCATGAGCTCGCTCAAGCAGGTGCTTGGAGCGGTGGACGCTGCCTACGACCAGTGCTATTGGTTCCTTGAAAAGATCCGACTATTCCCCTGATCATCTCTTTTTTTTTTTTTTTCGTTATGTTTTTTTGTGATGTACAATGGCAAAAAAAAAATATTAAATTTAGCGTGGTATTTTATTATTGAAGAGGAATTGGAGAAAGATTAGGAAGATACCCTAGAGTTGTTGCTTGGGAGGCTTTGGCATGATTGGTGGGGGCGACCTGACGGGAGTCGCCGTCGACGCCGTCACGGCCTCGCCAGCCGCCGACTCTGCAGCAACCGGAGCCGCGGGAGTTGAGGGGAAGGCAGGACCGGCGGACGCACGCTTGCTGATCGTCTCCTGAGACTTTTGCAAGATCGACGGCAACAAGTCTTTAGGAGCCGACACGAGACCTGCAGTCGCCAGCGGAGAAATCTGGCTGTTGCTGCCGGTGCTCGCCGTGCTTGACCGCTTGTCATCGTCGTCGGCATTGCTGCCGCCGCCACCACCACCACCACCAAAGAGGCCGCTAAAGGTCATCTTGGTCTTCTTGCCCATGGTCTTCTTGGTGTCACTCTTCGAGTCGTTGTGGATCTTCTCGAGTTGTGCAGCTGCAAGCGCAAGACCTTCGTTCACTTGGGGAGGCGACGACGACGTCGGCGAGGTGGGCGCGGAGCGAGTGGTCTTCTTGGATTTCTTCAGCGTACCAGTCTTGGACGATCCAGATCCTGCGGCGGCCACCACAGTTGCAGCGGCTGCGTGCAGGCTGGCGTCGTCGGCGTCCGCAGCCGAGGAGATGTCCAGCACCGAGGAAGAGTGCGACATCTTCTTTGAGGGGGCCACGGACGGCTTGTTGGTCAATTTGGCCAACTCTTCGGGGGTCTTGGCACGGGGCTGGGGCGGCGACATGTCACCTCCGAGATCACTACCTGCCGACGTGCGCTTGCTCAGTTCGTGTAGGTCGTTCTGCGAGGAAAACGACGCGAGCGAGTCCCTCGTCACCGACTGCAATGGAAAAAAAAACATATCATAAATAAATAAATAAAGAATGTGAATTCCTTTCAAATACCGATACAGTGCTGAGATCGTCCTCTTGTAGAGACGAGCGGGTACTGGGCACAAGGTTCTTGGGAAGGATCGTATCCAGAGAGATGCCCTCGATCTCGCTGTTGGCCGAGTAGATGGACATTACGCGGAATGGACTTGGATTGGCTTGTCCGCGGGGGCGCGCCTGCACTCGAGCCTGCGCCTCTGCTTCGTCGTCAGAGTCGTCCTCGTCCGTTTTGAGCGCCAGAGGGCCAGCTTTGGCCTGCTGTGCGCGCGCCTCCATCTGCTCCACGAGGTACTTGTCGGTGATGTTTTTAACTGGCCTGAACCACTGCTGCTTGGTGTGCGCGTCCGGGAAGCCCATGAGGTAGCGCGCGTGCCCGACGACCATGATCTCGAAGCAGTACTTGCCATTCTTGCCTGCAAGAAGGGAAAAATGAATTACGTTATCTTTTGAACACACGATTTTCCTTACCGTCCTCGTCAGCGGGTGTGTCGGCTACGTCAATAAGAACGCAACGCTGGAGGTGGAAGATCTCACGAACCTGTTGGAGAATGTATTTTAAAAGATGGTAAGAAAAATATATTTTTTATACTTGGAATTTCTTGCGGCTCAAGAGGGCGCTCTTGGCCCAGATCAGGATGTCGTTAAAGAGGAAGCCGTGGCGCTCGCTCACCCTGCCCGAGTTGTCCATTTTGTGCAACGTCGCATCAAAGACGTAGTGGCGGGTGGGACTGATGAGTTTGAAGTCCTACGAGAGCGAGTTCAGGCTTCAGAACGTGTTTTCCTCCAAACCCATGAACATACATCGCTAAACTCGAGCATGGCCTGGATGCTGACCATCTTTTGTTGGTTCTCCACGAACCGTCTCCGCTCGTTCACAATGTCGACGACATTTTCAATCGTCGTGAGGGCGGCAGACATCTTCTCGTGGTCCTCGTGCGCATCGGGCGTGTGCTTCAAAATCGTCTTGAGGAAGAGAGGGTACTTGCATATTCGTTGGATCGGAAGAAGCAAGAATGCTGTCACAGGAAGGTTGCGTGACTCCTTCTTCTGCTGGCACGACTGGACTCGGAGGAAAGCAAAAAGGTCGTTTCTTTAAAAAAATAAATAAAAAAGATAAATACCTTTAGAAACGACTGCAATTCCTCGTTGTCCTTGAGTTTCTGCAGAGTGCCAAGAGCGTCCGGTTGGTTGCCACAGTAGATCGTGTACATTTTAAAGTAGCTCGACTAGAAGTGGTGCGATTTAGGAATTGAAAAATAACAAAATTAAATAAAAAATACCAGCGAAACAAAGACGTCGCCCACTCTACGCACGACGCCCTCCTTTTGACGCTCCTTGAGGGTCTTGAGGAGCTCCTTGTTCACGCCGATGAGGTGCTCGAGGTTGGAGAAGACCGACTGAACTTCCTTGGGCGTCATCAGTTGGTGCTGTTGGATTTCGTGGATGTACACCCGCTGAACCATCTCGAGGTCGTTGATGTAATCTAAGCAAAGCTTCCTTTGAGACCGGGTGAAAAAGACCGTGACCGACTACCTTCCTCGGTCTGGATGAGCTCATAGATCGTCTCCTGCCGTTTTATCTCCTGCTCGGACAACTGGCTTGGATCGACCCCCACCGCCTCGTACCTAAAACAGTCATTGTAAGGAAACAGATATCATCCTACTAAAATAAAAACCACTTGCCATTTAGAAAAGGGCGCAGCAGCTTGTGGCAGGGCGGGGCCGGCAGCGTCGCCCGCGCCACTGGCAGGCACAGAGAGTTGCACACTAATTTGGGGCGTTGAGTTGACCACACGGATCGTACGCTTGTCGTCTTTCTTGTGCGCACTGCCCTCCAGGGCCGTCTTATTGCTGCCGACGGTGCTCTTAAACAGGTTTCTAAAGAGTTGGGGTCTTTAAAAAAAAAAAAATTCGTCTTGATTGAAAAAATCATACTTTATGTTTAGGTATTGGGTGGCATTGCTGGCGGTCTGCACAAGGGAATCGACGGCGGCGATAGAGTTGGAGCGTGCGCGTGCCTTGGTAGGGCCGACGGGTTCCTCTGCCTGTGGTTCCTCAGCAGCCGTCACTGCCAAGTCGTCCGCCTCCCATTCGCCGTCTGGAAATGGCTCCATGACAGCATTGCCGCCGTCGGCAATGCCATCTGCTGCATCGCCGCCCTTGGCAAGGAGATCTGCTACATCGCCGCCCTTGGCAAGGAGATCTTTAAGTCTCCCCCAGCCACTCTTGACGCGCATCGTGCCAGACATCCTTTGCGCTGACGGTGCAGGCGGGTCCTCCGACTCGATTGGGGCCTCGGGCGGCGGAAGGCTATTCAAGGACAAGGATGTTTTCAGCCCGTTTGAGGGCGCAGGGGGCGCCGCAGTCGAAGCAGACTGCTCGGCAGCTGCGGATGTCGACGAGTGCGCGACGGACGACGGCTTGAGCGCCGTGTGTGTTCCCAGTCCAACCAGTCCGACGCCGCCTCGGTTTTTGGGTACAGCAGCCGGTGATGCCACAGCTGTTGGTTCACTCGATGCAGATTCGCCGATCACGGGGGCGGTCGCAGCAGACGCGACGACGGACGGCGGTGGTCCTTCGGCAAACAGTTGGTCGAGTCTGTTCCTGACCTGCACGGGCGCTGCTGCTGCTGCTACTGCTGGTGCTGCCGGCGTTGCAGTTGCTGCTACAGAGCCTTTGGGCGGCTTGGGGGCCACAGCCGGCGGTGTGCGCTTGGCTGTATTCGTGCGCGCAGTAATTAATACGTACGTTTCAGGGCGTACAAATCTGTCAAACCTGTCGCAGGAGATGCGGGTGCAGGCGCTGACTCGACAGGAGGAGGAGGAGGAGCCAGCACTTGCCCCGCGACGGCTGCAGCTTCCCCTATCGAGGCTGTACTCGTCACAGAATGGTCGACGTCGGCAGACACGGCGGCAGTGCCACCGATAGACTCTGGTTCTGCTGCCGCGGTGGCCGCTGCGGGCGCTGCTGCCGCTGTTGCTGCGGGCGGTGCTTGAGGCGCGTCGGCGTCGCTCATTTGTGCACGCGCGCCTTGTTTTCTTTTTCCGCGGCGATCCAAAAATAGCTCCATAATTAATTATTTGGGCAACTAACGCGCCATGTGCGCTGTCAGGACGAGCGAGGCAGGACGCCAGGCCGTTCACCCCCCTCTGCACGATTGAGTAGGTACGTGTGCGCGCCTTCTTTGCCTGCCTCTGTGTCTGTGCCTCCCATCCTCGTCCCTCTTCCCTTTCCCTCTTCCCTTTCCTTTTTCTTTCCTTCTCCTTTTCCCTTTCCGTTACCGCAACACTTGTCAAACAGCCGAATGCCGTCCTTTCGATGACCGACCGACTGCCGCGTGGTGCGAACAAGAACGCTTTCCGTTCACGTTCTTTGCAGTGTGCAGTTGCCTTCCGCACTGTGCGCTCTCGTGGAAAAAGCCACATTCTCTTGCTTTTCCTCCTGTTCATTTCCTTTCCATCCCGTTCATTTCTTTCCATCCCGTTCATTCTAACCATGTATTCCAGCACGGATAGCGTTTGGTGCGACCCGATGTGCAGGACGGCGTAAATTATCCCATGCACTTGTATAATTCGTGACAAGACTTATTTATTTCGCAACAAAATACGACTCTATTGCCTTGGTGCCGGTGGCAGCCTTTTTGGCGGGTCGGCGTGAGCTTGTGGTGGGGGTCGAGGAAGGGACCTCGTCAGCGATGGAGAGTTGGCGCTTGGCGTGGGAGATCCTGGGAATGGCGAGGGTCTGGACGATGCGCAGCATCCCGGTGGAGATTGCCTCCTTGCGCATCGCTTCCTCGGTCAGCCATCGCGTCGACGCGGGAACGCGCGTAGAGGCATCAGTCGAGATCTCGACGAGCTCGACGTGGTAGACGTGCTTGAGGTGCGAAAACACGTGCGACGATTCGCCTAGATCCACGCGGCGCAAAATCCCAGACGGCACGATCGCCAAGGAGGCTTTCAAATGCTCACTCAGTTGCTCGTGACCTCTAGAACCGTCCTCCTCCCCCAATATCACGCACGGCAGCTCCCACATGTTTGCCAGGAGACCTGCAATAACCGCCTTTAGCCGATTTACTTTTCTTTTTATTTGCACGTGCCTGTTGCCGGACGCTGCACAAAGCAGAACCGTGCTGGTGGCCCTTGACAGAAGATGACGGCCACGGCAATGTGCTCGCTGCGCACGGCCTTCTTCTTTTCCTTACGTGGGAACAGGGTCACGTACGCGCTCTTCTTTAGCAGGCGGAGCTCTTCGATCGAGGGTGGTTCGGGACAAAGGCCGCAGGTCTCAATATCGGCAACGGCGTTGACCGCATCGGACGATGCTGGGCCGTTTTTTTCGATCATCTGCTGCTCGCTGTGCGCGTGGCACATCGACTGCAGAGGGCAGGACGCGCACAGAGGCGCTGCCGGTGTGCACACGGTCGCGCCAAAGTCCATCAATGCCTGGTTAAAGTCGCCCGGCCTCTTCTCGTCCAGTATTTGTTTCGCCAGCTTCCAGTGCAGATCGATTGTCGCGGGCGCCTTGGAGTCGGCCGAGATTGCGCGCAATCTTGAGAGCACGCGGATGACATTGCCATCGACGAGCGCTGCCTGTTGGTTGAACACGATTGACGAAATTGCGCCTAACGAGATTTCACACGGGTGAGAGGGGAAGTGGTTTTTTTTCCCCCCCCCCTTGTTAGACGCACCGGCTGTATACGGACCAACCCCAGGGATGACCTTCTCGAGCGTGGCAGAGCTTGACGGCAGCTTGCCGTCGTACTTTTCGGCAACCAGCTTCGCGCCCTCCTGTAATCTGCGAGCTCGAGAGTAGTATCCCAGGCCAGCCCATGCCTGCGTTACGGCCTCGGGGTCAGCCGTCGCGAGATCGTACACGGTCGGCCAGAGCTGCCAAACGAAAGATTAAGAAATCGGGCGGCTTTTCTGGAGACGTTACGGCCATCCACTTTGAGTAGTACGCCACGACAGTCTGCACCTGTGTCTGCTGGAGCATGATCTCGGAGACCCACACCTCGTACGCACGCTGCGCCAGCCACTCGCTCTGCTCCTTCTCGTCCCACTGAGCAAACTCCTAAAGGAGGAAACTTGACTTGTTTACTGCCGCATCCCTGTTGTGTTGCGCTTACGATCGGACGGCTCTTGCGCCAGGGCATCACGCGCTGTTGTCGATCCGCGCTATCGTACCACTCGAGGAGCACCCGCTGCACCCGCTGGACCGCGGCCGCGTCAAACTCGTGGTATCGCTTTGCGTGCCGGTGCATCAGGGCTGCAAACTTTCAGAAATCATGGGTGCGTAGTGTGACGTGGGCTGGGAACTTGCACTGACCTCCCGTTTTCCAGCCGGCAAGGGCGCGTGCTCCGCGTGCGGCAATGTCATTACGGAGGGGCAGGTGATCCGAGTGGACGATAAGGTCTTCCACGGCGACTGGTAACCTCAGGGCGCGCAGAAAACGTGTGTGTGACGCTAAATCACCGCACATGCTACCCCCCTGATAGCTTCAAGTGCGTCGACTGCGGGACCAAGTTTGGCACAGGACCGTACTACGTCAAGGACGACAAGTCCTACTGCAAGGAGGACTATGAGAAGCACTTTGCCGAAAAGTGCCACGCCTGCAAGCTGCCCATTACTGGTAAAAAAAAAGGCGTCGCTGTACTGATTTGGTGACCACAGACGAAATCACACATGCTCTCGACCTGTCATTCCACGCGGCATGCTTGAAGTGCACCGATTGTAGCACCGTTCTGGGCGCCGACTTCTTCACCAAAGACGGCAAAGGGTATTGCGGCGCGTGCTTCCTGCCCAAATGCTCCACCTGCGAAAAGGAGATCTCGACCGACTTTGTCGAGGCATTGGGTATGAGCTTTCACCGCGAGTGCTTCCGATGCTTTGTACGTTGTCGTCCATGTGAACCTGATTTCTTTAATTTTTTCTGGGTGGGGGGTTGTCAGGAGTGCAAGGAACCATTCACAAACGGCGCGTACTTTGAGGATGGTGGGCATGCGTTCTGCTCCAAAGATTTCAGCGTGCGCAAAGACTACGGTGTCTGTTTTGCCTGCAGCGAGCACATCCTGGGGCACTACATCGAGGTCGACAACAAAAAGTTCCACCAGGACCACTTTCGCTGTCATTTCTGCGAGAAGGACCTGATGTCCAGCAATGTCGAGACTACTTCGCAAATACGGCAGCGCGAAGGCAAGTTTGCGTGCGATGCATGTGCAGTCCCCGTGCAGTAGGATGAGCATATTTCCAATTTTATTTTTTTCCATCCTTTTTATTTTTATATTTTTATTCCATTTCTTCCTCAACAATCATCAGTTCTCCGCAGTCATAATTGTAATTCCTAGCGTAAGTTATAAGTACGACGTTACAACACAAACAAACCAAGAAGAAGAATCAAAGGTGGGTGGGGAATATCACGATTGCTGCTCGTCAGGAAGTGGGTGGTCCGCAGAGATGTCGGCAAATACATCGGACGCGCTGACTTGGCGCCGTTGGCCCTTGAGGTCGATAAGCTTGTTGGACATGGACGCAAGCTCACTCCTGCTCACGCGGCCTCTCTGCAGCATGAAATCGGCTACCTGCTGCATCTCGTCGTCGGTGATGTGCACGTACTTGCCCCGGTCGTCCATCACGCCAGTGATCTTGCCTGTGCTGTCCAGCTCCTTCAGCCAGCGCACGGCGTCTTGCGTGCGGATGTGGAACTCGCTCGACAGCTCCTCCAGCGTGACGACCTTGTACGCGAGGATGTAGTCCGCCATCCGTGCCAGCAGCTCGCGCACCTCTGCAGCGCTCTTCTGCTCCGTTCCAGCCTGCTCGACGACAATCTCCTGCCGCAGACGCTGGTACTCCTCCTCGTCCTGCCTGGCCCGTTCCGCCAGTCGCCTCTTTTCCGCGTCGGCCTCTAGCTTTTCCTGGAAAGCCTCTTCGTCCTTGCGCCTCTTCCGCTCCTCGTCACGCAGAGACTCGCGCTTCCTCGCGTCCTCGCGCTGTGCTTGTTGCATCTGCGCGATCCCCAGATCAACATATCCTCCTTGTGCTTTGTGTGTCGTACCTCTTTGTAGCGGCGCTCCTCCTCTTTCCGGCGCAGCTTTTCGGCCTTCTTCGTCCCCATCCGCTTCAGCGCGCTCTCGTCCAGTGCGTCGTCCGCATCCTCCTCATCGCTACCGGCCGCGTGCTGCTCGGGCAGCTCGGCCTGTTGGGCAGCGGTAGCCTGAGCCTGCGCCCTTCGATTCATCCGGCCCATCGCCGTTCGGTCTGCCCTTGGCACCGCCTCTTGCGCAGGCTGCACAACAGACACCGGTGGCTTGTTCTTGATCCGTCTGCTCAGGAGAACGTACACCACGCCCAGCACCACCGCCAGAACGGCGATGCCGACCGCCAGATACGTCGTTGCCGTTGCCTCATTACTCGTCATTTTTTGTTTTTTTTATTTCGCGTCAGAAAATACATCACAAAATTATTTA
>Ga0302227_10002622_pt1 | contig 12241 bp, 9 predicted proteins | sample II_Palsa_N1_1_FD_193525 | JGI IMG/M metagenome (GOLD analysis project Ga0302227, IMG submission 193525) | Peat permafrost microbial communities from Stordalen Mire near Abisko, Sweden - II_Palsa_N1_1 | ecosystem: Environmental > Terrestrial > Soil > Palsa > Peat permafrost | place: Sweden...
CGCCGCGTTTCGCCCTGCGCTTCCAGCCGATCCAGCAGTTCACCGCGTACGCTTCGTATAACCGTGGCTTCCGTGCACCGGAATTCCTCGAAAATACGAACTCGTCGAACCTTGGCATTCAGCCGGTTGGCCCGAACGGTCAGGACGAAAACGTCCTGACCAAGGGCAATCCGGATCTGCAGCCGGAGCGTACGAAGAACTACAACATCGGCTTCGAACTGTCGCCGGCCCGCAATACTGACATCGGCTTCGACTGGTACAAGATTCACGTCGACAAGGCGATCGGCACGCAGACCAACCCGGCGGCCACGGTCTTCAACGCGGACGGCTCGATCGCGTACATGGTCAACGAGTACGAGAACCTGGGCTCGTTCGACACGGACGGCTTCGAAACGACGTTCTCGCAGTCGTTGCCGACCGCGATCGGTACGTTCAAGTTCACGGCTGACTGGGCCTATGTGTGGCACTTCTACATGAACGGCGTTGGCGGTCTGGCCTCGCAGGTTGATGGTGCAGGTAATGACCTGACGCTAGCGCAGCCGTTCGGCGGTTCGTTCCCGCGCTGGAAGGGCAACACGGACCTGTCGTGGAATTTCCACCAGTGGAATGCCGATCTGCAATGGCAATACACGGGTCCGTATTCCAACGGGCTGGGGCTGGACTACTCCACTGCCTCGTATAGCGTGTTCAACCTGAATGTAGCGTACACGGGCTTCAAGCACTGGACGATCTACGGCGGCATGAACAACATCTTCAACAAGGCGCCTCCGTACGATCCGCTGTGGGTCAATGCAACCGACCTGACCGGTTACGACCAGTCCCTGTACACGTATATGGGCCGTTTCCTGCAAGTTGGAGCAACGTACAAGTTCTAACGCGCGGTAAGGTCACGTTCACCTAGCAGTCTTTTCCTCTCACGGTCGCTCCGGGCTCGGGATCCCCTCCTTCGTCTCCGGAGCGGCCGTCTTTTTTTTCAACGGTGGATAGCGTTAAAGGTCGATCTACACCGAAGGTCGGCGGAGGTGGTGCTGCCTGCAGCGCTATTTCGCAAGACGGGCGGCGGTGAATCTGCCAGCCAGCACCAAAGGTAGCAACAACAATCCGGAAGCGAGGAAGAACGGTGCGCCAGGCACGGGCCAGTTGCGGCTACTGTCGATAAAGTAGGTAAATGTCTGGGTGAACAGGAAAGGCCCGATCATCCCTGCGATCCCGGTGATGCTACCAATGGCACCCTGCAGCTTGCCCTGCTCATGGACCGACACGCGTTCCGACATGAGCGTCTGCGGTCCCCGATTGCTCAACCCCCACAGCGCAAATACCGGCAAAGCGACCCACATCCAGAACCCGTCCGGAGCCAGCGCAAAGCCGGCGAAACCTGCAATGCCAAACAGCAATCCTGCGTAGAGCATGCGCCGCTCGCCCAGCCACTTCGCCGCAAGCTTCACAAGGCCGCCTTGCGCGGCAGTGGAGGTCGCGATGCGCGGGTCGAACCTGACCGAAGCGGCTCATGTGGCGGGATTTGCGGACTCCGCCCATCTATCGCGGACGTTTCGCGCCATGTTCGGGATTGCGCCGTCCTTCATGTTCGAACGTGGGCGCCTGGGTGTTACGTTTTGCGAAGCTACAGCGCGGCAGGGCTGAAGTTCACGCAGCCCGCCGGTAGCCGTTCATCGCCGGACGCTCGGCCATTGGAGGAAACACGTTCCACGAACCGTCGTCATGACGAAAGAATACGATCGAGAGTACACCGCCGGGACGCGATGTCTCGACGCACACCACACACCCACGACGCGAACCCGCACGACAAAGACGGGTGACGCGTGCCGGCATCGCCGGAGTGGGCGCCAGCCACTTGTCGACGATCCAACGCAAAGACTTTTCGGCGGCATACATGTCATTCTCCTTCGAAGCTTCAGGCCATAGAGCCCGTCGTTCGCAACTCTAAGTTCCGTGAACGGCCATCAGGCGACACGAGCGCCCGAATAGGCACCCTTCAATTCGGCTGCGACGAGGGCCTTGAAAAGACTCGCCAATACGTGCAGCCCCGCGCGCGGATGCGTGAGGCAAGTCTCGACTTGCTGGCTGCGACTCTCGCCAGACAGGCACCACGCACAAAAATGCTCGCAATTGTTCGTCAACAGGCGATAGCGGTTTTCGCCCAGACGCGAACGGGCGCGCAGGACGGCCTCGGCGCCCATGTACTGCGCGCAGGGATGACGGCGGATTGCAATCGCGCTACCGGCGGCAAAACGGTCCAGCGTGACTTCAACAACGGGACCGCGGCAGTGGCCCGCGGCAAATCCGGCATAGTGAACGACCTTGCCTGCGCCTGCGTAGATGCCGTGATGTTCGTAGCCACCGCGGCTCGTCACGAGATGCGCGCCGGGCGGTATGTCGCATTCGTCAACGAACGGGAGATCCGACGGGGCGCTAGCCGCGCCACGCATTGCGCGTTGCCGTTCGCTACGGATGTCTTGTTGTTTGCTGTTCATGGCTCGCCTCTGTGTCCCGGGTTCCCGCAAGCGACGCTTGCACACATATCCAACACTGTTGCGAACTCTCTTGCATCAACCGGACCAGCGCATTCAAGCCATTGATTTCCCTAAAGAATCAGCAAATCTTCGAAAGTGACCGACGTTCCTATGTCTGCGCCTGGCCAACACTCCTCGTGTCGAACTGTTGGAGGCTGTCCGCCACATCAGGAGCCCGAAGCATTCCACCGCGTCGGCCCAATGTGTTGGGTCGCCAATACAGCTGCGGCCACCGGTGTTGGCAAGGCCCCCACATTTCGTCGCGCCCCACGCTCTGCCCCACGCCGGGATCAACGAATAACTCCCGCGCAATCAGAGGCTTACCGACATACGAACAAAGCACCGCAAAGCTAGCACGTTACTTGCACCGTATCGACCATCTACCCAGTGAACCGCGGTCGCGAGTCGGCGACCACCCCGGAGACTCGACATGGCTTCCATTACGATCCACGACCTTCCCGACAGCTTCGCGCTTGACCACAAGGCAATGGTGATGATCCGCGGCGGAGACGGTGCCCCGTGGCTATATGGCTGGATACAGCCGTTCACGCCCAGTACGCCGAGCGTCGGCCCGGTTGTCGCCAACCTGTACCAGACCACCAACAACTTCTATGCTGGACAGATGATCAACCAGTTCCAGTCGATCAATGTCAACAACACTGGAACGGGTGCGAACATCAACGCTTCCCCCGACGAACGCAGCACGAACCATGCGGCGTAAATACCGTGACCCGTACCAGTCAATTCAGATGGGTATCGGCGGCCCGCTCGGATGTGGGCCGGGTCCGCGAGCACAATGAAGACGCCTGCCTGCAGCAGCCGGAGCGAGCCTGCTGGGCAGTCGCCGATGGTATGGGAGGTCATGCCGTCGGCGACCTCGCGAGCGGCTTGATCGTCGACGCGCTAAGCCGCCTGTCTGCGTCCGACACGATTGCCCGCTACCTCGCGGACGCGCGCAAACGCCTGATTACGGTCAATCAGCGGCTTAGGCAGGAAGCTGCAAGGCGGCAGGTATCCGTGATCGGCAGTACGGTCGTTGCACTGTTCGCATGCGATAGCTATTGCGGCTATCTATGGGCGGGCGACAGCCGACTGTATCTGTACCGCGATGGCCATTTGCGGCAACTGACCCGCGATCACAGCCAGATTGAGGAGCTCAAGGCGCTTGGACTTCTCACTGAGGAAGAAGCAGTCAATCATCCGGCCCAGCACGTAATTACCCGCGCGGTGGGCGCGACCGATCAACTCGAATTCGACACCAACACCCTGGCCGTAGCCGACGGTGACATGTTCCTGCTCTGCAGCGACGGGCTGAGCAACGAACTGAGTGCGCGGGAGATGCAGGCCGCGTTGATCGCGGCCGATTGCGACGCAGCCTGCGAAGCCTTGATCGAGGCTGCCCTTGCGCGCGGCGGTCACGACAACATCACCGCTGTCGTGGTGCGTGCCGAAGACCCCTACGCCACCGACAACACGCTCCTGAATCCCACGCCCTAGCGTTGCAATCTCGGGGCCTTTGCTGCTCAGCCGTTGCCCGACTCCTTGTCATGCGGCTGGCCGTTACGATGACGGAAGTCTTTCGAATGCAATCCGTGTTTCTTAAGCAGCATTTGTAGATGAGAGCGGTTCATGTCGACACGCCGCGCCAGTTCGGCGACGGTGCCGCCGACTTCCTGAAGACCGCGTTCGAGGAATATTTTCTCTGCCTCATCGCTGGCCGCACGTTTGGCGTCGCCGAGCGACATCAGGTTCGACACCACGCTCGCAACCGGTGCGGCCGGGAATGCTGAACTGGGGCGTACGTCCACCGGCAGATGCTCGACATCCGCGGTATCGCCGGCGAGGCACGAGATCCGGTAGATAACGTTGCGCAGTTCGCGGATGTTGCCGGGATAGGGATAGGTCAGCATGAAATCGCGCAACCGTGGTGTCATTCGAACTGGACGGCGCTTCAGGATGCCGGCCGCTTCATCGCTGAAGTAGGCAAGCAGGAGCGGAATCTCGTCGCGCCTCTCGCGCAGGGGTGGCAAGGTGATGTGAATCACGCTGAGCCGGTAAAACAGGTCCTCGCGAAACCTGCCCTCTTCGCTCAGGCGTCGCAAGTTACGGTTGGTCGCCGCGACAATGCGCGTGTCGACCGCAATCGTCTCGTCCGAACCCACGCGTTGGATTTCATGCGCTTCCAGCACGCGCAACAATTTTACCTGGCCCGCCAGTGGCAACTCGCCAATCTCGTCGAGAAAAATCGTCCCCATGTGCGCACTTTCGAACTTGCCCTTTCGATCGCTAGACGCACCGGTAAACGCCCCTTTCCGGTGACCAAACAGTTCGGATTCCAGCAGGTTCTCGGGAATCGCACCGCAATTGACCGAGATAAACGGCTTGTCCGCACGGCTGCCGTTTGCGTGAATCACCTTCGCCATCAGTTCCTTGCCGGTGCCGCTCTCACCGTCGATCAACACGGGCAACTCAGTGGGTGCAGCCTTCTCGGCGATCTCGAGCGCTTCGAGCAGATGTGGATTGTCGCCGAATGTCCCCTCGAAAATGAAGCTGCGCGCCAGCAACGCTTCGCGTCGCGCGCCGCGCGACAGTTCGACGCGCGTGGGCTCAGCCACCGCCTGCACGAAACGCTCCTTGTGCGACAGTTGCATGACCTCGTCACGCAGTACGCTCGCCTGCCTGAGCACCTTTTCGATGTCGGCGCGCTCGAGCCTGGACGCCCAGCGCAACATGGAACGCAGGATTTCGATCTTCTCGATCAATCCGGCGTAAGAGATGGCAGGACTCGGGTCCTCGGTCTGGTCAAGTATCTTCATCCGGCGCTCAACTGTTTCTGTACGAGCTGGTAGTACATCCCCTTGCGCTGAACCAGTTCCTCGTGACGCCCCTGCTCGGCGATAGCGCCTTCGTACAGCACGAGAATCTTGTCGGCGCGCATGATCGTACTCAGACGGTGCGCGATGATGACCGCGGTACGTCCTTTCAGAATGTCGTGCATATTGCCGAGAATATTGCTTTCGGACTGCGTATCGAGCGCCGAGGTGGCTTCGTCGAATACCAGTAGTTTCGGGTCGTGGTAAAGCGCCCGCGCGATACACAGGCGCTGGATCTGGCCGCCTGACAGTCCGATGCCGCGCTCGCCCACCACCTGTTCGTAGCCGAGCGGCATCTTGCTGATGAACGCATGCGCGTCCGCCATCTTCGCGACCTCCTCGATACGGCGCCGGTCCGGCGCGTCGTCGCCGCTCGCGATGTTGTCTGCGATCGTCCCGGAAAAAAGCAGATTGGTTTGCATCACATAGCCAATCTGCCCGCGATAAAACGCCTTGTCGATCACGTTGAGGTCGTAGCCGTCGACCGTCATCTTGCCCTCGTTGGGGCCATAAAAGCCGACCAGCAGCTTGGCGAGTGTCGTCTTGCCCGAACCGCTGCGGCCGACGATCGCCACGAGCTCGCCCGGCTTGATATCGAAGCTGATGTTCTCGAGCACGTATTCGTTTTCGCTGCCACCGTAGCGGAAATACACACCGCTCAGGCTGATCTCGCCCTGCAGCTCAGGCAGGATAACGCGCGCGGCCAGATCTTCAGGCTTCTGCTCAGGCTCGATGTCGAGCACATCGCCTAGCCGCTCCATTGCGACGCCCGCGTCGTTGAGCATGCTCCACAGGCTGACCAGACCCATCAGCGGACCCAGCACGCTACCCATGAACGCATTGAAGGCGATTAACTGACCGATGGTCAGTTCACGGGCGAGCACGAGATTCGCGCCTACCCACAAGATCGCGATGGTAGTTGCTGCGTTCAGCAACTGGCTGCCAAGGCCGACCAGAATGTTGAACGCCTGCGACCGGTACTGCACTTCAAGCGCCTTCGCGTATTTCTTCTCCCACCTGAGGCGAACCGGACGCTCCATACCCATGCCCTTGATCGTCTCGACACCGGCGAGCGCTTCCATCAGGAATGCTTTGGAATCCGTCGATGCGGCGAATACTTCGCGCGCGTAACGTTTGATCTTCGGTGTAGCGAACGCGGTCAGGGCAACGATAGGAATGACGAAACCAATCAGAACCAGCGTCATCTTCACGTTGTAGACGAACATGATCGTGAAGTAGATGAACACCATCAGCAGATTCAGCGCAGTCGTCACCGTCGATTCGGTCAGGAACGCGCGAATGGTCTGGTTCTCCTGAAAGCGCGCAAAGATATCGCCGGTCTTGCGGCTGGCGAAGAAGGAAAACGGCAGCGACATCGTATGCCTGAAGAACTGCGACATCATCGCGAAGTCCATGTTGCGCACCATGAAATTCGCCAGATAGGCGCGCACTGTCGCCATGAGCTGTGAAAACACACTGGAAACGATCAGCCCGACAATCAGCAGTTCAAGCAGGCTGACGTTCTGGTGCACGACGACACCGTCGAGAATGTTCTGGATGATGAGAGGCGGAATTACGCCAAGCACCTGGATCACGAAGGTCGCCAGAAAGAGGTGCGCAAGAATTTTCCGGTACGGAGCCAGGTATCCAACAAAGCGGATCCACGGCGAACGTGACGCCGCCATCTGCGCCAGGTTGGGTCCGGGTGTAAACAGCAGGCAGGTGCCGCTCCAGCCCCGTTCGAAGTCCTCCACACTCAGCTTCCTGAAGCCGAGCGCCGGGTCGGCAATCCACACCCACTCCTTCGAGATGCCGTACACGACAATGTAGTGGTACCCCTCCCAGTGCACGATGAAGGGCAACTCGAAGCTACGTAGCGACTCATAGATGCACTGAACGCCGCGCGCGGTAAATCCGAGCGATTCGCCGGCCCGCGCCAGACTGTCCAGCGTCGCGCCCATGGTCGTAACATTGGCGAGATCGCGTAGCTTGCCAAGCGTCATCGAGATGCCGTAGTGCCTGCAGATCATCGCGAGACAGGCCGCACCACAGTCCATCTCCTCGGCCTGCTCGACCAGCGGAAAACGCCGGATCACCTTTTCGCCGGACTCGGGTTTCGTATGAAGGTCGAGCACTACCGGCCGCTTGCGCCGTTGCTCGACGCGCTTTTGTCGTTCCAGTTCCCGTTCCGCGAAGCGGATCCGCTCTTCGAGCGCTTCACGCAGCTTCGGGTTGCGCTCCAGAATGAAGTGCACCGTTTTCTCGGGGATGACGAGAAGCCGGGTCTCGGTGTTGGCAATGACCGAGACCATCTGCTCCTGGCGCAGCAAACAGGCCTTCTCGCCGAAGATCTCGCCTTGCCGCAGCGTTGCCAGCACGTAATCACGGCCCTCTTCGTGCCGCACAAGGCGCACCTCACCCTGACGGACCACATAGAGCCGGCGGTCTTCCCGCGCGCCCTGCTTGAGGATCTCCTTGTCCGCGCTCATCCGTTTCGCGCCGACGCTACGTACGCATTCTTCGAGTTCAGCCTTGTTCAGTTTGCTGCGCAAGTCGAACAGTTGCGTGACAAATCCGCCGGCTGAGCTGATTGCGACATAGCTCGTCACGAACGCCAACGCATCTGGGTTGGTGGCGATCACTGGTTCGATGGCGACGCGCGGGATAAACAACAACTCGGCCTTCGCCGATGCACGCACCGACGACTCGTGCAGATAGTCGCGCAGCATCGCGATGTCGGCAAAGATCTCGCCGGTCTTGCGTACTCCCATGCTGATCTCTTTACCCCGTTCCTCGGTAAAGATGCGCACCGACCCGGACTTGATCACAAACAGTCCGTCCGCGGGTTCGCCGGCATTGCATACGGTTTCGCCGAATGCGAAATGCCTGGACTCCGCGTGCGCGGCCAGCCGTTCGAGTTCATCCCGCGAAAACGGAGAGAGAATCTCAACCGTCGAGAGGAAATCGACCGCGGGCGAAGCTGTCTGTGGTGCATCCATATGCTTGCGAACCTCGACCTTGCCAGCGCAGGGCCTAACGCACTTCGATCACATGTTCCTGAGCTCGCGCCATCAGCCACTCTTCGCGCAACAGGCGCTGGATTTCGGCCTCGACGTCCTCGTCGAGGGTCGCCGGATACTTCGCCGTCACCGCGAAAATCTCATAGCAGGAGCCGTCGGGCGAGGCAAACGGCCCCAGCAGATCACCCGCTTCGGCATTGAAAATCTTCGCCTCGATCTCGGGCTTGAGCGAACCGCGCAGCACTTTGCCGATCACGCCGCCGCGCTCGCGCGTCTCCGCAATCGAGTGTTCGCGCGCCATCTCGGCGAAGCTGTCGGGATCGTCGCGCAGCACCGAGATCATTTCGCGCGCTTTGCCCTCGCTGTCCAGCACGACATGGCTGACTTCGATTGCGTCGAACCTGGGCGAATTCAACGAGAAGTACTCTTCCACCGCAGCCCGGTCGCCGATCGTGGCGAGCATCTTCTCCTGATACAGGCCGTCTGTGATGAAGCGCTCGAACTCGTCCAGACTCACCCCAAGCGCATCGAGGTAGTGATTCATTTCGGTCGCGCGATGCAGGCCACGTACCCGGCGAAACTGGTCAGCACGCTGCTGTATTTCGTCCTCGGACAGCCGGATGCCCTGCTTCCTCGCCGCGTGGACGGTGAGCTTCTCGCGCACGACCCCCTCGATCAGGCTCTCGAACTGTCCGGTCAGTTTCAGTAGACGTATGAACTCGGCGACGTCCACGACTTCGTCATCGATTCGCACTATCGCGGTCATCTCATCCGCTCCTTGAAGAAAGGGCCAGCGTGCCGCACATGCGTCATCCGGCCAGTTGCCTGAACGGGTCGAGGCCGAGATCGATCAGACGCCGCTCGCGCACGACGATTTCGGCATTGGCGGTCATGCCGTAACGCAACGCGTATCGGCTGCCTGCTACCTGGTAGTAGTTCTGTTCGAGTGCAACCCGACCTTCGTAGACGGGCTGCTTGTCCTGTGCGGAGGGTTTCGTCGCCGGCGAGATGTACTCGAGGGTGCCGTTGATCAACCCATAGCGCTGATACGGAAACGCATTGAACTTCAGTTTGACGGACTGACCTTCATGCAGAAAAGCTCGATCGCGCTCCGCAATCTCAACCTTCAGCACCGGTCTTGCATCCTGCGGCGCGATCGCCCCGAGCGGTGTGTTGGCCTGCACCTTGTCGCCGGGTTGCGTCGAGGTCACATCCGTGACGACGCCGGACACCGGCGCGACGATCAACAGGAAGTTGTCCTTGTCGATATTCTCGAAGCGAATTCGCGCAGCGGCGTCCGCCACGAGGCGAGCACTCTGCAGTTCCAGCCGCACCTTGTCCTCGGCGGTGGCGATATCGCGTACCGCGGAATCGTACTGAATCTGCAGGTCGGTGGCTTGTTCGCCGCTCGTGGCGAGCTGTGCATTGGCCTGCGCATATTCGTGGCTCAACTGGAAGTCCAGTTCGGAGAGTTTCGATTGCGCTACCCGGTAGGCGTTTTCCGCCTCCTGGTAGGCGTTTTTCTTCGCTTCGACCTGGAGCTCAGCGACACCACCGCCGCCCGGCTGTGCAAACAGCCGCACATATTTATCCTGTTCGTCGCGTGCCGCATCGCGTGCATGCCGTGCGTTGTCGAGATTGCTGCGCGCCTCTTCGAGCAGCGCCCGCTGTCCTTCGGCGAGCTTGGTCGTCCCCTCAGACATGCGGTTCTGGTGCAGATTGGATTCCACTTCCATCTGTTCCTTCAGTGCTGCAGCCTTGCGCTCCATCAGCGCCTTCTTTTCGGGAAACTCGCGCCACTCGCGCTCAGCCTCCTCGAGTTTGAGCTGTGCCTGCAAGGCGTTGCTCGCCGCCTCGATCGCGCCACGGGCGTTCAGGCGCGCCAGCACATCCCCCTTCGAGACCGGTTGGCCTTCGGCCACGTAGAGATCTGCGAGTTCGCCGTCGATGGGCGCGTAGAAGCGGCGCACCTCCGATTCGGGCGCAAGCGTGCCTTGTGCACTCACGATCACGTCGGCGCGCCCGAAAAACGACCACAGCAGACCGGCGATCACGAGCCCGACCATGATGAGCACGAGCGCGCGTGCCAACCGCACCGGTTCCGCGGTCAGGATCGCGATACCTTCGGCGCTGTGATCTTCCAGCGCCTCGGCAAGCGGCTTAAGGTGAATTTCCCGCTTCACTGCCGGTGCCTCCGATCAGGGCGAGCTTTGCCCGCAACAAATCCGGGTCCAGTACCATGCGCAACTCCTGCAGCGAACGGCGCTGCAATTCCACCTCGGCGTTAATCGCGGCGAGCAGGCTGTCCCAGTCGCCGGAATGGTCGGCGCGTAACTGCGTATAGATGCGCATCCCTTGTTGAGCCACCGACTGCGCTTCCGACAGCGTTCTGGCCTGGTTGCGAAACTGTGCGGAGATGCCCGCCTCGAGCCGCTGGGTGCCCCCAATCGCACCGTTCTCGCGATATTGACGCCACAGGGCCTGCGCGTGCGTGAGCCCGTCCTGAGCGCGGGCCAGCGCCTTGTCGCGGATCGAGGACACGTCGGTGCTGATGGCCTGCATGAACCAGGTGTCGTCGGTGGCGTCCAGCGCGCCATAGAACGTCAGCAGTTGCTGGTCGTAGTCCTTCGTGCCGCGCATTTTTTGCAGCGCACCGAATTGATCGAACACAGACTGCTTATGCGCCTGCTCCCGGGCGAGCACGTCGGACCATGGCGAAGGCGGCATCGACTGCAAGCCGGCGAGCGCTTGCTGCCCATCACCGCGCTGCCACGCCGCGGCGACGAGGTCGTGCTGACGTATCACCGCATCCGAAGGAAGCTGCGTCGCGGCGAACAACCGGTACTGTTGCTGGAACGGCGGCGTCGCAAAGTGCGCGGATTTCATCAGTGACAACAGGGGACCGAGCTTGCGCGCACGCGCCTCGTCAGCGAGCGCCGCGTATCGTTGCAGGTCCGCTCGCAGTGGGTCAAGACCCGCAAGACGCGGGTATTTCTCGGCGTAGTCGCTAAACATCGCCCGCAGCGTGTCGAAGTTGCCCTGTTGCAGATCGGTGGCGATGGCCGCGTTCAATCGCGCGATCGCCGGCAGATACACGGAGTTGTCGCGCTGCAGCGCACGCAGGTGACTCATCGCCAGCGCGTACGGCTCGGCGAACTCGGGCACGTATGACGAAATCCGGTCCAGCGCGTGTTGATGTGCTTGCGGGTCGGCGTTCCAACGCGCAAGGAGCTGGGTGATGCGGTCCTCGTCCGCGTTCATCCGGATGGGCGCTTGTGAGCCACCTCTACCCACGACGAACTGTTCCAGATCCCCCACCCACGCCAGCTCATCGACGAGTGGCCTCGCGTCAGGATTGGGCCTGGCCTGGACCTTTGCACCGGCGAGCGTCGCCGCCGCCTGATCGAAATTACCTCTGCGCAATGCCGAAAGCCATTCGGGCACAGACGCCTTCATCAGCGCTTCACTCGCGAGCGCCTCCATGGGCGCATCGGCAGGATGACCCTTGAGATCCCGGTTCGCCCGCGTGACGGCATTGGAATAGTTGCCTTCCGCCAGCAGCGCCTTCACCTCACGTTGCGACGAGCCTCTCATATAGAGCGTAATCGCCACGACCAGCAACAGCACCAGGCCCGCGACTCCCCACGCCGCGCCGCGCCGGATCGCGGTGCGATCGCCGCCCGAGAACACGCGCATCCATTCGGCAGCGAACACGCGCCATTTATGCGGGCTGTCCACGGACCGTGCATCGTGATCCGCTGCGTGTGGAACGTGGGAGACCGCCTCATTGACCTCATCCTCTCGCTGGGCGACCTGA
>Ga0302227_10002624_pt1 | contig 12235 bp, 10 predicted proteins | sample II_Palsa_N1_1_FD_193525 | JGI IMG/M metagenome (GOLD analysis project Ga0302227, IMG submission 193525) | Peat permafrost microbial communities from Stordalen Mire near Abisko, Sweden - II_Palsa_N1_1 | ecosystem: Environmental > Terrestrial > Soil > Palsa > Peat permafrost | place: Sweden...
AGTTCGCCTTCCATCGCGAAAGCGAGCCAGCAGTTCGACCATCTGACTGACGCTTTCAACATCCATGTTTGAGAACGGTTCGTCGAGGAGCAGCAATTCAGGTTGCGACAGCAGAACGCGGGCCAGTGAGGTCCGCTGGCGCATGCCCTGGGAATACTGGCCGAGGGTGCGCGGTAATGCCGGGTCAAGGCCTACCTGACGTAGCGCTTCTTCTGGCGAAAGGCAATTGGTGTCCTGATAGAGGCTGCGGAAGTAGCTCAGGTTCTCGACGCCCGTGAGTTCGTCGTAGAGCATGGGGGCATGGCTCATGTAGCCGATACGATGGCGGGAGGCATGGGGAGTGAGATCGCCAAATACGGTAACCTTGCCGGCGGACGGATGCAGAAGGCCGGCGAGGATCCGCAACAGAGTTGATTTGCCGGCGCCGTTTTCGCCCAGCAGGACGTAGCAGCGCCCAGGCTCGAAGTCTACCGAGACCTGGCGGAGCGCTGCGAAGGAGCCGAAAAGCCGCGAGACAGAGTCAAGGCGGGCCAGCGAGGCCGAGCTCGGGATTTTGCCCTGAGTTGGAGTCAGTTCGCGCCGAGCTGCGTCCAAGCTCTGTTCTGTCAGATTTGGAGGGTTCTGGAGCACCCTACGATTGTAGCGGCTGGGAAGAAATCGCCATCCGCACGCAAATAAATACGACAAATATTGCATGGGTAGAAGGAATTGTCCTCGTTTTCTCGCTTATGAGTGTAGAGAGACGCGCGTCCCTCCTCGGGGAGGTCTCCATGCTCTGTAAGACCTTTTTGCTCCGGAAGCACTCGAAAGCCAAGCCTCAGGCAGCCCTCGCCGCGGTTCTTGTCCTTCTTGGATTGCTCACCGGCTGTAAGCCTGCCTTGGTTCTCACCTATCACTACGACAATTACCGCAGCGGATGGAACCACGATGAGAGCACCTTGACCTCAGCCAAGGTGCTCTCATCGTTTGGTCAGCTTTATAACATCCCGCTGGACGATCAGGTGGATGTGCAGCCGCTGATTGTTCCGATTGTCGATGTCTCAGTTGGCTCGAAAACCGGTGTTCACAACGTTGTCTACATCGAGACCGAAAGCAACACGATCTATATGATCGATGCGGTCAAAGGCGACGTGCTGTACTCGAAGAATTTAGGTACTCCGGTGCCGACTCCCCTGGGATGCAACAATAATGGGCCGAACGTGGGTATTGACGGCACTCCGGTAATCGACAGCAAGGCTCTGACGATGTATGTCATCACCTACACCATGGAAGGCGGGAATCCGACCTACCGGCTCCACGCGCTGGACATTGGAAGCCTGGCTGAGAGAATGCCCAGCGTGGTGGTCACAGCCAGTCATACCCTGAGCAACGGCACAACTTTCAATTTTCAAGCCAAATACCAGAGGCAGAGGCCGGCGTTGCTGCAGGCGAATGGCAACATCTATGCTGGGTTCGGCAGTTTTTGTGACTGGGGCGGTTCGAACTCTCGTGGCTGGGTGCTGGGCTGGAACGCCAGCAGTCTGAGCCCGTTATCGGCCAACCAGATGAATGACACGCAAGTCTCCGAACCAAACGGCCAGTTCCTCTCGTCAGTATGGATGTCCGGTTCCGGGCTCGCAGCCGATAGCTCTGGGAGCGTCTACTTTGTCACCGGCAACTCCGATAAGAGCGGGACTACCTATGATGGCGTCACCAACATTCAGGAGAGCGTCGTCAAAGAAGCTTCTGACCTCAACAAGGTGCAGAGCCTGTTTACTCCCGCAGACGTTGCGACTCTCGATCAGGGCGACACAGATTTTGGCTCGGGCGGAGTGATCCTGCTTCCAAAGGCTTTTAAGCAGGATGCCAGCTTCGGTGCGGCCGCGGGTAAGGACGGCAACCTGTATCTATTGGATCTGAGCAATCTGGGAGGGAAGTCGGCAACGGGCATTGGCGGCACTCCGGTGAGCGTGGGAGGCTGTTGGTGCGCGCAGTCGTATTTCTATGACGGCGACCTGCATATTGTCTCAAGCGGCGGCTCGAATCTGATCCTTTGGAAGCTGCAAACTTCGCCTTCCGTGTCGCTGGTTCAGCAGGCGACGTCGGGCTCGATCGGGGGCAGCCAGGATCCGGGATTTTTTACCAGCGTTACTTCGCATGGCGCTAAGTCTTCGTCGGACCCGATCATCTGGGCAGTTTCGCGGCCGGATGTGGCAGGTACGGCAAGCAGTCCAGGTCCGATCTATCTTTGGGCCTTCAAAGGGCAGCCCTCGGGCAGCAGTCTGACGCAGATCTACAAGGCGCAGGCGGGCGGTTGGTACACGCCGGGAGACAATGCCAACGCGAATCTGGTTCCGGTTATCGCGAACGGGCGGGTGTTTGTGGCGAGCTACAAGCAGCTTCGCATCTTTGGATTGAATTGAGCGGAAGGAATTCGAGGAGAGGGCTTATGAAAGCGCGGTTAGGCATAATTACGGTTGTTCTGATCGCGGCTCTGGGCGTGGCTCCGTTGCTTTCCGTGGCGGCCGGCGTCGTCAGTCGGGCACAGTCAAATGCGGCTCCGTCGGCTGAGACGCATCACATTTCGGGCATCGTGCACAAAATTCACGGGGCGGAGTTCTCGCTTGAGAATCGCAACGGGCAAACGATGCAGGTCGATGCCTCGCCAGCGATTCAAGCAGACCAATGCGCCATCCTGTATGAAGGACTTGCGGTCTCAGTTGACGGCACGCAGGATAAGCAGCATGTGCTGCATGCGCAGATCGTCAACCGGATCAAGAGCTCCCGGGCAATGTGGCCAGCCGACAAATAATAGAGTAGTTTCAACAGGCCAGGACATCGCTATTTCGAACTCAGCGACTTCATCGACCGCCGTTAGTAGCCGGGGCTTGTGCCTTGCGCAGGTGTAGCGGACGCCGTCTTGTCGCTGGAAGGTGCCGCTGCCTTGGGTGTCACTGGAGCCTGGCCGGGCTGTGCACCTGGTGCGGGCGCGTACTTCGAAGCACATTTGGCCTGAAGCTGGGTGGCGTGGAAGACGCCGTCGTGACCCCAGGTTCCAATGGCCAGGGCCTGAGCGTCGCCTTTGAATGTATCGGGAGGCGGTTCTGAGCCCTGATAGTTCACTACGATAGAGCGGGGATTCGGTGTCGCCTTGGGGTTATGGCTCTCAAACTCGGTCAGAACAAAGGTGACGTGGGTTCCGCTCTGCTCGATTGTTTCAGGCTTGACGAAGCCTTCGACGCGCAAGTGGGATTGATAGGCCTTGTCGCCCATGCCCTGCATCTCGGCGACAGTTACGTAGTAGCTCTTGCTGGAGGCGGCGCCGGTATAAGCAAGGTAACCAATGGCGCCCAGGATGATGACGGAGGCGATGCCGATTCGAAGATGTTGCCTGGAGATATTCATAGCGACCCTGAATTTCTGGGCATCCCACGCTGTTGGGAGGTTTTGGGGGTGCCACCTACTACTCTACGAGCCGCGGGAGGTGGGGTCAAACGACGTACATCACAGACAAAACAAAAAGGACTGGCCGCCAGCAAAGCTGCTGGCGGCCAGGGGGAGGACTGAATTTGGATCCAACTCTTGTGTTTCAGCTTTGCCGGGGTAATCCGGGGGAGGGAGATCCGGCAAAGGCTATACAACATCGGTGGCCGTCAAAATCGCGAGAAAACGAGATCAACGGGAAAGGGTTAGCGAACCTTGTCTTTCGCCAATATGGGGCAAGTAACGATGAAGGCGGGGGAGGCGACCATCGCGACAAACACCAAGGCGGTCAGTAAAGCATGCATTTGGAACCCCAACATCCAAATCCAGCACTTATCGTCTCACAGAACCTTCCCATGAGTAACCACTCAAAGCGCTTACTTGGATCTCTTTAGTAATGTTACTTTGCATGATCTGCGGAAAATAGTCCAGAAAAAAAGAGATATTTCCCAAAACTTTGGTGTAATTGCCAAGAAACGAAAGTTGTATCGGCAAATTTCGACTTAACCAGCCCGTCCCAGGGTTCAACATGCACCCCGGAGATGCCGGGATTTGCCGATTTCATAGGGCGGATTCCAGGGTTTGTGCCGCGTGATTCAGGGCCTGAGTCAAAACTCCCAACTGCTGGGAGGCGACGGTGGCATTCTTGGCGTCGAGAGCCTCGTTTACGCCGGGTATGACCACAGCGGCGTAACCGGTATACTCCCCTGGCGCGTAGATAGTGTGCTTGTACCAGGGACGATTGGGTAGCCCGGCGTCGGAGATGAAATCCGTTTCGGTCTGGCGGAGGCTGTCATTGAGTTTGGCGACCCCTGCTCCAGGCGAAATCTGGCGGACGTGGATCGCTTCGGCTGCCTTCAGGAAACGCGCCGCCGCGGCATCCGCGGCTGTGAAGTCGAGCGATATGGAGGATTTCTTGTGCTTGGCCGTCTCGAGATACGAAGTGATTTCCTTGCCATAGGTGACGTAATCGTAGGGTAAGACGTCTGTATCGGCCATGTGCAGCGCTTCCAGGCCGAGGATGCGTGCCATCTCTTGCAGGTAGACGAAGCTTGGGTCGGCGTTTTGGATATACCAGGCATAGTTATCGAAGACCGAGTGGTAAACGCCGTATGGTCCGTGAGAGCCGATGTCGGTCGAGGGCACGCCGACATGCTGCAGGAAGGGCGTGAAATCCGAACCGGAGCCAAGGTCGCCAACGGTCACATCCTCCGACGCTGCGTTGGCGTGCGTGATGTGGCCGGTGTTTGAGTCGCGCGCTTCGCCTATGGAGCCGAGCTTCCACTGTTCGTAGACGGTGCCCCCTTTGGGGCTGGCGACTTCTTTCGTCACTTCACGAATGAACTGCTTGAGCGATGGAACGGCTTCCGCCCCAAATTCACTGCCGGCAACGGCGACGTCGACGTTGAAGTAAGCGACTGCATGTTCGAGCGCTTTGACGTGTTGTTCGGTCCACTCGGTCGAACCGATCAAGCCCTCTTCTTCGGCATCCCAACTGGCGACGACAATGGTTCGCTTCGGCTTCCAGCCGCTCTTGAGCAGGACCCCGAAGCCATGAACTGCTTCGAGCATCGCAGCGGTACCGCTATTGGGATCGACGGCTCCATAGACCCAGGCGTCGCGATGGTTCCCGACTACAACCCAGTTCTCGGGGTACTCCGAGCCTTTGATTTTTCCAATAACATCCCAGATGGTTCGGACCTGGTAGTCCTGCTCTGAAATTAAGTGGATGCTAACGCCCTCTCCTCCAATGTGGTAACTGAACGGCAGTGCTCCTTGCCATCCCTTGGGCACGCTCGCGCCTTTGAGTGCCTGCAAGATGGGCTGAGCATCGTGGTAGCTGATGGGGATGGAGATGATGGAAGGCTGGTTGCCGGTCTTGAGCGGGTCAAGGCGGGCGGAATCGGGAAGTTCAACGGTCGATGCTACGCCGGGGGTTTGTGGGTCGCCCGGATACTTGAACAGATACTGCACAGATCCGCGCTGCACGCCGGTATCCGGGCGCCAGGGGCCGTTAGGATAAGCATCGCCCTGAAAGTAGCCATCATCCTGGGGATCGGAGTAGATGAGCACGCCGACCGCTCCGCGCTGCTCGGCAATGTATACCTTGACTCCGCGAAAGTTGGAGCCGTAGCGGACGAGGACAATCTTGCCGTGCAAATCGATATGTTGCGCTGCCAGCTGATCGAAGTCTTCGAGGCGGCCATAGTTGGCGTAGACCACTTCGCCAGTTACGTCTCCTGAAGCAGAGGAGCCGTTGAAGGGCATGACGACGCGAGGATCGTCCTGATATGGATCTCCGATTACGTGCTCAGGCGTAGGTCCCGTGGCAAGAACAGTCCCGTCGTCGCTACGAGCTTCGAAGCTGACTTTACGAGGCAGGTTGAGCAAAACGCGATAGGGAACGATCGTGGTGTCGAGGCCAGCAGATTTGAATTTCTGCGCGACGTAGAGAGCCGTTTCGTGGTCTTCCGGCGAACTCGCAATATGAGGGTTTGCAGTCAGCGTCTTCAACTCTTGCCCGGCAAGTTTGGCGTCAGGGACGGCGAGGAATTCTGTGTCGATCTTGGATTGCTGTGTGAAGTCGGTGTATCCAAAAACACTTGCCTCGGATTGGGCATTCGCATTGACGGCTGGGAGCGAGAGAGGCAGAGCTGATAAAGCCAGCAATAAGAATGCGCCGGAAACTCGGCGCGAAGGCTCGATGGAGTACATGGGCGAGAGTCCTCTGTGGGATGGGATCGTCAATTGCCGTAAAAGCAACAGCTTACACTAGAAGCGGTTTCACATTTACTTTTGCCGCTTCGGCGTTGATCTGAGACTCGCTTTGATCCCGAGCCTCATTCGAGGCTTGTCGAGTTTCCTGGCGCTTATGAGACAGCTTCCAGGGGTCAGGTGGAACCACGGATTGGAGCGCATTTCTGAGTGAATTAGAACCAGAACGGGCTACGGGATTGATGGACGATGCTGGCGAATCAACGGCCCCGTTCGAACCGCTCGATGTTGCCGGGATGCAACAGTCACCGGGCATGTGCTCGGAAGTCTTGTCGGAGCGCTGGCCGGCGGTACTGCGCTCGCTGCGCAATCCTAACTTCCGGCTTTTCTGGGGGGGCAATTTTCTATCCAACATTGGCACATGGATGCAGAATGTGGCCCAGGGATGGCTGGTGCTTACCCTGACCAATTCTGCGTTCTGGCTCGGGGTGGTCGGTTTTGCCGGCGCGATCCCGTTTCTATTCTTCACCCTGTTCGGAGGCGTGATCGCCGATCGCGTGGACAAGCGCCGTCTACTGCTGGTGACGCAGACGACGATGATGATTCTGGCCTTCATCCTGGCCGGCCTGACGTTCTTACACGTCATCACGGTGTGGCAGATTGTAGTGCTCGCTTTCTTGAATGGCGTGGCCTCCGCCATGAATACACCCAGCTACCAGGCTATGGTCCCTCGATTGGTGCCGCGCGAGGATCTGACCAACGCAATCGCGCTGAACTCCGCGCAGTTCAACATGTCGCGCATTCTGGGGCCGACATTGGGCGGGTACGCGATGGTTGCCTTCGGCGTGGCCGGCAACTTCTTTCTGAATGCTCTGAGTTTCCTCGCGGTGCTGGTGGCATTGATGCGGATCTGTTATCCCGACGAAGTGCTGCTGAAACACGAAGGCCTGGTGGCAAGCCTCGGTTCAGGCTTCCGCTATGTGCGCAGCCGTCCACAGATGTCGGTGCTGATCTCGATGATGGCGGTGGCCAGTTTTCTGAATATTCCGTTCCTAACCTTTATTCCGTACTTCGCCAAGATTCAACTGCGCGCGGGCGAGAGCGGATTGGGGTTGCTCCTGGCCGCTTCGGGCGCGGGTGCGGTGCTTGGTGCGGCGACGGTGGCCTGGAAAGGTTCCATGCGCTACCGGGGGCGAATCATCGCCTTCTGCGGCGCGGCGGTGATGGCCATCGTGGTTGTCTTTTGCTATTCGCAGAGTTTTTGGCTATCAGAGTGCTGCATGTTTTTCGAGGGCTTTGGGATGATTCTTACCATTTCCGCGGTGAACGTGGCCATGCAGCACCTTTCCTCCGACGCAATGCGCGGCCGCGTCATGAGTATCTATGCCACCTGTTTTCTTGGGTTGCCGCCACTGGGCGCTTTGATGGCCGGGGAACTATCACGACATATTCCAACCGGCCACGCTCTGGCACTGATGGCCGGGATCTCCTCCCTAGCGTTCTTGGGATTCTACCTCGTCTCTCCGTCGCTGCGTGCTTTGGATTAGAGATCGAAACGACTTACGAATCAGCAGTCATGACACATTGGTGGCGTGTTGACAGGGCTATCGTGGGATTGGTAATTTCTTCCGGTTGTCCTATTTAGGTACAGGTAGAGTTCGAGGGGAGAGTTATAGAGATGGGTCTCTGGGGGGAACTGTTCACTGGGAATGGCGGAAGCAATCCTTCGGTGTCGGAACGTCTTACCGAAGCCTCACGAAGAGCAATTCAATATGCACGGCTAGAGGCTGTGCATCGGGGTGAGACAGTGATTGCGGCTGCCGACCTGCTTGCCGGTCTCAGTGTTGAGGAAGACACGCGCGCCGAACGGGTCGGATCGCTCAAGTCTAATGCCTTTTATCTGCGCTGGCTGACAGGTTTGCCCGCGCTCCCGTCGCGTGACACGGAAAAGAGCGGTGCGACAGAAACCGATCTGATCGGGTTCGACGCTGAATCCAAGCGCGCATTTGCGTTTGCCGTGCTCGAGGCGGACCGTGATCGCGAATACTGGGTCGACTCGGATCACCTGCTGCGAGGATTGCTGCGCTTCCCCAACAAGGCGAATTTTGCGATTCTCAAGACGGAGATTGATCTGGATGCGGCGCGAGCAGCTTCGAAGCAGGACCGAGAGGATTTTCCACCGCAGCAGTCTTCAAACGTCAAGGTCGTGAAGTATCTGGTCCGCAAGTACGTCTTGCTGCTGGTCCCACCTATACTCAGCCTGGTTTGTTATCTCTACATATTGCTGCAAGGCTTTGGATTGACTGCTTCACCGCTGGCGCGGTGAACTGCTCTCTCATTTCTTGGGTTCCGCGGCAATGTCCTTGAGGTAGTTCGCGCTCAACGTGCCTGCTTTCTGCGCAATGGGTAGAAGCGTCGGATAGAACTGGACAAATGTGGTATCCACCGCAGCGTGGTCGGCATGGCAGGAATAGCAAGCCGCGCCCTGCGGAAACAGCGTGGCCTTGCTTTCGTTGGCGACGTCAAAGAAGGCCCATTTACCGGGGAAGCGGCTCTCGTCTTTCACGTGCACCTCGAGGCCCATGACCGCTCCACTCTGGTAGTGGCCGGCTTTGTTGATGGAGCCCTTGCTCTCGGCACCGCGTGACTCAAGCACCAAGACTGTCTTGTCGGGCCAGATTCCCGTAGCGATGAAACTGCGGTAGGCTTCCGGGCTTACGAAGACATTGTCAAACATGGACATGTCGGCGTTGGTTTTTGGCGTATAGCTCATGTCGAGACCGCTGGTGAGATAAACCCACTCACGGTACTGCAGTGGCGGTACGAGATTGCCGTCCTTGGTGTAGCTGAGTGCATAAGTAGAGGCGGGACTTCCATGCGACGCCGCGGAAACAGCGGGAGACTTTGAAGAGGAGACAAAAGCAACTACCGCGACAAGGCAGAGCGCGAAAAGGAAAGCAAGGGCAAGAACTCTTCTGGACACAGATTAGGCCTCCGATTTGATCGAAGTACGTCCGACGGAAGGAGAGTATTCCAATGAATGGGAATCCAAAGGCCGACTCGGCCAGTGAGTTGCCGGCCTCTTGGATTCTCGGTTTTTCGCCTTCAATACCTGAGCTCAGGCTGGGACCGGTTGTGCGCAGTGGGCGCAGCGCTTTGCGGCGATCGGAATATCGCTGAGGCATTCGGGGCAGGCCTTGGTCGCAGGCGGCGCTGCGGGTGCAGGAGGAGCGAACTTCTTGAGCATGTACTGCATCGGCATCACGATCGCAAAATAAATGGCAGCGGCGACAAGCAAGAAGTTGATAAGGGCGTTGAGAAGTTTCCCAATGTGTACGTCGCCCGGAGGCACATAGTTGGCCGGAAGCGGGTTCGGCGGTGGTGGAACACTGTGCAGCACCGGAATATGAATGACCAGCGTCGAAAAATCTGGCGCGCCGATGAGTGCCGAAATCACGGGCGTGATGACATCGGCGGTGACCGAAGCCGTGATGGCTCCGAAGGCCGCGCCGATGATGACTGCAACAGCCAGATCGACGACATTACCACGAAGAATGAAGTCACGAAATCCCTTGAGCATGTTTGCTTTCTCCCTCAGGTCTAGAATCCTGACTCGCCAATCTTACACGCTGGCATGGCGTGTTGCGACGATATATGAGAACGGCTTAACTCAACAACTATGCCCGTTGCCCTACAGGAGAACTTCCGAAAACGGGGCGAGCAACAGAAAAGCGATCATGAGCAGGACCATCAGGTCCACGTAGAGCAGCAGGATCACGCCTCCATGGTAAAAGTTCCAGCGCCTCTGCAGGCACCGCGCCGTGTCCCATGTGGCCGCGCAGGCGATCAGCATCGGAGCAATCAGCCACAGGCAAATATGCACTTCGGGAAATCCGGAGAGGCGGAAACTGGCCCATAGCGAGCCGAGAGCCAGGATGGTGCCACGCGCGAGGGACTTCTTGCGCAACTGGAAGATGGGGAAACGGCGCAACACAGCAATTACTCTACGGCAATCAGGCGGCCTGGAGGAATTGAAGTCCGACCTGAATTCACTGTATGGGACGTATTGGGTTGCTTATTCCTATCGTCGCAGTGCTACAAACCGCGGTTCGCATTTATGTTGGGCATTTTTTTTGCCACATCATTTTCTTAATTTCGACAAATAGATTGAGTCATCAATCTCCCACTTGAATTGCAACAAACTCCGTACAGAGATAAGGCAAGTGGTGAGACGTGAGCATCCTGTAGCGAATCGCTTCAGATCAAAAGGTCTGATGAAGGCTCGGATAGTTATGTCCGCAAGTAGCGATATTCTCCATTTTGCCGATGAGCATGCCGAAATGCATAAAAACGGATTCCAAGTACAGGTCCGGAAAATCCGGCCGAATTGTGACCGGGGTGGCTGGTTCTTACGAACCTTTGGTGTATCGATGCGAAGTTTTTGCCAAGCCTTCAGGACTATTCGAAGAGGCGCAAACGAGTTCCGTTTGGTTTGGGCGATTTTTCCGTGCGTACTGGTCTCGGGGTGCGTGGCCGCTCAGGCGCAGGTGACGTTTGCAGGATCCCAATTTGCGCTTGCCGGCGGGCCATGGTCCATGCCGGAGGGGCTGGCCATCGATGGCAGCGGCAATCTCTTCATCGCCGACAGCGGCAACAATCGCGTGGTGGAGCTACCTGAGTCCGGCGCCGGCTTCGGGGCGCCGTTGACGATTCTGAGCGGGTTGTCCAGTCCCACCGGCCTCGCAGTCGATTGGAAGGGCAGCGTCTATCTCTCGGATACCGGGAACAATCGCGTCCTGATGCTTCCCAAGACGATCGGAGGATTTGGCGAGCCTGTGACGATCGCGACCGGCTTCAATAAACCAGCCGGTTTAGCCGTAGATCTTACCGACAATGTGTACGTTGCGGATGCAGGCAACAACTGTGTCAAAGCGATCCTCCTGGCTTCCGGCGCCTATGCGCCGCCCATTGTCGTAGCCACAGGGCTCAAGAATCCGTTGGGGGTTGCCGTGGACGCGACTGGGAATCTGTATGTCGCAGATACTGGCAACAGCCGCGTGATGAAGCAACCCTGGACTGCAAACGGCTATGGCCCCCAGCAATATCTTTTTGGAAATCAGTTCGATCCGGTGAGCATTTCCGTGGATAAACACTTCAACCTCTATATTGCGGACTCCCTGCATAGGAGAGCGCTTGAGGAGCCCTGGGCAGTGGGCGCAAACCGTTTCGCCAATGAGATAGTCCTGGGCAGTGGATTTTCCTCGCCAACAACGGTGATAACAGATCCGAGCGGCAACTTCTATGTCGCGGATTCCTCGAGCAATCAGATCCTGAAAGTGGTTGAGGGAACGATCACCCTCGGCGAGGCGCAGCTCGGTTCCGTTGGATCTTCGGTGACCTATAACTTCAGCATCGCTGCAGGAACCACTTTGGGCGCTGCAACCATCTATACGGAAGGAATGGTGGGCGGAGATTTTGCCGATGCTGGAGCAAGCACATGTCTCGCCCAGGCCTATACTTCGTTGACCGTATGCGGAATCAACGTGTGCTTCGCCCCCGCGGGCTCAGGAACCCGCTTGGGCGCTGTGACGTTACCTGATAAAGACGGCAACCCATTGGCGACAGCGTTCCTTTCAGGCGTGGGAGACGAACCGCAGATTGCGTTTATTCCCGGTGCGGTGACCTATCTTGGAACCGAACTCAGTGCTCCTGCCGGGGTGGCTGTGGATGGAGGGGGCAACGTCTATATTGCCGATACCGGCAATAATCGTGTGGTAAAGCTGCCCTGGACTGGAAGCGGCTATGGAGCGCAGGTTGCCATTCCTCTTTCCGGCGTCTTTAGCCCCATGGGCGTTGCGGTGGACGGCGCCGGAAACCTCTATGTTGTATCCAATGGGAACGACAAAACGGTCAGGCTTCCATGGATTGGCTCGGGTTATGGTGTTCAAACCAAAGTCGGTACAGGGCTCTATGGCCCTTCGGACGTCGCGGTGGATGTCGATGGCGGGGTGTATGTCACAGATACTCTCAATTCGGAGGTGCTCAAGATTCCGTGGAC
>Ga0302227_10002628_pt1 | contig 12224 bp, 17 predicted proteins | sample II_Palsa_N1_1_FD_193525 | JGI IMG/M metagenome (GOLD analysis project Ga0302227, IMG submission 193525) | Peat permafrost microbial communities from Stordalen Mire near Abisko, Sweden - II_Palsa_N1_1 | ecosystem: Environmental > Terrestrial > Soil > Palsa > Peat permafrost | place: Sweden...
GAATTAGAAGTCTATAGAATGTAAAAAAAAACAAAATCGAGACAAATCACACACAATTGTTCACTTGAGATTAAAAACATTATTTGGCAACAGCCTCCAACTGCACATAGTAGTACGAAATCGCGGCAACCAGGGCAGCCGTGATGAGGATCTATGTAGACGTAAGTACAAGCAAACAGCGCGCGGATTTTTCTTACCACAATGCTGGGGTCGCCGCGAGGCTTGGCGACCTTTTTAGGGGGATGCTTGCCTCCGGGCTTTGTGCACACGGCCTGGAGACCAAACGGCAGACCGCGGTCAATGTACGACAGGTTGTTGGCCATCCACTTGTCCTTGATCTCGCCGTGCTTTTTCATGTGGAGCAGGCAGACCGCACGCGTGTGCGCTGCGGTGAGGTCGTAGGTGTCGTCAAACGAGTCAACCTTGAAGCCGGCCGTGGCCAGGTCCGCCAGGTAGCGATCGGCATTGCAGTCGTCCATGGCGAGGAACTTGAGGTCGGCGTTAAACTTGTCGATCGCCTTGGCATCCTCTTTGGGGAAGCCCGGTCCGGGGATCCAGTGGTGCGCAAAGATAAACTGACCCCCGGGCTTGAGCACGCGGAGCAGCTCCTTGAAGATGAGCACGCGCTCTTGGTGGCTGATCGCGTCGGGATCCTGGCCGTACACAACGTCAAACGTGCCGTTCTCAAACGGCAGCTCAAACGCGTTGGCAGCCACAAACTTGACCTGGTCCTGGACCCCCTGGTCCTTGGCCGCCTGCTCGGCCTGCACAAAATTTTTTTATTGTTTTTTTTTAATTTTTTTTTAGGTCTGAAACGCGTGCGTCGTTACGGTAGCGATCGCCTTGGCGACAATGTCAATGCCCGTGATCTTGACGTTCGAGTACTGTTTGGCGAGGTAGCAAGCCGTCGACCCCTACGTTTTTGTGCGTCAGTACGAAGCGGTGAGAAGCTGGGTCAGAAGAAGGCAGGGTGTTTTACCTCGCCACAGCACAGATCTAGCAGGTGGAAGCGCCCACGGTCACCCGCACCGAGGTTGAGCAACTTCTCCAGCTTGTACGTCACACGCCATCCGCCTTTTTTTGCCCAATCAGTTTTGCACGTGTCAACAACACAACAATACCGGCGTGCAGCTGTCCGCGCGGCTCGGGCCAGTTGGTCGACAGGCGGTCGTGGAAGCCGTCGCCATAGTCCTGCGTGCGGCCGGTAATCAATCAGTGTGTTGGTTCGGTATCAGTGGCGGGTTTACGATGTAGTGCTCCCAGCCCGGCTTCTTGGACGAGGTTTCAGCAGCGGCAGAGTCGGCCATTATTTTTGTAATCAGTGGCTGCGATCGAGCGGGGTGGTTGGTGTCCCAGTTTTTCTTTTTTCTGGTGTCTGGTTGTGCGCGAGAGGGCGGAGGAGGAGCGAGAGGACACAGGAGGAGTCAAAAGGATAAAAAAAAAATTGTAACGAGCGACAAGAGCAGGACTCGAACCTGCGCTCCCGAAGGAATGAGATGAACTGTGCCCTAGCTTGTTGCAGGGGCATTCGAGTCACACGCGTTAACCACTCCGCCATCTTGCCCAACGTATGGCTCAGTTGCCTCGGGAGAGGACCCGTCGAACTGTGCTTTTTCTGTTTTTGACCGTTACAGACACGATGAGCGACAGCGAAGACGCGACGCAGCCGTTGGCGGACGTCCCTGCGATGACAGAGGAGGAGGAGAGCGCGGAGAACGACAGGCGGTTCCTCAAGCTGATTGACCAGGCGCGCGAGGCCAAGAGCGCGGGCGATCTCGAGAGGGCGTTGCAGTTCTTTCGGCAAGCGTTTGCACTGGACCCGAACGAGGAGGCGCTGGGACGCAAGATCGCGGTCATCGAGGTGTCTGTCCGCACAGCGTGCGTGGTAACTGAATGTCGCCCTGTTTGTAGGAGGAGCTCGAACGACGCAGTAACAACGGGCCACCGACGACGACGACGGGCAAGTGGACGGTCAGGACCACCACGGCCGAGCTCGACGGCGGACAGTTCAAGATCGGCACCGACGTGTACGAAAAGCTGTTCCCGCACCAGCGCAAGGGCATCGAGTGGCTCTGGAGCATCCACCGACAGGATGCAGGCGGCATCCTGGCCGACGACATGGGACTGGGCAAGACGATCCAGATCATCTCCTTTCTGCGCGGACTGTTTGAGGCCAAGGCGATCCACGCCGTGCTCATCGTCATGCCAAAAGTCGTCCTGACCAACTGGGCCAACGAATTTGACAGGTGGGGCCCAGACGTTTCCGTCAAGACCATCCACGGCGGCTCTGTGCCGCAACGACAACGCGACATCAAGGACCTTCACAAACGTGGCGGAGTTGGCCTCACGACTTACGGTATCTACCTTTTTTTAGTCAACTCAACGCTCAATCATGACCCCCCCAAAAAAGGCCTCATCCGATCAAACCCAAACATGTTTTCCAACAACGGCGAGTTTGATTGGTCCTACGTGATCCTAGACGGTACTTGTTAAGGAATTCTTTTTTTTTAAAATTAAATTTGCTGTAAAAGAGGGACACACGATCAAAAATCCCGCAGCTCAGGTGACCGTGGCGCTCAAGTCTATCGGGGCCCAGCACAAACTCATCCTGACGGGCACTCCTGTCCAAAACAACCTTCAGGTCAGTTCAGTCACGAAAAAGAAAAAAGAAAAAAATGGTTCCTGACTTGAATTCTAGGAATTGTGGACTCTGTTTGACTATGTCACCGATGGCGAGCTGCTGGGCACGCACCGGGCCTTTGCGCGCAACTTTGAAAAGCCCATCATCAAGGCTGCAGATCGTGAGGCGGACGATATGGACCGTGCGCTTGGTTTCCGCCTTGGCGAGACGCTCCGATCGATCATTGCACCGTACCTCTTGCGCCGCGAGAAGAAGACCGTCTTCAACACCGACACGGAAACGGCAAGTCTCGCTCTCCCCGATCAAAAGGAGGACCTCTCGCTTAGCATCCCCATGACACCGTCTCAAATTTCTCGGTCGTCGCTGCCAAAGAAGAAGGAGCTCGTTATTTGGACCGTCCTGCAGCCCGCCCAGCTCGACATCTACAAGGCCTTTATTCTCACGCCCGAGGTGCTCAAGGTCTTGAACCTCAGCCGCTCTCCCCTCGCAGCCATTATCGTTTTGCGCAAGATCTGCAACCACCCGTTCCTCCTCAACACGTCCACGAAGATGCTCCGCGGCCTTATGAGCTCGGACTCGTCCTCCACCCTCCTGAATCTTGCCAAGTACGACTCTTTTTTTTTTTTTTTTACCTGTTTGGTTTCTCATCCCAAAAATTAAAAGAGACGCTGCCGTCCAAATCGACAACATCAAAAAGGCCAAAGAGGACAAGGTCGATCTCGGCGAAGACGAACTCCCCTCATCGGCATCGGCATCGTCCAAGGGCGAGACCGTCAAATCCCAGCTGCAAGATTTGCGATCCTCCGAGGTAAACCAATTTAAAGGATACGAAAGTGTTATAAAATGCTGATGCAGATCCAAGAACTCGTCGAGCAGTCTGGGAAGCTCGTGTTCCTCAAGTACCTTGTCCCTCTCGTCGTGAGCGATGGCCATCGTATGCTCCTGTTTAGCCAAAGCCTACGTATGCTTGATCTCATCGAGATGCTCTTGGCATCGCTGGTTTGTTGTTTTTCTTGCCACATATTCATTAAAAATGTCTTGCTTTTCTTTTGCAGGGGATCACCTACTTGCGCATCGACGGGACCATTTCAGACCAGCAAAAGCGCCAGCAATCCATCGATTTGTTCCAGAACAACGACAAATACAAGTGCTTCCTGCTGACGACCGAAGTCGGTGGCGTCGGCCTCAATCTCACGGGTGCCGACCGCGTCGTCATCGTTGAGCCTCATTGGAATCCTGCAAAGGTGGCTTTCGTTCGTCTTTTGATCTAATATGGTGCATGCCGTAGGACGCGCAAGCCGTCGATCGCGCGTACATAATGGGTCAGACAAAGCAGGTCCTGGTCTATCGTCTCAACTCGTGCGGCACGGTGGAGGAAAAGATCTTTCGGAAGCAAGTGTTCAAGCGGTTCCTCTTCAACACAGCCACTGGGGCCAATGAGGGCCGCAATCTCAGGTGAGCGAAAGTATAATATGTAAATTCAATAATTTTTTTTTTTTTTTTGGAGCAGATACTTTACCGAGAAAGAGCTCTCGGATCTGTTCAAGATCGAAAAGCCCTTCCACAGCGAGACCCACAAACAACTCGTGTCCGTTCATGGCGACAGCGTAGAGATTGACGGCTTTGAGGGCCTGCCCCAGCATTTGCAGCAGCTGGCCAATCGAGCAGGTACAAAAAAGGATTCTTTGAATAGTTCTTTTATTTTAAGAAGCACGTGCGCAATAGAAATATTCGCTGTGTCCGACTACAATCTGCTCTACTCCAAACTCGAGCCTCCTGCAGACGAGAACGTCGACCCGGACGATTTGGCACTCAAGATGGGCAAGCTGATGCTGGCCGCGAATGCGTCCGACGGACCCAGCACCAAGACACCCGCCAAAACGCCCCGACGCGGCGGTAAAGCAGCAGCCTCCGCCACACCGTCGACGACAGCTACCAAGAAAAGAGCGCCGATCGTGCTTGATCCACTGCCGGAATCTGTCCACACGTCGCCCACAAAGCCGTCCGTTGCTCGTTTCGTTCTCCCTTCTGATGACGACGACGGCGGCTCGGATCGAGACTCTCCACTTGTCAAAGCTGCGCCACCCGCCCCTCGACGCGTATTCCTGCTGCCCAGTGACGATGACGAAGAGGACGACGACCTGCCTCCGCCCTACTCGTCACTGCCTTCATCACCCAAGGCGGCGGCACTGGCTTCGACCCAACCCCCTCCCTGCAACGCCTGCCAGGCCTCGCTCGGCCCCGACGGCATCCGCAGCTTCCAGGAGCACCTCGACCGGGCCACCTCTCTGTCCTCCGTGCCATCTGCCGCCCTGGATGCATCGCTTTCTGCCCTGGACCTGTGTGCCCATGTGCCGTCAGTACACGAGGACGCGAAGCGACATGGCCATTCGCTCGGCTGGTTATGACATGTTTTAGTCGAAACAAGTATTTTAAATAAAGCACACCACGATGCTCGACATCCTGCTGTTCCGTGAGGACAAGGGCGGAAACCCCGAGCTCATCCGCGAGTCGCAGCGCCGCCGCAACGCGCCCGTCGAGACCGTCGACGAGGTCATTGCCCTGGACAAGCTGCGTGTCTCCAGTATGTTGCCTGTTCCCGTCTGGGTGGTGGGTGTTACGCAAACTGACTGCATGGCCCCCAAATCCCTCGTTGCTCCCTTCTTCCCACCCATTCGTCCTCTTGTGTAAACAACAGAACGCTTCCAGGTCGACCAGACCAATGCCAAGATCAACGCCGTCCAGAAGGAGATTGGGCAGAAGAAGAAGGTACCGTCGTGTGGCATGGCATGCGCACTTTTTCCCTCTCTGTGACTGACCCACGCCTCTGCCTGTCTCGATCACAGGCAGGCGAGAACGCCGACGAGCTCCTTGCCCAGAAGAAGCAGCTCGAGGACAGCAAGGTCTCCACGGAGGAGGAGCTCAAGGTCGTCGAGGCCGAACTCCTGGTCAAGCAAATCTCCATTGGCAACATCGTGCACGACTCGGTCAAGGTCAGCAACGACGAGGTAAGACGAGCCCTGGCGTGATGTTCCGCTGACCCTCTTGACTGCAAAACAGGACAACAACGAGATGGTCCGCTTCTGGCCCGAGAAGATGCCCGAGGGCGCACCCGTCGACGACAGCATCCTCCATCACTTTGAGGTCCTGGAGGCCCTCGATGCCTACGACACGGAGCGTGGCCAGAACATTGCCGGTCATCGCGCCTACTTCCTCAAGGACTGGGGTGTGGTGCTCAACCAGGCGTTGATCAACTATGGTACTTGGGGGGGTTTATTCGGGGGGGGAATTAAACACAACACACTAGGCATCGCGTTCCTCCGCAAGCACAACTACACTGTCCTCCAGACGCCCTTCTTCATGAACAAGAGCGTCATGGCCGAGACCGCGCAGCTGTCCCAGTTTGACGAGGAGCTCTACAAGGTCGTCACCGGCGACGGCAATGACAAGTACCTCATCGCCACCTCGGAGCAGCCCATCTCTGCCTTCCACCGCGGAGAGTACGCGTTTTATTTCTCGATGCGATATTTAAAATCCCTGGTTTGAAAAAAAAAAAAAAGGTGGCTTGACCCCAAGGAGCTCCCCCTCCGCTACGGCGGTCTCTCGACCTGCTTCCGCAAGGAGGCCGGCTCGCACGGCAAGGATACCTGGGGCATCTTCCGTGTCCACCAGTTTGAAAAGGTCGAGCAGTTTGTCATCACCAGCCCAGAGAAGTCCTGGGAGATGTTTGACGAGATGATCGGCGCCTCCGAGGCCTTTTACCAGTCGGTATGTTGCCCACTCCCCAAATTTAAAAAAAAATTTTTTAAAATAAAACAAATAAATAAAATTCACCACCCCCCAACTGCAGCTCAAGATCCCGTACCGCATCGTCGGCATCGTCTCTGGCGCTCTCAATAACGCCGCTGCCAAAAAGTACGATCTCGAGGCCTGGTTCCCCGGCTTTAGCAACTACCGCGAGCTCGTGTCGTGCTCCAACTGCACCGACTACCAGTCGCGCCGTATGGAGATCCGCTGCGGCCAGAAAAAGGTAAACCAAGTAAAAGTCGTGTTTGTTTTTATTCTTCTTCTTCAGGCCAGCGACAAGGAGAAGAAGTATGTCCACTGCCTCAACTCGACCCTCACAGCCACCGAGCGCACCCTGTGCTGCCTCGTCGAAAACTACCAGACGCCCGAGGGACTCAAGGTGCCCGAGGTGCTCCAGCCGTTTGTCGGTGTCGACTTTATCCCCTACAAGCGCCAGGTCAAGCGCGACAACACCAAGGATGCCAAGCCCGCGGCTGCTCCAGCTCCTACCAAGTAAGGGTGGAAAATACGTAGTCAATTGAACAGTTTTTCTTCTTCTCCTTTTGTGATTTCTCTTTTTTTTTAAAAAAAACAAAAAACAAACAAATATCATGTTTCAAAAGTCGGTCTTGGAGGCCGCACTTGGATGCGCAACCTTCTTGGAGGCGGGATCAAACTGAACGAGCAGGGCAGTGCCAAGGAGGGCCGAGATCGTCGCAAACTGCGCGTACATGCGGGCGTGAACAATCTATTCAAAGGAGAGTGTGAAGAAGAAAACAGGACTCGGACAGAGAGGGGGGTTACCTTTTGCGATAGCTTGAGGTTGCGCTCCGAGAACGATGCAGCCAGGGCTCCGACCATGCTGACTCCCCACACACCCGCGATGCTGATCCATCACGCACGGAATCGTCAGTTTGAGGACGACGGGTGTAAATCAAACATACATGTGGTAGCGATGCTCCTTGATCTGGTCGAGAAGAGTTTTCTTGGGCTCGTGCACGTAGGGCACTTCCTCGACGAGGTGTTGCAGTTTCTTGCTCGTGACCTCGCGATCGTACTTGAGCAGGGCCTTGTCGCCTATCCCAGCGGTGGATGACTAAGCAAAAACAATCGACCTTTCAGAATTTACCGCCAATCCACATGCCAGCACAGCCCGCGATAACGACGAGCGCAACCTTGCCCGACGGCGAAAGGTACTGCCGGTACACGGGGCTGAATCGCCACAGCAGGGCCGACGCCGCTGCAGACGCTCCGGTGCCAATGAGCGCGCCCATGATAGACCCCTCGACGGCGTGGTCGTGTGCGCCCTGCAGCTCCTCTGGTGACACGTTGATCTTCATGCTGCTACGTTTGTGTGCTTGTTTTGTGTGTGCTCGTTTTGTGTGTGCTTGTTTTGTGTGTGGTCGGTTCGTGAAGATGAAAACTGAATGACGCATGTAAACCCACGTGTGTTTGTCATCGTACGCAGTCACTTCCGATTGGTGGTCGGTCACTGAGCCAATCAGAGCGCGCTGACCACATGGCTTGAGTTTGTTATCGTTTGTTGTTTTGTGGCTGGCGTGGCTGGCGTGGTCGCCCCACTGCTTGCCCCCGTGTGGTTTGCGTGCCCGGCCCAGGCAGAGTAGCACCCTGTAGTTGCACAGAAGCACTCGCCGCCTGTGTTAGCCGAAAGATTCTCCCCCCTCGTTCAATTGTTGTTTGTTGTGACAAGGGCTCTTTTTTTTTTTTTTTCCTCCCTTACCTCTCTTTCTTTTGCAGAAGATGACGACGGCCAACGACGACGTCGACACTGCCGTCGACGCGCTCATGACCATTGTGCACTCGCGGCCCGGCACGCCCCCCAGCGGCGGCGGCGGCGGCGGCGTCGTGCCGCTGCAGCAGCAGCAGCAGCTGCTGCAACTACAAATGCAGCTGCAGCTGCAGCACCAGCAATTATACCAGCAGTTGAGCCATGCGGCTGCCGCGGCACTGGCACCCGCGTCCCCGGTGGAGGCCTACGCCAAGCTGCAGGGCGAGGACTTTGTCTACTATGTGCGCTCGCTGGCCGTGTCGCTGGGCCGCGGACTCGGCGGCGCCTCGGGTGGCAGCAATGGCTTCCCCTCGTACGGAATGGGGCCCGGTTCGACAGATATCGACCTGGGGCTGTCAAAGACCATCTCACGACAGCACGCTCGCATCGAGTACAACTTTATCACGCGCGTGTTTGAGTTCAGCGTCCAGGGCAAGAATGGCGCGCACGTCGACGGCGAGCTGGTCACGCGCGAGTCCCAGCCCGTCCCCCTGGAGACCAAGTACGCATTATTTTGTCTGAATTAAAAAATATATATTTACCTCGCTTTTGTCCAGGACACTGATCCAAATAGGCGACAAGTCGTTCTATTTTTTGCTGCCACTCAAGGCGGCGTCATCCGCCGGCATCGACGCCCTTGCCCACGACAACCACAACATACATCACACTCACAACCCCAATGGCCTCAGCTCATCCGACGGCGAACCGGAATCGCCCTCGTCACCACAAATCCACCAGCATCAAAGCAACCACCACCATCATCAGCCTGTGCATCGCAACGGCAACGGCAACGGCGCCAGCACACGCCAGCAAGTGTCCTCTCCCAGAGCGTATTGAACTACCAGGGCGCAAAAAAAATTTTTTTTTCTTCTTTTGACAATCTGTTTATACAGGAGCCGCGCAAGCAAGAGTGCCACCATCTCACTGCCCACGTCACCGATGGCAACCGTTCCGTCGACACCCGTGGTGTCACGTCCGCCGTCGCCCGGCGGCAGCGATTCGGCCGATATGATCGACTACCGCAATCTGCCCGACACCAAGCCCCCATTTTCATACGCCTCCCTGATTGCACAGGCCATCAACAGTGCCAAGGACAAGCGACTCACTCTCAACGGAATATATAACTTTATCATGGAAAACTACCCGTTTTACCGCAGTGCCCAGAACGGCTGGCAGGTAAGAGAAGAATCCTCCCCCCCCTTCTTTTTATATTAAACAATACCGTCCCCTCTAGAACTCGATCAGACACAACCTGTCGCTCAACAAAGCATTTGCAAAGGTGCCTCGCAGCGACAACGAGCCTGGCAAGGGTGCTTTTTGGATGATCGACAGCAACTATGAGCACCTGTTTTCGGACGGCATCTACCGACGACGCCAGCGTGCAATCAAGCTCAAGCAGCCAGGTGATGAAGAGGCCGCCGAGGAGAAGCTGCACACGACCACTGCCGCCGATCGACGAGCCAAGCAGTCGCTGCACCTGCACGTCGACGACATTGCTGTACGATAGTTAATAACGGGGTGCTGATTCAATCGACTATATCCAACAAAAAAAATAGGAATCATCCCGTAAACGCGCTCGCCTCTCGCCTGCTTCAAAATCAACCGCCGCGAGCGTCAGCGTGTCTGCACCTTCGTCACCACGGATGCACTCGTCTGCCCTGCACAAGCACGACATCCACAGTCTCTTATTGAATTCAAAGCCTACCGCCGGCTCCTTCCTCAAGGAGGATAGCGACGAAGATTACGCAGAAGACGCTTAAGTCTGCTTGCTTCCTTAATCGTTTTGTTTTTCCTACTCCCACCCTCTTTGAGAGAGTGACATGTTTATGTTCTTTTTCCCTCTCATCAATCATCGTCCTTTCCAGTTGGGATAGATCGAAAATTGCAGTTTGTTCTTGTGTTGTTGTGGCTTGCTCGTTCCAAAGAAAATTAGAAAAATTTTGGACAATACTAAAGACAAGGAAAGGAAGAAAAGAAGCTTAAAAAAAGTACAACACCGAAATGAAAAGAGTAAAGGGTGGGGGAGGAGGAGGGCAACGACAAGTCCAAAGGGAAAAGAGACGACAAAAAAAGAAAACGGGAAAATTTTTACTTTTCCAAGGCTGCAAGACGAGTCTCTAGGGCTTGGCGTTTCGACTTCTCCTCCTGCAGTTCTTCTCGCAGTGCCTCGACCTCGGCAACCATCCACTTGCGGAGCTCCTGCAGGGTGGCGTTCTCACCAGGAACTGGACAACAACAAGTTTTTCTTAATATTGAGAAAAAAAAATAATAATAAAAAGTACCAGAGGCCTTGGGCGTGGGCTTGGCAACAGGACCAGCGGGCTTGGGTACTGACGGTGGTGGAGCAAGGCCCGGCGACGCTCGAGCCGGCTCCGAAGACTCCTCAAGATAGATGTTGGACTTCTCCAACGGATGCAAAACGCTTGGTGGGCGGCGGGAGGTTGCAGGGATCTTTGGCCGGCCCTTGGTAAGGTTTGATAGAGGGGCGGATACAGGCTGTCCATCCAGAGAGACAAACTTGTCGTCGCCATCCTCGGCGTCCTCAGCCGGCTCCTCGACCGTCAATTCCGGTGCAGGAGCAATGACGGGCTTCTCAGAGACGACAACCGCAGGCTTTTCAACGACAACTGGAGGCTTGGCACCAAAAGTGGTGGGCTTGAGTGCAGCAATCGTAGGCGGCTTATCACCGGCGACCGGAGGCTTCACGCCCACAGGAGGAAGCGCAACGCCAGGCTTGGCACCAGCGACCGGCGGCGGCTTGGGCTTGGACGAAGTGACCAGCGGTGGGGTCGAGGAGCCGTTTGTCGAAGAAGAAATTGGCGCAGTAGCAGGCTCGGCTTCTTATAAATTGAAGGTTAGCTGTTTTCTAGTGTGTGTTTTTTTATTAAAAAAGGTACCAGCGGCAGCAAGACGGTTTTTGAGTTTGTTTTGAAGCTCGTCACTCGTCGACGAGGACGTATCTGGAACAGGCGGGTTGACAACACTCTGGAACCACAAGGTAAGTAAAAAGCTTTTTTTTTTTTTTTCCCTTAAAGAGTAACAAATAGTACCTTTGTGTTAAACTTGCGGCCGCCAAAAGGATTGGCCGGCTCCGCGGCAGGGGTGGCAGCAGGCTTCTCCACTTCCACGGGCGCAGGAGCGGCAGCCTCGACGGGCGGGGTGGCCAAGGCAGGGGTGGGCTAGTTTAGTTGGATTTGTGAGGGTTTGCCTCTTTCTAGAAGATGAGAAAAATACCTTGTTGAACTTTTTCGCTCCAAAGAGTGATTCCGCGGGCTTCTCGGGAGCAACCTCCTCTGCATTGCTTTCTACAGGCTTCTCCACCTGTTTAAACTTCTTAACGGCAGGCTTTTCGGGAGCAGCCTGTGCAACCGCGGGGGCAGCAGCAGCCCCGGTCATCGGACCCTGACAACACAAATTTTTTCTCAGGAAACAATCCATGCTTGGACAACGTACTCGATTCTTGAGCGGAGGAACACCGCCCGTGGGCAGCTTGAAGCCACCCATCATTTGAATAGCACCCGGAGGCAATTTGATTGCGGGCTGAGCTGGCGCAGCTGCCTCCACTTGCACGCTTGCGGCCGCAGACTCGCTGTCGGGCTTGGAATCGGGGATCTCCTCCACAAAGTTGGAGGGGAACGTGCCCTTGGTAAAGGCGCTCTCGTACTGGCCTTCCCACCAACCCTCATTGTCCAGCAAGCTGAGGACATAGATGACCTCGTCCTTCTTCAGCGTGAGCTCGTCATCTGCAGCAGCCGTGTAATCAAAGTTGATCTTTGCCTTGAACAAATAGTCGGCGGGCTCTACGAGCCGAAAAACAACAGCGGTTACGAGCGTGGCTCACAATATAGAATTACTGAAGGGGTCCGCTTTGGCGACAGGCTTGGCGATGACAGGAGCAGCCACGACAGCAAGAGCAGGGGCGGCAGCGGGAGCTGCAACCTTTGCGGGGGCAGCAGTAGCGGCACCAGCCGTACTCCAGGTCTTCTTGGCGCCAAACTTGTCACCGGC
>Ga0302227_10002629_pt1 | contig 12222 bp, 11 predicted proteins | sample II_Palsa_N1_1_FD_193525 | JGI IMG/M metagenome (GOLD analysis project Ga0302227, IMG submission 193525) | Peat permafrost microbial communities from Stordalen Mire near Abisko, Sweden - II_Palsa_N1_1 | ecosystem: Environmental > Terrestrial > Soil > Palsa > Peat permafrost | place: Sweden...
TTTTTATACGGATGTTAGGTATGGCGGGATTGGAAGGATGGAAGGAAGAATTTTAAAAAAAACCCAATTTTCTAAAAATTTTTTGTAAAATACTTTTTTTACCCTTCCAACCCTTCCAACCTTCCAAATTCTTCACCTTATCTGTTTTTATCTGGAAGGATTTGATTTCTATAAATTTCCAGGAACCATATACTATTTTTTAAAAAAATTATTTTTTATTTTTTATTCAAAAAAATATTTTCAGAATTCCAAATTTTTCTTTCAGTTTGAATAAAAATATAAATTTCTTTTTTCACTTTTCTCAAATTTAAATTTTCGATAGAAAATTTATTCATCCTATAAAAAAAATCTTTCAGGCTGTGTATGGACTGGGGGGGACGACGAGAGCGACAGGAGCGACTGGAGGACTGATGAAAGCGACGACTCAGACGTGGGCTCATCAGAAGGCCAAGAAGAAGGCGACGCGGAAGAAGATCTTCCACGGGCGACGACAACATTGCTTTCGGCACAGCGCACCACCAAACTGGCGGACGGCGAGGCTCTCGAGCAGGCGGACCTGGAGGAGGATGTGCTCGTGCGAATGCGCAAGAAGCGGCGAGTGGTAGTGTGTGCCAGTATACCTCGATATTGCAACCGGTCATGGCGTCCATGCGGTTACATTTTACGCATGCGTCCATCCAATCATCGATGCTATTAGCTGCATTAAAGATCTCGCCATCGTTTTCCCTTACAACGACAAGGATAAGCTCCAGCGCATGTCAGACCGCTTTCAACAGCGGTTTAACAATCCGTTGACGGGTTGCGCGGGTGCTATTGACGGGCTTGCTATTCGAATTGTGCGACCGAAAACGGATAATTCGCAAAGTCACTACAACCGAAAAGGATTTTTTGCTGTGAACATGCAGGCTATGTGTAATGCAAACTACGAGTTCACTTTCGTCTCCTGTCGAACCGTGGGATCAACGCATGATTCTCTGGCTTTTGCGTCTACAGATCTATTTGATATTGTGAACGACCGAGAGAAATTCCCATATCCATTCTGGATTGCCGGAGATGAAGCGTACGCGGCGTCTGGATCTTTGCTAACCCCTTGGTCAGGCAGAAATTTGGAGACTTACAAGGACTCTTTCAACTTTCATCTGAGCAGTCTACGTGTCCACATCGAGCAAACGTTCGGGATATTCGTGTCACGCTGGGGCATCCTGTGGAGGGAGCTGCAAGTGGAGTACAATCGCATCGGCCCTTTAGTAAACTGTCTAGCCCGACTCCACAATTTTTGCATACAGGATTCCGTGTCTCCATACAAACACAAGGACCTGGCGGGTCCTTCTTCAAAAACGGCTCCAGTATTTGCGCAGGATAAATGCGACCGGGACTATGCCCTCCTCTTTGCCAGCGCTGGTCAATCTAGCCACGCTCGAGTGCAGCTCTCTCTCTTCTAGAATTTTGAACACGCCCAATAAATATAGGTTTCCGTGGATAAACCGGGCGAAGGACATTAGCCCAGGCTCCATCTGTCGGCGGATGTTTAGACGGACAAACGCTTGAGTACTAGTACCTGACCGGACGTGCTGTACTTGTTGTAGACGGTTGTGTAGTCACTGCGAATCTTTCCCCATTGCGCGTTTAGAGTTGCAGCACTCCTCTCCTCGGCGATCTTGTTGGGATCAAACGCGGCGTCATCAGCACAGCCAGTCGCGTCGATGATATCGTACGTGGTTCCATCCACGTCGTTGAACATCGTCTCCAAAGTCCCACCGGATGCGAAGTCGTCGTTGTCTTCCTCAAGGTCGCTGCGACTCTTCCGCTTCTCTTTGGCTTCTTGAAGCGACATGGCTTGCGCTGCCCTGGGGTCTGTCATGACGTAGACGAGACGGATTTTCTCGTCTGGCGTAAATGCCTTCGCCCTGTCCTTTGTCTGGTCCTTCGCCACGATCTGATTCAAGATCTTCGAGTTGCCAGAGCCTGTAATGCTGCCTGATGGCCGGTCAGTGGTTAACCTGACTGCTCATATGGCTGTCACCGTCTGTGTTGCCGTCCGGTCGGTCCAGACCGCCGCCGCCTTCACGCTGACCACCACTGTCGCGGCCGTTATCGTTGTTGCTGCTGCTGCTGCCACGGCCGCTGACACCGGCGTCACGGGCCCTAGCCTCCTGTGCCACCTGGCAGTGTGCCTTGTCCTGCAGCTTGTCCTGTGCCAAGCACTCGCGGAGGCGAGTAATCTGCTCTTCCTTGCTTCCTGTGGCCTTTTTCGAGCGCTTTTTGAGCTCGTCAGCCAGGAATTCCTTCGTCCTACACAGAGGCGGTCAACACCCAGAGAGAGCAGGTCCCAAGCGTTACCAGGAGGCCTCGTTGTCGAGGGTTGGTTCCTTTTTATGAGGCGCCATGGGTAAAAAAAAATTGACCAATCAGGATACAGTAAAATTGATCCAATCACGCTGTATAAAACGGGCCTCATTCATTTCTTCATTCATTCATTCATTACAAACATGATTTCGCAACTATTTTGCAAATAGGTGTCCCTGCTGATCGAAACATATTTGCAACAGAGATTATGTAAATAAAAGTGGAGCAAACAATACAACGACAAAGAGGAGCAACTAAACAACGAAACACATAGATTTTCTTACACTTAGAAATGATGTGCCTGCACCAGCACGGGAGTGGGGGCCTCGTTTGATATGTGTGCTCACTCGTCCATAACAGGAACAGCAGGCATGGTGAAAGCTGACGGAGACTACGCCGTTGACGTTATCGGCGACAACAAAGAACACGAACTGGAGATAGTCAACTTCAGACTTCCCGCGGGCGTGGGCCCATTAGGAGAGGCTTTGAAGACCAACAATGCCCTTACTGCTCTGAGTATTTGGGGTTCGTATCTCTCTTATCTGCCTTGCTGAACTTACGTGTGAATCCGAAAAGGATTCGCGTACGCTTACGCACATGGCATCAGAGTGCTCGCTAGTGCCCTCAGAACGAATACCACGCTCACCACGCTCAAGTTTTCAGGTAATTGCTGAGTCTGAACATTGTGACCTGACCGTTTTCCTTAGCAATCCCTCTTGTCGACCACATTGACGGTGACATGTCGAAGGACTTTGCCGATGCCCTCAGAGTGAACACTTCCCTTACCTCGCTGGACTTCTCAGGCATGACTACCTTCATTTCGTGGTCTAAAGGCTCTCTCACAGACAGCAATATCAATGGAGACGGCGCCAAAGCCCTTGCTGAAACCCTCAAGATCAGTACGTGGAGGATGCAGCTGAACAGGCAGGACTCAAATGGCCCATCTGCGTCCACGAAGTGTCGTCTGTTCCCCTCACGTTTGCCGGTGTCGACGATTTGACTGCCACCATCTCAAAACTTGCTGGTGATCTTGCGGGTGACGGGCAACTTGTGCCCACGTCGTACCTGGAGATGGAAAGCGCTGTGGATTTCGTGTCGGCCAAGCTGGGCCGAGAAGGCCAGCCCCCCCGTTTGTACAATTGAAGATCTGACCAAGGCCGCCAAGCTTGTCAACAAAGATTTCAACCCTGCTGACGCACCAGCTGCGCTTGGTCAGCTGAATTCGTGGGGTCGTATTGTATACCAGCCAAACATTGTCCAGAGCGTGATCGTCTCGCCGACGTTCCTCACGCAGCAAGCCATGGGCGAACTTTTTAAGCCGACCAACAAGCAGCATGCGAATGGCCGCCTGTCGCGCAAAAATCTTGACCTTATTTGGTCGAGCCCTGCAGTGGCACCTTTCCGCGACGACCTATTGAGGCTGATGGAGCGGTTTGACGTGTGCTACGCTCAGACGGGACCTCAAGGAGGGGAGGAATTTGTGTTTACATCTCTCCTGTCGGAGAAGCCAGCCGCAGAGTTCAGCGAGATGTGGCCCCAGAAGGCTCGTGAAGGAATGGTTGAACTATGTCGCGTCTTCTCCCTGGACGTCGTGCCTTCACACCTGGTCTCCCGTGTTCTTAGCCGTCTGCACAAGAAAATTCATCAGCAAATGGTCTGGCGCCATGGGGCTCTATTTGAAGAGGCCCGAACAACGCTCGGTACGCTGCAACTCATTCGTGACTCAACTAGCCCTGGTGGTCGCCTGGTGATCCGTGTTCGTCCTCTCGTCGACAAGCGTCATGCTGGATCGAATCTCCTCAACACGATTGTGGTCGTTGTGAAGGCCTGTATCTCGCTATACCCTGGCATCGTTACAACCGAACTACTGGAGTGCATCGCAACAGGTTGTACTTGCTTGACACCTGTAGCGGACGTAGTCTCGAGCATCAGTGAAAAGGCCATCCTTTGCAGGCGCAAGTTTCCAGTCTCTCCCCGACGACTCCTGGAGCATGCCGGTCTCGTCGATGCCGCAGCGGAGGACACCCACATAGGTTCCCTACGTATGAACAATGATCTGGTAAAGGCCATTATGGCCCGCTTGGACACGCACGAGGGCCGTCTTGGTGCACACGATATGGCGCTGCGTGTCATTGTCCAACAGATTGAAGGTTGCAACTACCCGGGTCTGTTCGTCCTGTTGCCCGCCGAGAGCCCGTCGACTTGGCTGGGCAAGGTTACAGACCGCGCTCAGCGTGTGCTTCTCAAAAAATTCCAACTGCTCCCGCTTTGTGAGTTCTCCCTACCTAACGAAGCGCTCTGCCACCCTCCGAAAAATGTGGAGGGCAAGGAAATCGTCGACATCAAGCACAAGGAACTCGTCCAGCGTCTCGGCACAGCGCTCAAGGTTACCTCTGGCCTCCTCAAGGCTGTTCAGGTAGCCGTGAAAATCGCCGGGATCCCACTCCCAGACATTGCATCCCTTCTGGACACGATCGTCGATGTGGCTTCTGAGACGAGCAGCGCCGTGGACAAACTTCAAGTTGTATACGATTATATCAGCCAGCAATCCAAGAACACGGATGTCGACGTCAAGCGTACTATCGAGAGGCCCCAACGCCTGGAGGGCAAGGCACTCGGCGATGTCGAAGAGTTGTTTGGGCGCAACCTGGTACTACAGACATATTTTTTCCTTCCTTTTCTAACACACTTTTTGTAGAACGGGTTTGTCGAGTCTGCAGGCCTCCATCGTACATCCATATTGCGCGCTGACTGCCCCTCAGGTCCATTTGGCTCATGCATGTGGTTATGTCAGCAGCATCGTCACCTGATCGAGGATTGGAACAACAGTACCTCGACGACGTCTGCAGAGTTCATCAATAAGGGTCGCAAGATCGCCGAGAGCGAATAATCCTTTCTCAGTTTTCTTTGTTTATCATTTGCATTTGTCTTTTTTGGTCTGCCTTGTCGAAGAATGTGCGTAGGCTGCGTCTCGTACATGTTGGCCGTCACGGTGCTGAGAAAGACTGTCTCGTGGACTTGTCGTACGAGGTCTGCCAAGACGCGTCGTCCTTGTTCTTCTCGAACGTGGCCATACCCCGGGCTAGGGCGAGCGAGCGCGTCAGGCGATTGTGCACATACCGCAGCATGGTAGTAGGTGTGAAAAACTATGAACTTATTCTCCGTAATTTTAAATAGTTGCGCATTTTGCCTCCTTAGTTTCAAATAGTTGCGCACTTGGCCTCCGTAATTCTAAAAAGATACGCACTAAGCCTCCGTAATTATTGAGACGTCTCCCGTGACATTTAAAATAGGACATTGGACTAAACTGTATGAAACTGCAGTTTATGTCACTGGAGTTTTGAAAGGCCACTTGGCAGCGGTAAGCACTGCTGAGTGCTAGCAATATGACCAATCGGTTTCTCAATTTCTTTCTTTTTTTTTTTTTTTTCTATTTTTATTTTCCCTTCAGTTGTGTCATTTTTTCAGTTCCTATATAATCTCGTAAAACTCCAGTTTCTGAGTTTGAAAAGAAATAGTTTCAGTTTGGCCCGAAGGTGACCAGTCTTATGCCCTATCTGAAATACGCACTTGCCTCCGATGTCCAACAAAGCTAGCGTGCCAATCGTTCCTTGTCAATGACTTGCATGAGTTTTTGAACGACGTTCTTTACGAAAGTACGGCCTTGACGTTTGCAGGCTGCGGCTATCAGCGCCTCAATGAGGTTGCCCTGGGCTGTCTTTGTTTGTTGCTGCCGCAGAAAGGGCAGATGCAATGTCGAGGAGGCGAAGGAGCCAAAGTGCGCCAACCACAGCGACCGGTCCTCCAAGAAGAACAAACGTCACAGTATAGCCGCTGGTAGCAGGCTCCGGGTCTTCGTCTTTGCTTGGCCAATATTTCCCTAGGGGACGACGAGAGCGAGAGGCCAAAGTCACATTACCAAATTGTGACGATTATTGACTTTCCGTGTCTTACCGAGTAAACCAAAACTGAGGAGACAAATACAAAAGCTAGCGCGTATAAAAGACGTAGAAAACCGGGCTTATGAAAGCAAAGTAACAGAAGCAAAGGAGATAAGAACATAAAGGAAAGCAGAGTAACAGAAGCAAAGAACAAAGGAGATTAAGGAGGACACGACAATAATGACTCAGACAAAACTTACTTGACAACATGTCGCTCGTTCTCCTTACGATAGTGAAGACTCGGAAGACGATGAGGAGGAGAGCACGTTGTCGGGTTGATCAGGAGGAATCGCGTTCGAGGGTGTATCCGACGCAGGAACTGCAACGGCAGAGCGGTTGTTGAGGCGGACAGAGGAGCGAGTTGCAGGCGGTTGTTGCGCGACAGAAGGAGGTCGTGCCTGAAACGGGTGAGCGTGGTCGTAGTCGTCGATGAGGTTTTGAGGAATTTGGGATTCGACGGGATCTTCCCAGGTGTACTCGTCGTAGTCGGCCCATTTGATGCGATATTTGAAGCGGTCCTCATTGGCGACTTTGCGGCGGCCCACGATGGACTCGATTTCGTAGTGACCGAGTGGGACGGTTGGCGACGCGGAGGGCGATGATGGCGATGCTGCTGGCGAGGGCCCGTTGGAGAGAACGTCGTGGGTGTCAGGAACCGTAAGGTCAGCCGGGGCGGGGACTGTACGGGCGGGGCGCAAAGCCGGCAGAGGAACGATAAGAGCTGGAGCAGGATCGACTGGCATGTCGGGTTGGGCGACGGGCAGCAGTGGTGGTCGGGGAGCTGATCCGGGAAACGGGGAAGCGGAATCCGGGTGTACCAAGCTTGGGTCGGACGGAGCCTCGGTAGTTGTCGGACGCAGAGTTGGTAGGCCCGGCAGAGACGGGGCGGCGAACTCGAGGGCACGCGGTGTGTACTGCTTGAGTTGCGACACATGCACCTGGAGTTTCTGAGGTTGGCCATCGAGACGCTCGAGCTCGTAGATTGTGGGGTTGAGTTTGGCCGTGACGCGGTAGGGGCCCAGAAGAGGCATTTGCAACTTGGCGGTAAGGCCCTTGCGATGTTGATGGGACACGGTCAGGACGAGGGAGCCAATGGAGTAGTCGATATCACGATGAGTCTTGTCATAGGCCGCTTTGGCAGCGGCGGACGCGGTGGCAGATGCATCAGCGACGATTGAGCGGAGTGAGGTAAGGGTGGCCTGAAGTTTCGCCAGGTACTCGCGCGAAACAGTCGGGGTCGGGGCGGAGGCCGGGCCGAGAGCCTGAAGGGGAGCGGGGGCCGGCCAGCCGTGCAGCAGTTGGAACGGCGTGACGTCCGTCACGGAGTGGACGCTGGAATTGTAGGCCCAGGTGAGCCACGGAAGGGAGACGTCCCAGTCGGACTGGTCAGAGGACACGTGTTTGCGGAGCATGCTGGCGAGAGTGGAGTTGAAGCGCTCGACCAAGCCCTGCGTTTGGGGGTGATACGGTTGACCGTGACGATACTCGATGCCCAGAGCGCTAAGAAGAGCCGACACGTGTTTGTTGGCGAAATGGGAGCCGTTGTCCGCAATCACAATGTTGGGACGTCCAAAGTGGCACACGATGCGGTCGACGAAGCACGAGGCAGTGGTGGCTCCATCGGCGGTGGGAACGGCAATGGCCTCGACCCACTTGCTGAAGTGGTCCATGATGACCAGAATGTAACGATTGCCGCTGGCGGAGAGGGGCAGAGGGCCCATGTAGTCCATGACGACGATGTCGAACGGGCCCGAGGGGGAGATGGGTTGTAGAAGACCTGCGGGGGCGAGGTGGGATTTGTTGCCACGAGCGCACAGCAGGCACGAGCGGCACCAGTTGTCGACGTCCTTGGCCATCGTGTTCCAGAAACAATACGGCTGTAGGCGGCCGAGAGTACGGGCGGCACCGAGATGACCCATGTGGTCGTGTGCCCCGCGAAGGACCGAGGGGCGAGCGCTGGACGGGATCCATACGCGGGCCAGGTCATCGTTGGTGACGACGCACAGGCGGTGCAGGGAGTCGAGGCGGCAGGAGCGGGCTTGGGCCATGAGGCGCGTTAACACGTCGGGGTCGGCGGCCGCGGGAAGTTCGTTGGACTCGACGAAGGCGTAAATGGGGCCGAGGAGGGGGTCCGAGCGCTGAGCAGAGACGATGTCGTTCGAGCCGAGGGGTACCGGGTCGGGTAAAGCAAACACGGCGGCGGCAGTGGGGAGGCGGCTCAAGCGGGACAAGGCATCGACGTTGGCATTGGCCGAGCCCGCACGGTGGACGATCGAGAAGTGATACTTCTGCAGCGTGAAGAGCCAGCGCTGCATACGGTCCGACAGCTCCGATCCCGGGGAGGCCATGAACGCGAGAGCACGGTGATCGGTCAGCACGGTGAAGGTGGGGCCAAACAGGTACGCGTGAAAATAGCGGACACCCCACACGACCGCAAGGCCCTCGAGTTCCATGATGGTGTAGCGTTTTTCGGCAGGTTTGAGCTGGCGGCTGGCGAAGGCGATCGGGCGTTCGCCCTCATCGAACTGCTGAGACAGGATCGCGCCGATGGCCGTTTTGGAGGCGTCGCACGTGAGGATGAAGGGCCGCGAGTAGTCGGGGAATGCGAGGACGGGCGCGGTCGTGAGGCGCTGCTGCAGGGTGCGGAAGGCGGCCAAACACTCGGCGGACCAGTGGAAGCGGTTGTACTTGCGAGTCAGGGCCGTGAGGGGAGCAGCAATGGTAGCATAGTCGTCGATGAAGGCGCGGTAGTAGCCAGCGAGGCCCAGGAACTGGCGGACTTGGAGCGCGGATGTGGGGACATCCAGGTTGCGCACGGCGTCGATTTTAGACGAGTCGACGGCCAGGCCGGCCTTGGAGAGCATGTGGCCGAGATACTTGGTCGTGGCGCGGCCGAAGCGGCACTTGTCGAGGCGAAGGTGGAAGGACGCCACGCGTAGCCGGGTGAAGATGGCACGGAGCTTGCGCAGAGAGTCGGCTTCGTCCTTCGCCGGGGAGATGAGGTCGTCGACAAAGGAGGAGACATCGGACTGGGGCATTCCGGCAAAGAGCGCAGTCATCGCACGGCAGAATGCAGCGGGCCCATTGCAGACTCCGAACGGCATGCAGGTGAACTCAAACAGGCCCAGGTCGCACGCGAATGCGGTCTTGTGGCGGTCCTCCTCGGCCAGAGGGATCTGGAAGTAGCCGGCTGCCAGGTCCATCGTGTTGAAGACAGTAAAGCCGCCGAGGGAGTCGAAGATAGTGCGTGCGAGCGGCATGGGGAAGCGGTCCGGTTCGGTGACGCCATTGAGGCCGCGGTAGTCGACGCAGAAGCGGAACTTGCCATCGGGTTTCTTGACGAGGACGACGGGGCTGCAATACCGCGAGGTGCTGGGGCGAATGATGCCCCCAGCGAGCATGGTGGCAACCTCGGTATTGACGTACTCGCGTTCCAGAGGGGACATTCGGTATGATCGACGGCCCGTCGGGGCGACGTTGGTGGTCGTCGGGATTGAAAACGGGGCGACCTTGGCCGGGCCGGGGCTGCCGCTGCGGGGTGCAAACACGTCGGCGAACTCGACGAGGAGGCGTTGGTGCGACGAAGGCCAGAGGCAATCTTGGAGAGCCGTGGCACAGCCGGTGGCCCAGGATTTGGGATCCCAAGCCGAGACAAGATCAGAATAGCTGAGCGGGTCGGTGAGTAACGGTAGGCCCGAGGGCTGGTCGTCAGGGCCGGGGGAAGCATCGGGTTCCGGGCCCGCGTGTGTCGGCTGGGTGGGGAGCGAGGGGTCGTTGGGGTCCTCTGTGGGGGCGCGGGCGGACGACGAGGAGGCGAGGGGGAACGCGAGGGGCACCAGATGGATGGGGTGGGTGGCCGCCGGGAGGACGAGGCGACGTTTGTGGACGAGGACCGACGCGCGCAGTCGGGTGAGGACGTCGATGCCTAGGAGGCAGTCATACGCCAAAGGCTGAACGACCAGGAAGGTCCAGTTGAGGTGGACGTCGCCGAGCTCGAGGAGTGCGGTCGTGGAGCCGAGGACCGACATGCTGCGACCATCGGCAGCGACGAGGTGGGACAGGGTCGACGGAGTTACAAACAGGTTGTGACGGCGAGCGGTCGTCTCGGAGAGCAGGGAATGGGACGCCCCTGTGTCGACCAGGGCGAACGCGGGGCGCGAGGACAGGAGGAGGTGGGCGAAAAGGGGACCCGGGGGCACGGACGAGGTGAAGCCGTCCGTCCCTCCACTGAAAGCGGTCGAGTGGTCACGCGACAGACCAACATTTTTCTCCTCGCCGATTCCAAACTGAGGGCGAACCGATGACGCAGCCGACGACGCGCCGGACGAGGCAAACAGAGCATGCCCGGACGGGGCAGCGGCCGAGACGAGGTCACGCGGAACGACGTCAGGGGGAACGGTGGCAGACGAGCCAGCAGCCGAAACGGGGACAGACGAGGCGGCGGACAAACCACGGCCAGCGGACGAAACCAGCCCAGACGGGGCGACCAAAACAGGCCCAGGCGGGGCGAACAAAGCAGACGCGGACGGGGCGACCAAAGCAGGCCCAGCCGGGGCGGACAAAGCAGACGCGGACGGGGCGACCAAAACAGGCCCAGACGGGGCGGACGAAGCAGACGCGGACGGAACAGGCCCAGACGGGGCGACCAAAACAGGCCCAGACGGGGCGGACAAAGCAGACGCGGACGGAACAGGCCCAGACGGGGCGGACAAAGCAGGCCCAGACAGGGCGGACACAACGGCCCAGGCGGATGACCCGGGTAGCACAGACGACACAGACGACACGACAGACAGGCGGGGAAGGTTGGAAACACCGGCAAGGCTCCCCGGAGCCGCCTCGCCGGCTACTGAAAACTCTGGCCGGGTTGGGACCGCAGCGGGCAGTCGCGGCGGACGTGGCCCGGCTTGTGGCACCCGAAACAGATTGGGAGCCCGTCAGTCGTAAAGTCGGCCGGGGTCGGGCGACGAGCCATGCGGGGCTGCGGGCCTGGTTGTGGCCGGGAACGCTGCTGCTGCAGACGGGGCGGCGATGGCTGGACGGCTGCTGCGGAGGCCGGCAGGTGGCCCAGTAATGAGGTCAGCACGGCGAGCAGGCTTTGGTCGGAGTGGCTAGGCTGGGCCGCGGCCACAGTAGCCGGGGAGACGGCGTGGGCACTGGGGCGGTTACGAGTGGGGTGGGCCGCTTCCAGCTCCCGGGCTATTGTCATGGCCGCCGCGGCGTCCGCTGGAGCCCCACGGGACGCGACGATGTCGCGGCCGAGGGGGCCGAGGCTGCGGAGGAGGTGGCACAGGAGCTCGCCTGCGGACATGTCGGCGTTGACGTCGAAGCACAGGCCGAGCAGGATGCCATATGCCTCGTCGACCTCCATGCCAGCGGGGCGATGAAAGGCCAAGAGACGGTCGTAGGCCGATGCCGCCGATTTGGCCGGGGAGAAGACCAGTTGGAGACGCGCAAAAACGTCGGCGGGGGTAGTTGCCTTCAGCGAGCGACACGCCTGATGAGCCGCTCCAGAGAGGTGAACTTGGAGGGCTGCGGCGGCTCGCTGGTCGAGGATGGTGCGCTTGGCGGACAATTCGGCAGAGTCGCCGGGGTACATGGCCGAGTCGAGGTCGGCTGCCGTGATGGCACTCTGTGCCGTGCGAATCCAGGCCGCAAGGTCAGCAGCCTTGCTGCCGTCGAACGGCGCGAGGGCCAGCGCGGACACACCCTGAGTCACCATATTGACTTTCCGTGTCTTACCGAGTAAACCAAAACTGAGGAGACAAATACAAAAGCTAGCGCGTATAAAAGACGTAGAAAACCGGGCTTATGAAAGCAAAGTAACAGAAGCAAAGGAGATAAGAACATAAAGGAAAGCAGAGTAACAGAAGCAAAGAACAAAGGAGATTAAGGAGGACACGACAATAATGACTCAGACAAAACTTACTTGACAACA
>Ga0302227_10002633_pt1 | contig 12203 bp, 7 predicted proteins | sample II_Palsa_N1_1_FD_193525 | JGI IMG/M metagenome (GOLD analysis project Ga0302227, IMG submission 193525) | Peat permafrost microbial communities from Stordalen Mire near Abisko, Sweden - II_Palsa_N1_1 | ecosystem: Environmental > Terrestrial > Soil > Palsa > Peat permafrost | place: Sweden...
ATGCGCCGGCTGGGCCTGAGCAATCTGGACAGATAACAGTGTTGCCTACGAAGCGATCATACGAATCCGCATTGAGACCCCCGCCGTTTGGTCCACTGCCCACCAATGTAAGTCCTGAATAGACAGAATAAGTTGAGGATCCGGTATTGCGAATGCCGACATTGGCCCACCCTTCTCCGCCTAATTGAACCGTAGCGCCGGGGCGCGACATGAACGTCATGAAACTTGTGGATGTCTCGCCAGGGTTATCAGGTGTCAAAGAAGCATGCCACCCGCGACCGTCGTAGTAAGGGAATGAAACGCCATCCAGAAATACCAAGGTGTCGCCTGGAGACATGCAATGGTAATAGGTATAAGGCGTCCGCATCTTGGAGTAGTTGTAGTCGCTTTCGGTTTTGCTCGCGAACTTCGTAAGACCCCACGGGTGCGCATAGGAATTAGAAAGGATCAAGCTAGAGCAGTTCTCCGGAGTCGAACTATCGCCGGAAGGGCCGATGTAATAAATGTGGCCTGGCCGAACGCTGAACGCGTTTTCGGAATTGCTGACGAGGCCGTCTCTGGTCACAACGATCGGGCCAGACGAGACGTGCCCAACTTGAACGCCGATCTTTGTGTCGGACCACAGAAGGTACTGTGCCACGGCTCGACCGTTGATTGTTACGGCCGAAGTCGCTCGGGTCGCGCCGAAGTGAGTTCCGAAGATCGTGAGATAAATCCCGTTATTATGCTCCCCTCCCGAGTTTGGCCCCGAAGTGATGTCGGTGTAGTAAATGAGTGGTGCAGGCGATGCTGGAGTCAGAGTTGCCGGCGCTGTAGTGATACCTGAGGTCGCTGTGTGGTCTTGTGTCGTTGTGGCGAGGTCACGCCTGCCCCGACCGGTCACGAGACGCGGGGCGGCGCGTCCTTCGGCTATGGCGGCGATGCCCGGCATCCGGATGGACAGGGAAGCACTGCGGCTGGTCCCGCCTCGCATGGAGGAATGGTTGCCTGATGTAGTGCTGCCAGCGCCGTTCGCCGATACGACGGCACGGATCAAAACATTCGGCCTACTGTCATTCACGATCGAAACGCTCGAATGGGCTTTAGATGCGACTCCGAGCAGCGAAAAGGCGATCGAAATGAACAGGAGAGCCTTGAAGCAGCCGGCAGGTAGCCTTCTCGCGGTTCGCAATCCTAGAGTCCCCGTCCGTTCAGAGTTAACGTGATCTATACGGAAGTATCCTACACGCGAGCAAGCGGGGCCGGGTGAAGCCGGAAAACTCATCAGGGCGACAACAGGTACTTCGTGCGCCTGAAATCGAAACGAAGCCTAAGGTGAATTAGTGCATCGGATTGAGTCGTAGCCTAAGGCGGCGCCAGTCCAGAAGGCAACATTGGCCGACTGTTTATGGGATGCCGCACGGTCCATCGGTCGTTATTCTACGGCGAGCTTGACGGTCGCCGTTTGAGACTCCGAGACTGCAGCCGAGATGACCGTTACCGTGTAGGTCTGCGGGCTAATGCTGCGAAAGTCAGATGAGCAACCTGTGAGCCCCGCCACCGATGCGACTCCAGCAAGCAGGAACAGTACGAGGGACAGCCGCATGATCGTCTTGCTACGGCGTCGAATTCCGCGTCCAAAGGGTAGCAGCAAAAGGCAGACAGCTGCTAACGGCAGCTTGCCGTCCCATCGCCCGTTGTGTTCAAGCCGAGCCGATTGAACAGGGGGAGCCGTAATGCTGAGGGTGACATTCATTGCACCGCTGCCCGCAGCAATCGTTGCTGGAGAGAACGTTGCTGTCGCACCGGCAGGAAGACCCGAGGTAGAGAGCGTTATCGCCGGCAGCGTGGGCCCGGTTGTCGGATTCAGAGTCAAGGTATAAATTGCCGCCTGCCCCGGAGTCACCATCGTTGGCGTGCTCTCTCCTGCGGTTAGGCTGAAAGACGGTGAAATCGGCGCAATCGGTGCGTTGACTGTCACAAGAACCGCGGCGGAGACGGTGGGAGCAGCAGTTGCGCTCCCCGAACCCTGTGGGGTCGGGTTCGAATTCCCCGGATATTGAGCAACCAGGCTGTAGGTTCCAGCGGGGAGCGACGCCGTCGTTAGTGTTGCTACGCCAGAAGAATTCAAGTTCGCTGATCCCAGTAATGTGGCTCCGTTCATGAAGCTAACTGGACCGGACACCGCGGTCGTTCCAGTGGAACTCACAGTGGCTACCAGGGTCAGCGCGTCCCCTACAACCACTGGATTCGGAGTTGCAACTAGATTTATCGTGGTCGTCGCAGTTGAGGCACTAACGGTCACGGAAACTGCAGCGGATGTGCTGGCCACGAAGCTTGAATTTCCCGCATACTGCGCAACCAGGTTGTAGGTCCCAGCAGAGAGAGAGTTTGTGGAGAGGGTTGCCACGCCCGCACTGTTCAGGCTTGCGGATCCCACCACCGTCGAACCGTTCATGAAGTGAACGGTTCCGGAGGTCGGGGTCGCTCCGTTGGCGCTCAATGTCGCTACCAAGTTGAGTGCTTGGCCGGCAGTCACTGGGTTCGGAGTCGCGGCCAGGCTCACAGTCGTCGATGAGAGGACTTGTAGAGATGCAACCACTGACTTGCCAGATGCATAGTGCGAGTCACCGGAATACGAGCCAACAACAGCATACGAACCGGCCGAAAGCGATGAAAGCGTCAGAGTGGCTGTCCCGGCACTATCAAGAGAAGCTTGTCCGAGCGGGCTATTCCCATTCATAAAGGTGATGCTGCCGGAGGGAACCGAGGTAGCGGTTTGAGCAACCGTCGACGTTAAGGTCACTGTTTGTCCCGGCAAGGCAGGGTTAGGTGTGGCGCTGATGGAAATTAAATCCGCGGATGACGTGCCGCCGTATTCAAACGCGCCGATTGACGGCTGATTCGGCCTGACAACTTCATTGAAGTCCCATGTCAGTTGGGAGATATTTGTTTCTAGTGATTCCACTGGACCTACAGAAATGCCCGCCCCGCGAGCGGGACTAGCGCTCTGCAGCTCGAAATTGGTGAGTGGTCCGTCGGAGGCGTTGACGAAGAGAGGGTTCTCAATCGTGCCGACGGACGTGGCATACGCCGTACTCCCTGGAGTACTTCCGCTATACCAAATGTTGTTTGAGCCGGCGATGCTTCCCGCTGTGCCGTCGCCACAAACGAAGACGTTATAGACGGACGAGTGAGCGTAGCTTGGTTCGTATGCGATGTTGTTCACCATATTTGTGGTGACATTAAGCTGATTAGCGGGGATAAATACGGCGCACGATTCACCTTCGCTTGAGGCCGCGCCGCTGGAGTTCAGGTACGAGCTGCAGTCGTACATCGTATTGTTATAGAGCTCTACAGTCCCGGTACCTGTCGAAGCTCCGTACCCTTTGACGGCGATGCAGGAATGCGGGTCGTCGCTCCCACCGTCGCTGGCCAACGCTATACCGGTGTGATGAATGACGTTGTTGTAAACTTGGACATAACCGGACGAAGGGTCGATGTCTGAGAGATTGATTCCGCTCCCGTTCACATCGGCGATGTCGTTGTCGTGAATGGAGAAATTATAAAAACCGGAAACTCCGTCCTGGTTGACCTGGACGCCGTTGTAGGCCGCCGTGCTGTTGATGCGGTTCCAGGCAAATTCCCAATTATTGCCGGCCACGTAAACATCGTGAAACTGCTTGTTCGAACCGTTGGGCAGAAGCGCCGTATTGGTGGAAACCTGCGATATCTCATTCCCCAAGGCTTCAATTCCATTGGCCGCGCCTTCGGCAGCGGTAATACCACCGCCTGCCTCGTCTAGGCAAGAAGGGCAACTGAGCGTGTTTCCTACCGCACGGTCATAATTCCACATGTTCAGCGCACTGCCATTTGTACCCTGACCCACGAGCGTCAAGCCAGAGTAAACGGTGTACCCCCCAGACCATGTGTTGCTAATCGCGTTTATGTTGGTCTCGCCACCACCAAGAACCGCCGTGCCACCGGGGCGACCTTGAAGGGTGATGAAACTTCCAGCGGTGGTCGTCTGATCCAGCGTAAGCGACCCGCCCCATCCTCTACCGTCGTAATAGGGATAATTGACACCGCCCAGAAAAACAAGAAAATCTCCCGGAGCTACGCAGCATTCATAGTATGTATATGGCGTGCGATATGTGTTGTACGCTCCGTTGGTGTTCGGCACATTTGAATTGGTCAGACCCCAGGGACTGGCATAAGAGTTTGAGGCTTTCATGTCAGCCGCAGTTCCAGGCGCAGAGTTATCGACATTCGGTCCGATGAACCAAATGTGCCCCGCACGCACGGTGAAGCTAAGATTCGAACACGATCCCGCGGCCGTCGTCACTGTGATCTTGCCACTGGTGGTACCGCTGGCAATCTGAACCCCAATCTGCTGCCGTTCTCCTGTGGGATCCGCTCCCCAGTACAGGTATTGGGCCACCGGAGTTCCGTTTACGGCTACAGTCGAAGGCCCTTGAGTGGCGCCGAAGTTCACACCGTAAATGTTCAGGTAGACGCCATTGCCACCTTCCCCACCCGATGCGGGTCCTGATTGCACATCTTGATACATGCAAACTGGAACTGCGGCGTAAGCCGACATTGTAGAAAGAAATACCGAAATGCATACCAACAACGCCTTCTTCATCAGTTGCCCCACTCCTGCCGTTCGTTGCAACTTTCCGGCAGAATCAGCTGTTTGTTACCAAGTAGCACGATAGTAACCTAATTTGCGGTTACTGCTGAATGTATCATGTCAGCCCAGAGGTCTGTGTGCGCTTGCTCACGTAAGTTCCACCCTCGACAATTAACCAATGCGTAAACGAGTGCGACCGCCAGTCACCTACACTCGACTTCTAAGCCACGCGCAACATAACCTGATGTAAGTGAATGACTTATAGCCCGTCAGGCAAATTGATGCCGACCGCATTGTTCGCAGCGTCCTGGCGTGCAAGTGCGATTAACGTGGAGCCGGCCAGCAGGACCCTTATTGACGGGCGAACCCTCACGAAATTCCGGTTTCAGAGCATGGGATCGACTTGATCTGGCTACCGCGGTAACGCCCGAACTCAATGACTTTTGCCATCTCAGCTAGCCAAAAGCAGCCGCACCTCGCCAGAGGAACTTGCGTTGAAGGGCTTATCGGCTTTATTGGTAGCCACTTGAGGGCGAAACTCCAAAGCTGGCGAAGTCATCGGGTGGCGCAACACCGTCTTGAGCTATGCGGATGGCTCACTTGGTGCGGCTAAGTTGCGAATTGTCGGATTATGGAGAATCAGGAAGCGATAAAGTGGCTGCGAAGTTGCCAAGCTTTGGGCACGCCCTAAACCAACGGCAGTAAATACCTGCGTACCAGCTAGATGTGATTTGCCCTGCCTGGGCCGGTGAGGTCACCGAAAATTACGGCCGCAGGCCCGGAATCGCAATTCGATTCGTAGCTGTGCATCACTTCGGCTGGGATTTTAGAGATAAGCTTTCTAATTTTTGGCCCTCGACGATGAGTGCACACAAAGGGGATCCAGTGGAAGATGTGCCGGAGAAAGCTCCTCAGCAAAGAACGAATGACCACCGCGGACGCAAAGAAAGCATGTCTATGGACGTTCCAGGCTAAAGGGATCGGGTATCAGCGCGGGCGCGCATACCGGTAAAGCCAGAAAGTGTTCCAGACATATTGAGTCCACCAAAACGCTGCGCGTGCCAGGGAGAGTTTGGAGTATTCACGGTAGATCTTCCAGGTATCCGTTACCGCCCTTACTTTATTTGACGACCGACTATGCGCGGATAGCCGGTAACGGCCGAGATCGAAGGGAAGCCTGTGCCCGTTTTCCCCTTGTTGGATAATGCTTAGCCAGCCGCAGAAATCTTCATGGGTATAGCGGTAACGGTGAGGGAAGTGAAAGTCCTTAACCCGCTCCTGATCAATAACCATACTCAGGCAGCCGCCCGTACCGCGCCGCGTATGCAATGTGCGCAGATCTAGCACTTCTGGGCCGGTGATTAGAGCCCCTATCAGCGCACCGTCGTGGGATATATGCCTATAGTCGTGATAGATAAATCCATAATTGTGGGTTGTCATCCACTCTACGGCGCGGGCGAGTTTTTCCGGATGCCAGAGATCATCTGCATCTAAAAATGCGATGAAACGTCCTTGCGCCGCACCGAGCGCCATATTGCGGGCAGCGGAAGGCCCCTCGTTCTGCGGAGTGCGCAGCGAACGAAAGCGCGGATCCTCTTTGGCAATGGCTTCTACCAGATCTCGAGAGTTATCCGTGGACCCATCATCGACAAGGATATGTTCCCAATCCGTTAGTGTTTGTGCTTGAACGGTGGCAAACGTTTGAGGCAACCAGCGTGCAGCGTTGTACACCGGGGTGACGATCGAAACCAGTGGCATGTTGCAACCTTTCCGCGAGCGCCTTGAGCCGAGGGTGCGAACGCGTGTTGGGGGCTATGCAGACGCGTTCAGCCGTAGCGTACGGAGGCAGTTTCAGCATGCCTGAAATAGCGAAAATTACCTGAATTGAAGTGACACTATTCACCATCATCCTATCAGGAGTGTCAAACGGCCCATTGTTCAGTTTCGCCGAGTGAAAACATAATCGGCAGGCTCGGGCGCGTTGGAGGATATCCGGGTGAGCCTCTCCAATGATGCTACGACGCTCGATATCCAACTTGCCGATCCGCCCGAACTGCAAATTTGAAGGACTGGTAGACTACGCTTGCAGTGACGAGGATGTGGGGATTAGGGAGCTGCACTTTGGACGCTGAAATAATTCCGGACAGAGGTGCGAACCGGTCATTGCCCAGGCTTCATGTTCTTTACCATGAATTGAGACCGAAAAAGAACGGCTATTCCTACATGATTGATACAGAGGAATTTGAGCGCCACCTGGATCTTCTGATTTCAGTTCGAAGTGATCCAGCATCCACTCTGTGGCCAGAACTGACTTTTGACGATGGCCATCTATCAGACTTCGACCATGCGCTTCCAGCATTGCAGTCTCGAGGCTTGACTGCGCGGTTTTTTATCACCGCCGGATGGACGGATAACAAACCGGGCTACATGGGTTGGCGCGAACTGCGGTCGCTGCAAGAGTCAGGTCAATTGATAGGTGCACATGGATGGTCACACAGACTGCTGACGCACTGTACAAAACAGGATCTGGACCGGGAACTAACCCGTTCGCGGTTGATGCTGCAGGATAAGCTGGGGACGTCGATCACCACCATGTCGCTTCCAGGTGGTCGCCACAACCGTCGAGTTCTCGCTGCTTGCAAAGATGCCGGTTACTCCAATGTGTTCACCTCAGAACCCAAAGCCGAGGATTTGACATCGGAATTCACCATCGGTCGGCTCAACATCCGGGGCGATATGAAATTGGAATGGATTCGGCACTTGTTCCAGCCCGGAAACGATACATTATCGAGTCTTGAGCGGCAATATAGGGTCAAGGTCGCTGCACAAAGCCTGTTGGGAGATCGTTTGTACAACAAGCTGTGGAGCGTTCTGAATAGAAAAGAGCCGCAAGATGCTGAAGGTGGGAGAAGCCCAGAATGAGGGTTCTACACGTAATAAGCAGCTGTGGAATGTACGGCGCAGAATCCGTAATCCTGAATATCTCCCGCACGCTCAATGAGAACTCGCATCGGAGCGTCCTCGGAGTGTTCCTCAATGCGTCGAATCCAAATTTGCAGCTCCATGAAACAGCAGCCCGGGAGGGCGTTGAATCCCACTTGATTCCCTGCAAGAGCAGGATCGACTGGTCTGCTGTCATTCGTATTCGAGACCTGGCCGCGCAAACGGGAGCAGGTGTCGTTCATGCTCATGGTTATAAGGCAGACCTCTATGTTTATTTTGCGTTGCGAGCATCGAAGATTCCGCTGGTATCAACTTGCCACACTTGGTACGACATTGATGCAAAGGACTACTTGTACGGGTTTGTCGATCGGCTGATCTTGCGGAGCTATACAAGCATTGTGGCTGTATCGGAAGGAGTTCGTGAGTACCTTCTCAGAGCTGGCGTCCGGCCACGCAAAATCCACATGATTCGCAATGGGATTGATCTTCGCGTGTTCGAGTGCTCCACCCCGGTTGTGAAAGAGGAGTTGGGTTGGACTTCATATCCATTAGTGGGTCTGGTTGGGAGACTTTCTGAAGAGAAAGGCGTGGATGTCTTTGTGGCCTCCGCGGTAGACGTGCTGTCTCAACTGCCAAACACAAAATTTGTCGTGGTGGGAGACGGCCCTGATCGCGCCAAGTTGGACGCGTTGGTCGGTAAGCTGGGAATTCAAGGCAGTATCCACATGCTCGGCCGTCGCGACGACATGCCCGCTGTGTATGCGTCGTTGGACTTGCTCGTTTCATCGTCGAGACGCGAGGGCTTGCCCATGGCCATTCTTGAGGGCATGGCCAGCCGTTTACCGGTGGTGGCAACTGCCGTGGGGGGTGTACCAACAATCATTCTGGACGGTAAAACAGGGGTGCTTGTCCCTACCGCGGAACCCGCATTGATTGCGGCAGCAATCATTGAGCTGCTACGAAGTGTCGCGGAACGAGAAAGGCTTGGCGGTGCCGCCAGGCACTTGGTTGAGGACGAATTTTCTGCGCAGCGGATGACGTCGGATTATCTTCGTTTGTATGACGCAGCGATCGCGATCGCCGGCAAACGCGGAGGGCAGCGGGGGCAGTCTTTGATCCCCGCACGAGGACCGACGAAGTGAAGGGCGCGCGGCCACGTGTCTTCATGATGGATTTGTGGGCGACGGTACCGTATTACACGGCGTACCTCTCGAGAGCTCTGCTTGCGGAGGGAGTCGACGTGATGGTCGGATCGATCTCGTATTACCTCGATGTGGATTGTTTCTCCAGTCGCGGGATCAAACTCGATCCTGGTTTGTTGGACGTGGTGGGCAAATTTCAGCTGCCGCGTCTGCCGCGACGGGCTCTCAAGCTCATCGAGGCGCTTGTGAATCTTTTTGTCCTGACGCTGCGCTTCATGGCTTCCCCTCCTGACATCATTCACGTCCAGTTTCTGCCGATGTTGAAGTGGCCCCTTCCGCTGGATTTCTGGTTCGTCAAGATCTGCCGCAAGCGCGGCTCAAAGATTGTGCTGACGGTCCACGATTTGCTTCCGCACAATACAGGCGAAACTTTTAAGCCGACATTCAGGGAGCTGTACCGGAACGTCGATCGGTTTATCTGCCACTCAAACCACATCCAAGCGCGTCTTGAGACAGAGTTTTCCGTACGGTCGGAACAGATTTCCGTGATCCCTCATGGGCCTTTTTTTTATGACTTGGCGATCACAAACGCAGGGAGCATGTCGCCGCGCGTCAGCGGAGAACTAGAGAGAGTGCAGGTGCTTTGGCAGGGCATTATTTCTCCCTACAAAGGAGTCGATCTTCTCTTGCGCGCGTGGCAACAGGTGGAGGCTCAGACCGGAAACTGCTGGCTGATGATTGCGGGCACCGGCGCGCCGGAATTGCTGGAGCAGATTCGTGAACAGGTCAGAAGTCTCGAACTTCATCGGGTAGAGCTGAATCTTCGTTTTGTTTCTACGAGAGATCTGGTGGCGCTGTATCAGGCGGCAGATGTAGTCGTATACCCCTATCGCGCCATTACTACCAGCGGAGCGTTAGCGACAGGACTGGCATTAGGCAAGGCCATTGTAGCGAGCGATCTGCCGGTCTTTCGCGAACTGCTGATCGATCGGGAGAATGCGCTGCTAGTCGATCCCCAAAACACGACAGCGCTTACTGGAGCACTCGTTGAATTGACTCGAGATGCAGCCTTGAGGTATCGTCTCGCCGAAGCAGTCTCTGTCATGCATTTCGGTGATCAATCCTGGCTGTCGATAGCGAAGGCGACTTCGCGGGTCTACGAGATCACCCTAACGCGTCATGCGAACGACTGTTCTGAGTAGCGCAATAGATGCCAAATGGGCTCTGCGCTTCTCAATTTATCGGAATTTAAGCGGAGATTCCGAAACAGATGGTTCCGTCTCAAAGGGTTTTCAGTCTGAGATCCAACGTGTAAAGAGTGATGCCGCTGTTCTAAAATTGTCGAGGTCCAAAGGGTAGATGGCTACCGCCCTCAAGGCGCTCAGTAGTGCAGCACTAACGCGGCTTTGTCCTTTGAGCGCTTCTGCCTGTTGCTTGTAGGCGCGAGCCATAGAGATCTGGCGTGGACCGAGACCGCAACCTTTTGAGCCGTAGTGCTTCCGAATGAAATGCAACTGCGCGTCGAGCATACGTCGCGAATCCGTCGACATGGAGCCAGCGGAAATTCTGTAGGAGGCAAGGATTTCAGGGATAAACGCTACTTCATAGCACAACGCGATGCGCAACCATAAATCTCGATCCTCTGTTGCGCGCATTGTCTCGTCGAAAAAGCCGATCTCGTCAACGCATCGCCTGCGGAAGGTAATCGTCGGGCAGGGAAGCTCAATCTTCCGCATGTAAATTTGCGATGCGATTTGTCCTTCAGCGTGTCCTCGATTTCCCGTCCATGTGCGACTGATACGTCCTTCCGAGTCGACCAACGTGATTAGGCCGTACGTGAGGCCAACCTCGGGCCGTGTTGTCAAAGGCCCGAGTGACTCGGAAAGTCGGCAAGGCATCCAAATATCGTCCGCATCGAGCAGCGCGATGAATTCGGAAGTTGAAGACCGGATCGCCACGTTTCGCGATGCGGGAAGCCCTCGATTTTCCTGTTTGATATACGTGATCTTAGGACCGAAGCGGTCAAGGAATGGAGCAATGACTTCGGCCGTATTGTCGGTGCTGCCGTCATTGACCAGCACGATATGCCAATCGTCAAAGGTCTGGGCTCCGACGCTTTCCAATGCGAACGGCAAATAGCTAGCGGCATTGAACGCAGGGATGATGACGTCGACCGTGGCCACGTGCCTATTTTCACATACTTTGGAAGAGCATCTCCGAGAGGACCAGGCAATCTCGATGATGGAGCATGTTTGCGGGGTGCGATTCTTCTCGCAGCGCTTCTGCTGGCGTCCTCGCGGACGGTCACGAGCGCAATTGGCGCGATCGGATCGTTTCGTCAGCTTGAGCGGAGGCGAAAGTAACTCGCCAGTGCTCCAGAGTGCGAGATTCGCCAATGGCACAGCGGCTTCCACCGCGGCGATTGGGACATGATTCCTGATGCACAGACCGGTAATATAGTCATGAGGGTCCGCGATGGCATTCGGGGGAAAATCTCCAATGTCAAAGCGCAATCCCTCGCTGGGTTAGCCAGCTGTTGCGCAGCCAACCATCCTTGCGCAGTCAAAGGAATAGCTGCTCTTCCGTTTCCGTGGGCATCGTGGAGGTTATGTGTTAGGTACAGGCATTGGACACTTCATACCGCTGGTTGCCTACGCGGGGTTCTGGGTCATGTGCCTTATTTCGCTGGGCGGGCGTCCTCTCTGGGGCCTGTACTATGCGATCCCGTTCCTTCCGTATCGCGCCATGAGGAATCACTTCCTCGATTACCCGTTGGGCGGGAACGTGTTGACGATCCTGATCCTCACCGTGATCGTCGGAGGTTTCATCCATGGGAAACGGCCTCCGAAATCAAAGCTCTATTGGATCTGGTTGATCTTCGGGATCTATCTGTATTTATCGTTGTGGCTCGGTTACGGGCTTGGGAATGCGCCCGCGCCGATCTGGGTGTCAGATTTGAATTTCCTCACGTGGAAAGGCTACATGCTTATTCCGCTGGTCTTCCTGGCAGCGGGTTTAGTTGTAGAAGACCGAAAGGCTATTCGGACGGTCATAATCATCACTGCGATTTCTCTCTTGTTTATTGACAGGAGCTGCATCCTTGAAAGCATGTCCAGAAGCTGGGCGAGCTTCAATGAGAGCAAGCGCGATGAGGGGCCACTTGCTTATGGTTCGAACGAAACGGCAGCTTTCCTCGCCCAGTTTGCAATGTTCTTTTGGGGGTTTCTGCAGTTTGTTAAGAGGAAGAAATATAAGCTGATCGCTTATGGACTGGTGGCGATCACAATTTTTGCAACCATGTATACCTTTTCGCGTGGAGCTTACCTTGCGATCCTGGTGAGCGTGTTTGCGCTCGGAGTTCTGAAAGACCGAAAACTTCTGGTGGTGCTTGGAGCCTTTCTGCTTACATGGCAGGTCGTCGTCCCTGTGCCGGTGCGTGAACGCGTCAACATGACGGTAACTTCCGATGGGGAGCTTGAGTCTTCTGCCAACGAACGTGTGCAGCT
>Ga0302227_10002634_pt1 | contig 12203 bp, 17 predicted proteins | sample II_Palsa_N1_1_FD_193525 | JGI IMG/M metagenome (GOLD analysis project Ga0302227, IMG submission 193525) | Peat permafrost microbial communities from Stordalen Mire near Abisko, Sweden - II_Palsa_N1_1 | ecosystem: Environmental > Terrestrial > Soil > Palsa > Peat permafrost | place: Sweden...
CCACGTTGAGGTGGTTCGTGCTGCCGCTCAGGATGGGCGCGTCGCTGCTGCCGTACCACAGCCCGCCTAACCGGAATAACAGGTCGTTTTTGGCAACGCTCGCGATATCGTTGAGCTAAATAAAGTAGGTGAATTAAAAAAAAACAAAAAATGAAAACCACAAAAGGTTTTACCTCCACGCCCAGGAACACGAGCGCACGAAAGTCCACGACCCATTCAAACAGCACCATCGAGTCCTCCACCAGCGCCCTGCTCGACGTGCGACCACCAAACCCGTGGCTCGTCACCAGTCGTGCCGTCATCGCCGCCGCCGCCGCCGCTGTCTCTCCCGCCGTGCCGCCGCTGCCGCTCTCCACGTCGCCCTCGGCCCTGACACGCCACACCCGCACCACGAGCACGTCGCTGGCCAGGTCGATGCCGTCGGCGTACCCCGCAGCACTGAACGGTGCCCAGCTGGGATTCTGGTTTGTCCAGTCACAACGGTTAGCAAGGGCCCACCCCTTCCTCGGTGGCACGCGCTTACCAGTGTCGCAGGCAGCACCTCGCTCATGTAGAACGCCGGCCCCGTAGTCCCACTGGTCAACGACGGGGGATTGCCATCAACGAGTTCGTGCAGCGTCATAAACACATCGCCCGTCCGCACGAGGTTCCGTGCCACCACGTCCGACAGGTGGCGAATACGCCTCTGCAGGTCGCGTCAGACAAGTCAGGTCAGAAAACAGGAGAGGGGAAGGAGGAGCCTTCGTCTCTTCGTCACCTGCGTCGTGAGTTTTGCAGCCGCTTGCAGCCCTAGAGGATTCATACATAAAAATGGCTTGTCGTGATGTGATTTTTGCCATGGTCTTCCCCGCGCGAACTGCTTGAAAGCAACAGCACAAAAACGGAGAAAGTAGTAGCTCTCATTGAGTGCGCATTTATTATATCTTGCAAACAGCACATTATCAGCAAAACATAAACATGGGCTTGTCCGAGGAGACCATTCGGGACGCCCGCGACGTGCCGACGACACGTTCGAGTTTGATGGCATCAAAGCGGGTAAACAGCACGGTGCACGAGAGATCGCTGTCGCCGCCGCTGCCCTGGAGCATGTTGAGGATTTCCGAGTAGAACTGGGCGTTGACGGGGAGGGCGTAGAAGAGGACGTGCCGGATGCCGCGGATCTTGAGCCGCCGGAAAAAGTGGAAGCGCTCGCTGTACAGGAGCAGATCGCGGTGGCCGTGGGCAAAACGTGTGCGGCTGCGAGCCACATTGTTGTCGGCTGTGTACCTGCACGTAAGTAAAAAAAAAAAAAAAAAAAAATTTAAGATCAAACAGAAACAATTATTTTTTTTTTAAAAAAAAAATACTCTGAAATGCCAGCAAACACGATCTCGGACGAGCGCATAAAGTTGCGCAGGCGCACATACTCGAAATACGTCGGGACAAAGATGCATGTGCGCTTGCTCAGGGTCGAGCTGCGGATCGACGGGAAAACCTTGCTCACAAAGTACTCGAAGCGGGCGTCCTCGGACTGGGCCAGATCCGACGCCGGCACACGGTTGAACACGTGTTGCACTTGTCGTACCACCTGCGTGATCGTGCCTTTCTCGCTGGGCGCCTTGGTCTTGATCTTGCCCGAAAAGTTGGCACTGAAAAAAAAAAAATTTGTTTCAACATATGTCGTTTTAATAGGAACAACGATTACCAGTAGCGATTGAAGAGCGCGTTGGCCTCGGGGAACGGATAGTCGCTGAGGAGGATCGTCTGACGCACAAACTTGGCCTGTCCGTCGAGTGACCATTGCCTGGTGCGTGAAAAGTCGCAGCCGTGGGCCTCCTTTGGAACGAGGTTCATGCAGTCAAACACGTTGAGCAGGTGGTCCCAGTTCTGCATGCCCAGGACGTGCGCAAAGCCGACCACGGCGACCTCGATCGACGACAGAAAGTCAAAGTCGCGCTTCTTGTCGCCCTCGGCGCCGATGATGAGGCGCAAGCCCAGTGGCGAGGCAAGGAGGATGTCGGACGAGTAAAAGTCAGAGTACAGCTTGAAGCTCTTGCGCGTGATCTTTAGGCCGATGCGGAAGCAGTCGTCAATGTTGCCGTCAAAGATGCGCAGGTAATCGGCTGGTTTCTTTTGGCTTTGGGCTCTAATGTTGTTAAAAATTTAATCTTGTATACATTATTTTGGTCAGAATGATTACTCGGTGTTGCCCGCAGCGATCGCCGCTTTGAGTTCGGCCTCGTCCTCCTCCCTGTCCAGCTTCTCGTCCTCGGAAATGTCGTACTCGTCCAGGAAACGCTTCCTGTTTTCGATCGTGAAAGACGAGGCGTTGGTGTCCGCGACGGGTGCGAGGGCCATGATGCTGTTCATGACCTGGAGGGCTTGGTGACGGAACGGCAGGACGATGAGCACCTTGGGGCGTGTGAAGCCCTGGTCGCGGACGTCGAGCACAGTGTCGCCGGCGCTGCTCTTTTCCTGCTGGTTGATCTTGGCCGTGTTTTTCAGCACACGATCTCGAGTTCTTGTAGAAGACAGAGAGATAAATACATTGTACGACAAGCAAATTAGTCATACTTTATGGCGTGATTGATGGCGTGGAGCGCAATGGCATTATTGATTTCGGCATCCTAACCAACAAATACATTTAGTGACCGCACCCCACCCCATATGAGAGAAAGGCTCACAGTGGAGGCACCGCACTGCGAATAGTAGACGTCCTTGTACTCGCTCAGGTAGCTCATGAGCGAGGCCTGCAGCGGCGTGAACGAGACGCCCCTTGCTGCCGCTGAGAGTTCCACGTTTGCAGTGTTGAGTCGCTGCCACGCAGGGTGCAATCGGTTCTTGATCTGGAAAACATGAGGCACATGAGCGAGGAAGGAAAAGAAATAAAATAGGGTACTGAAAATGTGGTCAGGTTGTCGGCCATGGGAGAGATCTCGCTGGCGCCGAGGTCGCTTCCCTCATCTCCATCGGGCTCAAAGGTCTCCATGACCGTGACGTTGCCAAGTACAGCAGAGGTGTACTGCTGCGAGTGCCACTTGAAACCCTCGCTGGCCTGCAGTTCTGCCGATGTCTGCACCTCTTCGGTCGCGTCGTCGCTGAAATGGACGTCAAAGTAGTCTGTCTGCTCCTCCTCCTCCTCCTCCTCCTCCTTGTCATCGCCCTCGTTGCCATCGTCGACTTCGGTGCTCTCGTCGTCGTCGTCGTCCTCCGCTACAGATTCGTCGACCTTGTCCAGCTCGCCTGTTTTGCGCTGCTTTTTCGCTGGCCGTTTCCGTTGTGTCTCTTCTTCCTCCTCCTGTTCCTCGTCCTGTTCCTCGTCCTCTTCGTCCTCCTTGTTGTGCGATCGCTTGGCCTTTGCGGGTGCTGCCGCTGCTGCTGACGACGATGTCCCAAGCATCTTCAGCAGCTGCTCCATTGCCGACGGCTTTTCCCACGCGGCGCCGTCGTCTTCCTCCTCTGCCACGGTCGCAGTCTGTGACTGTGCCGTTGGCTGCTGAGCTACCGCCGCCACCGGCCTGCCGTGCTTTCCCCTGGCCTGCTGCGGCCGTTGGGGCGCAGCCGCTTTGGTATCGTCGATTCGCTTGACCAGGCGCCTAGGTTACTCAGTTAGTACTATTCAAAAAACAACCAAGAAGGGTACCGCTCATCGGCATCCAGCTCGCCGCCGTCATCGCCGCCCAGTCCGTCCACCTGGCCATACTCGGCCAGATTGCTCAGTTGACGCCGATTGGGCCCCTGCAAAGCAAACTTTTAATTATTTTTTCCCCCCCTCCTATTAGACGCAAACCTTTCTCCCGCTGGACGATCGCTCCTGAGACGCCCGCCCCGATGAGCGCACCACGCCCTGGAACCGCTGCTTCTTGCTGCTGCCGCCTTTCATGGGGAAGAGCCACGTGGAAAATGACATACGTGACACGTACTCGCACTTTACGCAGCACGTCCGCTCCAAATGGCAACTGCTTCTCGGCTTGCCTCCTCTAGCCACCATGGCAGCAGCAGGTTAGGCGGCCCCGGCGGAGGCAGCACTGCCAACAGCAGTGGCAGCAGCAGCAGCAACAGCATTGCCATCAGCGATATCAGCGACAGCGACAACGGCAGCGGCAACGGCGTCAACAACGGCGACACCACGTCCAGCAATAAACAGTCATCATCGCAAGGAGTGGACGAGTGGTACAACGAGGACACTGCCGCCGCTGCGGCCTCGGCCGCTGGCGGAGCAGCGAGCAGAGGAGGCAGCAGAGGGCTGTTGAGTCAGCTCAGACGACGCGAGACCCACAACGGCGTCCAGCCAAATACCCAGGTATGACGAGTAATTACCTAAACACGTATTGATTTGCCCTTGACCGGCCGAACCAAAAAAAAACAACAACTAGACGCACCTCGCTCGCGAGTTCTACCTGGGCGTGCATCCCAACACGACCGAGTTTGACGTGCAGGTGCCGCAGCAGTGCTACATTCGCAAGTTTTCTCCGGACGGCCAGGTCAGTTTCAGTGAAGCCTGGGTTTCCTAACCGCCGCCGCCTGTGATTTTGTGCAGCACTTGGTCTGCTTTAGCAAAACCCTGCACAACGTCATCGTCTACCGGGTCAACTACCCGTTCACCAAGCACAACGAGGCGCAACAGCAGCCGGAGACGGTGTTTAACCGGTTCTTCAGTCTCAAGTTTGACCGCAACATCAACATTGGCGAGGAGATTCTATGCCGCGACTTTTGCCTCTTTACCGAGGACAGTCGCTTTGTACGATTCCTTGTCGTCTTGTTTTTCTGCTTTCTTAAAGGCGTTTTGCGCATTTTTCATTCCAGATGATTCTTGCATCAAGTATGCCTGCTGCGCCAATGACGGGGCCGCATCCTAACCAGAACCCGCTCTCGCTCCGTGCGTTCTCCCACCTCGAGGATGTCCGCTTTATCGTTGTGGACATGGATAGTGGCGAGGTACACAAATAAAGAAACAAATTTAATTTAAGAACTAAAATAATAAATAAAAAAAAAACAGATCTGCGACTCGAAACTATTCCCGAGCGATTACGTGTTTTTGGCCAACCACTCGGGCGTGCACATGCACAAGAACGTGCTGGCGGTCCTCTCCTTGCAGCACCAGATCATCCATTTGTTGCAAATCAAGGAATCGGGCGCACTCATGGACCTCCAACGGATCGGGCCGTACTGCTTTGAGGACGACGAGCTGCACTTGCAGGACACCGCCTGCAACTACCTGTCTGACTCTGCGCAGACCGACACGCGGCCGTTGATTGGTACAATGGAAATTTGTTTTTCATTAGTTTTTTTTAATACGTTTCTTTTTCACAAGTGCCTCAATGGCCCCCTCTCGCCAGCCCGCTTCGCGCGCTCACATCGCCCTACTTTTCCCCGGTGCTCGGAAACGAGACTGTTAACCCCTTCTTGCAGGGCCCCGCCGTTCCCTCGCCGCCCGTCACTGGCGCCCCTCAGCAACTGCCCCGGCCGTTGCTCCCACTCAACTGGCACAACCAGCCAGCGCAGCCACTGCTCCAACAGCCTCTGGTGGCAGCGACCCCACACGTCGTGGCGTCGCCCCCGACATCGGCGGGAGGACAGCCGCCAGCTCAACAGCAGCCACAGGCACCCCCAGGCACGTTCCGTCTCGGCCTGCCCGCCTCTGACCTGCTCAACCGCCGCATTCGCCGAGCGGCAACCGCAGGGACCCTCTCGGACGGCAGCTCGCTGGTCCAACTAACGGGCTCGACGCCCACGACAGAGTCTGACGAGCGGGGCGGGGCAGCATCCGCGTCCTCATCCTCGTCAGCATCACTATCCACCTCTAGACGACGGAGTGTCCCCGGTGGCTCATCCCAGCACGTCCAAAATTGGACCGTCATGAACGTGGCGCGGTCCTCACAGCAGCCGATCACGTCGCCGCCTCCCCTGTTTGCTCGCCAGGTGGGCGCCCCTGCCGGTGTCCGCGCTGCATCCTCGCGCCTTGCTGTCATTGCATCCAGCGAAGATCCTACGATCCTGTCGCCCCCTGCGCCAGCTAGCGTCTTTGTCACTGCCGGCAGCTTTCTCGCGACACAGCAGCAGCAGCATCCTGTGGTTGTCGTTGCAGCATCCCACCAGGGGCAACGTCGATCAAGGGCAGAGTTTGCAAATAACGTCAACGATATTTCTGCCCGCAATGTCCGTCCCCGTCTCGATCAGCAGCAAACACCAGCAGACGTTGTTCCGGTGCACATGGTAAAAGCAAGAAAGCTATAATACACATTGCCTGAAAAAAACAAAAACAAATTGCAGCAGCAACAGAACAACATGCCACGGTACCAGTCCCCACCCACTGCAACCCTCGCGGCGGCGACCCCGACCCCGACCCCGCCTGCCGTCGCCACGACCACTCGTCCCATCCCGCCCGAAAGCAGCGAGAGCGGTGCTGCCCTTGTGGGGATAAAGCAGCGCTTCATGGCCTACATGTACCGGATGGCGGTTGCTGGCGGTCCCTACGCAGTGTATGTTGCCCCATATGGTAAAGCCACGTGCTAAAGCTACGACATTAGGCTCCCGCTGAGGCAGTTCTACGTCCACTTTGAGCAGCTCGCTTCGCTTGTGATGCAAAAGATGCAGTTCCTCGATTATGCCCACGTGCTGATCAAGTTTGGCTCGATCGAGTCGCTGGCCGTGACCAACAAGACGCAGGACTTTTCGCACGCGCAGTTCTTCATGGTGTACAACATCACCACGACCCAGGTCATCGCCGTGTACGAAAACTCGTCCGAGGAGCTGCTGAGCATCTACGAGAACTGTGCCGACTACTTCAGGGTCGGGTGCACCATGGGGCGGCAGGAGAGCATGATTAACAGCTGCGCCAACAACGACATTATGCGCGAGCAGATGCGTCGCAGCCACGATGCCTCCAAGTCGAATCGCCGCGGAGGGTACCTGTGCAAAAATTCAAGTAGTATTCCATTGTTCATAATTTTTCTTTGTTGCTTTCACAGAAAACTGCAAGCAATTCGCCGGTCCCTCTCGGCCCTGCCGTACTCGCCGCAGATCTACATTGATACGCCCCTTCTGGACAAGTCGCTGTTCAACTATGACGACAAGCAGATCTCCATGTCCAACAGGCCCAAGCCCAGCTCCGAGTTCCCCATCCGCTTCTACGCCCGATCGACGGGTGCGCTCAAGTTCCGCATCAACCCGTCGCTGCCCCAGCGGTCCTCGTCCTCGTCCTCGTCCTCGTCTTCGTCCTCGTCACGCAGTCGGCGCTGTGTCTCGTACGTCCTGCACCCGTTCCTTCCGCTGGTCGTGAGCATCCAGCAGACAATGAACCAGGCCACTGTCGTCAACTTTCACTTTTTCGACTCGGACTCGCACGTTGTCTCGCCCCAGTCCTCCCTCGGAGCGGCATCGTCCTCCTCCTCCTTCTCTGCTGCCAACGGCGCTGCTGCTGCTGCTGCTGCCGTCCCCTCCCTTTTTTGATGACCTGTTACAAATAAAAATCCGTAAAAAAAAGAAAAACTTGAAAATCAGTCGGATCAAGTTCAGTTTTCGTCACGGTTCGTGTCGTCCTCGCCCTGCCACTTCAACAACCTTCGTTGTACAGATTTACCGGGATCGATTTATTTTATTATCATGCAAAGATCCACTCCTTGAGCTCGCCGTAGGCCACGTCGAGGTCATTGTTGACGATGACCTTGTCAAACAACGTCGACTGGGCCTGGAAGTCCAGCTCCTTCTTTGCCGTGTCAAGTCGCTTCTGGATGGACTCGGCGGTCTCTGTGCCGCGGCCGGTGAGGCGCTCCTGCAGGACGTCCCAGCTGGGCGGGAGGATAAAAACGAAGCGGGCGCTGAGGTCGGTCTTGCTCACGCTCACGGCGCCCTGCACGTCAATCTCGAGGATGCAGATCTTGCCCTTTTCGGCCACCGACTTGACCGCGGCGATGCTCGTGCCGTACATGTTGCCAGAGAACTCGGCCGTCTCGATGAACTTGCCCTGGTCGCGGTCGTGGATCAGCTCGTCGCGCGATGTAAAGTAGTACTCTTTGCCGTGGGTCTCGCCGGCGCGTGGCTGGCGTGTCGTGTCTGTCTTGTCGGTTTTATTTGTCCTTATCCGGTGCCATTGGGTGTTTGTGCCCTTTGCTTACGCGAAACACTCAGGCCAAACTTGTCGGGAAAGTCGGCAAAGAGACGCTTGAGCAGCGTGCCCTTGCCCACGCCCGACGGGCCGCACACGACGATGGGGCGGAGGGATGCAGCGGCTGCCATCAGTTTGCCGCGGAGGGGGGAAACAAAGTCACCAAGTCAGGTCAGTCAGAGGGAGACTTAGTTGGCCAACTTTATTTTTTGTTGTTCTGTGCTCGCTCTCAGTCTTTGTTCTGACCCCGCAATCCCAAACAAAGACGCTCTCGCGCGCGCACTCGAAATCCGATCATGAACGTCGAACACGAAGTCAACCTGCTCAAGGTAAGCGTTCCTTCTTGTTTAAGGGTCCTTCCTGCTGAAAAAAAAGAAACGACCCAACAGGAGGAAATCAAGCGCCTCGGCAGCAAGAACGACAAGGGCCAGTACTCGGTCAAGTTTGGCGTGATCGTGATGGATGACCGCTGCTCAAACATCTTTGAGGCCCTCATCGGCACGCTCAAGTACGGGTGGATAATGTTGGTTGGTCCAAGTTTGTTATTAACCCACCTTTTCACAGGGCCGCCAAGAAGCGCAAGGTTGTCGAGTACGCCAGCGAGGTAACTACTGCGATGTTGTTGTTGTTGCTCACTTAGTTTGTTGGTTTGTGGATAGATGCTGCTCAAGGGCGTTCACGACAATGGCATGTTTTTTTCTTGTTGTTTTTCTAAACACTAAATTATCTTCCCCTCAATCAGTCGACATTGTCCTCATTCAAGAGTAAGGAAGAATTGGAAGAGAGAGAGAGAAAGAAAGACGAGAGCGCACCAGGATCGCTTCTTCAGCCCCCGACTTAAATAAAAACCATGTTTAATTCTTTTATTACATTGTGTTTTTTTTTTCCCTCCCTTCTCCTTTGGCCTTACTGTTTGGGCTGCTCACGTTTGCCCGATCGCTTCGAGTACACGATCTCGGGCTTGCCCTCTTTCATGGCCGCGTAACGGGCGGCCGCAAAGAGATAGTCGCTCAGGCGGTTGAGGTAGATGCCAACGGACCGCGAGGCCTCCTCGGCGTCGATCAGCGGCACGACTCGACGCTCCGCACGGCGGCAAATGCTGCGCGCAAAGTGGAGGGACGCACTGGCGAGTCCTCCCGACTAGAATAATTATTTTTTAATTGACAACAATAATTATACTTTGTCCGTACGGGCAGGATAAAGTTCTTGAGCGGGGGCAGCTCCTCGTCCATCGCATCGATACTCTTCTCCAGCCCAGTCGTAAACTCGCCGTCGACGTCAAAGTCTGTCTGCGCCAGCCGCGTGGGCCCCGCCGCCGTACGGGGCGTTGCCACGTTGGCCCCAATGTCGATCATGAGGCACTGCACCTCCTCGAGCATGTGCTCTATGCCGTTCTGGGCAGCAGAGCAGTGCTCGCGCGCAATCCCCAGCGCCGAATTGAGCTCGTCGATCGTCCCGAGCGCCTCAAACACCGCATCGTCCTTGGCACGTCGCTCGCCGCTGTACAGGCTCGACTTGCCCTTGTCCCCCGTGCGCGTGTAAATCTTGAGCCGCGACGATGCCGCGGGCGGCGATGACGACAGCTCATCCGGGGACGACATTGCAGCCACAAGCGACGGCGACGAGAAGGAAGCACAGGGCGAAAAACGAGGGAGAACGACGCGGACGACTCGGCTGGCAAACAACGGACGCAGCATACGATGACGTTGAAATGACGTGTTTAAACACGGTGGATCATGGCGGCTTATCATCCTTCGCAAGGCTCGTCGAGCTCGCTGGTGACGGACCTGGACGTGGTCTGCCTGCATCCGATCGAGCTGGATCGTGTACGTTTGCTGCTGTCTCGTATCGCTCCCCCCCCCTGTTTTCCTTGACTGGGTTCTTCCCTATCTGTAGGCATTGTTTCGTATGTGGCTCAAGGGCGACAGTGCGCAAGAGGCCGCCGCCGTGGTGCAGCGCTCGTCCAACAACAAGGAGCAATCGGGGCTGTGGGTCAACTACGCACGCAGCCAGTACCGCACGTTTGAGCTTTTGGAGCCGTTCCTGCAGCACCCGACGGGGATCCGCGAGGAGGACAACACGATTGTGGACCTGTTGGCCAACCAGGAAGTTGTGCCGCTGCCGGCCCACGTGCAGTCGACCGTGATCGAGATGTACTACGAGTTTGACGACGCGGTGCTGCGCGAGCTGCTGGGCAAGAAGCTCAGCTCGCGGCTGCGCAAGGACCTGGAGGACATTGCCGCCGAGACGGGCGTGCCGCTGGCCTCGTGCCGGAGACAGTTTGACAACATGAAGCGGGTGTACAAGATCACCGAAGAGCTCATGGGCGACATTGTCAGCAACATCCAGCAGCACGTGCTCGTGTCGAACGGCCTCGCGAGCAAGTACGCCCGCGTCATTTTCATCAGCAAGAACAGGCTCGAGATTTCGGCGCACAAGAAACGGTTAACAAACCTCTCGTTCCAGGACATCGAGTACTGTGCGGGCGCCTTTATGCAGTTTTGGTGCACAGAGGACCAGGGCGAGCCCACGGCAGACATGGACCCGGCCTTTTTACGCGACATTGCCGACCTCAAAAGTAAAGGGACAAAAAAAAAAGAAAATGGAAAGGTATATTTTAATTCCACTTTTTTCAGTTTTGGTCTCGGCGTCGGCAGAGCAAATCGACGAGTTCCGCGACCTTGTCCTGCCCGTGACCGGCGCCGAGTCCACCGTGGTCAAAAACAAGAGCAATTTCCGCGTCATCGTGCGAAACCTCATGACGATTGGTGCGGGTCTTCGTCTCGAGAAGGAGCTGCGCGATGTTTTCAGCGACATGGTACAAGCCAACTGGGGAGAGTTCTATCTCATGGGATTGCACAGATTGAGAAGATCGTCGAGCCCTGCCAAAAGGCGCACTGGACGACAAAGGACATGGACTTGTTTCTGCAGGCCGTGCGTGACAAATTTGGCAGCCTCACGTTCCTCGACCCGTCCGCCCGCGACCGTCTCGTCTCGGCCAACACCCGCTTCCTCAAGGCCATGCACATGTGCATGATGCGGCTATTCCCCAAGATTACGTTGCAGTGATCACCAGAGTTTAATATTTTTTAATTTGTACTGTGCTGCATCGCGCGGCCGGAACTAGGTGACGGTCTTCAAACTTGAGAAACAAAAGGGAACAAAAAAAAAAAATAACTGCGCCATGTGGCGGATGGCGGATGGCCTGACAGTTCTCAGTTTTTTTTTTCACATTCTCGTGGGGTTGTTTGCGCAAGAAAGAACCTTTCGTTTTTGGACCGCGGCTGCCACCGACGCGACAACACGAGACGGCCACGGCGAGAAGAGGAGGCAGTCCGCCGGTGGGCTCTGCACCGCACCGCTCGCCCTTTCGGCCTTTGCGACCTCTTTCCGCCGTTTTTTTTTTTTTTTTGCGGGGGTTTGCGTTGTCGACACTTTGGCGGCCGGTGCCCTGTCTTATTGTTTGGCGGATAAGGAGGCAGATCCTCCCCTCCTGGGTTTGCTCGGCGTGTGCCTGTCACGCCTTTCGTTGTTTTGTTCTTTCTGTGATTTCTTTGGTCGCGTTCGTGTGTCCTAAATCCGATCCCCCACCGCCACCGTGTTTTTTTTTTGCGCAGTTCAAAGATGAAGATCATCCAAAAGCTGCAGCAAGCCCACAACGACCAGCGCGTGTGCTGGTCGTTCGAGTACTTTCCGCCCAAGACCGAACAGGTATCGCCCTCTGTTGTTGCCTTTTGGTGCACGCTAACAGTCCACTAGGGTGTGGAGAACCTGTTTGACCGCATGGAACGCATGTACGAGCTCGGCCCCGAGTTTGTGGACGTGACGTGGGGCGCGGGCGGCAGCACGTCGCAGGTACCCTCTTGCCTGCCCCCTCTTGAGCTGAGCTAATGGCCTTTTTGTTTTTGCAGACCACGCTCGACATCTGCACCAATGCGGCCAAGCTCATCGGCCTCGAGACGTGCATGCACCTGACCTGCACCAACATGCGCAAGGAGAAGATCGACGAGGCCCTGCGTGTGTGCAAGGAGAACGGCATCCAGAACATTCTGGCCCTCCGTGGTGGTAAGGGGCTCGTTTTTTCCCCCCCCTTCTCCCAATGCGGACGTCTCTCTGA
>Ga0302227_10002635_pt1 | contig 12202 bp, 8 predicted proteins | sample II_Palsa_N1_1_FD_193525 | JGI IMG/M metagenome (GOLD analysis project Ga0302227, IMG submission 193525) | Peat permafrost microbial communities from Stordalen Mire near Abisko, Sweden - II_Palsa_N1_1 | ecosystem: Environmental > Terrestrial > Soil > Palsa > Peat permafrost | place: Sweden...
GGACGATGCCATGCGGACGGCCGATCAGCTTGTCGAATTTCACCAACGTGTCCGCGCCCATGCCGAGCGCTTCCAGATTCAGGCGCGACGCGTCTTTCTCGAGCAGACGTAACACCGCGCGCTCACCGTGCCCGGTCGGTAACGTCGAGACCCGCACGTCGACCGGCCGGCCGCCCACGCGTAACGTGATCCGGCCATCCTGCGGCAAGCGTTTTTCAGCAATGTCGAGCTGCGCCATGATCTTGATCCGCGAGATCAGCGCGCCGTGCAGCGCCTTCTTCGGCCGCACGACATCGCGCAGCGTACCGTCGACGCGAAAGCGCACCACCGAGGCATTCTCGAACGGCTCGATGTGAATATCCGAAGCCTGTTCGCGCGCCGCCTGAGTGAGGAGGGCGTTGATCATGCGGATGATCGGTGCGTCGTCTTCCGATTCGAGCAGATCCTCGACCTCCGGGATCTCCTGCATCAGACGCGACAGATCGACTTCACCTTCCACTTCGCCCACCACCTGCGCGGCACTGCCATCGTGGCGTGCGTAGGCCTGGTTGATTGCCTGAGCGAGTTCCTCAGCGGGCAAGCGCACTACCGTGAGAGCGCCGAAATTGCGCCCGACTTCGGCGAGCGCAGCGTCGCTCGTGCGTTCGCTGATCCAGACTTCGAGGCTGTCGGCGTGCTGATGCGCGACCAGAATCTGGCCGCTGCGGGCGAAGCCATAGGGCACGAGCCGTGCGGCGACTGCCGATGACGCGCCGCGCTCGGCAGACACCGCCGCGAACGCTGGCGTCGTCGTGGCACCGGCCGGGGTCGCTGCTGACGACGCAGAACCAGACGACGGTGTGGACGGCGTGCTCACGGCTGCGCTCCCGGCGCCGTGGTAACGGGCGAGCTGGTCGGCACGGGATTGGTCTGAACAGCAGCACCATTCGGGACCGCACCGCCGTTCTGGACGGTACCGCCACTCTGGACCGCGCCACCATTCGGAACCGCACCGCCATTCGACACGGGCGCCCGGGAAGCGGGAGCCGGCGGCGCCATCTGCTGACGGCGCATCTCGTCAAGATTGAACAGGTTCATCGCGGGCGCGCCGCCCTCGGCCGGGCCGATCGGCATCGGCGGAACCACCGGATCGTCCTTGTCCTTGATCAGGTTGTTATCCGACTTGTACGCGCCCTGCACGCCCTGGATGTAGTCGTAACGGTTCTCCGTCACGGCCTGCGCAGTAGCGTGATCGGTGATGATCACGGGACGCAGGAACACCATCAGGTTGGTCTTGTTGCGGCTCTTCGATTCCGAACGGAACAGCTGGCCGATCCACGGAATGTCGCCCAGCAACGGCACCTTGCTGTTGCTGACCTGGTAGTTGTCCTGCATCAGGCCGCCCAGCACGATGATTTCGCCGTTATCGGCCAGCACCGTCGACTGGATCGACCGCTTGGTAAACTCCGGGCCCGCCGGGTTGGTCGTCGCGTTGGTCGTGCCGGTGACGATCGCCGAGTCTTCCGTGTAGAGCTGCAGCTTGAGAATCCCGCCGTCGGTGATCTGTGGCTTGACGTGCAGCGTCAGGCCCACGTCGACGCGGTCATACGTATTGAACGCCGCGCTCGAGGTGCCGCTCGTCAGGTTCGAATACGAACCCGTCTGGATCGGCACGTTGGTACCGACGACGATCTTGGCTTCCTCGTTGTCGAGCGTGATCAGGTTAGGCGTCGACAGCACGTTCGCGTCGGCGGTCTGCGACAGCGCCTGCAACAGCGCGCCGAGTCCCTGCACACCGAAAATGTTGTGTATCCAGCCAACGTTGAGGCCCTGCTGGAGACCACTGCCCAGTGCCGTAGCGAGACCGCCCGTGCTCGCGTTAGCAGCTGCGGCCGCCGTCAGATTGACAATGCTATTGCCGGTGCCGGTTGCCAGGTTGGTGCCGGCCAGCACCGAACCGTTCGCGACTTGCCACTGAATGCCGAGATTGGCATTGGTGTTGGAGTTCAGTTCGACGATCAGCGCCTCGATATAGACCTGCGCGCGCCGTGCATCCAGCTGGTCGATCACCGAGCGCAGGTTGCGGTAGACCGCTTCGGGCGCCGTGATGATCAGCGAGTTGGTCGCCGTGTCAGCCTGGATCATGCCGCCGGGCTGGTTGTCGTCGCTGCTTTTGTCCTTGTCGGTGCCGATCGTGTCGCCAGAAGCGCCGGCCGCGCCGGAGCTGGCGCCACCGCCGAGCGGCGACGAGCCCGAGCCGCCTCCGAGTCCGCCTGACGGCAGCGGTGGAGTGCCCGAGGTACCCGTCGAACTGCTGCCGTACGAACTGCCTGAGCTGCCGCCCGCGTTGAACGAACTCGCGTTGTTCGACCCGCTCGACGAGCCGCTGTCGCCGCCTTTGCCGAGCATGCCGCGCAAGGTCTTCGCGAGCGTCGCCGCATCTGCGTTGCGCAGCGGCACCACGTGCATGTTACCGGGCACGGCGCTCGGCGCATCGAGCTGTTTCGCCAGCTCCTTCGCCGCCGCGAGGCGCGCGCCGTTCGACGCACGGATCAGCAGCGAGTTGGTGCGCGCGTCGGCGGTGACCGATACCTTCAGCGTCGCATCGGTCGCGCCGATCGCGCCCGGATCGAGCATCTTCGTCAGTTGCGGTGCGATGTCGAGCGCGTTGGCATTTCTCAACGGCACCACCGAAACCTGCGTGCCCGCAGCCGTGTCGATGCCGGCGATGATCTGGGCAATCCGGCGCACGTTGTCGGCGTAGTCCGTCACGACAATCGTGTTGTTGGACGGATAGGCCGCCACCGTATTGTTCGGCGAGATCAGCGGACGCAGCACCGGCAGCACGTTATTGGCCGATTCGTTCTTAAGCTGGAACACCTGCGTGATCACCTGGTCGCCGCGCGCCACCGGGTTATTGCCGACGTAGGTCGGCACGCCCTGCAGCTTGGCATCGGCTTCCGGCACGACCTTCAGCACGCCGTGATCCTCTACCAGCGCAAAGCCTTGCATCCGTAAAGCGGACTGCAGGGTCTTGAGCGCCTGGTCCTCGGGCACCGGATTTTCGGAGATGAGGTTTAACTGACCCTTGACGCGCGGGTCGACAATGATCGTCTTCCCGGTTGCAGCGCCAATCGCCTTGGCCACCTGATCGATGTCGGCGTTGACGAAGTTGAGTGTCACCTGGGCGTGTGCGGTCTGCGCACCGATCAGGCCAGCCACCAGCAGCGCCGTTGCGACGCGACGCAATGCCATACGATTTCTTCTCATGGAGTTTGATGTCGATGCCGACCGCCGAAGCGACCCGCTGTCATGCGCAGCAAACATAGGTGCGTACCAGCGGTCCCCACGGCTTGCAAGCGCCCCCGCGGGCGCTGGCAACCCCGACTGCCTTCCAACCTATGTCCGGAAAAAACGAACAGTAACAGTTTTTCATGTCGGATTTGTCACAAAACGAAGGCTCCGGTGTGATTACTCTAAACAAGCTCGCGCAACGTAAAATTTTTGAAAGCTTTGGTGAGGAATTGCCCAACCCGTCAGCGAAGTTCGTTTTTAGCGCGCGTATATCGATTAGTCGACTTGACGCTCGACTGCCTGCCGGTATCATACGAGCCGATCATCCTGCCGGACGCAGGTTTGGCTACGCGGGTTTTCCCCGATGTCCGTCACAGGCTCGGTGTTGGCGGGTTTGCAGGCATGCACAGGCGCATGCTAGGCGCGAGCAAAATGCCTTACCGCATCTTACCTATGTGAATTGCTTAGTCATCTTGACCGATGAAACGGACCCTTCTAACTGTCGCTACGGTACTGGGCACGCTGTTCGCAGCGGGGCAGGCGCACGCCGACTGTTTCGATGAGGCTGCCCGTTATCAGAAGGTCAATCCGCTGATCTTGCGGGCGATCGCCTGGCAGGAGTCGCACAACCGGCCCGACGCGCTGCACAAGAACGCCAACGGCTCGACCGACTACGGCCTGATGCAGATCAACTCCGTTCATCTCCCCACACTGGCCCTGTACGGCATCTCCAGCAACACGCTGATGGAGCCGTGCAAGAACGTCTATATTGCCGCCTGGCATCTGCGCCAGCAGATGAACAAGTATGGCAACACCTGGCAAGCGGTGGGCGCCTACCATTCGGAAACGCCGTCGCTGCGCGATCAGTATGCGCAGCAGATTGTCGGTATCCTGCGTAAGTGGAACCTGATCGCGGCGTCGCACTGAGAGGTGGCTTGCCCGGGGGTTTGCGCGAACGGCGCAGGTTTGATGCACAATGCGGCTTCGTGCTGCCGTCGGCCCTGCGACTGCGCTTAAGTGCCCGGCACGCCTCCTTACCTCTCCGTTTCCGTACTGCGATGAACCAGCCGACTCTGCCCGTCACCGTGCTCTCCGGTTTTCTGGGCGCCGGCAAGACCACGCTCCTGAACCATATTCTCGCCAACCGCGCCGGTCTGCGCGTGGCCGTAATCGTCAACGATCTGGCCGCCGTGAATATCGACGCGACGCTTGTGCGCGACGCCGCCGCGCTCTCGCACCTCGAAGAACAGCTGGTCGAGATGAGCAACGGTTGCATCTGCTGCACGCTGCGCGACGACTTGTTGATCGAGATCCGGCGCCTTGCCGGCGAGCAGCGGTTCGACGCAATCCTGATCGAATCGACCGGCATCGCCGAGCCGATGCCGATCGCCGAAACCTTCACCTTCGTCGACGATGACGGCACGTCCCTCTCCGACGTCGCACGTCTGGACACCATGGTGACTGTGGTCGACGCCTTCAACTTCCTGCGCGATTACAGCTCGGCCGACGCGCTCGCCGAACGTGGCATTGCAGCCAGTGAAGAAGACGACCGCACGCTGGTGGAGTTGCTGATCGAACAGATCGAGTTCTGCGACGTACTGGTGGTGAACAAGGTCGATCTCGTCAGTGCGGACGATCTGACGCGCTTGCAGCGGATTCTCGCGCGCATCAATCCGCGCGCCGCGCAGGTGGTGAGCCGTTTTGGTGTGGTGCCGCTCGAAGAAGTGCTGGATACGAAGCGCTTCGATTTCGACGCAGCGTCGAGCGCACCCGGCTGGCTCGCATCGCTGGAGCACGGGCACGGGCACGGGCACGATCACAACGGCGAAGCGGACGAATTCGGCATCGGCAATTTCGTTTATCGCGCGCGCCGGCCGTTTCATCCCGAGCGTCTGTGGGCACTTCTGCATGAAGAATGGAAAGGCGTGCTACGCAGCAAGGGCTTCTTCTGGCTCGCCACGCGTAACGACATCGCCGGCTCGCTTTCGCAGGCGGGCGGCGCATGCCGCCATGGCCCAGCGGGGATGTGGTGGGCCGCCCAGGATCGCAGCGAATGGCCCGACGGCGACGACGAGCTCGCCGCGGAAATCGCCGCCGATTGGCACGGCGACGCGAATGACTTCAGCGTCGGCGACCGGCGTCAGGAACTGGTGATGATCGGTGTTGGTATCGACCCGGCCGTGTGGAGCGCAAAGTTCGATGCGTGCCTGTTAGACGACGACGAATACGCGTTGGGGCCGCAAGGATGGCTGCAATTTGACGATCCGTTCCCGGCATGGGATTTCGATGCCGAAGAAGATCATGATCACGACCACGGCGATGGTGAAATCGTCCATCACCATCACTGATTGCGCGTCGTTCAGACGAAAAAAAACCCGCCCGGGGCGGGTTTCAACAACGGAGCACCGATGTGCTTAGCGCTTGTTGACCGAGTCCTTGAACGCCTTGCCAGCCGTGAATTTAACGGTCTTGGCAGCCGGGATCTTGATGGTCTCGCCGGTCTTCGGGTTACGTCCCGTACGTGCTGCGCGCTTGCCCGAACCGAAGCTACCAAAACCGATCAACTGGACCGCGTCACCCTTCGACACAGCCTTCTTGATCACTTCGAGCAACGTGTCCAGCGTTTCGCCGGTTTGAGCCTTGCTGGCGCCCGTCTGACCTGCGACGGCGTCGATCAGTTCCTGTTTGTTCATTAAGGTTCCTTTCTGGTTTAGGTTGACACGAACAGCGCGAACGCGCCGATTATACGTGCGCGGGCCGCGCCGTCGAGCAGCTACGGCTGTGCCGCTGCCCGGACAGCGCGACGGGCTGCTTGCGCAATGACGACCGTGCTGCCGCTTCCCTTCGCGGCGCTTGCTATGATAGCGCAGCGCAAACCCAATCTGGACAAGGGTTTCGAAGAAATACAGGCTGGTTGGCCGCAGCCAGCCATGAAATTACCATTTTTGTTATTCCTGGAATCGAAACGGCCGCCTAACCAGGGCTTTACATGAGGCTGGGCGTTGGTTTTTGCCAACGTTCCAGCTGGGTTTTGAGCTGCTTCTGGCGTGCTTCTGGCTTTTATCGACTCGCTGCGCGATGGCCGGCGCGCCCCGTCCGGCAACGCTTGACCCGCTCGTTCGCAGGTTTTTCACACCGCATGATCGATCCGCTGATCCCTGCCATCCTGGCGTTTCGCGACAACGGCACGCCGTTCTCGCCTCGCCACGACGACATCTATCACAGCGCCGTGGGCAGTCTTGCCCAGGCGCAATACGTCTTCCTGCAAGGCAACGGCCTGCCGGAACGATGGCAGCGCCGACGCATTTTCACCGTGCTCGAGACGGGCTTCGGCATGGGCATCAACTTCCTCACGACGTGGGCCGCGTGGCGCGCCGACCCCGCAAGATGCGAACGGCTTCATTTCGTTTCGACGGAAAAACACCCTTTTTCACGGGCTGATCTGTTGCGCGCGTATGCCGCGACGGTTGCGGACGCATCGATTACGGGCCTCGCGCAGAGCCTCGCCGATGCATGGCCGATGCTGGTTCCAGGCACCCATCGGCTTGAATTCGAAGGGGGGCGCGTCACACTGACACTGGTATTCGGCGACGCCGTCGACACCCTGCCGACGCTCTGGCTGCGCGCCGACGCGTTCTATCTGGACGGTTTTGCGCCGGCGAAAAATCCCGAATTGTGGACACCGGCGATCTTCAAATCGCTTGCGCGTCTCGCTGGCGAAGACGCGACGTTTTCGACCTACACCAGCTCGGGCGATGTGAAACGCGCGCTCACGCAGACTGGTTTCGAATATCGCAAGGTCGAGGGCTTCGGCTGGAAACGCGCCATGTTGATGGGCCGCTTCGCGCCACGCTGGCGGGTGCGAAGGCACGAACCGCCTGCACCGCTCGCCGTGGTGGATCGTCATGCGGTTGTGATCGGGGCGGGACTCGCAGGCTGCGCGCTGATCGAGCGGCTCGCAGCGCGAGGCTGGCGGGTGACCTCACTCGAACGGCACGACGCGTTCGCTCGCGATGCCTCGGGCAATCCCGCTGGCGTATTTCATCCCATGCTCTCGCGTGACGACAGCGTCGCCTCGCGCATCACACGCGCCGGCTTTCTATACGCGCTGCAACGCTGGGCCATGCTCGCGCAAGCGGGACATCGCCCGGTACGCGGCGCAGAAGGCCTGCTGCAACTCGCCGCAAACGACGATGAAGCCAGCATGATGGCGGCGGCATTGGCTGCGTTCGGTTATCCGCCTGAGTATGTGACGCCGCTCGAGCGCGTGCAGGCAGAGAGGATTGCGAAGCTTCCGGTTGCGCACGGCGGGTGGCTGTTTCCGCACGGAGGCTGGATCGATCCGGTCACCCTTTGCGCGGCTCAATGCGCGGCGGCGGGTGAACTGCTTGAGCGTCGTTTTGGCGTTGACGCGGCGCGTGTCGAACGTTCGGGCGATCAATGGAGCGTGCTCGACGCAACTGGACACGCGCTTGCACGTGCGCCGGTCGTGATCTTTGCAAACGCACATGACGCCGCGCGCGTCGCCAGCTTGCAGTACGCGCCCACCCAAAGCGTCCGTGGTCAATTGACCTTGCTGCCCGCCGGCAGCGTGCCGTCGCCCGGGCTGCCCGTAATCGGCGAAGGTTATGCCGTGCCGTTGCCCGATGGCGTCACGCTCACAGGGGCGACCTACGATATCGACGATCCCGAACGCTCCATGCAGGCAGCGGGCCACATCGAAAATCTGCAACGTCTCGCGCAGATGTTGCCTGCCTTCGCTGCCGCCTTTGACCAGCAGCACGCCGCGTCGTTAGCCGGGCGCGTCGCGTTTCGCTGTGTAGCGAGCGACCGCTTGCCACTGATCGGCGCGCTCGCCGACGAAACCGCCGCCATCCAGGACCGCGAACGTCTACGCGGCGCATGGCCGCTCGACCTGCCGCGCGCAAACGGCTTATACGGTGCGTTCGCCTACGGCTCCCGCGGCCTCGTCTGGGCTGGCCTCGGCGCCGAGTTGATCGCCTCGCAGATCGAAGGTGAACCCTGGCCCATCGAACGCGACCTCGCCGAAGACCTCGACCCCGCACGCTTTCTATTACGCGCCTTGCGTCAGGGAACAGCCCGCTAGGCAGCCAGGCAGACGAAAAGTTATCCACGGCGAACTGTGGATAACCTGTCGGAATGCAGGTGCAACTGGTGTGGACGGCGTGTGGACGTAAACGGGGTAACTTGGTCGCGCGCCAAAAACGCGAAAAGTTACCCCCGGCTCCTGGCCTCAACCACACATACTGTGCAGCGGGTTGTGCGTTCGACAACGCACTGATTCGACTCGGTAAACCGGACTTATCCACAGAAAAGGCCCGGACTTGTTAACTGCTACTACGTATACATACGAGTAAACCAATAAACAGAAAGACCGTCGTGAGGCGACGCTTATCGACGACACAAAAACCTGGATCGCAAAGACTTTTGCGGCACAGCAAAACGGAAAGTGCGGACGCGGCAGATTGGTGGCATGACGAACGCCTGCGTGCCAGAGCAGAATCCAAACCGGTCGCTTTTTCTTGTTCTTCTGCGAAAGACGCTCATTTTTACCGCTTCAGGCGGCAATTCGAGTGGTTTCCGTAGACCCAGAAAAGCTATGGCACAATCGCCGTTCTTTCCGCGTCGCGCCCTCTGTCAAACGGCAGACGCACCAATGGAACGGTGCCAGTCCATCGGACTCTGATTCAGATCGACGGCGCGCTTTCATCCAATCGTTGTATTTCGCAACGCTGGTCGGCACAAAACACACGCGGCGATGAAGGCATTGCGTGTTGATGGGGTCGCCGGCGTGTCCGCCGGTTCGTGTCGCGCGCCGTTACTCAAACCAACTATGTTGCATGGGACCTGAGTAAGCACTAAAGCGTCAACTCCGGTCGACCGCGATCAAACTGCATGGAACGGTAGTAGGCGCTGAAGCGCTAACTACCGTCGACAAAGGAGAACCCACCAAGATGAAGTCGGCGTTTTCATTCTTTCCCGGCTGGCCGCTCTCACCTGATGCCATTTTCTGGGCAGGGCTCGCATTGCTCACCGCCGGTTTGTGCGGCGAACTCTGCTATCGCGCGTGGCGCTTGCCACGCATTTCCGGTTACGCGGTGATTGGTCTGGTGGCGGGCGCCGCAGGCTTCGGCGTGATCGATACCGTTTCGGCGAAAGCTGCCCGGCCCCTACTCGATGTCGCGCTCGGCCTCCTGCTGTTCGAACTCGGCAGCCGGCTCGACTTGCGCTGGATCCGCCGCAATCCCTGGCTGATTCTTTCGAGCATCGCCGAATCGACGCTGACGTTCGTGCTGGTGTTGCCGGTACTGCTGTTTCTTCATGTCCAGTTGATCGTTGCACTGGTGCTCGCGGCGATCGCGATGGCTACCTCGCCTGCGATGGTGATCCAGCTGAAAACAGAGTTGCGTGCAGAAGGGCAAGTCACGCAGCGTTTGATGACGTTGACTGCGCTCAACAGCATGTACGCGGTCGTGATCGAAAAACTCGTGTCGGGATGGTTGCATCAGGAAACCTACGGCAACGCATTCGCCACGATCCTGCAGCCGCTTTATCTGCTAATCGGCTCGCTGGTTCTCGCGTTTGCGCTAGCGCGCACCTGCATCTTTTTCTATCGCCGCATGAACATGCAGGACGAGCATTCTTTCGTCGCATTGTTCGGACTAGTGCTGCTGGCTATTGCGATCGCGCATCTGTTCAAGCTGTCGACCATTCTCAGTCTGCTCGCCGCCGGCATCATCGTGAAGAACATGGAGGCACGTCCGCAATTGTGGCCGCAACATTTCGGCACGGCGGGCTGGTTGCTGACGGTGATTCTGTTTGTGCTGACGCTGACGTCATTCGAATGGAAAGACATCGGCATTGGTGGACTCGCGGCACTTGGACTGATCCTTGCGCGTCTCGTTGGCAAACTGGTTGGCGTGCTCGCCTTCGCGAAGCCGAGCGGATTGAACTGGAAGCAGGGCGTCGCGCTCGGACTTTCGCTCTCGCCGATGTCGGCGCTCGCCTATCTGCTGGTCGACGATACCTACAGCCTTTATCCGAATCTGGATCCCAGTTTGCGCGCGATCATGATGTGTTCGATCGTTGTGCTACAGATTGTGGGACCGTGGCTCGTGTATCGCTCACTTGCGCTGGTGGGCGAGCGGCGAGAATAAGCGGCCAGCCCGCCGCCGTGCCGCATTTCTGCATGCATATGCGACATTGAACATTGAAACGGCGGGGCAGGTTGAGCCTGTCCTGCGGACTTGAATCAGGGGACGCCATGTCACTCGAACGCTTCATCGATTCGCAACCGTTCACCTTCGGTATCGAACTCGAGATGCAGATCGTCAACACCCATGACTATGATCTGACCAAAGCCGCTTCCGATCTGTTGCGGCTCATCAAGGATGAAAAAATCCCCGGCAACATCACGCCGGAGATCACCGAAAGCATGATCGAACTCTCGACCGGCATCTGCACCTCGCATGAGCAGGCACTGGCCGATCTGCGCACGATTCGCGACACGCTGGTTGGCGCCGCCGATCATCTGAACGTCGGCTTGTGCGGCGGCGGCACCCACGCTTTCCAGCAATGGAGCGACCGGCAGATTGTCGACACGCCTCGCTTTCAATACCTTTCCGAGTTGTATGGCTACCTCGCCAAGCAGTTCACGGTGTTCGGCCAGCACGTGCACATCGGCTGTCCGGATTCGGACAGCGCACTGTTTCTCCTACACTCGATGTCGCGTTTTATTCCACACTTCATCGCGCTTTCTGCATCGTCACCGTTCGTGCAAGGTGTCGATACGGGCTTTCATTCGGCGCGTCTGAATTCGGTTTTTGCTTTTCCGCTGTCAGGTCGCGCGCCGTTCATGCTGACGTGGGACAGCTTCGAAGAATACTTTTCGAAGATGGTTCACACGGGTGTCGTAAACAGCATGAAGGATTTTTACTGGGACATTCGTCCGAAGCCGGGCTTTGGCACCATCGAAGTGCGGGTGATGGACACCCCGCTGTCGGTCGACCGGGCCGCGGCGATTGCCTGCTACATCCAGACCCTTGCGCGTCATCTGCTGCTCGATAAACCGCTGATGCCGAAGGAAGACGATTACCTCGTCTACACATTCAACCGTTTCGAAGCCTGCCGCTTCGGACTGGCGGGAACCTGCATCGATCCGCAGACTGGCGAGCGCAAGACGATTTCAGAAGACATTCTCGAGACGCTCGATCGGATCGCCCCGCATGCCGAGGCGCTCGGTTCGGGGAAAGCGCTGGCCGAAGTCGCCTCGATCGCACGTGGTCAGGTCAACGATGCAACCTGGTTACGCACGGTCTTCGAGCATGAAAAATCGTTGCACGAGGCGGTTCGGCAACAGTGTTTGCAGTGGCGCGCGTAAGCGAATAGTCTGGCGATGCCCGGCTGGAATCTGCAGACGGAGAATTTTTTGCGAATTTTTTTCGTGATTCTGATTCCAGTAAGTGTTCCTTAGAGATTTCCAAAGTTTACGTATACAAACGTAGTAGTAGTTAACAAGCATGACACCGGCCTGTGGACAACTGAATAATTCCCTGAAAAGTCAAAGTCATGCGTTAATGATAACTGTGCGGTTCGGACGGGGATCCAGGGCGTAAAGTCCGGATAACTTTGCGGGCGCGGAGGGGGCAAAAGGGTTGTCAAGAATCGATGCACAGGCAGTCCCGGGCCTTTTTCAGTGGTTATCCACAGCTCAGCGTGAATAACTTAGCTGTACGATTGGCCGCTCTCGCATAGAATGTCGTTTTCGCTGCTTCGGCATGGCGGAGTCGCTGACCGGTTTCAGGGAAGCGACTGTGTTGGAGATAGCAAAAAAGTGTTGTAGGGTGTGCCAGCAATGGCGTGCCAGGCGGTACATTTTCGAGATAGTTGATTCAGTCCGTCCGTGGTT
>Ga0302227_10002636_pt1 | contig 12199 bp, 12 predicted proteins | sample II_Palsa_N1_1_FD_193525 | JGI IMG/M metagenome (GOLD analysis project Ga0302227, IMG submission 193525) | Peat permafrost microbial communities from Stordalen Mire near Abisko, Sweden - II_Palsa_N1_1 | ecosystem: Environmental > Terrestrial > Soil > Palsa > Peat permafrost | place: Sweden...
ATTGTAGATAAGAAGTGATATGGTTGGTCGCTCTTGTTTGAGCGACCAACCATCCATCACGTATTCGAGGTATCGAATCCGAGGACATGAAATCCTTGGATCAGCGACGTCGCGATCCGATCGTTTCTCCTTGCCGGAGGATGCGACGACGGGTCGATGGAACGCGATATATCGAGCGACAGGAAGTATCTCCAGTTGGAGCAACGAGGTTAATAGACCTCGGCGGTGCGAATGCGAATTTTGAGGGGCACACTGGCGCGCGCCGTCCAGAAAACGCTGCTCTTTCCCGACCGCGATTTCTTCCGCGAAGCCAATGCAATGAAACCACTCGTGGCCATCGTCTCTTCCGGCACCCATCCTTGAATGAAGCTGTTTGTGTCGACCGACGTCTCGCAATCCTGAAAGACCGTTGCAAACGATAAGTTTCAGCGGCAAGCGTTAAGTGTGTCGAGTAAACGAATTTCAGAATGGCGAGTCTGAGAGGCAATCTGATCCTGAACGCCTGCCTGCCCGTGAAATGTGCCGTTGAATTGACTGAACCGGAGAAGAAGACCTTGCAACAGCTGTCGCGCAAGCATCCTCATCAAGACTTTCGGACCCGTGGGCTGGGTCTGCTGGAGCTTGCCGGCGGACGGCGGGTTCATGAGATCGCCGTTGAGCTCGAGGTGAGCGACAAGTCGGTGTACAACTGGGCGCATTCCTGGAAAGACAGGGGCCTGTGTGGTTTGCTGAGCGGACATAAGGGCGGGCGGCCCCGCGCATTGTCTGATGCGCTGGTCGCCACTGCCGTCGAATCGGCCCGCGCCGAATCGATGACACTCAGGCAGATTGCGCTGCGCATTGAGGAGGTACATGGCCAGCCTTTGCCATGCCGCCTGGAAACGCTGTCGGTGGCGCTCAGGCGCGCCGGGTTTTCCTACAAGCGTGGCCGCTACTCGCTCAAAAAAAACGCGACGAACAGGAGTTCGCCGTGAAAGCAGACACGCTCTCAAAGTTGCAGCAGGCCGCTCGCGATGGGGCGTGCCGCCTGATCTACTTCGACCAGTCGGGGTTCTCCGCTTCGCCGCCGGTGCAACGTGGCTGGTCGCCCATTGGTGAGCCACACCGTGTTGTTCCTCAGCCGCATTGCAGACGCTCGGTCCTCGGTGCATTTGATTTCGGTGCGAACCTGCTCAGGCATGAAGCCCGCAAGGCAACCATAAAACGCCCTGACATTATCCAGTTTCTTGATCAGATCGCGCAGGAAGGCAAGCCCGGTTTGATGACGGTCGTGGTGCTCGACAATGCCTCGATCCATCACAACATCGATCAGGAAAGGATCGACCGGTGGTTTCTCGAGCATCGCATGGTGCTCTTCTATCTGCCGCCCTACAGTCCCGAGCTGAACCTGATTGAAATCGTCTGGAAGCACGCCAAGTATCACTGGCGACGTTTCATCACCTGGACGAAGGAAACCATCGATGCTGAAATCGCGAAGCTGCTCGCCGGCTATGGCTCAGAATTTGAAATCCGTTTCGCCTGAACACTTACTACGCCATTGGCTACCAACTAGTTACGCGGGCTGACATCGAACTTAAAATACTGCTTGTTAAGCCGTGTGAACGTTCCATCCGCTTTAATTTCCACGATCGCCTGATCTATGGTTGCCCTCAATTGATCATCTCCTTTACGATATCCCAACCCCGTGCCTTTGCCAAATAGCGACTTATCGTAGATTTCAGAACCATTCAGTTCAAAATCGGCACCTTGCGGCTTACTCAGGAAAGCCGCGGTAGCTGACGTCGCGTCATCAAGCACTGCATCCAGTCTGCCTAGCGCTAAATCGACGTAGATTTGATCGGACGACGCATAGGCAACAATGTCAACACCTTTGTCGCGCCAATATTTATTGGCAAATGTCTCAAATACCGTTCCTTGCTGCACGCCAACTCGCTTCCCCGCCAACTTATCTGCACTTGCTGCCAGTCCCGAATTTTTATGCGTTATCAAATAAACAGGCGTGGTGTATAAAGCAGAGGAAAATTCGATGGATTTCTTTCTTTCGTCGTTAATAGAGAGCGATGAAAGAATGGCGTCGAACTTTCTTGCTTCAAGGGCTGGAATTAATCCATCAAATGAGTTTTCAACAAAGACGCATTTCCTTTTTATTTTTTCACAAATCGACCGCCCTAAATCCACATCAAATCCCGCAAGATTTCCACTCGGATCTTTATATTCGAATGGTGGAAAAGTAGGATCAATGCCCAGCTTTAGCTCCGTTGACACAGGGGCAGAAAACGCTAAAGAACTGACTGCCATTAGAAAAACCGCTAACGATATTCTTTTCATTGCTCTACCTCTCGGCTAATGCTTGGATATTAAGATTTGAATCTACCGGGCCGAAACGACGCCAGCATAGGGTGAGATTTACCTGTGGTCATTTCCCAGCTAACTAGTTCGCCAACGATTAACGACAGTGTCGCACCAGAGTGAGTAAATGCCACATAACAACCGGGCATTTCCTGGAGCTCTCCCAGAACAGGGAAACCGTCCGCAGGAACCGGTTTCCAGCCGGCTTTATAGCCCGCCAGGGTGAGAGGCACTTCTGATTTGAGTACGCGATCCGCCTCAGATAAGAGCTGTTCAACGATGTGCTCAGGAACGGAACAAACACCATTTTCATCTTCTTTTATCTCATTGACATACCAGCTATGATCAATGACTGCTGATTTTCCCGGGTTAGGCCTCATGGCTACTCTTGGCGTGTTCAATACGACGGAGGGACGGTTGTCAGACGGTTCCGTGATGGCCACCATTGATAAAACTGAACCGTCTGGCAGTTCAACCCCCAATTCAGCTAATAGCTTCGAGGTAGAGGCGCCACAAGCCAGCAGGACTTTGTCGCATAAATATTCACCCTGTTTTTGTGATACAACCCCTTTCGTGGCGCCTTCTGTGTCGAAAATGGGCACGGTTTTTCCGGCATTCTCAATAACTGTTCCATTGAGAGTTAAAAATTCAGAAACCAGACACTCAATAAGTTCGGGCAAACTGACCCAGCCTTCTCCAGCATTGTAGATTCCATAAGGACCTATAGCGGCAGGATTAATCTTGGCATCTATTGAATTGACGTCTTCAGGCTGAAAAAGATGTGAATCATAACCCCGCTCTTTCTCAATCGAATACCATTTCTGCACTTCATCCTGATCAGACAAAAATATACCACCACTGAATTTCAACCAATCAACATGAGTATTTTTGCAATAAAGGGAGCGAAACCGGTCAATACCTGCCATCCTTAAATTATAGTAATCGGCAGGCCATGGCCCGGATGCGTTCAACCACGACAGGGAGCGACCTGAGGCACCGGACCCTAGTTCCTTTTCTGTGAATAATCTGACCTTCACGCCAGCGCGAGCCAAGGACAGCGCGCATGAAACCCCAATAACCCCACCGCCAATCACCGAAATATGCATTTCAACAATTCCCTCTCTGCTGCTTTAAATGAAATCGAAATACCGGTTCGCAGCACATCAACGCCATCGATGCGTGTCTCGCGCCACTTTGCGCAGCAAAGGTCGTTCAATCGCTGGGACCACTTTAGCGTCCACTGCACAGCAGGCAGCGACGACCCTTCCTCTTAATTCAGACCATACCGAACATGCCGCGTGAGGCGCGAAACGCGACCGTGTGCGATCGCATGCCGATGAGCACGTCACTAACCACGACAACATTGAACATGCGTGGTGGCAAACCGACAGCGAGATCGACCCGATGTTATATCCGCCCCCGATGCACCGATCCGTTGAAAATGCTGATATGCCAAAGCATCAGGCTGGCAAAATGACACGTCAAATGCAATTTTTTTGGTCTTCTATTCCTGAATGTTATGGCCTCGTCCGATCTTAAAATTCGCCAAGTTGAAGCGTTCCGCGCGCTCATGCAACGCCATACCGTCACGCGCGCTGCGCAGACGCTACATGTGTCGCAGCCCGCCGTGAGCCGCCTGCTCGCCGATTTCGAAACCGGCGTAGGTTTCAGGCTATTCGAGCGGCAGCAAGGACGCCTCGTGCCGACCGCCGAAGCACGAGTGCTGTATGAAGAAGTGGAGCGGACCTTCGTCGGGCTGGACCACATCACGCACGCGGCACAGCAGATTCGCGCGATGCGACTCGGGTCGTTGCGCGTTGCCGGTTCACCGGCCGTTGCGCTGGAATTGCTGCCCGCCGTGGTCGCGGCGTTCATCCGCGCGCATCCGGGTGTAGACGTGACACTTCTCACGCCCGGTGGTGCCGGCACGGTCGTCGATCTGGTCGCAGCGGGGCATTGCGATATCGGCTTCACAACCGAGGCCATACCGCATCCGGCCGTCCGTCTTGAACGTCTGACGGATGCACCGATGCCCTGCATCGTGCCGCTGGGCCATCGGCTGGCGAAGAACCGCATAGTACGTCCGGAGGACCTCCGCGATGAGCCGTTCGTTTCGTTTCCACGTTCATTCGATGCACGCAACGCCATCGACCGAATGTTTGTAGAACATGACGTGCACCGCCAGTTGATTGTGGAGGCACAACTGTCTCAGATCATGGTTTCGCTCGTGGCCAACGGCGCGGGCGTCGCATTGATCGACCCTGTCACGGCGGCATACGCCAGGAAGCGCGTCGCGGTACGGTCCTTTCAGCCTGACATCAAGGATCAGATTTATCTCGCGAGCGCCACTTCAGGTTCAGCATCCGGCGTGGCTACGATATTCGCGGACAGCACGCGTGTGGCGCTTAAGGACGCGCTCAAATTCCAGGTTGACCGTTCATCCAGGCGGCGTTGCTGAACCATGCGCCCACGGGTTTTGACGCAGCAATGCGTTCATGCCAATGTGACCTCATTAGACGTTCCGCAGTTACACACAGCACTATCCGTCCCCCTGGAAAAACGGGCGATCTGACGATTTCATTGGTTGTCCAAAAAGCTTTTGTCGCGTCAAACTGAGTAGCTATTCGGGCGGCAGGTTTAACTCAGGCGACGTGCGCTACTCGCTTCACTCTATCGTGATGCGGGAAATCGAAGAAAGTTCGTCGGTGCATTGTAAGCGTCATGCAGAGGCCGCGCCGACCGTTCAGAACTCAAATTCCGATAGTCGTTCGTTGACGGCAGCGAGGTCAAAAGCATCGGGATCGAAGCTGCCGCCACACCATTCGAGCAGTTGCTCATGGTCTTCATGAGACGGGTCGGTTATAGCTTCTAAGAATTCGATGTACCCGGGTCCACCACCGACGTCTTCGGGCGGACAGGCATTGCGGCCGGCCAAGCAGATCGGCGAGCGTAAGTCGGAATCAGGCGGCAAGATTTTTTCGACTTTGACGCGATGTTGCCAATTGTCGCCAAAGTCGTAGATATAGGTGAACAATTTCCGATCACCAAGTGCCACCGCGAGGGTTGCCTTGGCTTCGTCTAACACAGGCGGATCGTCGGGGACATCGGGTCGGAAGAGCGGATCGACCTCCCCATAGTTTTTGTCTCCAATGACGTACTCATGCACGTGGCCACCGTCCCACCCCATGGTCATGAGCAAGATGACGTGAAGCCTGGAAAGCTCAACGGACCCGCGAACGAGAATCTGCCGCCAAATCGCCGGTCTGAGACCCAGTAGTTCAACCCGCAACTGATAGATGAACTCTGGAGAGCTGACCATTCGCAACGTGGGTTTGCGACTGCTTGATTTGCGTGCTTGAGCCATCGTGATGGTCCGTTAAGCTGCGAGCTGTGTGGCCTGTTCAACGGGCATCAGGCGCCACGGCAGCAGTTCGTCGACGCGGTTGATGGGATGATCGGCGATCCGTTCGAAGACAGCACGCAAATACGCAAATGGCTCCACATCGTTTAGGCGTGCCGTTCCGATCAGGCTGTAGATTATCGCAGCGCTCTCGCCGCCGCCGTCGGACCCTGCGAACAGATAATTCCGGCGTCCAAGAACTAGAGGGCGAATTGAGCGTTCTGCGGTGTTGTTGTCCACTTCGATGCGCCCATCTTCGCAGTAACGCGTCAGCGCCTGCCAATGTGTCAACGAGTACTTGATCGCCTTGGCTATGCCGGACTTCACCGATACCTGCAAGAGCGTTCGTTCCAGCCAGACCTTCAGGCTTTTGAGAAGCGGCATCGCACGCGTCAGGCGAACCGATTGACGCACGGCGGGCATTTGTCCGCGGATATCCCTCTCAATTGCGTACAGGGCTCTGATCCGGAGCAGCGCCTCCTCGGCGATCGGAGAGCGGTCTAACTCGAACAAGTCATAGTACTTACGCCGAGCGTGGGCCCAGCAAGCGGCTTCGATAATCTGGCCATCGCGATATAGCGCGGAATAGCCGCTATAGGCATCCGCTTGCAGGATTCCGCAATAGCCCTCGAGATGTGCTCTGGGCCTTTCGCCTTTGCGGTCAGGCGAGTACTGGTACCAGACCGCTGGCGGCGCCTGGTTGCCTGCTGGCCTATCGTCTCTCACATACGTCCATAGTCGCGCCGTGCGTGTCTTTCCGCGACCGGGATCTAACACTGGCACCGGCGTATCGTCGGTATGGATCTTTTGCGCCTGCAGGACATACTGACCTATGGCGTCGGCCAGGGGTTCAAGGAGGCGACCTGCTTCGCGCACCCAAGAAGCCAGCGTTGCGCGATCAAGCTCGATGCCTGCACGGCGATAGATGCTTGCTTGTCGATACAGCGGGGTATGGTCAGCGTATTTGGAAACCACTACTTGAGCCAGCAGACCCGCCCCGGCCATACCCCTTGCGATTGGGCGGGAAGGAGCAGCAACCTGCACGACTTTGGAACAGCGACCACACGCTAGTTTGGGACGCACGTGCCGAGTCACCTTGAAGTAACCCGGCACATAATCGAGCATCTCGGAAACGTCTTCGCCGAGCGCACGCATATGGGTTCCGCATTCGGGACAGTCACAAGTCGCGGGCGCATGAACCAGGGTCTCACGTGGGAGGTGGTCGGGAAACGTGCGTGGTTTGCGGCGACGAGCAACGGCCTTGTCTGTTTCCTTCGAATCGACCGTTTCGCCTTCGACGGGCAAGTCTGTAGTTGGAACGCTCGGCACCTGCTGTACGGGCAAATCTCCAAGGGCCAGTTCGAGCTGATCCATCAGCTCAGTCATACGCTCCGATGAACGACCGTACTGCCAGCGTTTAAGACGTGCAATCTCAGCCACCAACTGGGCAATCGTCTCGTCGCGCGAAGCCAGCATGCGCTTGAGGGCGGCGATGTCGTCAGGAAGGGAACTAGCGGGCATGCTTGTTATTTTAAAACATGCCCGCCGCTTCTGAACGCTTGCGCAGAGGCTTTTTTTAAGCTGCTCGAGTAGGCTGCCAGGTCCGTTCAGGCCGTCGCCAGTCAATGCCCTCTAGGAGCATCGAAAGCTGGGCTGCGGAGAGATGAATGCTGCCCGATTCGGCCTGGGGCCAGATAAAACGGCCGCGCTCAAGACGCTTCGCATAAAGATTCATGCCGTCGCCGCTCCACCACAAAATCTTAATGATGTCACCACGCCGTCCACGAAAGGCGAAAACGTGACCAGAAAACGGATCAAGTTCCAGAGTGGATTGAACAAGAGTAGCGAGGCCGTCCATGCCGCGACGCATGTCCGTAATGCCAGCGGCCAGCCAAATACGGGTACCGGAAGGAGGTGCGATCATACGGGCATCAGACAACGCAGCACTAAACGTAATTGAACGGGGTCGACCCTGCCAGTGAGCCGAACGCGCGCTCCATTGAGCTCGATCTCGATGCTTGCTGCATCACGCGCAGGCCCCTCAGGATTTGCAGCTACCGCCGGGGCCGTGGATGCCTCCGCTTTTACCTCCGTTGGCAAGGTCACAGGGAGTAGCACTGTCGCTTCAGCGCCGCCGTTGCTAAGCAACCCGGCGCGGTATTCGCGGCGCCATTTGAAAACCATATTTGGATTGAGTCCATGGGCCTGAGCCAGTTTAGCCACGGAAACATTGGATTCACAGGCCGCGATCGCGACCTGTCGTTTGTAGGCCGGATCGTAGTTCGGTCGGCCCTTGCGATTCGAAATCTGCATCTCATCTTTAGACAAAGTAGTCCCCATCACTTATTTGGTGGGGACTACTTTGGACACTATCCAGCTGTCTGTACATGCGGCCTTCAGATGACGCTTACGGTGCATTTCGTTGAATTCCGCGCCAAACCATCGGCATCGACCGCGGTTCGCCGGCCAGGGAAATCCCTACCCTTAAACGCCGACCGGGTGGCTTTTTTAATGCGCCGAACGAAAAAGACTGCAACTCAAACGTCGCTTCTTGTAGAGCCACATCGCAACCGACTCTATCCGAAGTAACGATTTGCATCGCTTGACATTGACCCCTGGCCGCCTGCTGTTGTGATACGATCTAAACGATAAATACCACATTCGAAGAGTGAGAGTTGAAATGGCAGCCCGGCCGCCCAAACACGATTTCTTGCGGCTGGCCCTGGTTGAAAAACTGCTTCGAGGGACGGTCCGGGATTGGGCGAGTTAGCCGCCGTTTCTCAACAATTCGGCGTTCGATCTGGCAACGAAACGAGCGGCCGCAAAGAGTAACATCGAGCCGCCCGGCCCTTGTGGTCTGAAGACGGTCAATCCGAGATATACATGCTTGTTCGAACGCGCATCAAGTTTCGCCACCTACAGTGCTTTTTGGAAATTGTTCGTCAAAAAAGTTTAACGAAGGCGGGTGACGTTCTTGCTTTGACGCAACCAACAGTATCTAAGACCCTAAGCGAATTGGAAGACGAACTCGGTGTCGTGCTGCTCGAGAGAAGCCGGGAGGGCGTCTTGTTGACAGCGCAGGGCCACGAATTTTACCGCTACGCAGGCATTTGCGTTGCATCCCTGCGAAATGGTTTCGAAGCTGTGGCCAGAAGTAAGAATCCCGCAACCATGATCTTGCATATTGGCTCGCTCATCAGCGTCGCGGCGCGCATTATGCCGGACATCATCATCCGTTTTCGGGAGAGTTACCCACAGGCGCATATCCGCGTGATGACTGAATCCAACGTTACTCTCTTGCATAAACTTAGGCACGGCGAAATCGACGTTATGATCGGCCGGATACCGGAGCGCGAGCAAGCCGTCGGCTTTACCTTTGAGCCGCTCTATCATGAATCTCAGTTGTTTGTCGTCAAAAAAAATCATCCAATATTGAATGGCGAGACTTTTTCTCTACATAACATAACCGACTACCCATTTGTGATCACCGGCTTTCAAGAGTCTATTCGTCAGGACGTCGAACGGTTTCTGGCTGCGCAGGGAATTCCACTTTTCGAACCCACCGTCGCGATTAACAATCCCGATTTGGGGAGAAACCTATTGTCCAAATCGGATGCGATTTGGTGCACTCCTCTAGGCGTCGTTGAACAAGACATCGTTGCGGGAACGTTGGTTGAATTGCCTATCGATACAAGTTATCTTCGTGCGACGATCGGCATGACGACCCGCGCGGATCAACCCTTGGAAGGTTTGAATCTGGCGTTCGCCGAAACCATACGAGTAATCACGCAAAATCTCGCGGATACCTTCTGACTGTAGACGGCATGCCGTCCGCACCTGAAACGCCTCTTGCATGCCATTTCTTCCATCCGAAGCCGCAGCAATTTCATTGTTCATAACCTTCGAGATGTTGGATATTTGGGCTTCGGTGTCTTTTTAGCACTTTAAGCCCAGCAATCTTTCTACAGGTTAAATATGGAAAACTGCATTGGACCCGACAGGCTCCTGCGTAAGCCACGATACACTGCGCCTCCGGGCGCTATTGACTGTCATGCGCATGTGTTCGGACCGCAGGCGCGCTACCCTTTCTCGTCCACGAGAAATTACACGCCTGAGGATTGCACGATCGAGGATTACCGTTCGCTGCTAGCATCGCTGGGATTTAGTCGTGGCGTGATAGTACAAGGCGGCGCACACGGTATTGACAATCGGGTGACGCTCGATGCCATTGCGACCGACCCAAAACATCTGCGAGGCGTCGCTGTAATCAATGCCGGTTCATCAAGGACGCAGCTTGAGACTTTAGATCGCGGCGGAATACGTGGTGTGCGTCTTTCCAGCATCGTTGGAGACAGCTTCGAGCAACTCGAGCCTCTCGCGCGGGACGTCCATGACTTTGGATGGCATCTGCTGTTTCATTTTCAAACCTCATCGGAAATGATCGAACTGGAGAGCGTTTTGACTAGGATCCCGAATGCGTTTGTCCTCGATCATCTTGGCAGAATCCGTGCAGAGGAGTCGTTGAATTCCAGTCCCTATCAATGCCTGCTACGCCTGCTTGACACTGACCGCTGCTGGATCAAACTCGCCAGCCTCTACCGACTGTCACGCGAAAGCTATCCATTTCTTGACATGCTGCCGATGATTCGCGATGTCGTTGCGCGACGCCCTGACCGAATCATTTGGGGCAGTAATTGGCCCCATCCCATATGCCCGACTCCAATGCCGAATGATGCCGATTTGGTGGATTTGATTCCGATATGGCTTCCCGACGACGACCTGCAAAAGCAAGTGCTCGTGAAAAATCCCGAAACCCTGTACGGGTTTCCAGAATGGCCGAAACTTTAATTGATAGACGAGGTCGCGGTCGCGCTGACAAGGTTCAGTGCGACCGACTAACCTGCCGACCGACTATAGGACGCGATAATCCAGTCGCCATCTATAAGTCATCAAGTTAGCAGCCCAATATCGACTGTGGCAGCGCCGGCTGCACTGACGTCGCGGGCGTGGTGCGATCGAGGTGGTCATCGAGAAAACCGCCATTGTGATTCGACCGCGACAGTTCTCAACGACTTGCTGGCGACCCTTGGCGTCAGGACATTGACGATAAGAAGGCGAATCCGCGCTAAGAGCATCGAAATCGATAGCCGCGCAATACCTCGACGTTTGCAAGCACGCGTTTATCGCTCATTGCGGTAAGCAGTGCGCCAATTACTTGCAGATACGTTGTCCAGCACGTAATCACCCACCTGCACAACTTTTGGCCCCAACGCGCCTACTTCTAACGCGCATCTTGAGCATCTGTTCCGCAGACGGTTTTTAGGTTGGCGGCCTCAAAAACGAAGTGCAACGCCTATCTCGTATAAGGTGTCGCGATGCCCGAAAAAACTTCGTACCAGCAACTCCAGCCTGAAGAGCGCCTAGTGATCGCAAGCCTGCGGCTACAGGATGTGAGTATCCGGACCATGGCCCGGATACTCGGACGCTCGGCAGCCACCGTTAGCCGTGAACTGACGCGAAACAGCTCTGCGGTTGGCTATTCATCCCAGCCGGCTCAAGCATTGAGCGTCGCTCGCCGTAGCGCGGGACGACGCCCCATTAAGCTTTGCCTGCAAAGCGTCTGCTGGGGCATCGTTCTCACCCTGCTCGAGTGGAAATGGTCGCCCCAACAGATATCGGGCACACTAAAGCGTATGTATCCCTCAGACCCCACTCAGCACGTTTCGCATGAAACGATTTATACGGCCATCTACGCTCAGCCACGTGGCGAGCTGCGCCGTCAGCTCATTGCCTGCCTGCGCCACGGTCGCAGTACCCGCATGCCCCGCACGCGCGGCACAGACCGGCGCGGGCAGATTCCCGATATGGTCAGTATCCACGTACGGCCGCCCGAAATTGAAGACCGGCTGCTGCCGGGTCACTGGGAAGGTGACTTCATCAAGGGCGCCGGCAACCAATCCTCTGTGGGCGTGCTGGTCGAACGGACCAGCCGCCTGGTGCTACTCGCCAAAATGGAAGACGCCACCGCCGAGTCCGCGTTAGCAGGCTTCGCGGCCAAACTAAATTCGATTGTCGCGCCGCTGCGGCAAAGCTTCACCTACGACCAGGGCAAAGAGATGTCGCGGCATAAGGAGCTTGCTGCCGCCACTGGCGTGAACATCTACTTCTGTGACCCACATAGTCCCTGGCAACGCGGAACCTGCGAGAACACCAACGGATTGCTTCGCCAATATCTGCCCAAAGGCACCGACCTCTCGGTCTACAGTCAGGACGAACTCGATGCCATTGCCGACAGTCTGAACAGTCGGCCCCGAGCAACTCACGCGTTCCAATCGCCATTCGAGGTCTTCGCTGCGACACTTGCCTCAGCCAGCCAAACTCAAGGCTCTAAACACTAGACCCTCCTGTTGCGCTTCGGTTTGAAACCGCCGTCCAGCTCAAGCGCTGTTG
>Ga0302227_10002638_pt1 | contig 12195 bp, 8 predicted proteins | sample II_Palsa_N1_1_FD_193525 | JGI IMG/M metagenome (GOLD analysis project Ga0302227, IMG submission 193525) | Peat permafrost microbial communities from Stordalen Mire near Abisko, Sweden - II_Palsa_N1_1 | ecosystem: Environmental > Terrestrial > Soil > Palsa > Peat permafrost | place: Sweden...
AAATATTTTTGAAATATTTTATTATTAATTTTATTTAATTAAATAATTTTATTTTTAAATAAAATTATTATAATTAATTAATAATTTTAAAATTTTAAAATTTAAACTTTTATTTAAATATATATTTTAATTTAGTGGTTTCTCGTCCAAAGCATCCTAGTATATACAGCTGGTATCAAACTCTGGCTTCACTTGACGGGGATTTGGGGATTTTTAGTTGTGGCTACCAAGTTTATTTACCTCGTTTTCTATTTCCAACAACTATCTTGTTTGGAGAAGTATTTTACAGGCTTGTTTTATGGGCCATCTCAGTTGTTGGCGAGGGAAGCTTTCAGATGGATGAAACCTTATATGCAGATGTGAATGTGCTCAGATTGTTCGCAATGTTACTTGAGCTAGACTTAAAATTTGAGACTACATAATAAAGTATATGATTTCATAAAATGAAACGAAAGCAAAGTACTATAAATGTCATCCACTCATCTCATATCTTATCAGATCTGTTTCCATGCTCCACCCTCATCATATGCCTGCAAATTGTCAGCTCCAGATATCCACCCTTCTGAACATTTCCCATCAGGACTAGTCACGTGAGTATCCCCTTCGCGGACGGAGTCTCCATGCTCCACCTCATTCGGCAGCCTGGCCCCACATGCCAGGCCCAATCGAGATTCTTCCTGGAGGCCCAAAGTAAGATAATAGATCAGATAGGACTGCGATGACTTGAGGCTGAACCTTGATCATCTCCTCGGCTGCAACGCCTGCCGCAAGCTTTACATTGAAGGGCCCCATTGACCTTCACGGGGGTTTCGATAATATTGTAAGCAGGCTTTTGCTCAGCATTTGTTTGTTGTGGTCGTCGATGTGGCTTGGTGCGGCTCCGTCGTTTAAGCCAAGTTTGCTTGGTCCTTCTCATCCACAATTCAATCGTCTCCACCAGATCATGCCGTTTCTGCCTTTTCTACCACTATCTCGAGCTTTGCATCATCCTCCGTTACCTCGATGTTTCCTTCTCCTCCCTTTTCGTCGTCTTTCTCCTGGTCTTCCAGGTCGTCTTTATGATGAACCAAACTGTTAGTTGTTTCCATCCAATCATCTGATTCATCGCCTGAAAGTTTGCCTTGGTCTTTTCCATCCAAACCCCTTTCACGCAACCTCTTCTCGTTCCACTTTTTGTACACAATCATGAATTTATCCAGCTCCGAGATATCTGCTGTCTTTGCCGGAATATGCTCATCTAGAGCGTGTGCTCCCTTCTCCTTATATCGCCTTAGAAGCAAAAGAACGTTTTCATGATGCTGCGCAGCTTCCTCTGCTGTGATGGTTGTCCCATCAAACTTTGTGCACTCAAGCTCGGCTCCCTTCTTGAGAAGCAATCTCACACCTTCAACATTACCAACTACACAAGCAACCATTAAAGCGCTTCCAGCTGGACCTCCAACAAGGTTGATCTGTGCCCCCTTTTCGATCAATCTCTCCATGGTGGAGATTTCCATGATATATGCACTACAGTATAGTGGTGTTCCAACATCGCAAGGCAGGTTTACGTATTCCACTTGCTCCTTCTCGGGCACCCTTTTCAAGAGCTCGGTAACGACGACCTCATTGCCCATAAATGCAGCCGTATTGAGAATGCTGCCTTCGACTGGAGAGCAAATTTTATCGACCTCCGGAAGATTCTCGAGAGTAAACTGAGTCAGGCGTTGACGAAGCGCTCTCTGAATAGGACTGCACCCAAATTTATCCACCTGTAAAGGATCCAATCCGGCTTCTATCAAAAATGTGGCTGCATCGACGTTCTTGCCTTCAATAGCATATTGGAGTGCTGTGCCACCATGTCTGTCCGTGGCCTGTAAGTCTAGGGCGCCCTGAGCAAAACTCATCAGGTGTTTCACGTTTTTCAGCCCATGTTGCTTTCTCGCAGCATGCATCAAAGGGGTCATTCCAGCGAAATCTCGAGTATTGAGATTGGCACCGGCCTTGATCAGTAGATCGGCCATTGGTCTGCTGGAATACATTACATTAGCGATTTGTAGTGCTGTGTACCCCGCATGATCGCGAGCTTCGAGATCAGCTCCTGCTCTGAGCAGCATCTCGGCTGCTTCGACATTTCCAGCCCAGACAACATGGTGGAGTGGGCGAATATATCCGTGATCTCCACCATATAAACACTGTTTTCGAAAACTTTGCGTCCTTGCTTCTAGAAGTGTTCTTCTATCTTCAGCACGCTCGAGCAGAAACCGAAGGATATGAACACTCCCTCCTTTGGATGCAAGGTGGAAAGCCAGGGTCTTCTCTTCCGTTGTTAGGGGACCTTGGTTGAACATTTTCTCGAATAACTCGAACTCTCCGTTGAGTGCAACCAATTGAAAAGCAGTTTGTCCCTCTAAACTGGATTCTTTCGCACATGCTACGCCCTTTAAAGAAGCCCCAAGCTGCAGAAAATACGAAGCAATTGCCCACTGATTCTTCAAGCAAGCTTTGACAAGAACAGTACAACCGCACTCGCAAAGTCCGTCAATGTCGAATCCTCTCTCAATAAGCTTCTGGCAGAGCTTTAGGTCTCCCTTGGTTATTGCACTCGTGAGAGCTGCAGAGATCTTCTCATTCTGTGAGCTGTTCAATTTATCCTTTATGGATTTTGCTGATACCAAGTTATTCACAATTCTGGAATAGCCCCAAATGCAAAAAAAATTATACTCACATTTAGATTTCTCGGCCTCTTCTAGATCATTGAATATAATAAGATGGTGCTGTTGTAGAGCAATAATAGACGGCGTTAGGAATGACGAGTCCGTAACGCAGGGATCTGGGTACAGGTATGGTCAGCAGGTATCTAAGAATAGACGTAAGATGCCTATTCGGTCTTGCATTGGGCAAGATCAGCAGTACGAAATTAATTGTTCTATTTTAGAGCTAGACAACAACCGGTGGAAACGACGTATTATGAAATCTTTGGGGACAACGGAAAGATTCCGAGTCCGAAATGACGAAAACAGTGGAGGAGATTAGCAGTGCATACCAGCACCGTGCTCAAGTAGGCACATAACGATCTGGTGATGCCCTAGATGAGCAGCAAGGTGGAGCATAGTCCACCCGGTTGGCGTATAAATGCCGCCGGTTGTGGCCCCTTGTTCCAGCATAGACTTGACCGTCCAGATTGACCCCGCAAGTATGGCAAAGAACAGCGGTCGGATTCCAAATTCAGCCTCAACATTGATGTCGACGCCTTTCACATATTCAACGATATATTCGAACAGGTCGAAGTATCCGCCGCAGGCAATTGAATGGAGGGGCGTCATTTGATGCACCACACGAGAAGTCCAAGAGTTCCCAGTACTGAGCTGATCGTCCGGATGGACTGCGAGGTGAGGCACAAATGGAATATGGAAACTGTTTCGGCTTCTTTCAGTCCAGTCGTTGATGCCTCGGTCGTTCAGTAATCTGCAAATGGCCACATTCGGGGCACAAGCGAGCAGAGAAGCCATCCAATATTTCTCTCCAGATCCAGAATCAACATTAGTCGCACCATTATCCAGAAGAAATTCAACAAGTGACGTATTTCCACCCTTTACTGCGTAGGAAAGTGCCGGTAGCCCATCACCGGACTTGATGTTGACGTTGATACCTCCGTTAAGTAATTCTTGTACCACCTTAATGTGGCCCGCATTTGCCGCTATGTGAAGCAAACTCAATCCCTCGTGATCGAATTCGTAGATATTCTTGCAAGCCTTGATCAAGATTCTTAGAATCTCGGCATTTCTCACTCCATAAATGCAGAATACTAGAACGCAAAAAGATTGAAGTTAGCATAGTTCTTTTATAGTTGAGGTTTTAAAGAGCTTTTGGAGCTTTGGGTGCAAAGTCTCTAGAAACTGTAGATCCATCTAGGGCAGAAGATTCCGAGTACCTTTAGGCCATTGCTACAAATCCTGATAGGACACAAAAGAGGAAATTGGGACCTACATTCCAAGGGAGAGCGGCGCTCTGCAGTACTATCTCTCTCTTCCGTGCTGATCTGGCTACCATTGTACAGCTCTTGGATCAACTTATCATTCTTGAATTTGATAGCAAGGTTGAAAAGCCGATTTCCATCAGGTAATTGTCGATTCAGATCATCCTTCGGACTCAACTTCAACATCCTAATCGCTATCTCTGTGGCTTTGATTGGATTGTGAGTTCTGTTTCTGTCCAAGCTTGCAAAGTAAGCTTGAAGTGGAGTCGTCCCACTTTTGTCCGGAATATCCACTCTAGCAGTTGTACCGGAGAATTTTGGGCCAGTAGGCTTGAGTCTTGGAGTCAGTGGTGGAGAACGTGATGGAGAACGTGATGAATAAGGTGATGAATAAGGTGATGAATAAGGTGATCCACGCCGCCAACTTTTCTCAACCTCTACTATCTCGGAGCACTGCAGTACTCCAGGTCGCCTGCCACGCAATTTCTGGGTAATCAGAGGGTTGATTAGCGATTTCGCAATACAGAACGGTGCTTCAGAAAATGAGACATTGATTAAGGGATGAATCATGAAATAAGAAGAACGTACAACAGGTGGGGGAGCAGGTGGGGAAGCGCAGGCTTGCGACATGCGATCTGTTAATGGCGTTTCTACCCCGACCAGGTCAATGATGGCTTCGAATATTTCTTCTGAGAAGGATTCGGGATCGCAAAGATAATGAAGTGCAGTCCGACCAAAAATATCTTGAGGGTTTCGATCTACGCCTTCATGAAGCAAGTACTCAATGGCCTCGAGAATCTCCGAGTTTTCGCTTTCGTTGGAAAGTCGACCTGCTAGAAAGACTAACGGTGTCTTCTGCTCTCTGTCGGGGCGTTCAAGATCAATGCCAGTACGGCATACGATGTCTTCAACCATTTTCGCCTGAGAGGATGAGAAGTCATCGGCTGAAAGTATAATTTGGATCGCTGTCTTTCCCAAGGTCCCAGAACTTGTCGGTACATTAAGTCGGCGGCCACTGACAAAGTCATCAACGGACCAAGTCCCATTGACACATTGTACAGGTGCACGAGGTTCAATGAGGGTGGGATAAGAGAATGGGTTCCAATTGCCATGAGTGTTTCTGTCAATATATTCCAGAACATTGAACAGAGGCTGCCAGTTCGGGCTCTTAGCCGCAAAATGAATGGCGGCGAATCCTTCGCTGGTCTGGTCGTAGTGGCATATAACGCTCTTCTCGAACAAGGGAAAAAGTCTCGCTTCCCCAGATATTACAGCATAGTGAAGGCAGGTATATCTATCGTCCGTTTTGCTTAGTATCTGCAAGCGGCTTGATCTCTGAAGTATGAACCGCGTTGCTTCGACCGAACCGGCCTCGACAGCGCAATGCAAAACTGTCCTGCCATTTTTGGTCCTTGTTGTGAGCGAGTGCGTGAGCTTGGGTGATTGAAGGAAATGTTCCAAGTCAGGGACTGAGTTGTCAGCAGCGGAAAAGTGCAAAATAGTTCGCCCATCCGCGGCAACCGCATTGATGTCGCTGCCATTTTCCTCCAGAAATCTAACAACGTCCAAACATTCATGTCCAGCGGCTTCGAGAATGGGTGTGACTCCTTTACCATCAGTAGCAGCGATAGATGCTCCATGTTCGACGAGCAGTTTCACGACTTCAAGGTGGCCATTACGGCAAGCATGGTGGAGTGCTGTGCAATTTTCCGATTCAGGGTCTTGCCAGTGTATGTCTATTGCAGGCTGTTGGAGAAGTTCTCGAACCACGCGGGTCTGGCCTATTGTAGCGGCTTTCGAGAGCGCGTACGAACTATCGAAGGATACGTCGTTAGACAGACCATTGTTCTGGGACATGATAGTCGCCGCCTGTTGACGAGTACAATCCATCTGAAGTGCTAAATTGATGTACCTAGTAGCAAAACATTAATTAGCCTATTTTGCCAAAAAGAAATGACGAGAGAGGGTGGTAGAGGTCTCAATATACTTGACAATTGAATGCACAGTGCTCTGCAACGCATAGTTATCATGGTTGCCGAAACATATGGACCGTCGTCAATGAGAGATCCAAAGGAGATGCCGGGGGACAAATCAAGCAGAAAATGGAAAGTCTTACTTTGATTTTATGTACTCATCGAGATTTTTTTCGGAGACTTTTAACAGGAAAGATTTAGCAAAAGGGTGGGAGTGAGGGATCAGATCTTTAAGTTCCTCTAGTGACACCTCGTCCAAGGTAGCCCCTCTCTCGAGAAGAACATCCCAGCAAAAGTTGGTCCTCACACTTAGGGATAGTGGTGTCCACGGACACTGAGGATGGACTCTGATATTGTTGGTTTTAGCCCCGGAATCCAACAAGCACTCTATTGTAGCCTGTCTGTTCCTGTCGTTGGTTTTCTTCTCATCGTCCGAATAACTCACACCATGTCTGGAATCAACCACTTTTGATATTACGAATAAATTATCCCCTGTGATTGCACAGAAGAGTGGAGTTCCAATACTACTGAGTTTATCGAGGTCAGATATTCGGCCTTTTTCGTCGACGAGCCATTTGCATATGTGATGGAAAGACAAAGCTGCGGCGAAATGGAGAGTTTCGGTATTGGAAAGGTCGAATTTGTCATTCCTGGTGATTTTTCGGGTCCAATGTCGACTCCAGCAGATGAAATTGCCAGTCTTGGAAGGGTCAAACAAAATTTTGACCAGGTCCACTAGCCCTTCGTCTGCTCGATGGGCGAGAGAGTGTTTGCTCCAGTACATGGAACAATACCCGTAGAAACTGTATTCATCGAAAAACTGGTTCAGATCCTCCATTCCAGTCCATTCAATGTTCCGAAAATCTTCGAATAACAGATATGTTAAGCAGAGCTTTGCCAGTGGAAGATTTTCTTCTTCGGGAGATATCTTATACCTTGCATAGGGACTTCTGGGCTCGCTCCCGTCGATAGCTAGAAGGAATTCCTCGACAGTGAAGTGAGCTAGCTCGAGTCTCTTACCATTTGGTGTTCTTCTGACTAGGCTACTGCACCATTTGAGAATGCCTTCCTCATCCGGCATTGCGTCATGATCCAGTTCGGTATCCCCCTCATTGATCGAGACTGCTTCCAAAAGCTCTTTCGTTGACAGTGGCTTTTTAGAGCACACGATCCATGTGAGTACCCTCTGTACAAGCTTTTGGGTATCGGAATTGCTAGCGTTGACTCTGTCCAATATTCTCTCATAGGTTGCGAAGAGTGTTGGTGGCAGCGATTTCAAACCTCTCCGTATTGCCTTGTCCGTGTTCAACTCGCATAGATAGTCCAATTGACATGCTACCCATCGAAACATGCCTTCAGCTCCCTCCACCAGGCGATCCATGATTTCCTTCTTAAGATCCGGGTCCCTCGTTCGGAGAAGCCTTTTCCTCGACCGACTTTCAATCTCTGACGCAACGTATAATTTCAAATCACTACTTGTGGCGGCAATGCTGATTTTCTCGTAAGATTCAAGATTAATCTCGATATCGGTCTCTAATCTTGAAGTGAAAAGTGTTTTGATGTTGAAACCATCGGCATTAAGGATCGCGAGGAGTTCCACGACTCTGGATCTACCATTCCCACACTCGTCCAAGGCGTCAATTATAATCATCACCTCATCAAAAAATGTACTCAAAGACTGGATGAGCAAGCAAAAGTCCTCTGGAGCAACCGAGGGTCCCGTTGTCGACCCAGACTCCCGGTAATGATTTGAGTAGAATTTCTCCACTTCAACGAATTAGCAACATTTTCAAGGTGCGGGAAGCGAGAGAGACGCAGGAAAGCCTCTTAAGCTCTTGACTAGTGAGATAGGAAATTGGGACTAGGAGACAAAGAAATAGGTTATTTACCGGCCCCGAGGCACCCCGAATTTTGAATCGCGAGCTGTCTAACTAGGGCACCCAAGATCACTATGGGATCATGTGTCTTTGGGTCCTTATAATCACAATAAAAGTATGCTAGTCCTGGCTGAAAATTAGCTGCCCGTAATTAATTTCAGGCTTATGAGGATACTTTAACTCACCGTTTGCTCGCTCTGTTTGATTGCTTGCGGCCTGGATGATTGAGCTTCTAGTTGATCTCAGCTTCGGTCCTTGTGTTTAAACGAAATTGCTTACGCCAACACTGTTTTCCCAGCACCTGGAATACCATACAGCCATAACTTGGCATTCGGGGTTGCAAGCCAATGTTTGAATTGATGCCCTTCGGTGAACCAAACACCTGTTCCAGGTTGCCGAAGTTTGACCGCAATATTCTGGTGGCTGCTGGGATCGAAGGAACTAATAGTGTTGAGCATTCTCTTTCTTTCTTTGCCTATAAACCCAAAATCAATATTTTTCATCCGAGCGCACGATCAGAGGTATTGTGTACATACTGAGTAGAGCAAAGGTCTGCTCGGCTCTTTGAGCACGAATGTTTTCCCGGATTTCAGCAATATCCTCACCCTGCGCTTTCTGATGACTCAAGCTTTCGATCAGAGTATTCATGCCATCAGCTGCCAAGGCGAGGCTGAGAGTTGATTTCTGGTTCACCACCTCGGCGATCAATCCCTTGGTCTCCGCTGATGAGAAGGGCCAAATGAGGGTTCGTCCTAACGTCGATGCCTTCTGCCGGAAATAAGATTTCGTCTCATCCACCTTGCTGGGATCTGCTTCATCAAGCCGGTCCTTTATCTTCTCGAGGAGCTTGTGGCAGGTGTGAATGTGTTGTGACTGCATGGTCGAATCGAAGGCCTCGTCTTGGTATCGAGCTGCAACGAGGCGTAAGCTGTTGAGAATCCCGAAGAGGTCGGTAATTTCTTCGAGCAATTTCTTGACTTCTTTCGATGCACCTCTAGCTTCTTTGATGTATTTGTAGCTCCTGCCGGCTATCATGTCCGTGATGGAAATCAATCCAGCGATGCTGGCGGAGAGGGAAAGTGGGTCCATTGCGAGTCACCGGCCGGTAGACTTTCAGTCACACCAGAATTAAGAGTATCGTGAGCTTGCAAAGAGCCGGCGACAAGGCTGTGTATGATGTGTGAAGCATAGGGAGGATGATGCCGTAATCAATCTCAGAGCTTTCTCGCCCTCGCAAACATGCGATGCAAGAAACGCACTCAGAGACGAAGTAATGAAACCAAGCAGCAAATGGGCAAGGAAGGAAGAAAGAAGATTCCAGGCGAGAAATAATCCAGAGGTAGGAGGTGCAGGACGGCACTTGCCATTTTCGAGAGGTGGGCAGCCTTGCCAGAAAGCCTGTCTCAAAAATCAGCCTCTTCACCGAAGCAATGACGCCTATTGGTGACAATTCCAGCTTATTGAGGCGCAGTCGGAGCCTAACCATGCATGCTGTACGAACTCCACAGGGATGTGAGCTCGTCAGGTGATCAGGCTTTGAAAAAGTATTGAGAAGGTGCTTGAATAAAGATGGATAAACAGAAAGAATAGGGCTAATATTGGCGTTGCAGCACTTGCTAATTTGCGTGATGCAACATTGAGGAGGATTTGGTTATTCAAGCTCGGTTAAGCTCCGATCAGAGAAGCTCAAGTACTCGAACAGCAAATTACAACCTTGTTATCGGTCGCATTCTTTATGTGAACTTTGATCAAAGTGCCTGGTACGAGGGTTTAAAACTTCTTGAACTTTCTTAAGAGGACTGGAATATTGGCTTGGGTTATCCTAAATAGTAATAGGAAAAGGCCAGCAAACCTTGACTTCTCCGGAAACGAATAGACCCATCTCTGCAACTCCTGTTTCTCAGTATTAACAAGCATGTCTGCTTTCGTGGCAGAGATCCAAAAAGAGACAAATCTAAGGCCTGGGAGATTCTTTGATATGAAGCTGCAGAGTTTAGTAAATTACAATCTTCAGCGAACTTCTCGCTTTACTGCCGAAAAGAAGCTGAGTTGTGAGTTTGGCTGGGTTCAACTTGTCCACTGAGACTGGTGCACAATGGAAAGCGGGAATCTTTCCTGCGTGGGTCAATGCTGTGTGGGTGCTGATTATCTGCCGTCGGTCGCAATCAGCAGGCAACTCTTCCTCGACCACACTCCTAAGCCGAGTCCTTCTCTTTGCCTTCCGCCTCACCAAAGCCGTGTATCGAAAACACAATATACTAAAGCAAGCAAAATACCACTCGAACCCAACCTCTGGAAGACGACACCACTAAATCTACACCACTACACCGGCCTGGGGGCATGGAACTCCGTCATATTGGAATATCTACCACTTGGTAGCTCAACAACAACTCTCGATCGCGACTCCGTCTATGCTAGAACCTCGACATCTATATGTCTGGCTAACATCAAATCGTCCACAACCAGCTGTTTTCCCTTTCTCATCGAACTGCATTTCCTCCTGCTAGACCCAGATCTTCCCCTTTATCAGAACAAACACATCCCCATCGAGACTCGCCACGCTAGTCCACCTCGTGTACAACGACAGGCTCAGCTCGGCCTGTACTGTACCAGGATTGAAAGATTCTCATCAGAGTGGGTAAGTACCATCCACTTTCGTCTGACATCTCGTTCGACATAGCAGAATCCAGCGGATACCCCCAATAGGATCCTGAAGCGAGGAAAGAGAGCCGAATTCACCGGAGATGGAGGTGGAGGTGGAAGTGGAGGGCGACGCCTGGATCTCGCGATGCAGCTTCAGGAACTCTTGAACTCGACTGTCTTGTGCGCTGTCCCTGCTTCATCTTGAGGTTTTGCACCGAGCTAGAAGAATATGTCGTGGATTAGCTGCGAGTTTCTGGCTTTTTGCTGACTTTGAGGGAGTGTAGCGATGTAGCTGTCGACGTTGAAGAGCTGGTGGGCTTTGGCTTTTGGTTAAGCGGTGACCTGAAGGCTTCGATTCGCTAGATGTAGAGCCTAGCTACCTGTCCTACGAGCCCATTGTTCCCTATCTTGGACTTAGTATAGTTTCTTCTCGAAGCTCATCGGGGAATTGGGGAGTTGAGCAAAGCCCCGAGCCAATCTGTACGCCGACTCCCATGACAGCGGCTTGGCTGAGCTCCCACTGAAAACAACAGCAAAAGAATACGAAACAACCACACAAACCGGCTCAGTCGCTACCAAATTGTAGTTGACTTTATGATCAATCTCCCTTCCGTCAACCCGACATCACTGTCCTTAATATCACATTCCTTCAGATGTGTCAATCCATGATGCGGCAGTATTATCTCATTTGAACTTTCCTGATCAGATCAGTGGGGAGTAGCAGATAGATGAAGCTGTCATCGGTTAGGAATCTGCCAAGCTCCATGGCTGCAAGCTTCTGCTGCTATGAGGCACGGCTGCGAGCTGAAACGTAGTTTGTTTGGTGGTTGCGGTTGAGTTCTGAAGTTTCAGGTACTACGCGTACATTTGAGTACGATGGGGAAGTATTCAGAACGCTGAAAACCGTCTACGGGCGTTGAAAATCGTCCATCTGCCAGAGTGCGTACGGGAACACCAAAATCGTCCTGCGCGGAAAGTCGCACCAATACCTAACACAACGCCCAAAAATTTCTATAGAAGCTTTATACAATAGAAAAATAGCACATCAATCTTTTCCGAGATTTCTTTAGCAATTAAATAGGGGGAAAAATTGCGACACACTTATAACCGTGCAGCCCCTAGGCGGCCCCAAATCCTCGCTTAGCGAGTTGGACGGATTTCAACGCCGCCGCCTTCGTACCTTACCTATTTACGGTGAGGGTCAAAATGTTCTGGTAGCGAAGGGTGCAGGTGCGATTCTTTATGCATCATCAACCGCTCTGTTCTATCCTTTCAAAGGCACGCATATATCATTTTGCGCTTATGCAAACCATGCAGTGTTTTCCACTGGGTACGCATGCCTTGACGCAATTGCTTTGCTCACAGCCTCCGCACCTCATACCAAAGGGTACCGGTGTCCGGACTCGTACTCGCTTCCAGCAGGCCAAGCGTTTGAGACCAGGGCATAAGACAGCGGGTCATCGTCAATTCGCAACGGTCAGATAAGATTTGATGCTGAACCGTATGAACCGATGATCTGATTAAGGGGACGTTCGAAAGCAGCCGCGCCGCCTCTGTTTGGGAGCGCGCCGCACGTGCTGGTGATCATGCAACGGCGCTGAGAGAATGTTTATCCATCAATCACGTCCGCCGGGCTGAACCGAACAAGCGAAGAGGCAGGCCACCCTCCCCCTGTTAGCATCGCTTCGCTTCAGATCAAAAACATCTCGGGTTTCCAGTCGCACATCACAGAGCCCGTCATTTTGAG
>Ga0302227_10002639_pt1 | contig 12186 bp, 10 predicted proteins | sample II_Palsa_N1_1_FD_193525 | JGI IMG/M metagenome (GOLD analysis project Ga0302227, IMG submission 193525) | Peat permafrost microbial communities from Stordalen Mire near Abisko, Sweden - II_Palsa_N1_1 | ecosystem: Environmental > Terrestrial > Soil > Palsa > Peat permafrost | place: Sweden...
TGATCAACCTTAATAAGACCTTGCAGCAGAAAATGGGCCCCTATATGATGCGCCACACGATCAAACCCGGCATCACTGGCTGGGCTCAGGTCAACGGCTGGCGCGGACCTACTGAAACCAAGATGCAGTACTGGGGCAGGACGCTCCATGATCTGTGGTATATCGAACACTGGAATTTCTGGCTCGATCTTTACATTATCCTTCTCACGCTCATCGGGAAAAAAACCCGTAAAAATGCCTTTTAGGTTTCCGTAAACGCCCTAAAATCAATCCGTACTGACCCCTAAATGATTTATTTTTATAACATGAAAAAGACCAATGGCTTTTTGCTCTTGCCCTTTCTATGCTCATTATGGCTCTTATTTAGCTGCTCCTCCTGTACCACCGCAAAAAAATTGACCGTCATGGATGATCTCAGCCCCAACGAGACCATCGGCGGATGGCCCAAGCCCGCGCCTGTATACCACATCAGGGCAAAAGATAATCTCTACGTCGGCATCTCCACCCAGGACCAGGACCTTACCAGGACCACTGATCCTACCGGCAATGGTATGCCCCAGGGCTTGGGATACGAATCATCCTCTTCACGGGCCGTCAATGGCAACCAGGTCGATGCCGACGGCAACATCACCCTTCCCTTGCTCGGAAAAATACCCGTCGCAGGAATGACCATCGCCCAGGCCGAAGACACGATCCGCGCCATTTCCAAAGAATACCTCAAGGACGCCACGATTAAAGTCCGCCTGCTCAGCTATAAACTAACAGTCCTCGGCGAAGTAAAAATGCCGGGAGTTTATTATAGTTATAACAATTATGTGACGGTCTTCGACGCGATCAGCCTGGCCCAGGGAACCACGGATTTCGCTAAGCTTGCAGATGTGCTCGTGCTGAGACCTACCCCACGCGGAACGAAGACCTATTCCCTCAACCTCAACAGCAAATCGGTCCTGATGTCCGATGGATATTACCTCCTGCCGGATGACGTAGTTGTCCTGCAACCAGGAAAGAGCAAAGGGTTGCAACAAAAACTGCCCCTCGTCGGTATCGTCGTCGGCTCTCTTTCCGCCCTATTGCTGCTACTAAATTATTTAAAATAAATAGCCCCACCCCTTATGAACCCTGATCATCCAACAGGCTTTCACACCGGAAAAAGTTTCAATAAAAAAATGATACTGCCCGCCATCCTGCGCAACTGGTATTGGTTCGGGCTGGCAGCTGTTTTGGGATTCGGTGCCGCATTCGTCGAGCACAGGGCCGTTCCCGGCAATTTCAAAAGCACAATGACGATCCTTCTCATCAATGAACCTCACGCGACGCCCTTCAATACCAGCCTCGACAACAACCTCGATATCAAGGAAAGTCCTATCAACGTGGAGGACGAACAGAACGTGGTCTCCGCCTATAGCCTGCAATTGCAAACCTTACGCAACCTGAGCTGGAAAACAAAATGGTATAAAAAATCGCTCATCGGCAAAAAAGACCTCTACCCTCACGATCCCTTTGTCGTAACCTTCATAGAAGACTCGGTGCTGTATGGCGCCATGCTCACCATCACCCCGCTGTCCGCTACCACCTACCGCGTCGAATGCGATTATAAGGACAAACCTGCCGATACGGACCGCATCGTCCGCTTCTCCACAGTCGCCGCCTTCGGTAAGCCCTTTGCCAATAATTATTTTCATTTCACGCTTTATCCCGACGCCACCCCCGTTCCGGCCGACGGCACAGCCTACGTTCTCCTCTTTAACGACCTGAACTTTATGGCGATTGATTACCAGGGAAACCTCGACGTAAAGATACCGGCCCCGGAGAGCGATGTGCTGAACGTCGAGCTGAAAGGCGAAAATGAAATGCGCAATGTGGACTATCTCAATGAACTGGGAAACACTTATCTCAAGTTTGGACTGGACCAGAAAAATCAATCGGCCATCAATACGCTGACCTTCATCCGTAGCCAGCTCTCCGGCGTGGCAGATTCATTGCGCAGGTCCGGTGACCGCTACACGGACTTCCGCACCCGCAACAAAGTGGTCGACCTCACCACGGAAGGAGCCATGGTGCTCCAAAAAGTAGAGGACATCGACAAGCAGGAAAGCCTCCTTAAACTCAAGATGGATTATTACAACGGCCTCAACCGTCACCTCAACGACCAGGACCAGCTGAAAAGCTTCGTCGCCCCGGCCATGGGCGACCCCGATCCGGATCTCAGTGCCCTGGTCCAGAAACTGTCCGCCCTCTACAGTCAACGGGCTACGCTGTCTCTCAGTGTCCAGCCCAAAAACCCCAAGATGATCGCTGTCAACGACGACATCACCCTCACCCAGCAGCTGATTCAAAATAATATCAACAGCCATATCACAGTCACCAGGGATCAGATCAATAGCCTCGAAAAACAGAAAAACGAGACGAACGCCAGGTTGACGGGCATTCCCACCACTGAAAGGGATTACCTCGATATCAAAAGAGGTTTCGATGTCAACAGCACCCTCTATAATTTCCTGCTGCAAAAACGTGCAGAGGCAGGCATCGCCCTGGCCTCCAATAACCCCGACGCCAAGATCCTCGACCCGGCTAACATTCCAACCACAGGCCCGATCGGGCTGAGACCCATAATCAACATGGCCATAGGCGTTATCCTGGGACTTTTTATCACCCTCGCCATCGTTCTGCTAAAACAATATCTCAACAATGAACTGCGGGAACCTGAAGAAGCAACAGCCGCCCTCCACCTGTCCGTAGCCGGTCTCATCCCGCACAACAGGCTGAAAACGGAAATACCCGTTGCCCATCACCCCCATTCGGAGATCACCGAAGCCTTCCGCAACCTACGGGCTAATCTCCGGCACCTGCTGAAAGACAGCGGCATGGGTCTCATCGCCGTACACTCCGCCGCCGTCGGCGAAGGCAAATCTTTTATCGCCGCTAATCTGGCATCGCTGCTGGCTGTCAGTAGCAAAAAAGCACTCCTCATCCAGGCAGACAAACACAATGACCACCTGCAGGAACTGACGGGCGCCAAACCCCGCAAAGATCTCACGGATTTTCTCGATGGGACGGCTACCTTCCGCGACCTCATATCGACAACAACTATCCCGGGCCTTAGCTTCATCCGCGCCGGTCAATCCGACAGCCAGTTGTCTGAACTGATGGACACCCCGGCAATGGAAAAATTCCTCAAAGAAGCCAGAACAGCCTTCGACTTCATCGTGGTCGACAATCCTCCTATCAGCATCTTCAGCGATGCCCGCACCATGGCCGCCCACGCTGATATCAACCTCTTTGTACTGCGCATTGGCTATAGCACGGTCAAAGAATTGTCTTATGTCAACAACACAGCCGAAGAAGAAACGGTAAAGAATATGATCGTCGTGTTGAACGACACTCCCACCAGCCGGAAAAAAGGGAAGAAATCAGCCTATTTTAAAGACTAAGCAGAATGCTCTACCTGACCAAAATAAAAAGCCAATTTTTCGGCGGCCATGCCCGGACGGCCAAAGCCAATAAGAATATCATTTATTCCTTCCTGATAAAAGGTCTCAGCATTGGTTGCCAGTTCGCGCTGGTGCCCCTGACCCTCCATTACCTCGACAAAGAAAGATATGGCATCTGGCTGACCATGGCTTCTATCGTCGGCTGGTTCAGTTTTATGGACGTAGGCATCGGCAATGGCCTGCGCAACAAGTTGTCGGAGGCTCTCGCCAAAGGTGACACCGAACTGGCTAAGGTCTATGTCAGCACCTCCTATGCCTGCGTGGGCGCTATCTTCCTTTCGCTTATGATCCTTTTCTGGATCGTCTCACCCTTCCTCAACTGGGCAAACATCCTCAACACTTCCCCCGGATTAGCAGGCGAGTTGCAACGCATGATGCTGGTCGTGTTCTCCTTCTTCTGCCTGCAATTTATCCTGAACCTGATTGGGAATATCCTCTTCGCGCACCAGGAGCCGGCGATGACAAATCTCATCAATCCATTGGGCAACGTATTGTCTCTGGTCATCATTTATATCCTGACACTGACCACCCGCAGTTCGCTGTTCTGGGTTTCCGTCGTCTTCAGCGCCTCTCCCGTGCTGGTCCTGCTGGTCTTCAACCTGCTCTTCCTCGGTGGGAAATTCCGCGCCATCGCCCCGGGGTTCCGTTATATCCGGTTCCGCCATTCCAGGGAACTCTTCGGCCTGGGCTTACAGTTCTTCATTATCCAGGTGGCTTTCATCGTCATGTACTCCAGCGCCAATATCGTACTCATCAAACTATACAACGGCGCTGAAGTCACCGTATACAATATTGCCTACAAATATTTCACCATCGCCCTCATGGTCAACGGTATCATCACCGCTACCTATTGGTCGGCCTTTACCGATGCCTATGTACGGCAGGAATGGACCTGGATCCGTCACACGATCCGGCGAATGGAAAAAGTCACCTATCTTTTAATGGGCCTGGTTGTCCTTTCAACCCTGCTGGCCACGAAAATGATCGGTCTCTGGCTCCACAACTCTGTACAGGTTCCTTTATCGATGCAGATCATTATGTGTGTCTATACCCTGATTAGCCTGATCGCCGCTCCACAGCATATCTTTCTGAACGGCACAGGCAAGGTCAGGCTCCAGCTCTATACAGCGATTTATACGATCGTCATGACGATCCCGCTCGCCCTGCTGTTCTGCAGGACACTCAGGTTAGGGCCCGAGGGTGTCATCCTGGCCATGATCTGTACCAGTCTGCCTGTCACTATTCTGTATAGAGTCCAATATAATAAAATAATGAGCGGCAAAGCCACCGGTGTCTGGATACAATAACCTAATAGCATGACCCTGAAACATGTCAAACGGTAAAAAAATAACGGTCTCTTCTATCCTGGTCTACAAGTTTTACACCTTGCTGGGCCGTTGCTGCCGCCTGGCCTTCACGATCCTGTCGCCAAAAAAGCTCTCGGCGGACAAACCCCTCTCGGATACTGACCTGGTCCTCTTCTGCGGCCGGAAAGGCGCCAAAATGCTCAAGGCAGTCCTGCTGTCGATCTATTATAATTGGGAAAAGATCCCCCGCCTGACCCTGATATCCGATGGCACGCCAAAAGAAATGCTCGAACAGGCTTTGGGCTTCTGGCCATTCCCCCATGTAGTGAAATCCTGGGAGGATTGTGCCGCCTGGCATCTGCAAAAGAACCGCCAGTCGATCATCGATTTCGCCCGGGTCAATCCCTATGCCCGAAAAATGTTGTCGGTTCTGGCAGAGGCAGAATCCAGGCCGGTATTCTATTGCGACACGGATGTCCTCTGGTTCGCCGAGCCCCGTCTACCCGCTCCTGCTTCAGACAATGGCTGTGTCATGCGCATCTCCCGGGATAATATGCATTGCTATCACCCGCCGGCCATCCGATATCTTAACCGGCAGGACCTGATGGACAAACCGGCTATTAACTGCGGCGTGGTATACCTGTCCGGATCGGTATACGACAACTACCCGGGATTCGAAGATCTTATGCAGTTTATGCGGATCTTCAACGAGCCTTTTTCCGAACAAACGACCTTTGCCCTGCTGGCAGACCGTTTTGGTGATACCTGGACCCTGGATGAAATCATCCTTAGCACCAGGGACATTCACTGGCCCCTGCTGCCTCGCTATTTGTTCTCCGGTAGCCAGGTCGCCCGTCATCATGTAGCCACTAAACATTCCTGGTTCTGGCGCGACGCATTATTCATCACCCTAAATAAATTTCGACACCGCCATCGGGCGACAGCCGTTAAGCATGTCACTAGCACTCACGCATAAGAAGGTTCAGCAGCCAATCACGGATAACCGGCCGACCAGCGTCGAATGGATCACCATTTTTCTGTTGATCGCCAATACAGCCAATGGGTTCTTTAATGGGTCGGTAGAAATACTTTTTCTTTCCACGGGTGTGCTGTTCACTTTTTGGTTTATGAAGGACGACAACAGCACCCGCCTGAACAGTCATTTCTGGATCTACATAGCCGTACTGACTATACTGCAGGCGAGCCAAACGCTCGTTTTCCACATGTTCCCGTTAAAGACCTTCATGGGCGAATATCTCCGCATCGTCTTTGCCGTGCTGGCGATCCGGATCCTCGGAGATAAATTCTTCGACCGGTTCATCCGGTTCGTATATGTTTTCGCGGTGATCAGCCTATGCTTTTATATTCCCTGTATGCTGGTCAAACCCCTCGGCCCCTGGCTGATCACGCATGTCGCCGTTCACCTGAAACCACCTTTTCAGAAGGCTGGTGTGGAAGACTTTTATATCAGTACAGAGAATCTCATCATCTTCAACCTGGGTCAGATCTATTTTCACCGCAACTCCGGTTTCTATTGGGAACCGGGTACGCACGGCGGATTTCTTTGTCTGGCCCTGTTCTTCAACCTGTTCTATCGGAAGGAAAAACTGACGTCAAAGTATAATATCCTCTTCATGGTCACCATCCTGACCACGCTGTCGACCACCACTTACCTTGCCCTTTTCTTCATTCTGATCGCTTATCTGAGGGACTTCTTTTTGAAACGGCCGTGGATCTCGCTATTCCTGCTGCTGTTAATCGCTCTCGGCGGCTTTGCCGCATACAAAAACCTGGACTTTCTGAATAAAAAAATAGATGCTACAATAGAGAAAAGCCATAGCAATTCTCCGGGAGAAAGCCGTATCGGCAGCTTGCTCGCCGACGTAGACCTGGTCAGGGACAACCCGATCATCGGCTCCGGCCGCAATATTGAAATGAAATTCGGCAAGAACTTCTATAATATCAGCTGGAAGGCCTTGCATCGCAATAATGGCATCGGCGTGTTGCTCAGCAGCTATGGAGTGCTGTTCATCTTCTATTTCTTCTATCTCAACTGGCTCAGCTTTTTCAGGTTGCTGGGTAATAAGGTCAATGCGACAATGCTGCTTATCCTGGTCCTGATCATCGGGTTCTCGGAGGATTATTTTTTTAAGGCCTTTTTCATTTCGATGACCCTGTATTGCGGCGTAACATTTATCCCAAAAGGCCGGATCATCGCCACGCGCTCGAAAAAAATGCAATTAGGCAAGAATACGATAAGGTATGAATACGACTGAACAATCATTCCATCACATCGGAGCCATCATCCCCACCTTTAACCGGGTGGCCAGCCTGCAGAGGATCCTTACCTGCCTGCAACAACAGCAATTCCGGTCCCGGCCTGTCCAATTGACACCCATAGTTGTAGTAGACGGCTCCACCGACGGCACGCTGGAAATGATAGCGAATGAATTCCCCGGTACAGCCATCGTCAATGGAGACGGCAACTGGTGGTATACCCGCTCTATCAATGAGGGTATCAAACGCGCCAGACAGCTCGATTGCAACCTTATCCTGACCTTAAACGACGATATCACCTTCGCATCTGACTATGTCGATACACTCGTCAGCGATTATTTCGCCACCGGTCCTGGTTCGGTCATCGGTTCTGTCTCCCTCAGCGCCGGCGAACCCCGCCTGATCACCTTTTCCGGTGTTTCAAGGGTCAATCTGGTCCTGAAAGAATTCAATTATCTGCCCAAATTCTCTCCCCTCCCCGAAACAACGCTTTCAGGGTTGAAGCCCTCTGCCGTCCTCTCAGGGCGCGGCATCCTATACCCGATGGAGATCTTCGACCGTTTCGGCCTGTATGACGAACAGCTGATTCAATACAGTTCAGAGACGGACTTCACCTATAACGCCTCCCGTAATGGAGTACCGGTAATGATCAGTTACAACGCAAAGGTCTATGAAAATATCAGGCTTACATCTGCCGGAGCCGTATATAACAATCCCTCGGTCAATGCGTTGATTAAAAGCTTTCGGAACAAATACTCCATCAACTCCATTCGCAAGATCAGGTATTATTCCATCAAGCATCGGGGCGTCGCCCTTGGATCGCTATTGACCCTTTGGAGAACAATCGGGGTGATCAAGAATTTTGCCCTGGTTAAATTAAAACACAAAAAATGAAGATCCTATTTCTGTCCCATCAATGGACCCGGAACTCTCATCATTCGTTATACAGCGGTTTTAAACGATTTATCCATTTCGCGGCGCTCGAACACGATGCTACGCTGGTAACCTTTGGTCCGGAAGATGCGGAACAACGGGAAGATAATGTCAGGGTGATCACAGTCAAGGGCACCGGCAAAGACTATTTCTTTTCCAAAAGAATGGCGATCTCCCGTAAGGGCAGCGAAATCGCCGGACAGTTCGACGCTATCCATTCGATCGTTTCCGATTGCACTTATCACCTGCCGGAACATCAGTTCACCATGACGCTGCATGTATTACCAAGCGTAGTTAAATACAAGGAATTCAAACAAAATGCTTTCCTCCTCCTGAAATACCACGTTATTCAGAAAAGGGCCTTCCGGCGGGCAAAGGAGATTGTCTGCGTCAGTCGCAACCTGCTGGAGGCCATTCCCAAAAAATACCAATCCAAGGCCCGGTTCATCCCGCATGGTGTCGACACGGAATTCTGGGACCCAGCACTGGCAAAGATGCCCGTCGCCTTTCCTGAAGGCGGATACGTACTGTGCGTCGGCGCGCACGGCCTGGACCTCGATCTCTTCCGGGAATTTATCGAGGCTAACCCATCGGTCCCTTTTGTCATGGTGGGCGTGAAGGACAAGTTAGGCGACCATTCCAATGCACACTATCTTAGTAAAATATCCGACGAAGACCTTCGCGATCTATACTTGGGCGCGGGCCTGACCTTCAGGCCCATGCTATTCGCTACCGCCAACAACTGCATCCTCGAATCCCTGGCGATGGGTAAAACTGTACTGGCCAACCGCATTCCCGGCGTCACCGATTATCTGACCGACGACACTTGTATATTCATAGATACCCTGAGGGACAAGTCTCTGGCAAATTTACAGGCCCTTAGACTGGACCCCGTTGCCCTACGGCAGACTGCGATAGAAAAATTCAGCTGGCCCCGTATAGTCAATGACTATATCGCGATCTATAATCAATAATAGCATGGACAAAAAGAAAAAAATAGCGATCATCGGGCTAAAAGGTCTTCCACCCTTCGGCGGGGCGGCCAATGTAGGAGATACGATCATCGAACAATTGGCTGACCAATATGACTTCACCATCTATGCTACGGCCTCGCATACATCGCATAAGGGAAATTATAAAGGCGCGAACCAGATCGTCTTTCGCCGCTTCCCGATAAAAAAGCTCAACGTCTTCTATTATTATATCGCCTCTGCAGTTCATGCCCTATTCACCCGCAGCCGGTATGACCTGGTCCACCTGCACCACATGGACGGCGCCTTCACCCTGTTGCTGTTACGGCTAAGATATAAGGTCATCGCCACCGGACACGGGACTCCATACAAAAATGGCAAGTGGAGCAAAATGCTGTATCCCTATTTCAAATGCAACGAATGGTTGCAGGCCCGCCTGTCCAATCATCTCACGATCGTCGCCAAATTCCTGATCCCCCAATATCAACACCTGCTGCCGGCAACAAAGATGACCTATATTCCTAATGCCATCATTCCCCTCGCCCCTGCACAGGTACAACTAGGCTATGACGACTATATCCTTTACGCGGCCGGGCGCATCATCCCGACCAAGGGGCTGCATATCCTGCTCTCAGCCTTGCATCACAGCCAATACAAAGGCAAATTGATCGTGCTGGGAGATCATAATCAGCATAAGGAATATTCAAAGCAGCTCTTCGATCTGGCCGCCGGATATGATGTCGAATTCAAAGGGATGATCCGTGATAAGGCTTTGCTCAACGCTTATGTCGCCGGTGCCAGACTCTTTATCTTCCCCTCTACGCTGGAGGCGATGTCGATGATGCTGCTCGAAGTCGCCTCTTTACGGACGCCGGTTATCTGTTCCGATATTGTTCAGAATACCGATGTCTTCGACCCGGATGAAATGTTGTTCTTCCGGTCGGAAGACGATAAAGACCTTGCCGCTAAGTTGGATTGGGCGCTCGACCACCCCGAAGAAATGAAGAAATTTGCAGAACGGGCCTGGCAATCGCTGATGACCAAATACCAGGCGCCCGTTATCGCCGGGCAATATGCCGCCCTGTTCGACAGGTTCATGACAAAGACCGGATAACTTTACATGGATTTCCCGCAGCAATCACGTTAGCCGGGATCTCGCCGGTCACGATGCTGCCCGCTCCGATAATGGTATTCTCCCCGATCCGGGCGCCCTTCAGTACAATGGCTCCAACCCCCAGCCAGACATGATCGCCGATAAAGACCGGGCGCGGCTCACCGCTCCTCGGATCTTCCGGGTGCCAGTCGCCGTCGGTGATCAGGGTATTGGCACCGCATTTAACGTTGCGGCCGATAGTGACCCCCGCAAAAGCCCCGATGACGGTCCCGCTGAACCCACTACCCTCGCCGATCTGAACCACCGTTCCCCTGTTATAGACAGAAATGATACAAGGCCGGTTGATCCCGATCAGATTGTCTGTATGCCCGGACAGGAAACGGCAGCCACGGCCTACGATCACCCGCGTCCCGGGATATAATTTGAATTTGGGCCGGCCCATGAATTCGCAGGCGCCCAGGAACTCGACTCCCCTGCACCATGCGAAGAACTTGTAATATCCACCCCATGCCAGCCGCCCATGCAGCCTCGCCGAATCCAGCCAATGAAACATTTTCCTGACGAATGGACTACTCATTTTTTTACCATATGTTTTTCGATGATCTCAGTATACTTTTCCAGCATCCCTTTCGCGATACTCTCGGGGTCATGCCGCCGCTGGGCGACAAGACGCCCCTCTGCAGCCATGGACTGAACCCGCTCCGGATATTTCGTCACCTCTTCCATGGCGCCCGCCAGCGCATAAGGATCTCCGTCCTGCACCAGCACGCCATGCACGCCATCCTTCAGCAGGGAAGAAGTACCGCCCGCAAAAGAGGCGATGATGGGCATCCCCGCCAACATGGCCTCGCAAAGGCTGTTAGGACTGTTCTCGATATGTGAGACCTGCACATAAGCGTCGGAAGTCAGCAGATGCTTGGCCAGTTCTTCCTCACCCAGCGTCCCCAACAACCGGATATTCAACGCGCCCAGGTCATCGGCCTTTTTCAGTTGCCGGATCAGTTTAACCAGCGGATGATCTTCTTTTAACCCCGCTACCAGCCATGTAAAAGTCATCCCCTTCCCGGTCAATACCCTGGCCGTCTCGATCACCGTCTCGAAACCCTTGTAAAAAGAAGGGCTCGACGTGGTTAGAAAGACAGGGGTTGCACGCTGAACAGGCTGCCAGTGCAGCTGATAGAAACGCGGCCGGATGACTTCATCTACATGAAAATATTGTGCCGTCGGCGCCAATGCCAGTGAAATGCGCCGGTCCCAGTCCGTACGCCCGAAAATGAATTCGGTTTTCCATAGTATCTCCCGCTCGATGGCCGCCCTCCTCTCCCATATCTTGTAATCGGCTTTGTAAAAGGGATAGCCCGAACGAAGCCGGCTGATCAGGCCCGGCATATTGAACCCGGAAAAATATTTCTTGCTGTAGACGGTCAGATTGCCCTGTATGGAGATCACCACCGGTATGCTCGTCACTTGCCGCAACACCAGCCCGAAAGAAAACTCGGTGCCATGAACATGGATGATATCCGGTTTGAATAATTCAATGGCCCTGAGAAAGGCGGGAAGGTTCTCATCATACTCGGTCCGGCCTGTGATCCTGTTCAGCAGTCTCTTCTTCTTGCTGTTGCCTAGTTTCTGAACCGGGAAATACCAGGTCTTACCATAATCGAAAGGGGCCATAGCCTGTTCCGTATAAAAGACAAATCCCAGCTGGCAATCGGCCATGCCTTCCACCACGGTCTGCAAAGAAGAGATCCACCCACCCACGGCCAAATCGATATTCAGATAACTGGCGCTTAATCCCGGTGTATTCGCAAACCACAACACCCTCATCGGTTGACTGTTTTTATCCATTGTAGGTCCCATTGCCTGTTTTATCCATTGTAAACCTCACTTGTCTGACCATTGTAAGCCCCCACTTACCTGGAGGCGTAAATTACAAAAAAATGCCGCATTATCAGGTGCCATGCTGATGGACCATCGCAGTTAGGACCGCTATATTAGCACTCCTTCTGTCACTATTAAACACTTCTATATGAAAAAAATGACGTTTTCCAGGACGATTATCTTATGCCTGCTGCTGACAGCCTGCACAAAAA
>Ga0302227_10002640_pt1 | contig 12185 bp, 8 predicted proteins | sample II_Palsa_N1_1_FD_193525 | JGI IMG/M metagenome (GOLD analysis project Ga0302227, IMG submission 193525) | Peat permafrost microbial communities from Stordalen Mire near Abisko, Sweden - II_Palsa_N1_1 | ecosystem: Environmental > Terrestrial > Soil > Palsa > Peat permafrost | place: Sweden...
GACACGTTTCAGGTCATAGATAAGCTGGGCCAAATCTTCAATCGAATAGATGTCATGATGCGGCGGCGGGCTGATCAACTGCATCCCGGGTTGAGCATGGCGCAGACGGGCGATCAGTTCAGTAACCTTGTGTCCAGGAAGCTGTCCGCCCTCGCCGGGCTTGGCTCCCTGCGCAATCTTGATTTCGATCTCTTCCGCGTGCACCAGGTACTCGGCGGTAACTCCGAAGCGTGCGCTGGCGACTTGCTTGATCTTGTTGTTGAGCAATGATGGAGCGCCATCGATAGGCGCGTACGCTGCAGGGTCCTCGCCGCCTTCACCCGTATTGGAGCGGGCGCCGAGCAGGTTCATCGCTTGGGTTATGGTCTGATGAGCCTCAGGGGAAAGCGATCCGAAGCTCATAGCTGAAGCGATGAAATTCTTGACGATGCTGCCGGGAGCTTCGACTGTTTCAATCTCCAGTTCAGGGCCTGCAGGACGAATCTCTAGCAGATCGCGAAGATGCGCCGGCTGTTCTTCACTGGCCTGGGTGGTAAAGGCAGACCATGGAGCCAGCGCAAGCGCTGCGCCTTGCTTGGTCGAACCCATCGCCGCTTGCAACGCACGGACAGTTTGGGGCTGCCAGGCATGAGACTCTGCTTCGTCCGCTTTGCGGAAACGTACAAATCCGTAATCCGGGAGGTCCTTCACTGCGGCGGGCGCGATGGCCGCAACCATCGTTCCCTTCTCCTCAGGAGATTCAGAAGATTCACCCGAATCGGAAGGGGTAGACTGCTCTCTCCAGGACTGTCGAATCAGCCTTTCAACATTAGCGAAGCCAATGCCGGAAAGTGGTGAAGGAGTTCCGACGAAGCACTTGTCAATGATCTCGTCGGCAAGACCAATGGCATCAAAGAGATGTGCGCCGCGATAACTATCCACCACACTTATCCCCATCTTTGACATAACTTTGGCGAGGCCGAGTTCAAGAGCGCGGAGAGTATTGGCTTCGCCATTCTCAGGAGTGAGAGTGCGGGCAGTTTCGAGCGCCAGCCACGGACAGACAGCGCCTGCGCCCATGCCGAGCAGAACAGCCACATGATGAATATCTCGACAGTCGCCAGCTTCCACCGCGATGCCAACTTCTGCACGAACTCCAGCAGAGATAAGGGCGCGATGCACGCCTCCGACAGCCATGGCCATCGGAATAGGCATAGCCGTTGACGAAGCGGAACGATCGGTGAGCAGCAGCACCTTGGCATGATCGGCGGTCAGTTCCACAGCTTTTTCGGTGATACGATCGAGAGCTGCTTCGAGAGACTCATCGGGTGCGAAGAGGCAATCGAGAACCTCCAGGGGCAGGTCCTGGGCCAGCGGATGATTTTGATATTTCAGAGCATGCATCTGGGCCAATGAAAGCACTGGGGATCGCAATGCAAGGCCGGGCAACGGCTCGCGTGGTTCGAAGATATGAGGCCAGGGTCCGAGACGCGTATGCATCTGAATCACGACTGCTTCGCGCAATGGATCGATGGGAGGATTGGTGACCTGTGCGAAGCGCTGCCGGAAGAACGCATATACCGGACGAGGGGCGCGGGCCAGCGGGGCCAGTGGCGTGTCGTCACCCATCGACCACACGGCTTCTTTACCTTCTGCGGCCATGGGGGCAAGGATCATGCGCACTTCTTCGCGGGTATAGCCAAAGCGGTGTTGCAGCCTGTTCAACTCAGCGCCATCGAGAGGCTCGGTAGCCTCGTCAACAACGATGAGCGGAGTGTCGCGCTGGATCAGATCCTGATACCGGTTGTTCTGATCGAATCGGCAGAGCAATTCGTCGTTCTCAAGAAATTCGTGTGTTTCTAAGTCGACGAGAATCATCTGGCCCGGCCCAAGGCGACCGGAGTGAATGGTCCGCTCTGGATCCATGTCGACCAAGCCGGCTTCCGAGCCAGCGACGACCAGGCCATCTTCATCGACTGCAAAGCGGCAAGGGCGCAGGCCGTTGCGATCGAGAATGGCTCCCACCTGCCGCCCATCGGCGAAAGAGAGCGCGGCCGGGCCGTCCCACGGCTCAACGCAATCGCCCGTGTATTGCAGGAAGGAAGACTTGTTGCCGTGGTTCGCTGGGGGCACCAGCATGCGCAAAGCTTCGGCTACGGTGCGGCCATTTTGAGCCAGTAGTTCTACGACCTCATCGAGCGAGCTGGAGTCTGAACCGCCGACGGTTAGGACGGGATGCAGATCGAGCGGGAGAGTGTCGGCGCGGGCTTCCATACGGGAGCGGTTGCCCCAGATGGTGTTGATTTCTCCGTTATGCGCCAGTGTGCGGCAAGGCTGGGCGCGATCCCAGCTGGGCAGCACGTTGGTTGCGTAGCGCTGATGGAAGACTGCGAACGGCGTTTGGAATCCGGGATTGGCAAGGTCGGGATAGAACTGCGGGAGCAGACGGCCTGCGCACAACGCCTTGTAGACAACGGTCGAAGACGAGATTGAGGCGACATAGCCGGGCAGCGTGGAGCGCTCGAATTGCTTCCGGACCAGATAGAGGCGGCGATCGAAATCTGCAGTGTCTTCGCTGGTGACGAGCACATGCCAGATATTCGGCAGCGTGGATGCAGCGATCGATCCGAGAATCTGGGGACAAATAGGCACCGGACGCCAGGCGAGCAGCGTGATCTGCTGCGCGGTGAATGCGGCTTCTAACTCGTAGCGTGAGGCGAGAGATTCGCCTTCCAGAAAGACGACGGCGACCCCGAGCGGCTTGCTGTGATCGAGTTCGATGCCCAGAGGCTGAAGCAACAGATCGCGCGGAATAGCGGTCATCACGCCTACGCCGTCACTCGATTTTCCGTCCGCAGCCACGGCTCCGCGATGCTCGAGCCTCGCCAGGGCGGTGAGGGCGTGCTCCAAAATTGCGTGGGAAGGCTCTCCGGAAAGCTGGGCCACGAAGCCTACACCACACGAATCCTGGTCGAAACGCGGGTCGATCAGCGACGGAAAGGACGCAAAATGAGGCGCTTGACCCGAATCCCGAGACAGATTGCTTCGAATATCAGAATGAAGACTGAGGCGATCCATACGTAACTATACGACCTCTTGAAATCAGAAATCCACTTGGGAAATCAACAAAAAAGCAAAGCAACGGTGATAGACACTACCGGACATCACCAAAATCCAGGCCTGTCCAATCGAATTTACGAAGGGCGTGAAAAGATTTGTGAAACCGCTTTGCATATTTATACAAACTGCCGTATATTTATGCAAGCGCGGTCCTCGCAATGGGGCCGCGCTTTCGCTTTGCTCTTGGGCAATTGCGGACAATAGATAAGAGAAGAATTAGGCGGCTGGAACAGTGAAGTTGGAACGTCACAATGCGATACGAGAGCTGGTAAACAGCTCCTTGATCCAGAGCCAGAATGAGCTGCGGCGAAAGCTGCGGCGACGTGGCTTTGCGGTGACGCAAGCGACACTTTCACGCGATCTGCACGAACTGCATCTCTTCAAAGGGCCCGGCGGGTACGGTCTACCCAACGGGAACGGCAATGGGAATGGCTCCGTCGTTGCAGAGGAAGAGGATGATAGTCCCCCTGGCGTTGTGGACGTGATCGAGACATTTGGCTTGCGCAGCCGCCAGGCGATGAACCAGGTCGTGATCGGAACGGTAATGGGCGGGGCGCAGCCGGTGGCGGCAGCGCTGGATTACGAGCAGTGGCCGGAGGTGGTGGGAACGATCGCCGGGGACGATACGGTGCTGGTCATCTGCCCCGATTTGCGGCGTGCTGCCGAAGTGCAAGCTAAATTGCGGAAAATGCTGGAAGGATAGAAGCAGGCGGTATGAACCCAGTGATAAAAACTGCCGTTGTTGGCGTGACGGGTTATGCAGGAGCGGAGCTGGCTCGGCTGCTGGTGAGGCATCCCCGGCTCAAGGGCTCTGCGCCATTGTTTGCAGGGAGGGTGGACGGAGAGGATCAGGCTCGCGGCGGAATTCCGTTGGGAGAGATTCATCCCCAGTTAATCGACAGCCATGAGACTGGATCACTACGGGTGCAGCCATTTTCGTGGGAGCTGCTTGAGGATCTGGGTGTGGATGTGGTGTTTCTGGCGACCCCCCATGAGTTGTCGCGCGAGGCGGTGCCGGAGGCCAGGAAGCGCGGTTTTCGAGTTATCGATTTGAGCGGGGCATGGCGGCTCGAGGAAGCCGGAAATCGTGCGGTGTATGGATTTGAGGATGAAGGCTCGGCGATCGCGTTGAAGACCCAGTCGGAAGCCGTGTACGGAATGCCGGAGTTGCATCGTGCGGAGATTCGGGGTGCTGGACTGATTGCGAATCCAGGATGCTACGCAACTTCCGTCATTCTCGCCCTGAAGCCGCTTCTGGAAGCTGGCTTGGTGGATCTAAGTCATGGAATCGTGTGCGATTCGAAGAGTGGCGTGAGTGGCGCTGGCAAGGCACCGACGACGAAGACGCACTTCATGTATGCGGCGGATAACTTGTCCGCTTACGGAGCATTCACTCACCGTCATACCGGGGAGTTGTTGGAGCAGTTGGGAGTGGATTCGGAGTCCTTGACCTTCACGCCACATCTACTTCCCATTCCGCGTGGAATTCTCTCGACGACTTATGTAAGGTTTGCCGAACCTCAAACAAACGCTGCGATTGAGAAATGTTTCAAGGAGTTTTATCAAGGCAGCCCGATGGTGAGGTTGTTTGGAACGACGCTGCCGCAGATTCAATACTCGGTGCGGACGAATTATTGCGATATCGGGTTCAACGTGGCCAGGGATGGACACAGATCTGTGATTGTGAGCTGTCTCGACAACCTCTTGAAAGGCGCGGCCGGTCAGGCTGTACAAAACCTCAATGTGATGCAGGGTTGGGGCGAAGCGGAGGGTCTGGAATGAAGTATGTCATCAAGCTGGGCGGAGCAGGCCTGGAGAATCCGACGCTTCTGCAAGGATGTGTACGCGCGATTGCCAATCTGGTGCAGGATGGCAACCAGGTTGCTGTGGTGCATGGTGGCGGCATTCAGCTGACAAAGACGCTTGCGCAATTGGGCAAGGAGAGTGAGTTTATCAACGGTCTGCGGGTTACGGATGCCGAGACTCGCGATACAGCGCTGATGGTCTTGGCCGGTCGCGTGAACAAGGGCCTGGTCGCAGCGCTGGGCGCGGTTGGGCAGCCGGCAATTGGGCTTTCCGGTGGGGATGGCTTGATGTTCCGCGCACGAAAGAAAAGGACAGATCCGGATCTGGGATTTGTCGGTGAGGTCGCAGCAAGCGATCCGCGATGGATTGAAGCAATCTGGCAGTTGCAGGGTGTGCCGGTCATCTCTTCGATGGCGCTGGGATTTGATGGCGAGTATTACAACATCAACGCGGATGAGATGGCTGCGGCTTGCGCGACGGCGTGCCACGCCGATGCGCTGGTGTTCCTGACCGATGTGCCAGGGGTGCGTGCCGCCAACGGAGAAGTGATGCGATGGTTAAGCATCGATCAGATTGCCGAGATGGCGAAGAGTGCAGTAATCTCCGGTGGGATGTTGCCCAAATTGAGCGCATGCCGCGAGGCTCTTTTGCGGGGAGTGAAACGCGTCCGGATTCTGCCAGCGGAGGCGGCGAAGGTGTTGCCGGATCTATGCACTTCGCGAGTTCTTGAAGGTACAGAAGTTATGGTGGCCTGAGGCCGCCTGAAGAGAGGAATCGAAGATGAAGCTGGAAGCTATTCGCGCGGCTGAAGCGCGACTTTTACTTTCGACTTATGACCGCAATCCTCTGCTCTTTGAGCGAGGCGAGGGCGTCTACCTCATCGACGAGAAGGGCGAACGGTATCTCGATCTGTTGAGTGGCATCGGAGTCAACGCGCTGGGCTATGGTCACGCGGCGATCGAAGATGCAATAGCGCGCCAGAGCCGTGCACTGATTCATACTTCGAACCTCTACTTTCATGAGGGCCAGGCGGAGCTTGCATTGCGGCTCACGGAATGCACGGGTATGGACCGTGTCTTCTTCGCGAACACGGGCACCGAGGCGTGGGAAGCAGCGATGAAGCTGGCGCGAGCTCATGCTGGTTTGTCAAGAGCGGAAGGCAAGACGATCGGGACGAAGTTTCTCGCGCTCGAGCAGAGCTTTCACGGGCGGACGTTTGGATCGGTCTCGACTACTTACAAAGCAAAGTATCGTGAGCCGTTTGGGCCGGTGGTGCCGGGCGTGGAATTTGTTCGCTTCAATGATGTGGCGGATCTTCGCGCGAAGTTTTCCAATCAGGTTTGCGCGATTCTCGTTGAGTCGATTCAGGGTGAGGGCGGGATTCGTCCATTGTCGGCAGAGTTCTTTAAGGCTGCACGCGAACTGACCAAGACTACGGGCGCGCTGCTCGTAGTGGATGAGATTCAGGCCGGCATGGGGCGCACGGGCAAGTGGTGCGGATACCAGCACTACGGCATTCGTCCCGACATCACGACGCTGGCCAAGCCGATCGCAGGCGGCATCCCGTTGGGTGCGACGTTGTGCACCGAAGAGGTTGCGAGAGCGATTCATCCGGGGATGCATGGAACGACCTTTGGCGGCGGGCCGCTGGCTTGCGCCGTTGCAATCGCAGTGATCGATACGATCGAGCGTGATGGGTTGCTGGCGCACGTAACTGAAGTGGGCGAATACTTCCAGGAGCAACTTGATTCGCTAGCGAAAAAGCATGAGGCCATCGTGGATGTGCGCGGTAAGGGCCTGATGCTGGCGGCTGAATTGGACTCTGCTGATCTTGCGAAGCTGACGGTGCAGGAGATGTTGAAGCGAAAAATTCTGATCAATTGCACGAGCGATACAGTGCTTCGTTTCCTGCCACCCTTCATTCTTCAGAAAGAGCACGTGGACCAGGCCATTGCGGCACTGGATGAGATTATTGTTGAACACGCTAACAGCGCTGCGATAGGAAGCGGCAACACAGCAGGAGGACAGGCTCGTGGCTAGCAAAGCATTTGTAGAGCGGCAGATGACTGCGATTCCGGTCGAGCAGGACCAGGAAGTTCTTTCGGCCGCGGCGCGGCTGGCAGGCGAGGATATGTGCTCCATCAATGATCTATCGAGCGCCGAGACGCGTGCGGTCTTGAAACTTGGACATGATGTGAAGCGCAATCCTCGCGAGTACCGGCACGCGCTGGATGCAAAGCAGATGGTCCTGATGTTCGAGAAGGCGAGCTTGCGCACGCGGCTCAGCTTCGAGGCCGGCATCAACACGATGGGCGGAAATGCAATCTTCTTCGATCAGACCAACTCGCCGCTCGGAGAACGAGAATCGATTGCCGATGTGGCGCGCAATGTGGAGCGCTGGGTGGATGCAATCGTGCTGCGGACGTACGCGCATGACACGATCACCGAGATGGCCGCGCATTCCCGTGTGCCGGTGATCAATGCGCTCTCTGACTTCGAACATCCCTGCCAGGCGCTGGCGGATTTCATGACGTTGGAGGAACACTTTGGGTCGGTGCGCGGGTTGAATTTCACCTACGTCGGCGACGGCAACAATGTGTGCCATTCGCTGATGTTGACAGGGGCGCAGCTCGGCGCGAATGTGACTGTGGCCACGCCGCGCGGATATTCCCCGGATATCGAGATCGTTACATTGGCGCGCGAGAAGGCGGAGGCCAACGGAAGCGAGATTCGGTTGACTCAGGACCCGCAGGCGGGCGTGGAAGGTGCGGACGCTGTGTACACGGATGTCTGCGTGAGCATGGGTTTTGAGCATGAATCGACCAAACGCGCTCCGATCTTCCGGCCGTTCCAGGTAAATGAAGCGCTGATGTCCAAAGCGGCTGGTCATGCAGTGTTTATGCACTGCCTGCCTGCGCGGCGCAATGCCGAAGTCACCGATGCGGTGCTCGATGGATCGCAATCGATTGTCTTCGACCAGGCAGAGAACCGCATGCATGCGCAGAAGGCGTTGCTGCTTTTGCTGCTGGGAGGACTTTCCAATACGACGAACTTCTCCTAGTGCACCTGGACGTATATTGCTTGTCTGATTCACTGCAACAAGAATGGTTTTCTTGTCGCAGCATTGAACACAGTCTGAGCATTCACAACAGGCCTCGATGCCTCCATAACGATTTGCGTCTGGCAATTAACTAGACGCTCCAAGGTTTAAAGCATGTCTGTCATTCTCGAATCCCTACCGATCGGCCAGAAGGTCGGCATTGCCTTCTCAGGCGGACTCGACACCTCTGCCGCGCTGCACTGGATGAAGCAAAAGGGTGCCATTCCCTATGCGTACACGGCCAATCTCGGCCAACCCGATGAGGCCGATTATGATGAGATTCCGCGCAAAGCGCTCGCATACGGCGCCGAAAAGGCTCGCCTCATTGAGTGCCGCGGTGCGCTCGTTCGCGAAGCCGTCGCCGCTCTGCAGGCTGGCGCCTTCCACATCAGCACCGCTGGCATTACCTATTTCAACACCACTCCTCTTGGCCGCGCCGTAACCGGCACCATGCTCGTCGCCGCGATGAAGGAAGACGACGTCAACATCTGGGGCGACGGCTCTACCTTTAAGGGCAACGACATTGAGCGCTTCTACCGCTATGGCCTGCTCGTCAATCCAGATCTCAAGGTCTACAAGCCCTGGCTCGACGCCGCTTTCATCGACGAGCTGGGTGGCCGCGCCGAGATGTCCGCGTTTATGCAGCGCTCAGGCTTTGCCTACAAGATGTCCGCCGAGAAGGCCTATTCCACCGACTCCAATATTCTCGGTGCGACTCATGAGGCAAAGGATCTCGAGCACCTCAACTCGAGCATGCGCATCGTCGAGCCCATCATGGGAGTCCCTTTCTGGCGGGAAGACGTGCCCGTACCTGCCGAGCAAGTCACTGTCCGCTTCCATGAAGGCATGCCCGCCGCGCTCAACGGCGTCGAGTACCCCGATCTCGTCGAACTGTTGCTCGAAGCCAACCGCATCGGCGGCCGGCACGGGCTCGGCATGTCCGACCAGATCGAAAACCGCATTATCGAAGCCAAATCCCGCGGCATCTACGAGGCCCCCGGCCTTGCCCTGCTCTTCATCGCCTACGAACGCCTCATCACCGGCATTCATAATGAGGACACCATCGAACAGTATCGGGACAACGGACGCAAGCTCGGCCGCCTGCTCTACCAGGGCCGCTGGTTCGACTCTCAGGCAATCATGCTGCGTGAGTCCGCCCAGCGCTGGGTAGCCAAACCGATCTCTGGCGAAGTCACGCTCGAGCTACGCCGGGGCAACGACTACTCGATCCTCAATACCGAATCGCCGAATCTCACCTTCCATCCGGAGCGACTCAGCATGGAGAAGACCGAATCCACGTTCTCCGCGCGCGACCGCATCGGCCAACTCACTATGCGTAACCTGGACATCGCCGATACGCGCGAGAAGCTCTTCACCTACGCCAGAACCGGTCTTCTCACCCTGAGCCGAGGCAGTGACATGCCCCAGCTCGACAGCGGCCCCAACACCGCGAAAGACAAGGAATAACCTGAGGTACGCTTAAGCAATGTTCAACGAACAGCAATCCGGGAAGATGTGGTCAGGCCGCTTTCGAGAGCCTCTCGATGCGGAGTTTGAAGCCTGGCAGCGATCGATTGTCTTTGACTGGCAGCTCCTGGAAGATGAGGTAACTGCCAGCAAGGCGCACGCTTCGGCGCTGGCTGCAGCGGGAATTGTCACTCTAGACGAGTTAGAGCAACTTCGCAGTAGTCTGGATGCGATTGCTGCGGCTTACGCTTCCGCTGAGGGCCCAGTGCAAGTGCGCGATCATGCGGTTGCGGAAGACATTCATCACTATGTTGAGCTGGCGCTTACCGAACGGATTGGCTCGCTCGCGCTGAAGCTTCATACGGGGCGCAGCCGCAACGAGCAAATCGCAACGGATCTGCGGTTGTATATTCGCAAGCAAATCTCTCTGACCGTGGAGGCGCTGGCCAACTGGGCTCTTGCGTTCGTTGAAAAGGCAAAGGCTCAAGGCGATGCGGTGATGCCGAGCTATACGCATCTGCAGCGCGCGGAGCCGGTATTGGTTGCGCACTGGCTGCTGGCCTATACGCAGATGCTTCTGCGGGATATTTCGCGGTTGCAGGACTGCTCGGCGCGGTTGAATTACTGCCCGCTGGGCTCTGGCGCCGTCGCTGGAGCTACGCTTAAGCTCGATCGATGGATTGCCGCGAAGGAGCTTGGTTTTACTGCTCCAACAGCAAACAGCATGGACGCTACGAGCGATCGGGACTTTGTTCTGGAGTATTTGCAGGCTCTTACCCTTGTCGGGCTTCATGCGAGCCGGTTTGCGGAAGAGGTCACTTTGTTCGCTACCGCAGAATTTGGATTCGTCGAGTTGCCCGAAGCTTTTTCAACTGGATCCAGCGCCATGCCGCAGAAGAAGAATCCCGATTTGACTGAGCTGGTACGGGCCAAGGTTGGACGCATCCATGGAGCTGCAGCCGCGGTTACACTACAGTTAAAGGGGCTGCCGCTGGCTTACAACAAAGATATGCAGGAAACGCAGGAGCCTGCCTTCGCAGTGCGGGGTACGGCGCAGATGCTGGGGCTGCTGGCTCGCTTCACTGCCGCGCTCAAGTTCAATGCGGGGCGCATGCAGGAAGCAGCGCAGAGCGGTTATCTGAATGCGATGGCGGCCGCTACGTATCTTGTTCACAAAGGAGTTCCCTTCCGCAAGGCGCATGAAAAGATTGGGAATGCGGTGCGGTTTGCGTTGGAAAAGGGCGTGGAGTTGAATGGTTTGAGTCTGGACGAACTGCGATCGTTTGGCGAGGAGTTTGGCCCTGACTTCTATGATGCGATCACGCTGGAAGCGACCCTCGATTGCCATGACGTAATAGGTGGCACGGCTCGGGACCAGGTTCGCGAGGCTCTGGCCGCAGTGGAAGAGCGAATTCATGCGGTGTTGAGCTCGGTCACGCAAAGCGCGGCGCAGGAGGCAGTACATGCTGGTGCGTAAGGCGCGCCTTCAAGACGCTTCGAATGTCTTCGAACTGGTGAACAGCCTCAGCGGCGATGGGACTTTGCTGAAGCGGCACTTCGCAGAGATATGCGAAAACATCCGCGATTTTACCGTTGCTGAGTCGAACACGGGTGTGTTTCTCGGCTGCGGCGCGCTGCATCTGTATGGGCCGCATCTCGCTGAGGTGCGATCGATAGTCATGAAGCCGGGCGCCAAGGGCCAGGGTGCCGGCGGGCGCGTGCTGAACGCGCTGATTGAAGAAGCCGAAGAGCACGGAATTCAATCTGTGTGCCTGTTCACGCGCATCCCCGATTTCTTTTTCAAATATGGATTTCGAACCGTAGAGGATAAGGCCGATCTTCCCGATAAGGTCTTCAAAGATTGCCAGAACTGCCCTCGGTTGCACCGATGCGATGAAGTCGCGATGGTACGCGGGAAGATTCCAAAGATGTCGATCTTAGGGCCAAAGCAGGAGGCTCGCGAACTGGTGCGGCTGGGATGATCGGCAGCCCTTGGGCGAGTTCAAACGGCATGGACAATGGCACTGGCGGAGTCCTTGTCCTCAATCAGGATGGCAACTCTTTTTTTGTAGCGCGATGCATAAGAACGGAAAGAAGATGACGATAGCATTGCCTGGAGGACGCCATTAAAGCTCGCATGCGATTGGGTGACCTGCTGATTCAGGCAAAGCTTGTCACGTTCCAGGACGTAAGGAAGGCTCTCGATATACAAGGGGAGCGCGGCGGCCGCCTCGGCGATCATCTGGTGGCATCAGGCGCCATTGCGCAAGATGCCCTCGATGCCTTTCTTCATCGCATGCCTTCCGAGCCCACAGATCTGGCTGCGACCAAAATCGACTCGGCCGAATTGATGAGCCTGCTGCTCAAAGTGATCTACGTCGATCATCTGGAAACTGTCCGCCATTTCATCGACGCGTTCAAACTGCCGTATTCGCTGGTGGCGGATCTAGTACGTATGGCCGTTGATCGCGGGTTGTTGCATACTCTGGGCGCGCGCGATTCAGACAGTCCGCTCGACATGTGCTATACATTCACCGACGGTGGACGGCGTTGGGTTAACGATGCTCTCAAACAGCTCCGCTATTCAGGACCGGCGCCAGTCACAATCGATGAGTTCAACATGCAGGTGAATCTGCAAAAGATCACCAATGAGCTGATCACCTTCGATCGCATTCGTGGCGCCCTGGGTTACCTCACGGTTGAAGATCGAATC
>Ga0302227_10002641_pt1 | contig 12182 bp, 11 predicted proteins | sample II_Palsa_N1_1_FD_193525 | JGI IMG/M metagenome (GOLD analysis project Ga0302227, IMG submission 193525) | Peat permafrost microbial communities from Stordalen Mire near Abisko, Sweden - II_Palsa_N1_1 | ecosystem: Environmental > Terrestrial > Soil > Palsa > Peat permafrost | place: Sweden...
CAATTATGGTATGGCGAAATTTTTATAACAATATTATGGGTTGTATTAGTTTGAGAAAATACAGATACTGCATAAACAGAAAAAATAAAGATTAATATAAATCGCCTCATATTAACCTAATATAATGACTGTTAGATGAATAGTTTTTATTTTATTGACCCAAAATTATAGTTCAACGTAAACCGAACTACCCCAGCTAAAGGTGTAGATTGTTCACTTGCCGCGACGTATGAAAAGTCAACACCTAAATTATTAAACCGGTAACCAACGCCTAAAGTGGTATAATGCCTATCACCTTTGTTAGGGTTTTCATAAAAATAACCAGCCCTTAAAGCAAGTTGATTATTATACCAATATTCAACACCTGGAGAAAAGCTTAGTTCTTGTAATTCTTCAGAAGTGCCGCCCGGCGCATCCGTAAATGATTGAAAAATACCATCTACAATTGATACATTATCATTTTTACCTGAGATAATATTGCCATTGGCATCGCGAATAGGTGGTGTTGGCACCAAAAGTTTATTCACATCCACAGTAAAAGTGATCTTATTAAGCTCATCCATATTTACAGTTTGCGCTACACCAATTTTTAGGTTGGTTGGCAAAAAATAATCTGGCTGGCCAATAGCATAGCTCATTTTGGTACCGATATTTGAAATATCAATACCTAAAGCAAAATCACTTACAGTTCTGTAATACATAGAGGCATCGGCCGCAAAACCATTAGCCGAGGTTGTCTGCTGGCCATTTTCACTTGCACCTTGTGATAAATTTGAGTGGATATAACGTGCAGTTAAACCTAAAGAAAACCCTTCGCCAAATTTACGCGCTAACGATATGTCAAATGAATATTCATTTGGATAAAGTGTACCTAACGAAGTAAAATTATTATCATAACTATCAACCGAACCTAAATTAAAATAGCGCATAGAAGCAGCTATCGTATTACGGTCATCAAGCTTTTTATAAAAACTTAAATAGCCCAGATCCACATCTGGAGTTATTTGGCGTAACCATGGAGAATAAGACATTGATACTTCGCTATTATCAGTAACAAAAGCCAACTTTGAAGGATTCCAAAAAGTAGCATTCACATCAGGAGAAATAGCTACCCCTGCCTCACCCATACCGCCGGAACGGGCATCGGGAGTAATATCTAAAAAAGGAACTGCTGTTGTGATGACATTACCCTTGCTGCCATTTGCATTAACTGCTGTATTTTGCGCGTTGGCTAAATAGGTGCAGCTAATAAATATAAAAAAAGATAGGAGTAAATATCTTATCATACTATTGTGATTAAGGTTTCGTATTAAATTATTGCATTACAAATAGCGTAGTACAGTATTTGTAATGCAATAATTTAAAATTGGTTAAAGATAAATGGTTATAAAGATAATTCCTAATTTATGATCATAAATTAAAATATAACATAATACTTCCCGTTTTACGTTATCAAATTATCTATTACAGATGTACTCCTTTGTATTAATTAGCTTTTCGGGTAGCTTGTTCAATACTATCCCACATTTCACCCGGCACCATTTCGAGCGCATTAAATTGGCCTGCACCTTGTAACCATTCGCCGCCATCAATGGTGATTACTTCTCCATTAATATAACCCGAGAAGTCGGAAATAAGAAATGCCGCAAGATTAGCGAGTTCTTGGTGTTCGCCTACTCTTTTTAGTGGAACGCGATTTTTAAAATCAAATTTTTCAGCCATTTTGCCCGGCAGCAATCGCTCCCATGCCCCTTTGGTTGGAAACGGCCCCGGGGCTATAGCATTTGTACGAATACCATGCCTGCCCCATTCAACCGCAAGTGAGCGTGTCATCGCCAAAACGCCGCCTTTAGCACATGCAGATGGCACAACATAAGCAGAGCCTGTAAAGGCATAAGTGGTAACTATATTCAAAATATTTCCAGGTATCTTTTCAGCAATCCAATATTTACCCAAGGCAAGTGAACAATTAGCCGATCCTTTCAGCACAATATCAATAACTACCGAGAACGCATTTGGTGATAATCTTTCTGTAGGTGAGATGAAATTACCCGCGGCATTATTCATTAATGCATCTACCTTGCCGAAAGATTTAACAGCCTGTTTAAGCATAGTTTCTACCTCATCATATTTACGTACATCACAAGCAACCGCGATAACTTTGCCACCTGTTTCTGTAGCCATTTCATCAGCCGCTTGTTGCAGCACATCCAACTTACGGCTGGTAATAACCAAATTAGCACCTAACTTTAAAAAATAAGTTCCCATTGAGCGGCCAAGACCTGTACCACCACCGGTTATGATTATGGTTTTACCTTTTAAAGCATCATCTCTTAACATACCCTGGTATGCAGCAGTGTTGGTATTATCGCTCATTATTTGGATTTTAATTTTTCGATCATCATTTGCAAACCTTTGCGTGTTTCGGGTGCCCACCATTGTTTGAGCATCACATCTAAGGTTTTTGAGTGATCTTGTTTTAAATTGTTTACTAATCCGGCACGCAAGTTCATTTTGCTGGTGCTCCAGGTAACCGGGTTAAATTGCATTAATGTTCTGATCTTTTTCTCGGCCACGTATCGAAGATTCTCGGCAGTACAGATTTCATCAACCAAACCTGCATTATACGCTTCGGTTGGATTTAACAGCTTTCCTTCTAAAATATACTGATATGCCTTGCGCTCACCTATACTTGCGGCATACAGCTTAAAAACACCATCAGGAACAATGATACCAACCGGAATTTCATTCAACCCGATAATAAATTGTCCGTCAACCATTACCCTGTAATCGCAGCATAAAGCAATTACGCAACCACCTGCCGGGCTATGCCCGTTAATAGCAGCTACCATTGGCTTTTTGAATGATGCTAATGCCGCCGGAAGCGTTAAAAAATTAATCCAAAATTGTTTAATCTCATCTTCATTATAATCATAAGCTTCGATCAAATCTATTCCCGATGAAAAAAATCCTGATTTACCGGTAATAAGCAATCCTCCAACATTAGTATCCGCATCCAATTCCTGAACACACTTTACCAGTTCCTTAACCATTTGGTGGTTAATAGGATTTGATCTGCCCCGATCAAGCGTTATGGTCGCTAGCTTATCGTTTATATTTAATTGAAAAGTACTCATAAGTTAATGACTGCTTACTAATGACTGGCTTTCATTTGTTTCGCCAGCGTACATTTTTTCGATTTCAGTCTCATATTTTTCCATGATAACCTTACGTTTCATCTTGCCGGTTGGTGTCAATTCACCACTGTCGATTGACCATTCGTGAGGTAACAATGTGATTTTTTTAACCTGCTCCACATGGTTAAATTCAGGATTAAAAGTATCTATCGCTGATTGATATAACGCAAGAATACGGCTATCCTTAATTAGTTCTTCATGCGAAGTAACCGGCACATCATGTTGCTTGCACCAAGGCAATAGGTTAGTATACGAAGGCACAATTAACGCCGCAGTAAACTTTTTACCAGCGCCCACAACCATCATTTGCTCAATGAAGTTGCTCTCCTTCATTTTATTTTCGATAGGCAGCGGTGCTACGTATTTGCCGCCCGAAGTTTTGAAAATTTCCTTTTTACGATCGGTGATTTTCAAAAAACCATTTGCGTCGAGATTACCAATATCACCGGTATGAAACCACCCGTCTTGTATTACTTCGGCGGTAAGTTCGGGGTTTTTATAATAGCCAAGCATGATGTTAGGCCCTTTACACAATATTTCTCCATCGGGTGCGATTTGTACCTCTACACCATCCAACAGCGTACCTACTGTTCCAAACTTTCTTTGTGCGGCATTATAATGATTTACTGTTACCACTGGTGAGGTTTCAGTAAGGCCATATCCCTCTAAAACTGCCATTCCTGATGCAGTAAAAATCTTTTCGAGCTTAATTTGTGTTGCGGAACTACCAACCACAATCGCTTTTACATTGCCCCCCATAGCTGCACGCCATTTGCTATAAACCAGCTTATCGGCAATACCTAATTTCAATTTATACCAGGCGCTGTTGCCTGTGATTTCAAATTGCTCAGCCAGCTTAACCGACCATAAAAATATCTTCTTCTTAGCGCCGGTTAGTTTTTGACCTTCAACCATAATACGCTCAAATATCTTTTCAAGTAAACGGGGTACCGATGTAAAAATCGATGGTTTAACATCGCGCATATTGGCACCGATCATCTCGATACTTTCAGCATAAGAGATTGAAAATCCAAAAAACAGGTAGATGTAAGTACACGTTTTTTCAAAAATATGATTCAACGGTAAAAAACTGAATGCGCGCTTTTCTGAAATCGGCACTTCGGAAAGCACATCTCCCGAGGCTGACACATTGCTCATGATATTTTTATGGCTTAGCATCACTCCTTTTGGCCTACCAGTGGTGCCTGAAGTGTAAATTATTGTCGCCAGATCATCTTCTTTTATCTGATCACTAGTATCTTTTATTCTTTGCTGATGATTGTGGGTTAGCGGCTTTAATAAGGTAGTCCAGTTAGTGCAATCATCCAGCTTATCAAATGAATAAACGCCTTTTAATGATGGAATATTAGCGCTGATCTGATTTATCTTTCCGCATAGCTCGGCATTGCTTACAAACATTAGCTTCACGCCTGCTTCACTCAAAATCAGTTCAATTTCTTTGGTACTGGTGTTAGGATATAATGGCACCAAAACCGCGCCGGTTAATTGTACAGCTAGATCAACAATTACCCACTCAGGGCGACCAGTACCTATTAAGCCAATTTTATCACTACCTTCATGGGTACCATCACCAGCGGAAATGCCCATATCCATTAGTGCGATTGCTAATTGATAAACCATGGTATGCACTTCCTGAGTACTATAAGAATGCCAATTGCCGTTTTCTTTAGCAACCAGGAGATCGGCTCGCGGCTGATTGGCCTGTACTGCCATGCAATCAAATAATCTTGTCGCTTTTTCCATTTTGCTATCGTTTATCGGCTTTTAATTATAACATTTCAAATATTCCGGCTGCACCCTGGCCTGTGCCCACACACATGGTTACCATACCATATTTTTTGTCACGCTTTTTCAGTTCATTAAATAACTGGACTGAAAGCTTAGCTCCGCTACAGCCCAATGGGTGACCTAAGGCTATTGCGCCACCATTTACGTTGATAAAGTCCGGATTAAGGTTTAATCCTTTTATCACAGCAAGTGATTGTGAAGCAAAGGCTTCGTTCAATTCAAACAAATCAATATCCTGTTGTTTCATTCCTGATGCCTGCAATACTTTAGGAATAGCATAAAGCGGACCGATACCCATAATACGGGGCGGCACACCAACAACCGAATAGTTAACTAACCGAGCGATCGGCGTTAAATTATTTTGTTTCATAAAACGCTCACTAACCACCATTACAAAGGCAGCGCCATCACTTGTTTGTGATGAATTACCTGCGGTAACTACACCTTTGGCATCAAATACGGGTTTTAGTTTTGCTAAGGCATCTATTGAGGTATCTGCGCGAGGGCCTTCATCTGTATCTATTTTAAAATCGCGTTGCTTACGCTTACCTGTTTCATCTACATAAACTTCACTCACAGTTACCGGAACTATTTCCTCTTTAAAAGTTCCGGAGGTAATAGCTTTTATCGCTTTTTGATGCGAATTGTAAGCAAACTCATCCTGCTCTTCACGGCTGATATTATATTCTTTAGCAACTGCTTCAGCTGTTAAACCCATTCCCCAATAATAGTCAGGATGTGCAAGGGCTACATCAGCATTAGGAACAATCCGCCAGCCCCCCATTGGCAACAGGCTCATACTTTCTACTCCACCGGCTATAATACAATCAGCAATGCCTGCATGTACTTTTGCTGACGCGATGGCTATGGTTTCTAAACCTGATGCGCAATAACGGTTAACCGTCATGCCGGGTACCTTGTCGGTATCCAGCGCCATTAAAGAGATCAAGCGCGCAACGTTTAAGCCTTGCTCGGCTTCCGGTGTAGCATTACCCACAATAACGTCCTCAATCTGGTCTTTATCCACGTTAGGAACTGATGCTACCAAATGCTTGATTACATCTGCTGCAAGAGTATCCGGACGGGTAAACCTAAAACCACCACGACTAGCTTTCCCAACTGCGCTGCGGCTGGCTGCCACTATATATGCGTTCATATTTTTATTTAGATTTTAGTATCGAGTAGCAAGTAGCAAGTAGCAAGACATAAAAAATCTTAATACTCGATACTAACGACTTGATACTACTATAATTAATTTCTTAATACTTTACCACCTGTCAAAATCGACTGTATCCGTTCCAGCGTTTTGCGCTCGGTACAAAGCGATACAAATGCCTCTCTCTCCAATCCTAACAGATAATCTTCGCTCACTATTGTTGGTTGCGACAAATCAGCACCGGCTAATACATAAGCCAGTTTTTGTGAGATCTTTACATCATGCTCGCTGATATAATTACCACTATACATGGTGTTTGCACCTACATAACCCAAACCTAAAGCCTGTTTACCTAAAACACGAATATCTTTACGTTGAGCAGGTTGTACATAGCCTTCATCAGCCATTTGCAGGCAATGTTGTTTCGCTTCAGCTAATAGGCGATTGCGTGATACCACAACCACATCGCGACCTTTTTTGAGATAACCGTAATCAAATGCTTCGTAAGCTGAAGTGGAAACTTTTGCCTGGCCGATAGTTAAGAAACGATCACGGAAATTATTCATTTCAATGTCGCCTTCCTGCAATTCGTCGGATAAACGTAAAGCAAATTCTTTAGTACCACCACCGCCCGGGATCAAGCCTACACCAAATTCTACCAACCCCATGTAGAGCTCAGCATGGGCAACAACTTTATCAGCATGAAGGCAGATCTCGCAGCCACCACCTAAAGCCATTTGATGCGGTGTAACCACAACCGGGATTGACGAGTAACGAACCCGCATCATGGTATTTTGGAATGCTTTGATCACCATGTTCAGCTCATCAAATTCCTGCTCAACCGCCAGCATGAATATCATACCCACATTTGCACCAGCACTGAAATTTGTCCCCTCGTTAGAAATAACTAAACCCTTATAACTTGTTTCGGCAAGGGTAATTGCTTTATTAATGCCTTCAATCACTTCGCCGCCAATAGTATTCATTTTGGTGTGGAACTCCAGGTTGATGATACCATCGCCAATGTCGGTAATGGTCGTTCCGCTGTTTTTCCAAATGGTATGTGTCGGGCGGATATTATCCAACAAAATAAATTGCTCTGTGCCCGGAATTATTTTATAGCTTTTTGATGGGATGTCGTAGTATAAGCGATTTCCGTTTTCTACTTTATAAAAAGATTGCGCGCCAGATACAAGCATATCATAAACCCACTGTGCAGGTTTATTGCCTGATGCTTCCATCGCTTTTACCGTATCGGCAACGCCTAAAGCATCCCATTTTTCAAACGGGCCCATCTCCCAGCCGAAACCGGCATTCATAGCAGCATCAATCTTATAAAGCTCGTCCGAAATCTCAGGAATACGGTTACTTGAATAAGCGAATAATTGGTAAAAAGTCGAGCGATAAAAATCACCTGCTTTATCTTTGGCGGCGAATAATATTTTAAGCCGGTCTTTTAAACTGTCGACAGTTTTGGTAGTTTCTAAGGATGCGAATTTTACTTTTTGCGATGGCTTATACTCCAACGTTTTCAGATCAAGCGCGAAGAATTGATTAACGCCATTCGCTTTTTCCTTTTTGTAGAACCCCTGGCCGGTTTTGCTGCCTAACCAATTATTTTTAACCATACCGGTTACAAATTCAGGGATCTGGAAAAGATCTTTTGCTTCGTCATTCGGCGCGTTTTCGGCCAATCCATTAGCAACATGAACCATGGTATCTAAACCAACCACATCATTGGTGCGAAATGTAGCTGATTTTGGGTGACCGATAACCGGGCCTGTCAGCTTATCAACTTCTTCAACCGTCATGCCCGTTTTATCAACATAATGCAGTACACTCATAATGCTGAAAACACCAATACGATTACCTATAAATGCAGGGGTATCTTTAGCCAATACCGTGGTTTTGCCCAAATATTTCTCGCCGTACAACATCAGGAAATCAACAACACTGCTCAGTGTATCCTTTGTTGGGATGATTTCCAGCAATTTTAAGTAGCGCGGTGGATTGAAAAAATGTGTTCCGCAGAAATGCTTTTTGAAATCATCACTACGCCCTTCAGTCATTAAATGAATCGGGATGCCTGATGTATTTGAAGTAATCAATGTACCTGGCTTCCGAAATTTCTCAACGGTTTCAAATACCTTTTGCTTAATATCTAAACGTTCAACAACAACCTCTATCACCCAATCGCAATCAGCAATTTTAGGCATATCATCATTAAAATTTCCGGTGCTGATGCGTTTAGCGAATGCTTTTGAATAGATAGGCGATGGGTTTGATTTTAAGGCAAAAGCCAATGCGTCATCAACTATTTTGTTGCGGGCTTTTTTATCGTCTGCGAGGGCATCCTCCGGTACAATATCAAGGAGCAATACCTGTAAACCGATATTAGCGTAATGACAAGCAATCCTGCTACCCATAACACCTGAGCCAAGTACTGCAACCTTTTTTATAATTCGTTTAGCATCCATTAGTTCTGCTTGTGTATCTGTTTATATAATTATCTTATTCTACTCTCGACCAGGTAGTTGTCCGGCCAAACAATGATATTCCGATGTATCCCCGAATGTCAAGTGTTTTGCCTTTGTAGGTCATGGTACAAGAGTAAGTTTTACCATTGAGCGGATCATAAATTGTACCATCGGTGTACTTATTATCACCATCTTTTACAAAGTCAGCCAATACAGGCAAGCCTAACCTTGGCCTGCTGCGCAGTTTTTCATCAATGTTTAATTCATCAACTTTAGGCTTGCCATTTTTAAGCGGTTCGCGAAGCCAAACTACCTTGCCGTAAAACTTACCGTTAGGCGCTTTGGTAATGAGTATTTTACCACTTTTAACATCATTATACCACAAACCTTCAATTTGATCCGTTTGCGCTTTGGCTGAAAGACTGATTGACGTAATAGTTAACACTAAAACCACCAGGCTAATGAAATACTTTTTGTGTACTGACATTTTTGTAAAGATTAATACCGTTTAATAATTCGATTTATTAGGAATAGAGTAACAAGATATGCAAAACATATCTAAACAACTCACCATCACAGGCGAATAAAATAAGACGGCAATTAATAGTTTATATTGGTTTTACTAAAACAAATATCCCTTTATACAGGCTGATACAAAGGGCTAAATGGCGGAAAGATTTGTCAAAATTACGGATAGTTTGACATGCCTTATCCTATTGGCTTACTGAAACAACTTCAGCTTTGTTTAATTAGTTTTTAATTTTTCAACCAGGGCAATATATTGCTGCATAGCTTCATCTGCCGATATACCGTTAAGATTAGTCCAGGCATTATATTTGGCTTGTGCCACAAAATCAAACATGGCCGGTTTCTCTCCGTTTACATCGCCTTCGGTAGCTTGTTTATATAGGCTGTAAAGTTGTAGCAAAGTTTCGTTATCCGGTCGTTTGGAGATTTCTTTGCTCTCCACAACCGCTTTATCAAAATTCTCTTTTAGTTCCATTGTGATTAGTTCTTAGGTTTTATAGGTTCTTCAATATAATCATCGCCTTTAGGCGAATTCATAAAGTGATGCATTAATTCGGCTGGCAAAGGAGCGAGTTTTCTTTTTTCGAGATCGATCCACGCACCGTCAACAATAATAGTTGCTGCTTTTATACCATCGCTGCGAAATACTTCATGACGCATTGTCCAGCGTGAACCATCGGGACGTGCTTTAATCAGTTCACAGGATATTTTGATGCGCTCATTAATACCGATCTCACGTGCATAAAGCAGTTCTTCTCTAAATAATACCGGGCCGATGTTATGTTTAAGTAACTCTTTAAGGTCAAGGCCAAGCCCTTCCATCATGGAGAGCCTGGCCTGTGCGCCAAAATCGGCATAGGCAGAATGGCGCATGTGCTGGTTAGCATCAATCTGCGACCATAAAACCTGCCCTTCATAAAATACATTCATAACGTATTTTATTTATGTTGTTTAAATTTTTTAACCGCTTCGGTAAGCTTTGGCAGTATCTCCATCGCATCGCCCACAACACCATAGTTCGCCGCTTTAAAGAAAGGTGCTTCCGGATCTTTATTGATCACAACGATAATTTTTGAACCATTAACACCAGCCAAATGCTGGATTGCACCTGATATGCCAACCGCGATATATAAATTAGGCCGAACTGTACCACCAGTTTGACCAACGTGCTCATGATGAGGCCTCCAACCTGCATCAGCTACTGGGCGCGAACATGCTGTAGCAGCGCCTAATTCGTGAGCAAGATCTTCAATCAATCCCCAGTTTTCCGGGCCTTTCATACCACGACCACCTGATACTACCAGTTCTGCATCAGCTAAGGATACTTCGCCGGTTACTTTATCAATTGATTTTACTTTGATACCGAAGTCTTTATCACCAAAAGCAACGTCTAATTTTTCAATAGTTGCTTTGCCTGAGCCCTGATTTAATTGGAATGAATTAGCCATGAGGGTAATCACCTTTACATCGCTGGTGATATTCACAAATGCAAATGCTTTTCCTGAGAATACAGCTTTCTTAATCACAAAGCCTTTTTCCAGGTCGGGATATGATAATGCCCCTGCAACCAAGCCTGCTTTCAATTTAACAGCAATACGGGGTAATACAGCCTTGCCATTAATATCATGCAAAGCGATAATGATCTTGCTATCTTCTTTTTGGCCAGCAGCAATTAGCGCTGATGTATAAGCGCGGGCATGTAACTCATTCAAGCGCTCATCAGCAACGTGCAGTACTTTTTGTACGCCGTAAGTGCCTAAGTTTTCCAGCTCGCTATCGGCAATAGTACCTAAAACTAAAGCGGTGGCAGTTGTGCTTGCTTTTTTTGCTATTTCGGCGGCATATTGTACTGCTTCAAAACTCTTCTTTTTTATGATTCCACCGGTGTGTTCCACCAATACTAATACAGACATGTTTTTCAGATTTTAATTAAATAACCTTTGCTTCGGTATGCAACAACTCAACCAGCTCGTCCATATTATCCGGACTAACCATCCTCACTCCTGCCTTAGCTGGCGGCATTTCATACGATAAAATAGCAGTTACCGCGGTAACTTCAGCCGGTGTAACTACATTTAATGGTTTGGTACGGGCAGCCATAATACCGCGCATATTTGGTATTCGCGCTTCGGCAACACCTTTTTGGCAAGAGATCACCGCAGGCAAATTAACCACATCGGTTTCTTCTCCACCTTCAATTTCACGTGTTACGGTAGCAGCGCTTGCATCGACTTCTATTTTGGTAGCAAAGCCAATGTAATCCGCATCCAGTAATTCAGCTATCATTACACCTACTGTACCATTATTATAATCGATAGATTCCTTTCCGCACAAAACAAGATCATAGCCTACGGTTTTAGCATATTCTGCTATGTAATTAGCTGTTTGGTAAGGATCATTGCTATCTGCATCAATACGAACTGCCAGATCACCACCCAAAGCTAATGCCTTACGAATTACAGGCTCAGTATCAGCTTTGCCAACGGTTATTAAATGCACATCGGTAGCAACGCCACTCTCTTTTAATTCAAGTGCGCGAATGAGCGCATACCATTCATCGTAAGGATTAATAATGTAAGTTGTACCCTGCGAATTCACAGCGGTATCATTGTCTTTCAGCATAATTTTGGTGCTGGTATCCGGCACCTGGCTTATGCAAACTAATATTTTCATGGGTTAGATTTATAGTTTGTCATTTTAAACGAAGTGAAAAACCTTTTTCATCTTGCATATTCGCTAGGCTCTTTTAGAAGATTTCTCCCTGCGGTCGAAATGACAATTAGTTATTGGTATTAAAAACAGTATTTATTTTCTTCTATTAATTTAGCGGCAATGTTTCTGCGGGCCTGGGTGGTGTTAAAATCTTCGGTTTTGGTGAAACGTTTCAAACCCATCATCATCATCCTGCGCTCATCGCCATCGGCAAACGAATTTATGGCTTCTTTGCCAGATTTAAAGATTTTTTCGGCCGCATCATTGATATAAACACGCATCATATCCAATTGTTCTTTACAA
>Ga0302227_10002652_pt1 | contig 12162 bp, 20 predicted proteins | sample II_Palsa_N1_1_FD_193525 | JGI IMG/M metagenome (GOLD analysis project Ga0302227, IMG submission 193525) | Peat permafrost microbial communities from Stordalen Mire near Abisko, Sweden - II_Palsa_N1_1 | ecosystem: Environmental > Terrestrial > Soil > Palsa > Peat permafrost | place: Sweden...
TTGTTTGTCACATGTTTCTTAGCTTTCAGTATACCTTCGGAAGTCTTTCCCTTGGCCACACTCTCGAGATATCGTCCGACCGTAACAAACATTATCAACTGCAAAAAAAAATGAAGAGGTCAACTTTGTTTTTGTTTTTTCAATCGACATATCCCGCACAATACCATGGCAGATGTCTCAAACACAAGCGACGTCGAGTACTCAGAGTCCTGAGAGACGATGTTGACGATGACGCAGGCTAGAGAAAAGACAAAGGCCGACGTAGAGCCGAGGACGATGAGCGAGTCCATCGTCAGGTTGCCGTGTTTGATGGCTGCCCAAGCGGCCCGATAAAACCGGAGACCGACGCCGAATTGCACCGGCAGGACCAGTATGAGCTGTACAGTCGCGTTGATCGTCAAGCCTGGGATGATTTCTTGTTGGAGCTTCATGTGGATGTCCATGGAACTAGGCGCGGGTGGGGAGACTCAATAAGACGCCATTGATAACGACTACGTACAACTCCATCAGAATGTGCGCGATAAACATCAGAGGGATTGCAAAGACAATCGACGTGATCATGGCGCGCCGCCACGACGTGATCTCGCCAGACCTTTTGAGGACCTCCAGCTGCGCGCGCGCGTCGCTGTTTTGCTGGAGTTGGGCCGCAAAACCCTGGTTACGGAGCGCACTGATAATGTCCCTAGCTCCTGTCACGTCCGCGTCAAAGTCCACAGATAGCAGTGCCATTGGAACGTCAACGACGGCGGCTGAAACACCTTTCAACGACAGAACCTGCAGGACAATGTAAACATAGTTTGTTTTTTTCCCCCCAATGTATCCCTATACCGTCGCCTCGATAAGCTTGGCGTCTGAGTGGCCGTCGATTGGGGACATGTGGAATTGCAGCTGTCCTGGCACATGCGTGCGTATGAGGGACGCGACAAAGCCAATGTCGTTGATGTGCTGCTCAATGTCGACGTCGCGGACGAGGGCGTTGTCGATCTGGACATCAGCCTTTTCCGCAAGGAGTCCAATTTGTACACTCACGACTCCCGGCTGCTTCATCAGGTGCCGTTCGATCGTGGCAACGCAGGACCCGCATGTCATCCCGTGGACGTCTAGCCTGACCCACCGTGGTTCGCCTGCCTTTTCCGATGGTATCCCAACTGACGAAGCGAGAGTTGGGGCCACAGGTGCAGGGCTGACGGAATCTAGTGAGAGGCGGACACGCCTTACCAGGTCCTGCCTGGCGACGGCAATGTCGCCTTCCGTAGAAGACGTTTCGAACCCTGCATCCGCGATTGCTCCGAGGAGTCTCCTTCTCGTTTCGTCGTTTGGGACAATGTCCGCTGCAAATCTCACCACCGTACACTCGTCGCGGAGATCCACATGCACCGCAGCGATCGTTTTGTCACCAGCCCTGGAACGCGAACGACTTTTCAAAAAAAGACAAAAAAAAAACAGAGACGATAACAAAGACGACGTACTGCAGTAACGCCTGCGTCACTGCTTGGACACACGAATTGCACGTCATCCCCTTGACGCTGTACACTTCGATGATTGCCGCAGGGAAGCCGCAATCCACAATCGCCTGCAATAGCAAACGTGCCCCGCGTGCGGTTGTTCTCGCCTAGTGACGCCACAAAAAAATATTTTTTTGTTTACATATTTTACTTTTTTAGACGAGCCGCTGCGTGTTACCGTCAAGTCCCCGTGCAACGCCGACGCCCCTGACACGAGCTCCACGGATGCATCCGCAGCCGCAACCGCACCGTCCACAGCGGCCTCGCACGAGGCGCACGTCATGGCGTCAACGGCCACGACCACATGGGCGAGTGCCATAATAAAGTATGTCGCGCCCAGCGCGACTCGTCAAAACAAAAACGAGCGCCAGTGATGGCGGCACGTGGATCGAGCACGTAACTAACGCGTACGGCGGAGAGCCACGACGGTTCTATCACACGATGGCGCATGTGGAGCGATTGCTGATGCTTTTCGAGCGATGGGACAAGCAAGCAGCCTGGCACGACAGGGAAGCCGTCGAGTTGGCCATCTACTTTCACGAGTACTACGTACAAAGCAGCGGATGTCGACCATCTAACAATCGTGTGCACAGCATCGTGTACGACCCGGAGCGGCACGACAACGAAGAGTGCAGCATAGTCGTCTTTGACAGCTATGCGCGAGATGCCCAACTGGTAAATACAAATCCTTTTGAAAAAGAATAAAAATAAGAATAGGACTGTTCAACTGCCCAAAAAGTGAGGGTAATGATCCGGTCCACAATCAAGCACGAGCTCATCCCGGAGGCCCTGGCATTGGCACCAGAGGATTTGCACGATGTCAAGATGTTTCTTGATTGCGACCTCGAAGTCCTAAGCTGGGAGCCCTCCTTGTACTCTGTCTACTGCACCCAGATCCGAAAAGTAATTATCATACGTACAAAAATATTTTTTATTTTTTTTTAAAAAAAAATAAAAAAAAAACTACGTGCACTCAGGAGTACTCGCACTTTTCCGATGTCGACTACCGCCGCGGCCGTGCCGCGGTCCTTGCCCGTTTCCTCGATCGTCCCCGTCTCTACTTTTCCGACGAGTTTGCCCCTCTCGAGGCTCAAGCCCGTCTCAATCTTGCGTCCGAGATTTCTTCCCTAGCCTTGTAACCTAGGGTGGCGAAAGTAAAGGATTCAGAAAAGAGTGAAGCCAAGAAACAGTGCGAGTACACTCCAAAAAATATGTCGCGTGCACCATCGCGAGTTGGTGAACGAGACGGCGACGTCGCTGGCGGCCTCAAGGTCGGCGTGCGCGTGCTCCTGGAGAACGACAAGAAGGGTGTCGTCCGCTTTGTTGGGCCCACGCAGGTACGGTGGTGGCTACGGTGTAATCCCAACCATGAATCTGTGCAGTTCCGCGAAGGCACCTGGGTGGGCGTAGAGCTCGAGGACGCGACCGGAAAGAACGACGGCAGCGTCAGCGGTGTCAAGTACTTTGACTGCCAGCCCAACCACGGCATATTTGTCGTGCCCGGCAAGGTCAAGTTGGACAAGGCCGTCCTGGCCAGTCTTCCTGCTTCGCGCCTGCCCGCGCTCGCGAAGCCGTCTGGGATCCCCGCCCCGTCCGCCCGCGCGCCTTCCGCGACGCCTGCTCCCGCGGCCGTAACATCCACACCACCCGCTCTAGCGGCAGAGCATGCGCAGCCGGTGACGGCCGACGCCGCAAAGTCTCCACCTCCAAGCAAGTTGGCGCCGCCCGGGTCCAAGCTGGCGATGCCGGGAAGCAAGATAGGGCGACCAAGCATTGGCGGACCGGTAGCTCCTGCAGCGGCTGCCTCGTCCACGCCGCCTCCGCCTGCTGCGTCCACAGAACAGGGTAGCTCGATGGCCCAGGTCAAGGCCGATCTGTCCAAGTACACCATCTCCAAGAGTGAGGCGGCACAGGTCCTGTCAGAGGTCGATGCCTTGGCCAAGGATCCCTCTGCGGTCCTCAAAGTCATCTCTCAGGTAGCTCTGACCCTCTGGGGTTGTGCTGACCTTGCCAATTAATAGGAGGGAGAGGCCCAGCAGCAGCAGGTAAACAACGGGGCCGCCCTCGAGGAAGTGCGCAAGGAAAAAGCTGCAGTCGAAGCGGCCCTCAAGAGCGAGCTTCAGGCGCGCGACGCGTCAATTGCACAGCTGAAGAAGAAGCTCGTCGATACCGAGACCGAGTTTCAGGATAAGATTGCAACTCTGGAGCACTCGCTGTCGACGGTGGCTTCGACGGTCCAAACAGAGAGTCTGCAGGCCCAGCTGACGACTGCACAACAAGAGATCGTCGCCGTGCGCACCAAAGTCGTAGAGTTGCAGCAGCAGTGCGACTCTCGTGACGACCTCCTGCTCAAGGCCACCACCAACGAGGACAAGCTGCGCCAAGAGCTGATGGAGACGACCACCATCCTAGATTCTCAGGTGGAGTCCCTTCGCGAGTCGGAGGCGCGCCTCAAGCTGGAACTGCAGGCCCTGTCCTCCAAGGCCGACAACGGCGAGAGTGCTCGCGTCCAGCTTTTGCAAAGGCAGCTGGAGGAGGCCAACACAGCCACGACGATTGCCGTCGCCAAGTTCGAGGACCTCAAAAGTCGTACGCAGGAGCTCGAGCTGAAGAAAGACGAGGCGGCCGAGGCGGCCCATCAACACCAGCGGGCGCTCCAGCAGCAACTCGACGAATCCTTGCAGCAGTCCCAGCAGCGTCAACACCAGCTTGACGCGTCATTGCAGTCTGCCCAGCAACGAGCGCAAGAGCTCCAACAGCAGCTGGATGCTGCTCTGCAATCCTCCCAGCAGCGCGAGCAGGAAGCAAAACAGCAACACGACGCCATTGCTACCCTGCAACAGCAACTCGTGGCGGCCGGCAACGCGTCGGGCAGCCAACTCCAAGCCGCTCTCGAACGCGAGACGGTTGCCAAGGCGGAGGCCACCCAGCTTGGCCAGCAACTTGCCGCCCAGCAGACCGAGGCTGCCGCCGCCAGAGCCGCGCTCGAGGATCAGCTCTCCAAAGCCCGCGTTGCAGCCTCAGAGGAGCAGTCTCTCGTCCATCAACAGCTGCAGGCGGCAGAGACCAAACTGGGCCAACTTCAAGCGGACCTTGCGACTGCCCAGCAGTCGGGTGACTCGCAAGTACAGGACCTTCAAGCCCAGCTTGCGGCCGCGCGTGCTGCTCTTGAGCTCGCCCAAGGCGATAAGGCGCACCTGCAACAGGAGAAGGATCACGAGCAACAGGAAAAGGGCGCACTTACAGCGCGGCTGACCAAGGCACTTGCAGAACTCGACCAGCAAACCCTCAAGGTTGCCCAACTCTCGAGCGATCTCGATGGTGTCACAAGCCGGGGTGCTGCCACCCGGTCCGAACTCGAGGCCGTAAAGGTGACCCTGAAGGAGGTCGAGGCTTCCTCCAAGGAGCAGCAGGCATCTCACAGGAGCGAACTGGAGGCCCTGCAGCTGGCGCTCCAACGTAAGCACAGTGTCTTGCGCTTTTAACTCAGAATTTTATTCTATTTTTTTCCGACAGAAAAAGAGGGCCTTCTTCAAAAGCTCCAAGACAGCGAGAACGCGCTGAGGGCGGAAATCCAGACCAAGGATGAGACCCTCGCAAATGCAATGCAATCGTCGGGCTCGGCAGAGCAAAATCTCTTGGCGCAGGTGGATGCTATCAGCAAGGAGTCGCAGGCAAAAGAGTCCGAATTAGTTCAGACCAAGCACGATCTCGAGCATGCCCGCGCTGAACTAGCGAATCTGCAGTCGTCCCTCAGTTCTTTGCAAAATTCCAGCACTGACGAGAACGCCAAATTCGCTGAAGAAAAGAGAGCCCTACAAGCAGAGGTGGCCGCAAAGGACCAGCATCTGGCGTCAATTTCCACCGAGCTCCTGCAAGTGCGCGCGTCCCTCGATACCGCCAACGGCTCTCTTGCCAATATCCAAGCGGCTGCCGGTCAGTCCGAAGCGGCCCACATGCATCAACTGGTAAACTAAAATTAAAAATGTCGGAAAAGTTAAGAAGGAAAACATTTTCCATGTTGCAGGACGACCTTGCCTCCCAAATCTCTGAGCTCAAGCAGTCCCTCGCGTCTGCTGAAGCAAAGTCCGTGCAATTCGAAGCGGTAATTTGCCCCTCCCCCCAAGAGACAGAAAAAAAAACCTCATACTTTTTTCAGGACAAGGCATCTGTTCAACAGCAGCTTGACACCGTGTCGCAAGAGCTCGTGGCCTCTCAGTCTGAAATAAAGTATGTTACTCTGTGGTACCGCAGCTAATCTTTCAATTTGAAATAAGACGGCTGGAGGACTCGCACAAGTCAGCCCACGAGACTGCACAAAGCCTGTGCGTTTGTTGCCTACTTTTTTTTTTTTTTTTTTGTTCTTACGTAAAAAAATAATTTGTTTTCAGGCACCACGAAAAGGATGCCAAGCTTCTCGAGGTAGCTGCCGTTGTGGCTGCGCTGCAATCGGACCTCGCCGGATCAAAGACTGCCATCGAACAGCAGCAGCAGGAGATCAACCTGTTAGAGGAGAAGCTCAAGACTAAACAGGCCGAGCTGGAGTCGTTTAGCCAATCGGGCGAGGAGCAAGTGACCAACGCCAAGGCCCTCCACGCCCAAGCCGAGTCCAAAGTCGAAGCGCTCACAGTTTCGTTGGCCTCTTCGCAAAAGTCCCTTGCGGAGACAGAGGCGTCGAGTGCAGCCAAGACTGAGAGCCTCCATCTGCTGGAGCAAGAGATCGCCAACCACAAGTTAAAGGTCGCCAATCTGGAGCAGCAAGAGGGTCAGGCGAAGGAGGCGCTCGGCCAGGCCATGCAGCAAATTGTTAGCCTTTCTGCCGACAAGGATGCCCAAGCCACTCAAGTTCTGCTGCTCTCTGATCAGATCAAAGTCCTGTCGTCAGCCTCGGAGTCCAGCGGTGGCCAGTTGCAAGCCCTCAACGCGCAGCTTGTCGAGCTCCATGCTTCCAAGGCTACGCTCGAGGAGGCACTCGTGCAAGACAGGGAATCCAGGTCGTCCCTTGAGGGCCAGCTTGTTGAAGCCAAGTCGTCCAAGGCTGCGCTCGAGGGGGAGCTTGTTCAAGCCAAGTCGGCGCATGAGGAGGAACTGGCCCATGCAAAGTCGTCCAAGGCGGCGCTCGAAGAGGAACTGGCCCATGCCAAGTCGTCCAAGGCGGCGCTCGAAGAGGAGCTAGTCCATGCCAAGGCATCAAAGGCGGCGCTTGAAGAGGAGCTCGGAAACTTCAAGGGCTCGGCGTCCAATTCCCTGAGCGAGGTCGCCCAGATCAAAGCATCCAAAACCGCAATAGAGGCCGAGCTTACGCAGATGAAGACGGCCAGGTCGGCACTCGAAGACGAGGTTGCTCAGTTCAAGGCGTCCAAGTCAGTGCTCGAGGAGGAGCTCGCCCAAAGCAAGGCTTCGAAGACAGCGCTAGAGGGCGAGTTTGCTGAGATCAAGTCGTCCAAGGCGGAACTTGAGGAGGAACTAGCACACGCAAAGGGCCAGCTGTCGTCGTCGTCGTCTTCAACGTCAGAGTTGCAAGACGAACTCGCCAGGCTCAAGACGTCCAACTCTACCCTGGAGCAGGAGCTCTCACAAGCCAAGGCGGCATATCAGGACGAGGTCAATGTGCTCAAGCAGCACGTTGCTGAGGTTGCAGCCGTCCAAACACAACTTGATACGTCCATCAAAGTATGGTTACTTTAAATGGAGACACCAAAATAAAAGAAAACTTTTTTTTTTTTTCCCAGGAAGCCCACACAGCCGAGCAAAAGAACAAAGCAGCGCAGGCCGAGGTGAGCCATCTCAAGCAGCAGCTCGACGACCTTCAGGCAAAGTCTGCACAGGCCGAGTCTTTGCAGCAGCGGATGACTTTGTTGGAGAACGAGAACAAGAAACTCTACGGGGATTTGGCCGTGATGTCGTCGCGGCCTGCAGCCACGAGCCACTCGTCTTCTAACGGGCCCGACTCCACCAAACTGGATCAGCTCGAAAAAGAGCTGCAGTTCCAACAGTCTGTGATCGCGGACCAGGTCGCCAAGCTGGCTTTGCTCGAGAAGGATCGGGACAAGTTCAAGCAAATGTACGAGGACATCAAGACCCAAGTCCCCGCACCCGCCTCCCTCCCTTCGTACTCGGCCAGCAAGAAAGTACCCGAGGAGCGACCGTACTGCTCCTTCTGCGAGGTCTTTGGCCACACGAGCGAGCAATGCACCAACGTTTCCATCGACACTGGCGTGCCTTCGCCGACCCGTTCCAAGGCCGCCCCGCTGCCCGATCGTGACTACTGCGTCCTCTGCGAAAGCTTTGGCCACATCGCCGACAACTGTCCCAACATGGATGAGGAGTTTTAGAAGACAGAATTCCTTCACTGATTTTGGCGGCCAACTGACGCTCTGTCCAGTTTTTTTAAAGTCTTGGAAAGGTTGATTTGTCAGCACGGGAGGGCTGAGATGGCGCCTCTCTACAACCTCGTAGCCGTGACCGGTGGTAACGGGTACATTGGCTCGTACGTCGTCAAGGGCCTGCTCGAGAAGGGCTACAAGGTGCGCGCGATCCTGCGCGACGTCAACGACCCCAGCAAGACGGATCACCTCAAGGCCCTGCCGCATGCAGACGGCCAATTGGAGCTGGTGGCGGCCGACCTGAAGGAGTCTGACTACCTCGTCGCCTTTGCGGGAGTGGACGCGGTCATCCACACGGCCGGCCCGTACATCTACTCTGCCCCGGATCCCCAGCGCGACATTGTCGATAAGGCCATCGAGGCGGCGCAGGGGGCGCTCTGGGCCGCGCAAAAGGTGGGCACGGTCAAGCGCTTTGTGTACACATCGTCGGGCGCGGCCATCTTCCACTTCCCCGTCGAGCCCGGCTACGTCTTCACGCAAAAGGACTGGAACCTGGGCTCGTCCACGGCCGCGCACCCGTACTTCCATTCCAAGCGCCTGGCCGAGCAGGCTGTGTGGGAGATCGCCAAGGCGCCCGAGAACAAGCTGGAGGTCGTGGTCGTCAACCCCCTCTACGTCACCGGCCCCTCGATCGACCCCAAGATCAACTCGTCCCAGTCGTGGCTCGTGGGCCTGCTCAAGGGCGAGAAGGACGCCATGCCCGGCTTTATTGGCGTCGTCGACGTCCGCGACGTCGCCAAGGGACACATCATCGCCCTCGAGCACCCCGACGCCGTCAACCAGCGTCTCTTCCTCTGCAGCAAGACCGTCTCCTGGGCGTATCTTGCGGAGATCTTCAAGGTGCAGTACCCGCAGTACCCCAATGCCCCCTCGCTCAAGGACAACACCTCGATCGCCAACCCGCCTGCGGTCCCCTCGGCGCCCCACAGCATCGACACGACTCCCATCCAGAAGCTTGGCTTTGGCGACTTTATCTCTGTGTACGACTCGATCGTCGAATCGGGCCAGTCACTCATCCACCACAAGCACATTTAACGCAGAGTAGTCACGTCATTGTACAAGAATGAAGCGGACCGATATTAATTCAAACTCATGTAGCTATTGCGACTGCTCGTGGCCGTCGAGCTGAGAGTGGGTTCTGTAAGGAAGGGGTGATGGAAAAGGTCCACCACAGAAGGACGGTCATCAGGGTTTCTTTAAAAGGAAAAAAAAAAAAAAAAAGATTAGGGGAAAAGCAAAAGTTGCATAAACGTCTCTTACTGGTTAAGGCACGTCAGAATCAGGTCGCTCGCGGCAATAGACATCGTGCCAGGGATTGTTGGTGGCTGGGACGTTGTGCCGATTCGGAAGAGAGCCTGCATTGGCTCCAGGTGACCCCACGGTGGCCCCCCTGTGAGCATTTCATAAATTGTACACCCGACACTCCTGCGATACGTAATCGACAGACATTAAAAAAAATTTTTTTTTTATTTTTCTTTTTTAACACTCCATACCAAATATCACACTTGAGACCGTGACCAGATTGCTTGATAACTTCGGGAGCCATCCAATACGGCGTACCTCGCACCGACTTTAGCATGGACGCACTCGCGATCGATTCGAGACGGGTTGCAGCGCCAAAGTCGGCCAACTTGACGATGCCGCGATTGTCTATGAGGATGTTGGCGCCCTTGATGTCACGGTGGACAATGTTGTTGTCGTGAAGGAACTCGAGACCGCGAAGGATCTGGTCCGTGTAGTTGCGCACGGTTGGCTCACTCAACGCTCCAAAGTGTTGCAGCAGCGTTGCAAGCGACCCACCCGCGACATATTCCATGAAAATATTGAAGGAATCGTCGGTGATCTGCACGCCCAAGTACTGCACCAGATGGAGATGTTTGTGCTGGGAGAACGTTCGGATTTCCTCCTTCAACTTGGCCATGTCCTGGAGAGGGGGGGAAACAAGGTTTACAATCGATCCTCGAGGATAATTAAAAGTACCTTTTCGACGTTCTTGGAGGTCATCTGCAGTTTGATCTCCTTCATAGCCATGATCACACCCGTGCGTGCGTTGAGCACCGAAAAGACCTGCACAGCAAGTATTTTTGTTTTTTTTTTTGGGTTTTTTTTTTGGTTTTTTTTTGGGGGGGTTGGCAACAATAAAACTACAATTACCTGGCCGAAAGCACCGGATCCAAGCATCGACCCACGCGTGTACTCGATTGCGTCGCTGTAATCCTCCATCGGCTGCGGCGTGCCATTTTCATCGAAGAGTCCTCCGTCTATTCAAGGAACGCCTCATAAATGCATGCTTTTTATTCTTCTCAACAAACCTGGCTCATCGGGCTCGCCCAACATCCCGGGTCCAGCCATGCCTTCGTCCTCGGTCGATTGCAAAGGAGCCTTGGACAGGTAGAGCCTCAATGACTGATTTGCACCGGATAGCCGCCGGAACATGTTGAACGCCTCGTCGACTTCAAACTGGCTCTTGATGCTGATCATGTCGCCCTGCAGTTTTCTCTTAATCACAGAGACGGTGTCCTCGTGAATTGCTTACATCGCCGTCCTCAAACGTCATGTTGACCGCAAAGCCATACATCTCCTTTAGCCGTAGCTGCAATTGCACATAGCTCACGTTGGCGGGCACCGTCAGTACTCTAAGCAAAGGAGAAGAATGTTCAAGAGATGGCTGTGCACGCAGTGCCCCATCGTGCGCCCGGCAGCGTACCTCAGCTCGTCTCCGAGTTGGCATTTTATTTTCAGCACCAGTGACGTCATCGTCAAAGACGCCATTTTTAGAAATTTATTCCATAGGATCCAACGAGAAAGAAAAAAAATTTTTTTCCTTTTTTTTTCTCACTGATCCTCCGGAGGCACCACTACGACGCGACCACGACCGCGTCCAGCAGACGCGCCTCCACTGGAGCCCACGCTGCTTGCAGCGATCGGAGCACCGCGGCCTCGACCAGGAGCACTGGCGACAGGGGTGTCTTCTCGACGATAGACGTAGCGTTGTTCCCCGCCCTGACCTCGTCCGGACGATGGCTGAGATGGAGCGACGGCCGGCTGGGGTACAGTTGGTTTCGCAGTGCTCGTTGATGTTGAACTCGACGGGGCTGGCAATGACGACGTTGACGACGACGTCGCGGGGTTCCGGGCCAAGATGGTCACTTTGGGCGCTGATTTTCCGTCCGCGTCTTGCTGTTTTGGTTGCTTCTGTCGTACATCTTGTGCACTCGACTGAGAGGACGATGGCGGGCGTCTTTGAGACAGTGTTAGACGTGGACGGAGAGAAATCAAAACCATACTCTTTTTTCCTGTCTTCTTTGGTGGACGCAGAGGTTGACTTGGAACTGCTGCTACTGCTAGAGCCACCAGACTTGCTGTCGCTCTTGATGGTGCTGCGCTTCTTTCGTTTCGTTTCTCGCAAATAGTCGATCAATGGAGTGGACACGAGAACCTTTTCTCCACGGAGGGCAGCCTCGTGCCGAGCTTGCTCCTGTCGTTCCAAAAGTGCCTCGGCGCTCAGAGGCGGCTCTATTTTTGCTGCTCTGGTTGCCAAGAAAGCCTGAAAGTCCTCATCTGCAAGGAAAAAAAATTTTTTTTTAACAAAAAACGACTGAGTTTTGACGGGAAGCACACCAGAGTCAACCGTGCCAACATGCTTGTCAGTGGTGATCTTTGTGGCCTTGCGGGGCGTCTCATTGAAGAGCGACAACTCGACCGAAACACGAAACTCGTTGCCCTTTGCGTCCAAGAAGGCGTGTCCGTCGTACCCGCGGTAGAACGCCACCATCTGCTCATAGGTCCCAAAAGCGAGGGCTGCATGACCCAGAACGATGTCGTTACCTCGGCTGAAGTATGCAGAATGGTGAGCACAAGGATAGTAAGATTGCATTACGTGAAGCGGCCCGGGAAGTAACGAAAGTAGGTAAACGTTGGCTGGAAGGCCACAAGTGTGCCGACAAACGCCTCCTCGCTCAGCCCAGGTGGGAGCCGTCGCACGACGGCCTTGGTCTTGACGTTTCTGACGAGCTTGGGCTTTGGGAAGGCCATGGACGACGTCGTTGTCTCGACCGAGGAGGCAGACTCTGACGCCGCCTGCACGACGACCTGGTGTCGCGAGCGTTGATGCGCCTCGCTCGTCGCCACCGAGGTCTGCACGGACGGTGTGGAAGTCTTGCTGCTGCTGCTGCTGCTGCTGCTCGTCGACGACGATGACGACTTGGTTGAAGACTTGCTGGCTGACTTGCTGGCTGGCTTGCTGGAGGACGGCCCCTTGGCGGCCGTCA
>Ga0302227_10002654_pt1 | contig 12158 bp, 16 predicted proteins | sample II_Palsa_N1_1_FD_193525 | JGI IMG/M metagenome (GOLD analysis project Ga0302227, IMG submission 193525) | Peat permafrost microbial communities from Stordalen Mire near Abisko, Sweden - II_Palsa_N1_1 | ecosystem: Environmental > Terrestrial > Soil > Palsa > Peat permafrost | place: Sweden...
TTTCACTGGGCTGCTTATGGTGCTGCTGTCGCCGCCGCCACTGCTGCCGCCGCCGCTAGAGAGAGGGGACCCGCCACGAAAAGCGCCGCGTCTCATTTAAAAAGAACTAGGAGAGCGTCGGTTCGCCAAATCTTTGTGGACTGCACCAGTGATGAAGAAAAAACAGAGCTAATTTTCTTCTCCCTGTGACAGCGTTTTTTTATTTATTTTTTCTACGGAGTGCAGGTCCTCGCCCACCGAGACAAAGAGGGCTCAAGACCCCCACACACACACACACATATAGAAGATGGTCCAGTTGGTACGATTTGGTTCTGTCTGAAAGTATCAAATATAAATGTACTTTTTTTGTGCGCTTGAAGTCGCTTCAAAAGCAGCAGACCAAGAGCGAGCAATGCACCTCCACCGAGTCCCTCAACTTGATGAAGAATCTACTGTCGACGGGTACGAAATTCTCTCCAATTGATCTGTTCTAAGGCCCCCGAAAAAAAAAATTTTTTTTTTGTTTGTTTAAATTAATTGCAGGTTTATCATGCATAACCTACCTACGGTACCGGAAAGCTTTGGGTGTTTGGGATGTTATATCTAATGCTTTTCTTCTTCTTATTACTATTACAACGATAGCAACCTCTTTGAGGAAGACAACTACGAGGACCTGCCACAGAACGGTATATTTTGCGAGAAATTAAGCCTCTGATTACAAGTTTTCTAGGACTCATGCTCAAGACGATCAAGCGCAACGTGACCAACGAGTCGGACCACATCCTCAACTGGCTCGAGATTGGTTGCTTTGATGCGCTCGAGAAGAAATACGTATTGTCTTTCAGAAAGGCCCAATTAATTGCTTGTGTTATTTTACTCAGTTGCGAAAGATGCTGTTTGGCATTTACCTGGATGCGGCCAACCCCGACGTCATGGAGGAGGTGTACGAGTTCCGCGTGTCTTACCCCGCAGACGGTCTTACTTCTGTCTCTATTGCAAAGGTAAAATGGATGCACAAGTTAACTATCCAATTAATTTCGCAGAAAAAGGACAACGTCGAGGTCATGACCGCGCAAACCAAGAAAGAGATCAAGAAAGCCACTCAGTCGATGATGCGCACTCTGATCACGCTCACGCAGACGCTCAAGTCCCTTCCTGGTATGCGAAATAAATTTTATTATTTTGTTGCTTTTCATTTATCCCCAAACTATTGTTCGCCAGATCACCGCCAGATCACCATGCGTCTGTACTACTACGAGGATGCTACGCCGATCAACTACGAGCCACCATTCTTCCGCGCTCACGAGGACAACAGTGTCATGTTTGACGGTCCCCCGATCAAGGTGAATGTCGGCCACGTCCTCACTCCATACCACGGGTAACAGCAAGTAATCTCGTGCTTTTTCTCTGATACAAGTTACTACAGGATGGACATCAAGATCCACACGCCCGACAACAACTTTGAGGACTCTACGGCGGGCGAGTTGACAAAGATGGCTGCGCCTTCAGCTGATAACGTCGCCACTCGAGAGACCGAAATTCCAGCGCCTGTGCCAAAGGAAACCACAAAGGAACCTGAGGGGCCGATAGCGGCTTTGCCTTCTACAAAATTGACGCATCTTCTCGGTGCCGCGGTACTGTCGATTCACTTGACAAATAATATTTGCTGAAATTTTGTTACAGACAATCAACGAGGCGGACGCTCACAAGCAGCCTGCGATCGAAGCAGCCAGCGGCGGTGACAAGATGGACATTGACAGCCTCAAGTCCAACAAGGCGGTCTCCCATTCTGTACAAGAGCAGGTTCTTACCTGCATCTGCGGCACCGTTGTCTCGCCATCGGTTCGTCTCTTATTTGTTTTTCTCTCCCCCCTCTGAATTTATTTTGCCAAGCTCGTCCCTGAGGGCAAGACTTTGGCAAGCATCGTCTGCACAGAATGCAAGCGTCATCAGCACGCTTGTTGCTATGGCTTTCGAGGAGTCAAAGAGGAGCGCAAACCCAGAGACCTCAAGTGCTACTACTGCACCAAAGGCGTCCCAGTGTCCACTACCATCCCCGAGGAAGTCGTCGAAACAGCGCTGACGAGGCTGTTCATGTACGTCGCCATCATCAACAACGACTTGCCGCAGGTCCGCCCTCTTCACGAAGGCCTCGGTAAAACCTCAGAAAATCGTTCGGTTGAAGTGATAATTATTAAAAAGGATTTCCTTCGGGCGTCGCAACGTTCCGCCAGCTCTGCCAGCGAATCTCCAACAAACTCTTCAACGAAGGGTACCTTGTTTTCAACAACACCTGGCACGGCATGGGCAAGCGTCCGCGCTCGGCGTACGACTTTGCCAAGGATCGTCAACTCCAAAAGCTCTTTGACGGTGTCTTGCCCAAGGTGACACAGGCCTCTGAGACTGCGATGGATGTGGCCCCTGCGCCTGTGAGCACTCTGGTGACTGTATTTTGTTTGTTTAATAATACATTTGTGCAGTCCAAGACCCCTGCCACAGGCAAGCGCTCGGAATCCAAGAAGCGCAAGGCTCAACAGGACCAGCCCTCCCAAGACGACGAACAGCTTGTCCCGTCCACCGTGAGCCTTTTCGAAGAAGAAAAAACATAAAATAAAAAAAATTTTTTTTAAGCAGCAAACTCTTGAAAAACCTGTATCAGCCGCCCCAGCTCGTATCGTTTCGATGCCATCCAAGATGCTCGAATCTGAGGACGTCCACGTAATTGCTCTTACTATTTACTTTTTGTGTGCAATTCTTTTAATACGCCTTTCTCAGTTTGAGATCTCGTCCAGCCAGGAGCAACAACCTGGCTCAAAGCGCCGCAAGGTCAGCATCGTCTCCAAGCCGGTCGCCCTCACTGCAGCCTGAAAAGAAAAAGAAAATTGCTCGCATTGCAATTCATGTCCGTAGCGAAATTATATTATTTTCCTGCTCTTCTGCAGTCGTCCTACACGTGCGAAATGAACGCCTGGAGCAACTGACAGTAGTGAACGAGCAAAGTTGTACTGTGAGGTTCACGCTTGTGTGCCGGTTGTGCCATATCTAGGTCGCTGACGATTTGCACAATCCCCTGCGTCAAGTCCTTTTGGCCTTGCGTCTCCGTGTGATCTTTTTTTTTTTTAATGCACAAAGAAAAGGTTCAGTGATAAGCGAGACAGCAGGGAAAACGTCGTTTCTTACAGACAAACCACTCGATCAATGCGGGCTCCCAGAGAAACTGCAGGAAAGCAGACGGCTGTCTCTTTTTTGGCGGTGAAGTTGCCCAAGTCGAACGGAGCGGTGTATCCTGGCCGAGATAGCACTGACCCATGGTGACAGCAGATTTGACCGCAGCAGATGCAGCAGCGGTGTCTTGCGGTTGTGCCCATTGCCACCAGATCGCAGCATGCAGGAAGTCTACATGAAAATAAGCACGCACATTTCCAACAAGGGAAGGTATACCTCCACTGTGACATAGCGAGCTAACAATCCTTCGCACGAGCCATTGGGGTGGAAGGCGTTTAGTTTGAAGAAAGTATCCAGTGATGGAGAGATACAGCCTATCCAGAAAGCTGGATTAGTTTCAAGCCGTTGATATTTACAGCGTACCTTGTTGCAAATGTTTTTGTTGATGTGTCAAGCCGACAAACTTCAGCGCAGCTAATCTTCCATGCAAGAGAAGGACTTTCAGGCTCTTGCTGATGAAGAAGCAGCTGCTGCAAAAACGCGGAAATTGTCGTCGCTGATAGAACGACGTTTGATGGCCACCAGTCACCGTTGTACTCTACCGGCACATCCCGCAGAATTGCCACCTCACCTAAAGGGTTCATGCATAGCTGCAAGTTGACTTTCTGAAATAGTATGTTTGAGAAGGCAAACACAATCATAAAAGGAAACATACTTCTTGGACTGCGGTTTGGTTGGTAAACTGGATGGAGGACAGCAGATTTGCAAACGACCATAGCGTCAAATTTACGAGATTCTTGGGAACTTGCGGCGACATGCGTGCATTCCACGCATGCAGATATACAGCCGTTTGAGACCACTTGGAAGACTCCCCAAAGACATTGTCGAGCGCACCAAACGTGCTTCTACTGAGCAGTAGCGTTGGGTGGCTGGGCATCCAGGACGGTCGACTTTTGAGCCTTTGTTGTTCAAAGTCAGATTTGCTTTTTTTTTAAAAAAAAAAGGATTGCTGTCGAAACCGTGTTACCAGATTGTTGTGTACTGCTCCCATGATTGCGTCCACAGGATAATGGCCTCTTGCAAAGGAGCGGACCATGGCTCGACGCCCGCGACCATCGAGGCAAGCAGGCGGTGCAGATGAAGCCAATGCTGAAGTGTCTCCTCGGCAACTTGTTCGATCATCGCAATCTCCCGGTTTGGAGCGGCGGCGTTTGTCCACCTAAGAATATTCCCCTATGAACACAGAAATAAGATCAAAACTTGCCAGTGAGTCGCGGGTTCTAGCAGCTGCGATGCAGCGTGAACCAAGTGGTTCAGTGGTACAATTAGGCCCTGCTGCAATAATACGGTCGACACAGCAGGCAACTTTCCGAAGAAAACCATTGAGCACACAGGAGGAGAAAAATGTTCTGTCGTTACCCAATAGAGCCACTGAGAGGGCAAAAGTCGTTGGCCAAACGGTCTTGGCTTTGACACACCTGCGAGCATCACATCCACAACTTGGGCGAGTTGATTCGGTGGAAGGGCCTGTTTGCCTGGCCGTGTCACTGATGCGAGATAAATTAGTTGAACAAGCTTGTTTGTGCTTTTATTACAGAGGAGAAAATTGAGAGCTGGTGCGGTGATGTCTACGAATCCCCACCAGTCCAGCTTTGGGGGCCATGTGGACGTGCTGCCTTTCATCATTGCGTCTGCCAAGCGCTGGTCGTCCGTCGTGTCGTTCTGCGCACGTCATGTCAGGGATCAAAAAACAAAAAATAAAAAAGAATTTTGGATTACAGACTCCAAAGCAGCAATCACGCGAGCCAACAAGTCGAGCGGAGGCGCGGGCAGATTGGTAAGCACTGGTTGCTTTGGTTGTTGCAGACCAACGGCTGAAGCCGGGGGTTTGGTACCGCTTACAAACGTCTGCAACCGTGCAGCGTTGACGTGCGGAAACTGTGTGGCAACCTAAAAGAAGTATTGAATCTGGAGAAAAACCGCTTCGTTTTTACCAGCTGGACAAAGTTGCCCGGAATCTGCTTGGATGACAGAATGGAAGAGAGAAATGGTTCTGATACAGAGAGTGAGCAGATTTTCTTTTTGAAAGAAAAAAACAAAAAACAAATTGTACCTGCAAAACCTGGACCAAAGTGGTCATGAAGTACGATGGCGAGGACAAGATCAGACGGCAGGGCCGCACCTTTCTTGATATCTGCGGAGAGATACACAAGGAGTCGTGACTCCCACCACTGACGGGGGAGGCTCTCAAAGGTGAACGGTGACGGGCTGTGCGAACCAGACTTGACAAGCTGCAAAACGGCCGCCCAATCGCCAGATTCAACGAGCTGAACGATGTTTGCTGAGCGAAGATGGCTGGCCAAGTCGGCCGATTCACCCAAGAAGACTCGGCAGTTTGTGATGGCTGCCTGTACCATTGGAACGGAAACGGGGCTGGATTTTTTTTTGGGGGGGACATGTCAAATGATATGAAAATAGAGAGATAGAGAGATAGAGAGAGAGAGAGTGTGTACCAGGCAGCGGAGTGGCCGACACTAGTGTGGTTTGCTATGCATGCTGTCCAAAGGGCGAGGGCTCCCTGTGCCTTGTCATCGTGGAAAAAGTGGTACTCGCCCAGCTCGAATGCGACTTGGCATGCAACCTTGTCGTCTGCCGCACATTGATCAAAGTACTGTTGCAGCCAGGCTGCGACCACTGCCCCGGATGCTTTCAAAGGGACGGGTGCGGGCCATGGATCTGTAGTTTCCTGCTCACCGCCAACGGCAAGTTGGTCGCTTATGTTGCTGGATGCAAACGAGCGCAGCAGCCAGCGATGGTAGCACACGCTTACCCTAGGGGGAAGGGTGTTCAGCATGAGTACGAACGTTGGTTTGTGGACGTACTCGTCGATAGATGGCGCTGAGGGGCAAAGCGATCGAAGACTGAGGGCAAGTTTGTTGAAGAGAACTGTCGTGGGCACAGGAAGGACCCGCTTCTCGACAACGTCAAGGTCCAGGGGGACCTGTGCCATCACCTGCGCCGCTATGGACACAAGCGACTCTTGCCGTCTGGTCAGCACGACATCGTCCTCTGGCGTCGGTGTTGTGCTGGCAACAGTGCCGACAGCATCGACCGGCGGCTGGATTCGTGCCTTTTGTGCAATGTGTTCAGCAGTGTGCCCTATTCTTTCTGGCTGGAAAGACTTGCCTGGTCGAGCAATGTTGCGACGAAAGCCAGGGCTTGTGCGTGACCCGATGTGCTGTCTCTTTTCCATTCGGCGATCTAGGGCTCGATGAGGGTCCTGTTATCTTTACAGTACAGTACCTGGCTCTCGAGTTGCCCCTTGTCCCACAGAAGCGCACCAATTGCTGAGAACTCGCTCATGTTTCGTCCCCCGCCCAAAGTGAACTTTCTTTTCGTTTCTTTTTTTTTTTCTTTCTTCTTCTTTTTTCTTTTCTTTTCTTTTTTTTCTTTTTTTTTTCATGGACTGAAATACACACTATCATTCTGCGGTCGCGGCTGCGACTGCCGCACCGCCAGCGTCACCAGCATTGTTTTCCATGACGACACGCAACACATCCGCAGCCAGAGGGATGAACAGGTACTCGATGTTGTTGGTTCGCCTTGTTTGAATAATCTACGCACAATTTGATGAGCAAGAAAGTATTTTCTTTTCAAAAAAAAAAAAAAAAAAAAAGAAAACAAAGCGTACGTCGTGATCCTTAAACTCGACAAGGTGGGTCCGAAGGGTCTGATCGTTGCTGACAAAGAACTCTTCACGGCACATCTGGTAGAGAGTTTCAAAGGTGAGTCCAAGAGTCGACGTTTCCTCATTGGCTGCTGCAGCGGCCGACGACCCTCCACTGTTTTCGTTAGTTGACTTGGCGAGCTCCTCTTGGGCGATTTGGTGCTGAGCCAGCAGCGTAAAGATGCCCTTGGCGTTGGTTGTGAGCGACCGCAAGACTTGACCGACAGAGCGAGATGTCGGTTTACCTCGAGTGCCTACGCACATTGTTTTATCAATAAATATTATACCCCCGATACGTACCGAAGAGGGATGTTTCGTAGGACGTCTCGGCATCGTAAAAGGCAAACGTCGTCAGGTCATGCCAGACAAAGCTGTAGCGCGAAGTCATGACCGAGTCCCACATGATGCCTACATTGATGTGGTCGCACGAGGCAACGACGTGGATGTTGGGCGCAGCCGCAAGCTTACTGAGGATGGTCTGAACTTTGGAGCCGCGCATGGATGGCCCGTCGATCGAGTGGACGAGGACGATCATCTTGTTCTTACCGCGGGCGGGAAATTGTTTGGCGATCGCTTCCGCGTGCTCTAGGTTGTTCCGGAAAGTTACACGCTCGCCGAGCACGCGTTCGGTGATGCTGCACAAGACCGTCTTGATCGACAGGTTTGGAAAGTACCCATTTATGACCACGATTGGCAGGTGACCCAATTGCTGCAGGACCATAAATTTCAATAAAAAAAATATTCCTCTGATAAACTTCTCGTTTTACCTCTGTAACGAATCGTGCAAGCAACGTGCGCTTTGAGCCAAAGCCAAAGAATAGCAGATTGCAACCGAGACCGACCTCGGTTTTCCAGCGACTGAAATTGGACTCGTGGAGCTCAACGAGTTCTTGTCGAGACGCCGCGACTATATAAATATATATTTTTTTGAATTTGTAAAATAACATTTGGATGATGCAAATGTAAAAAACAAAAAACATACTGGGATCCTTGAACCCGCGAAGGGCTTCGTGGATTTCCTTGTCCTCGATGTGTGGCAGACGGCTCATGGTGAAATCCGACGTGCGCGAGGCCAGTTTGCGTCTGGAGAAATAGTCGAGACCGCTTGCATCGTCACCCAGTGGTATGCCATCATCCTCGTCTTCTTCCTCGTCTTCCCCTCTCCTTCTAACCCCGGTCCCACCATCGTCGCCGTCGTCGCCTCGTTCGTTTGCTTCAGCATCGATCCCGCTGAACGTACCGCGCTCGCGCACAAGGTCCGGCTTGCTGGACGTCTTCTTGCTGGTCGTAGCAGCAGCATCCTTGGGTGCGTCAGCTTTTGCTTTCTTTGGCGCTGCTGCCGTCGCAGAAGCCGCGGACGGGGCAGTCTCGGGCGTTGGGGATTTTGCCGTCTTGGCCGTCTTGGGCTTCGCTTGCTCGGCCCTGCCAACCTCCTTCTCGGTTACCGCTGTCTTTGCCTTCTTCCTCTTGGGCGCATCGGTCGTGGTGCCAGCAGGAGTAGGAACAACAGCAGCAAGATCCTCTTCTTTTGGAGTCTGGGGCAAAGGCCGCTTCTTGGGAGACGTGCTCGTGAAGCCGACCGTCCCCGTGACTTTGTCCGCAGCTGTTCCTTTTGCCGCCTGCTTCTTCTGAGGGGGCTTTATCGGCAAGACGACCCGTGGCATCAGCTCGTCTTCGTCACTGGAGTAGCTTTTTCGAACGGGGCGCTTGCCGGTGGCCCCGCGTGTGGTCATCTTGACGGGGGCCGACATTTTTGAAAATATTTCGTGTTGTTCGTTCTCTGCATTCGGACACCAAGCTACGAAACGATGTCTACTACACCGACGCCCACTGCCAGTATTGACCAAGTACGAACAGCTCTCGAGAACGTGAGGAAAAAGCAGCTCAAACTGGCGGCCGAGCATCTCGCGCTGGACTCCATGCTTGGCATTAACATGTACCTGACGTACTTATCCTCCTTCAAATAACCGATGCATGGCCTGATTAGAATGACAATCGACAACGACGACGAGATTGCAAAGCTCTTTGAACAAAACGAGGTCAAGTTTCAAGACAGGGAACGATCGTTGACCAAGCTGATGAACGGGGTACGCTGTCATTGGGGTTGAGTCTTTGTGCTGATTGCTTTCTTTTTTTTTTTTTTGCCCGTCTTTGTTTCTCCTGAACATCACCACCTCTGCTCGTGTCATCTGGCTCTGCTACACGCACGCTTCCTTTTGCCTTGCAAGCTTGTGGACTTGACAAACTCAACGTACGCCGTCCAAAAAAAAAAAAAAAAAAAAAAGCCAAACGTCTAGCAGCTCTAATGTCTCCCCACCCCCACACACACAGATCCGAGCTGTTTGACATCGCCGACAAGGCCAAATAGGACATAGCCATCATGGAAAATTTTCAGTTCTCAAAATCTGGGCAACACATCGATCATGTGATTTTTCGCGCCAAATTTTCAAACGCGACGTTCCATTGTTGGACCCCTCAGTTTCTCTGCTTTTTTTTTTGAGGGGTGGTGCAGTAGCTTCCTCTCTGACCTTTACCGAGTGCACTGCAGCCCCAAAATGGAGACTTTGCGGGAGGACCTGCTTCGCGGGATCGAGGCGTCGATGCTGGCCAAGCCGAATGTCAGCAAGCGCGTGGCTGCCAGACAGGTTTGGTTTGCTCGTTTGAATGTGGCAAGGCTGACAACAACGACTGCAACATAGAAGCGTCCAATGACTGCGTCTGTGGCAGGAAAGAAGGTAAGCCCGAGACCACCTCTGGTGGACTCCGCGCACCGAGCGAACTCTGGCCAGTCTGGTGTGAATCCAACATGGATTCGACGACCCGTCCGTGTGGTCACGGACGAGGAGAGAAGGGTACCCTTAGCATACGTTTTTTCGCGTCATGTTTAGTTTGACTTTGTAGGTAACCCACCAAGTCGACATCGATGACACGATAGCGGCCATGAACGGCCTAGAGGTTTCCCTGTTTTCAATGCCAAAACGAGTCTTGCTGCTCATCCGATAGGTAGTAGCCAGTACAAGTCGGGGCGGGGCGGGGGGATTTTGTTTATGTGTATGTTCTGATGACTACGACTATACAAACTTGATCTTTCCGAGCATTGTATCGTCCGAGCCCGCGATGGCGAAAGCGTCCGAGGCCAGTTGTAACGCGTTCACTTCAGACATTGTCTTTTGTACGGCGCCTCGACTGACAAAGTCAGATCGCTTGGCCATTAGCTTTTCATACATGTTGGAGGGTGCGTCGCGGTACGACATCTACATGTCGTTTTAAGGATTGAGGATAACAAAGAAAAAAGAAATCACCTTCATGTGCAGGATGTGCGGGGGAAGCGCCTCCGTGTCGTTAGTCAAGAGCTTGCCAATGTCCTAGATTAGTAATTAGTTTTTTGGGAAACCAGAAGAAAAAAATTTTTGCATATACCACGACGACTTGGAGAACCTTGGCGACTCTCTTCTCGATCAGGTAGCGCGAGAAAAACGCAGTTAGTGCCTTCATATCCTGCAGGAGGGAAATCCAAGATGAGTAAAACGATTGTTTGTTTGCATTTGCATACAGAGTCGATTTTGGCAGCACACTGGGATCCGCGGAAAACAGCATGCCGTGACCCACAGGCCGACAGGTAGCCGATAAGGACATCATCAAGGCACTCGTACATAAACTTGTTGAAGTAGTACTCGGTCAAGTGCTTTTGGATGTCGTTGGCATAGTCCTACAAAGGGAAAATGTCGGAGTCTTCAATTTTTAACCCAATCAAACGTGGAGTACCTCGAAAGTGGCAACAGTGTTCTCGACCAGCGTCTCGGTGTACCATTTGGGCGTAAAACATCCTTCCAAAAACGACGTCACGTCCATAAAGACGATTGCGCGAATCGACGCAAGGCCCGCCTTGGCGACGTTGCGGAATCCTACAGCACACACTACTTGAAGGGAGAATAACCTCAATGGTATACCCTCTTCAACCTCAGTCAGTCTTTTTTCGACAATGAGCGCGGCGTGGCCGCGGACGTCCCTTTTGATGCGCTCGACAAGCTGCAGGGTGAACTCACTCGACCTGGACTGGTTGTTTACGAAAGCGATGAGGTACTCGATCAAGCCAGGCTTTGCCTCGTCGCGGTTGCTTGCATACGCCGTCTCCTCAGTCTTTGCCAGGCTCGTCAGGCTCTCTTGGAAGACCTGCAGCACTTCACAGCACTCGAGGATCACATCCATCACGAGCTGCTCACGACCACTCGTCGAGGCCAGATCGACTTGCTGATTCAGCATTTGGAACAAAATCACAGGAGCGCTCGTGATGTACAGCTGTGAAATGTCCTTGTCCGGTGGTTTATCTCGGTTCTATTTTTTTTTAAAAAAAGAAAACAAAACCCCCCCAAAAAAAATTAACTTATTTTGACGATAATCCATATGAAAATGAAAACTTGCCTTGAAGTCGGCACTCTCGATGTGCAACATGTTGTTGGTCCACTCGACAACCTTTTCGTGAACCAATTTGACATAGTCACTGGTCAACTTTGGTATGTGCTCGTCGAGAAGGCGTGGCGCCAAGTTTTCAGGGTCGATCCCCAGGCGACTCTTGAGGTTTTTGTAGTAGCTTTCGACCCAGTTGAAGCTAGTGGACGACAAATGGTTTAAGGAAAAAAAAAAAGTACACGTTGGGTAGGTAAATACAGCATAAGGATCTCCTTGGGGTCTTTGCGAGAGCGGACCAGGTCAATGAGCATGATGGACATTTGTTGGTGGTACGACTATGCAAAAAAATAAACAAAAAAGTTGGGGCATGCTTTTATTTGAACATAAAAGATAGATAGATACCTTGACGTAAAACATAAATACATCCCAGTCCGGAGGGAACCGCGGCGCAATTTCGTCCATGACGAGTGTCAGCTCGTCAATCATAAAGTTTAGCGATCGCAAGGATGCATCCACGTCCTCGCCCTCGGTGAACTGCGACACGGTGCCCTCAAACTGCTCCTCGATTGAACGCTGGAGGCGGCCAAACAGCTTTTCGCGCAAAAGACGCGGTTTCGCACCAAGACCTTTCTTTTCGGCATTCATGTCGGCCTGTTCTCCAAACTCGACCACTTTGACGATCTTGACAATGGTCGACGCGTGACTGTGCGTGAGCGTGATCAGTTTTCCGGCGATCGACATTAGCCTCTGCAGTAGTAGCAGTTAGATATTTTTAATTTTCCCTCTCGCTTGCCTGTTCGAATTGGTCGGCGACCATCTGAACGCCAGCAAAGTGCTCTGTAAGCTCCTTCTTCGATCGTTCGCTGGTGGATGAGGC
>Ga0302227_10002658_pt1 | contig 12143 bp, 8 predicted proteins | sample II_Palsa_N1_1_FD_193525 | JGI IMG/M metagenome (GOLD analysis project Ga0302227, IMG submission 193525) | Peat permafrost microbial communities from Stordalen Mire near Abisko, Sweden - II_Palsa_N1_1 | ecosystem: Environmental > Terrestrial > Soil > Palsa > Peat permafrost | place: Sweden...
ATAAAAGGCAAAAAACTGCCGCCGGGCTGGCTGGGCAAAAATTACGCCTGCCACCAACTGGCGCTTGAGGCCGCCGGTGATTATTTTTTGTTTTTAGATGCCGACGAAACCGTTTACGATGGCCTGCTATACAGCTCGGTACACCGAATGAAGCTTTTCGGGCTGGGTTTACTTAGCTTATTTACCAACCAGCAGATGGATACCCCCGGCGAAAAATCTACCGTACCTTTAATGCATTATATTTTGCTCAATTTGCTGCCGCTGCGGCTGGTTTATTTAGTAAAGAATGCCGCTGTTGCAGCAGCCAGCGGCCAGTTTATGCTATTTGATGCCGACTTGTACCGGCAATACCAATGGCACAAACAGGTGAAAGATAATGTGGTTGAAGATGTACAAATTATGCGGCTGGTAAAATCAGCCGGGTTAAACGGCGAGGCGCTGCTGGCCAATGGTATGATCAGTTGCCGCATGTATAAAAATTATCGCGAGGCCATTGACGGATTCAGCAAAAACTTCCTGGCGGCATTCAATTATAGCATTATGGGGCTATTGTTTTACCTGGTGATCGTTATCGGCGGCCCAATGATCGTTATTATAACAATGAATTTCCCGCTGATATTTTTTATGGCAGGATTGATCGGGCTTAGCCGGGTAATGATCTCTTTATCGGCCAGACAAAACACCTGGCTAAACCTTATTTTGCACCCGCTGCAAATGATAAACTTAACCATTATCGCGTTTTTGGGCATTCAGCGCCACCTTACCCGAACAAACGTGTGGAAAGGCCGCAGGGTATGAAAGACATTTCTAAAAAAGGCATCATTCTTACGTCTATTGTTATCCTCTTTAATCTTGTTGGCCTGATCGGTTTTGCCGTGCCGGCATTGCAGCCGGTTTTTCTGAAGCTTGTACCCTGGCATTTATTGCTGATGGGCATAGTGGCTATAATAAGTCATGAGCGCTTCAGCGAAAAGTTTCTGCTGTTTTTTATACTTACCTACTTAGTAACCTTTTTTGCCGAATGGGCGGGTGTACACAGCAACTGGTTTTTTGGCGATTACAGTTATGGGCGAACACTGGGGCTGAAATTGTGGGGTATCCCGCTGATTATGGGCATTAACTGGTTCCTGCTTATTTATTGCGCCGGCGTTGTAATGCAGTACAGCAGGGTGAAAAATATTTTCGCGCGAGTACTCATCGGAGCATTGCTATTGGTTTTGCTGGATGTGCTGATAGAGCCCATCGCCATAAAATTTGATTACTGGCATTGGGCAGGGAATGTCATCCCGCTTAAAAACTACCTGTGCTGGTTTGGGTTGAGTGCGTTGATGCTTTCTGTGTTTGAAAAGTTTGATTTCCGTAAGCAAAGTATGGTTGCGCCGGTGCTTTTACTCATGCAGTTTGTGTTTTTCGGCGTACTGAATTTCATTGTAATGTAATAGCACAGGAGCGGAATTTATTACAAGTGTACCAAAATAAAAGTGGCACACCCCGGTACACAACTAATAGTTAAATCGGGTATTAATTTACTGAAAAACAGGTTTTTACGGGTTAAGTTTTTGAAAAAACAGGTACACCCTGGTACAGTACAAAGACTTCAGGCAGGTGATATAATTGGCTGTATTTCAATTAATAATATGTAAATTTATCCTTTCAAAATATAGCGCGCGGTACACTTTAGCTGATACGCTATCAGGACATTATTAGTAAATAATCCTGCTATACATTTACACTTAATTGTTTTTGCTGTGCCTATCTTGCCACCAATAAATACTTTTCACCGCTACAAATATTTTACCGTAATTTTGTATCGCAATGGAAGCTGCCTTTGTTGGTGTTGTCACCAACAATATTTTGCACTTCTACAGATTTTTGTATCGCAATGGGAGCATATAACTTACAGGTGACTATCGACCAGGACTCGGGCTTTTGCTTTGGGGTGGTATATGCCATCGATATGGCTGAAGAAATCCTGGCCGAAGACGGCTACCTGTATTGCCTGGGCGATATTGTGCATAACGACGAGGAGGTGGAGCGCCTGAAAGCCAAAGGCCTGCGCATAATAGGACACGACCAGCTGGCCGCCCTGCATAATGAAAAAGTTTTGATCCGCGCACATGGCGAAGCGCCTGAAACCTATCGCACAGCGCTTGAAAATAATATTACGCTAATTGACGCCTCCTGCCCGGTAGTTTTAAAGCTGCAAAACCGCATCAAAACCTCGTACGATTCGAACGAGAAGATAATAATCTTCGGCAAGCACGGGCATGCCGAGGTGATAGGCCTTTCGGGGCAAACCAATAACGAGGCGCTGGTTTTCCAGGATATTGCCGAGTTGGATAATGTGGAATTACCGCATAACATCACCCTATATAGCCAAACCACCAAAAGCACTGAGAAATTCTATAAAGTAAAGGATGAGCTGATCTCACGCGGCTATGAATTAAAAGCAAATGATACCATCTGTCGCCAGGTAAGCAACCGTGATAAAGACCTGCCCGAATTTGTGCGCAAATTTGATAAGATCGTCTTCGTATCTGGTCGTAAATCATCCAACGGCAAGGTTTTGTACGAGGTATGCCTGCGCAATAACCCGAATACCTATTTCATTTCCGCTGCCGATGAGCTGAAACTGGAAATGTTCAACCCCGGCGATAAAGTGGGCATAGCGGGCGCAACTTCAACACCCATGTGGTTGATGCAGCAGGTAAAGGCGGAGTTGGAAACTTATTAGCAGATAAAAATCTCGATCATACATAAAAAACCTGTCATGCTGAACGAAGTGAAGCATCTTTGCTCATGCATTGCGGACTATGCATAGCGCTTAGATATTGTTCAAAGGTGCTTCACTTCGTTCAGCATGACAATGAGATTTTAAAAACCATGCAAACCCGCCCATCAAACACCGGTTTATTCGTCGCCTTCGTGGTTATCGGCTGTTGGGTAACATCGATAGTGCTGCTAATGCAATGGCATGTAAACTTCGCCAATCCACTTTTGTACTTTTTCATTTTAGTACAAATGCACCTGTACACAGGTTTGTTCATTACAGCGCACGACGCTATGCACGGGACAGTATCATCCAATAAAACTTTAAATAATGCGATTGGATATACATGCACTTTGTTATACGCGCTGTTTTGGTACCCTAAGTTGTATGGCAAACATCATCAGCACCATAAAAATGTGCATGGTGATAACGACCCCGATTATTACGAAGGAAATTTCTTTCGCTGGTACTGGCAATTTGTGCGTAATTATCTTTCCACCTGGCAAATAGTGGGAATGGCTATTCTCTTTAATATTTTGGAGCGATGGATACCACAACGTAACCTATTGCTGTTTTGGGTACTGCCATCCATCTTAAGCACTTTTCAATTATTCTATTTCGGTACTTATCAACCGCATAAAGGGGAGCATAACAATAAACACCATTCGCGCAGCCAAAAACGAAACCACCTGCTGGCTTTCTTCTCCTGCTATTTTTTTGGCTATCATTACGAACATCACGATTCGCCCGGAACGCCATGGTGGCAATTATATAAAACTAACCCGGCAAGGCATCTATAAATGTCAGTCCTTGGCTATTTTTTGTCCGGCATTCAGGGGGATAGGGGGTTTTTAGTACATTTGCCGCTGTATGAGCAAAAAGGGAGTTTTACTGGTAAACCTGGGCACGCCCGACAGCCCTTCGCCAGCCGATGTTAGCAAATACCTGCGTGAGTTTCTGATGGACGAAAGGGTGATTGATATCAACCCTATTGCCCGTACTTTATTGGTGAAAGGTATTATTGCCCCTACTCGCGGACCGAAATCGGCCAAACTTTACCAAAAAATATGGGACCCGCAAACGGGCTCGCCACTTTTACATTACAGTAAATTACAACAACAATTATTACAACAGCGTTTAGGCGATGAATACATAGTTGAACTGGCAATGCGCTACCAAAGCCCGTCGATAGAGGCATCGCTGGAGAGGTTGAAGAACGCTTTGGTACAGGACATCCGCGTGATACCGATGTTCCCGCAATATGCTTCGGCAAGCACTGGTTCGGTTTATGAAAAAGTGATGCGGCTGGTTAAAGAATGGCCGACACCGCCGCCCATATCGTTTGTCAATTCCTTTCATGATAATGAACTGATGATAAGCGCCTTTGCCGAAAATGCCAAAAAACATCAGCCCGAAACTTACGACCATATCCTGTTCAGCTTTCACGGACTCCCGCAAAGGCAACTGATCAAATCCGATCATACGCATAACTATTGTCTCAATGTAAAAGACTGTTGCCAAACTTTGAACGATACCAATAAATTCTGCTACTCGGCACAATCTTATCATACCGCGCAGCTTATTGCGCAAAAACTCAACATCCCGAAAGAAAAATATACCGTTTGCTTCCAGTCGCGTTTAGGCAGCGACCCATGGGTGCAACCATACACCAGCGAAGTAGTAGCCCAATTAGCCAAAGAAGGCAAAAAGCGCCTGCTGGTATTTTGCCCGGCATTTGTAGCCGACTGCCTCGAAACCGTTTACGAAGTAACCGAAGAATACGGCGCCGAATTTAAAGCCCTCGGGGGCGAACATGTGCAACTGGTGGAAAGCCTCAACGATTCGCCGTTATGGATAAAAGCGTTGGAAGGTTTGGTTAAGGGATAGGTAGTTATAATCTGGCAACTCTGCCTGAAGGATTTCTACAAAGAACGTGAAATGACAAAAAACAATGTCATTGCGGAACGTGGGTGGGCTTTGTGCAGCGAAGCAACCTCATCAGCATGCTTAGCGACGAGGTTGCTTCGGCTTTCCTTTACACAAGCCATCGCCCAAGCCTCGCAATGACATTTTTGATAACACGACGCGCAAATTAGTCACAAAACAAACAACCTGTTACATATCCATCCCCTCCATCTTATCATCATTCTTTTTCATTTTCAATAGTGCCGGGTTTATGCGGATATACACTTCAAAGCCCACCGGCGTACTGCCATAAAGCGCATTTAACGCCGGTGGCGACACATTCAGCGTGGCCTGTATGCCGCCGGTAATGTTGGTTTGCTTAACTGTGCCGAGGATGCGGTTTGTACCTAACGTTATGGCATTAATGCCAAAGTTGGGGTTATAAGGGAAATCATCGGTCAGGTTGAGTTCTTCGGCATCTTTTTGTACATACTCGTAACGCATGTAGATGGCAGTTTTATGTAATTGCAGGCTATTTTCCAGTAATATGGATGGCAGCGTTTTTTCATTGTCGGAGTAATGGTTCTGCCCGTAAACTAATGTGGTGGCTAAATAGCTATCATCGTTCAGCATTTTAGTGTAGATAGCGGAAGCGGTAAACCGGTCGACATTCTGTAACGGCTCCAATACCTCCGGGCTTTTTATCCACCCGTTCGATACCTGCAACGCCAGTTCTTTAGTTGGGTTATAAGATAAGCGTACCGAATACGAGTCAAACCGCATCGGGTCGAAATTATAGCGGAATTCATCCGGTTCCCGCCCGGTGAATATCGACCCCTCCAGCTTCACATCCTTGTACCTGAAACCTAAAGTGGCTACTCCGAAGGTTATATGCGTAGCATCCTGGTAATGGTGGCCGAGCGGTGCATCGGGGTCGTCCATAGCCGAAAGGCGGTGCATAAAAACCGGCGGCCCTAATGCAGGTTCGCCCGGATCGCCGAATGAAAAGGATACATCGGCATCTTTGGCCAGCTTTTGGGTATAATTTGCGCTCAGCTCGGCAAACAGGTCGTGAGGGTGCTGTATGTCAACCAGCGGTTTGCCCCTGTACGATTCGCCCGTCTGGTACAGCAGCGGGTAACCGCCCGGCCCAACCAAAAACGGATCGAACGAGAACATGGTATTGATCGAGAACAGGCCGCCATTGCCTATTTTACGCTGGGTCATGACCATCATCCAGTCGGGCACGTCAAATTGTTTACCGCCGCGGCTACCTTCTTTAAACAAATCCTGGTTGGTGTAACGGGCAAAAAAACTACCATGCACCATGGTCATCCATTTTCCGGTGTTTACCATATAGGCGTATGCAGGTGTTTCATCCGGCACCCATGATGTACCCGAACCATCGCGGCCCATGGGTATATCGCGCGAGTACTGGCTGGTCATGCCCATTGCTTTGGCGGTATCTTTATTATAGCCGTCCGTTTTCATATCGCCCATGTCCATACCATCCATGTTCATGTTTTTGACGGGCTTGTTTTTATTCGTTTTAACGGGCTTTTTCACCGTGTCCATTTTCATGGGTTCCTGCGCCATTACAGGTGAGCTGATGAGCAGTAATAAGCAGAGTTTATTTAGGAATTTCATTGTTCTTTGAGGTTAAAGGCGAAGGGTAAAAGGTAAAAGGCTTTTTCGGTTCTTCGCCTTTAACCTTTTACCTTACACCTAAATAAAATAATCGTAAAAAATAAATTAAGAATAGCTTCCTCACATGGCTAATCCATCATGCGGAAAGAAAATACGATCAGCTTTGGATCAGATACGGAAAGTGCAGTTTTTGATAAAGACGGAGGTAGCGGTTACAAGCCTGCCGGGCGGCCCGCGATAAGATGAAGGGCTGTAAAGAAATGCCTGTGGCAAAAATTGCACAGATGCGAAATTTGCCGCAATTAGCCTGAAGCTGAATAATTTACTTAAAAACGAATGGCTTTGCCCCTGGTGAAAATCCTTTAGTTTAATGTTGATGCGTTTATTTTTGCAGCATTTCATGCCGGGCATCATCCCGGTTTCCTGGCAGCTTTTAAGGGAAGCATCAATTTTTACCGAAGTGATCAGCTTACCGCAATAGTGCAGGTTAACGGCAAAGCCGATGCCCGTCACAAGGTAAAGCAGCAATAATAATAAAGTGCCAGATCTTTTCAGCATAATACAAAGCTAACGGTTTGAGTTATGGCTAACAAATAGGTGCGCCTATAATATCCAGTCAAATAATAGCTATGCACCCAAATGACTAACGGATTACTGATGTAGAGGATGGTTGGCTGCCTGCTTGTTCAGCTCATCGCCGGATATAATGATCTCTATGCGGTTATTTTGCTCGCGACCCTGGGGGGTGCGGTTGCTGGCTATCGGGTCGGCTTCGCCCTTGCCAATGGCGGTCAGCCTTGAATCCGGTATGCCGTTATTAACCAGGGTGCTTTTTATTGCCACAGCCCTTTTTTCGGAGATGGCCAGGTTATCGGCAGCATTACCCGTACTATCCGTATATGCCGAAACCGAAATAGCAGCATATTGAAATTTCTGCATGGATACAGCCAGGTTTTGCAGGCTGCTTTGGCCTGTCGGCCTTATGTTCGCGCTTCCCTGCTCAAACAGTGTATCTGTATCAAACCGGATAATGATACCATCACCGCGCCTCACAACAGTCGACCCAGGTACAGTTTTCCTGATCTCGGAAGCCTGCCTGTCCATTTTACTGCCAATGTAAGCGCCTGCCGTACCACCAACCGCACCACCAATTATAGCACCGAGCGCGGGGTTTCCGGCTGCTTTACCTATCACAGCGCCTACCGTGGCACCCGCGCCTGCACCTATTGCCGCTCCCCGCTGTGTACGGTTAAAAGGGTTGCATCCGGAGACTAAGATCACAGCTACCGCGAATAGTATCCGGTAAAAATTCAACCTGTGTCTTAGATCCTGCATCATGATCGCATTTATGTAATAGTGTTATGACAAAGCAAATCCGGAATTGTTCTTACCACAAGCGAAATCATATAAAAACAAAAAAGGGAATACTTTATGTATCCCCCTTTTCAGAAATTTATTTTTTAATCATTAGTTGTCGTGGTTGTCATCGCCATTATCATCTGGTACACTGGCAATGCGGTAACCGGCGTTACCATTTCCATCAGTATAAGGCTGATAGTAAATGCCATTTGGCGAAACAAAGAACTTTTTGCCGTTCAATGTTACCCTGCGGCAATTGTCGGGCAGTTCATTTACAATATCGCCAACCTGCGGTGCGGCGCTATCCTGCGTTGGTGCAGCATTGCTGCCATCGGTGTTTAGTACACCATCGCGGCCTGCAACTTCATACACAACCTTACCCTGGTCGTTAGTTACGGCTTTATAATACACGCCGTTCAGCTCATAAAACTGCTGGCCGTTAATTACTATAGACCGTGCGCCTTCTGGCAAGCTTGGTATAGCTGCGCCAAGTGGTGGCGTAGTAACCTGGTAACCACCACCATCATACGGGGTATAAAACGCACCGCCATAATAGTAGTATAGCATATCATCCCAATAAAAAGGATAGTAACCAAACGGCAATATACCTAAATAAAAGCCCAGGTGCGGGTAGCCATAATAGCCGTAACCAGCCCTGTAAAAACCGCCCCGGTTATAAGCTACAGCGCCATGAAAAGCGCCGCCCCGTGTTGCAACAGCATGGCCTCCATAAGTTGAAGCACCATGAGAAGAGCCACCGTTGCCACTAAAACCGTGCGCAACCGTACCGCCACCGTGAAAGCCGCCGCCAAATCCACCGCCGCCATGCCCATGCTGCGCACTGGCAGTAAGGCTAAGGCCCAAAGAGAGCATCCCTGTTAATAATAACCCGGATGCATATTTATATAACGTTTTCATGATTATGAATTGATCTTTTTATACTACTTAGACTAAAAAAGTGCCAAAGGTTTAATTACTACTAAATTTTTTGTGTAACATTTTTATACGTGTCACAAGTAAGCATCAGTGTACAAAAACCACATTTTTCCAAACAAAAATGCACTTTTTAATAAATAAAAAGTGTGTTTTTAACAATTTTAACACATTAGTTACAAAAAAACCGACCGTTAGCTAACGGTCGGTTTTTTTATTAACCAATTTAAACCAAAATCACTTTCTTTTACTGTACCTGGAAGGTATTACTAAAGGCAGTGCCATCAGGATAAATACCTGATATAACCAGCAGGCCATTACGAGTATTGGTGATGGCATCATCCATATCGGCAATGCTGCTTATCGGGTGCTTGTTGATGCCCGTAATAACCGAACCTACCGGTATTTCGGTATCGTCGAACAAACGGCCGGGCCGAACCTGCGTAACAATAACGCCATGTGTTACATGGAACTTCGCTTTTTGGTCGCCTGTTAAAGGCATAAAGCTGGCGCCCAATTTATTGAACAGCTCGGCTGCTGATTTTGATACTGCTGCATCACGTGGTACGCCTGCATCGGCCTTAAGCGTAACGGTATACGTCTTTTCAGCTCCGGCGCGCAATACGGTAAGGCTGATCTTATCGCCCGGCTGTAATTCGCCAACGCGTTCCTGCAGGTCTGAAGACTGGTAAACCGGCGTTCCTTCAACTTTAGTAATGATATCGCCTGCTTTAATACCGGCTGTTTCTGCGCCGCCTCCCGGTACAAGGCTATTTACGTAAAGCCCTGTAGTATTGCTGATGTTCAGCTCCTGCGCCACATCAGGGTCGAGATCCCTAAAGCTGATGCCTACATAGCCGCGTTTTACCGCGCCATAGCGTTCAATATCATTCAATACTTTTTTAGCCAGGTTGATCGGGATGGCAAAGCCATAACCCTCATACGAGCCGGTTTGCGAAGCAATAGCAGCATTAATACCGATCAGTTCGCCCCTGGTGTTTACCAATGCACCGCCGCTGTTGCCGGGATTAATGGCAGCATCCGTCTGTATAAACGACTCGATAGATTTATTGGCGGCTGGTGCGCGGTTTGAGGTGCGGCCGAACGGATTTTCCTGCTGATCCTCATTACCGATAAGGCCTAAATGCCTGCCTTTAGCGCTGATGATGCCGGCGGTAACGGTTGATGTTAAGTTGAAAGGGTTACCTACTGCCAAAACCCATTCGCCAACGCGTGTATCGTCGCTGTTGCCCAGCTTTACGATAGGCAGGTCTTTAGCATCGATTTTTATCAGCGCCAGGTCGGTATTAGGGTCAGTACCGATAACTTTTGCCTGGAACTGGCGGTGATCGTTAGTGGCAACTGTAATTTTGTCAGCCTTTTCAACCACGTGGTTGTTGGTAACAATGTAGCCGTCGGGCGAAATGATCACACCCGAACCCGATGCCATCTGCACTTGCGGGCGTCCCTGCTGCCCGAACATGTTACCGAATAACTGCTGCATCTGGTCTTCGCCGTTATCGCCCGTATTATTGTAAGTAGTTTTTATATAAACTACTGCCGGGGTTACCTCGGCTGCTGCCTGCGTAAAATCAACCTCGCCTGCCGATGAAGTAATGGGCATTGACGGGTTGTTTGCAAAATAAACCTTTTGTTTTTCCTGGAAGGTCATGTTATCGGCGTATTTAACCTCAAATACCTTATAGGCACCTAAAGCCATAGCTCCGCCAATAAAAGCCGTTAATAATGTTAAACCAAACTTTTTCATATTTCTCTCACTTTTCTGTTTTTGATTTGTTTTTACTAATTCAAATATAATACCATATAGACTTCAGAAGCAATGCCTTGTTATTTACAATTTTGTTAAAAAATGTTAAACGTATGAAAAGCGTCCGTTAATATCGCCTTTTCACATCTTTTAATGTCATTCAGAACGGCATTTTGAAGTATGAGAAATTCCATTTTACCTTTTGAAAGATACCCTATATAGCATTAATAAGCAATTGTCACACAGTTGGATAGAATTACGTTTGTGTGTTGCCATATTTCCAATTAAACCTATTTGTTTTTTTGGCGGTCTTGCACTATTCACTTCTTAAACTTTTAACAGGATTGTTCAGCGCGGTTTTTACAGACTGGTAGCTTACCGTTAACAGCGCGATGATGATAGCACCCAGCCCTGCAACAGCAAAAATCCACCACGATAAGGTAATTCGATACTGGTAGTTTTCCAGCCAATTTTGCATAAAATAGCCGGACAAGGGTATGGCTATTAATAAGGCAAACAGGATCAGCTTCACAAAATCGATGGATTGTGTATACCAAAGGTTAAATACGCTGGCGCCTAATATCTTGCGGACGCCTATTTCTTTGATCCGTTGTTCGGCCATAAAGGAAGCCATGCCAAATAGGCCCAGGCAACTGATCAATATAGCCAGCCCTGAGAAACAACCGGCCAGGTTACCGATGCGAACTTCGGCAGCAAACTTGGCTGCAAAATCGTCGTCTACAAACGTGTAATCAATGGCCGCACCGGGCATCAACTGTTTGAATACCGTCATAATCTTAGCCACTGACGACTGTGCACTTAAGGCCGGGTTCAGTCGCAAGAAAAGGCAATTCCGGTCTCCTTTCAGAAAAAAGAAAGTTGGAGAAGTCGGTTTAAAAGGCGATTCCATTACCATATCTTTTACCACGCCTATTATTTGATAACTTTTCCCTTCATATTTGATCATTGCACTCAGCGGGTCTTTCAAGTCCATTTGCTTAACGGCCGTTTCATTGACCACAAAACCGCTGGAGTCACCAGCGGCTGCGGAAAAATCCCTGCCGGACAAGAACTGCCAGCCAATGGTTTTCCCGTATTCGCTGCTCACGGAAATGGTGCTGAATTCCTCCTTTAAATTGGGATTTTTACCATTCCAGTCGAAATCCGTACTGGTTGACCAAATACTCGTTAGCGGACTAGAAGATTCAGCCAGGGCCGTTACCGCACCGGTAGCTTTCAGTTCATTGTTTAATATTGCATATTTCGCCTGCATATCACCACTAAGCGGGATAGTTAGCAGGCCATTGCGAGAATAGCCAACCGGGCGCTCCTGCGCAAACCGAACCTGGCGGTAAACAATGATTGTACCGATAATTAACGCAATGGAAACTGTAAATTGCAGGACGACCAGTACCTTACGTGGAACAGCGGCAAAGCGACCGACCCGGAAACTGCCTTTTAAAACTTTGATCGGCCTGAAAGAAGAAAGGTAGAGTGCCGGATAGCTTCCGGCCAATAATCCGGTCAATAGCGTAAAAGCTGCGCCGCTCAGCCAAAAGAACAGATTAGCCCACGGGATGTGGATCGTTTTACCGGCAACACCGTTAAACCAGGGCAGGCTCAATTGCACCCAAAGGATAGCCAGTAAAAAACCAAAGCAAACCATCAGCAGTGATTCGATGTAAAATTGCCACACCAACTGGCTGCGGGCTGATCCGATCACTTTACGAATACCGACTTCTTTCGCACGTTTTTCACTGC
>Ga0302227_10002660_pt1 | contig 12135 bp, 9 predicted proteins | sample II_Palsa_N1_1_FD_193525 | JGI IMG/M metagenome (GOLD analysis project Ga0302227, IMG submission 193525) | Peat permafrost microbial communities from Stordalen Mire near Abisko, Sweden - II_Palsa_N1_1 | ecosystem: Environmental > Terrestrial > Soil > Palsa > Peat permafrost | place: Sweden...
CATAGATGTGCTTTGTAGAGTGTTAGATACCGAGGCCAAGGTTACGAGAGATATAGTTATGGATAGGATCAAGCAAAGTTGTATAGCTGTATAGACTTGTGATTCCAAGAATTACCTTCGTGGGTAGGTTTCGGCAGTGGCCCAAATAAAACAATCCATCGAAATCAGGTCGTGTGCTGGTCCTCCCCGGCGACTGAACATTTTACTGTAATCCAAGTATCAACCACCCAGGATCCCAGTCGTGCCCAAAACTAGGTGGGTTTCGCCGCTGAGAGGAGGCTCACAAAGAGGGAATAGAACGGTAAGATCGCAGTACGCAGGGTATCAGGTTGATCCAAAAAAATCACAAATATCAGGGACCTCCCAAAAGAATGCAAACGGGCAGGCAGAGCAGAACACATATCCGAAACATTCGAAAACGACTGTAAATAACATGCAAGCGCAGAAATGTGATATCAACTTCCCGAAACATGAAGCAGCTGATGGTCCGATACTGAAAGGGAGCCAGTCAACCTCGCGGCGCTGAGACATGGCGTTGAGGGGCATTCTTTGTCAATATTGCCTAGCCAACGTTTCTCTAGTATGCCCAGCCTTTTCTTCGTTATGCATTGGCTGTAATTTGGTTGTTGCTCTAGGTACTTAAAGCGGACTTCTGGCTACTGTGGCGACGGCTCTTCTTAAGATCAACAGTTCCGTAGCTCGTAAAGCAAGGCTCTCCGAACTAACGTCATGGCAAGGCAGCCTGAAATTTTCAACACTGGGCCCCTGTTCCTGTCGATCATCACGGCGGCCCACAGTGAACTTTTAATAGACCTTTCTTAGCGCACATGTGTGGCTGTGAGCTGGCTTCGCTCGTAAACGAGGGGCCATGGAGAACCCGAACAGAGGCCCCCTTGCATTGACGATACTGCGCGTATCGCCGGATGGCTAGCTAATGTGTAAAAGTTTGGCAAGAATCTAGTGATGCGAGGGCGCGAGAGAGAACCGTGTTATCACGAGAACTCAAAAGGTGAGCAAACCAGAAACAGACTGGAGTGGAACTGTGGAAATGCCTTGTGAAAAGGGGGCTGAAAAGCCGGGCTCGCCAATTCGTCGTTGCCGGGGTCAACCCAAACATCCCTGTGTTTCATGACCTCCCTCCAAGCTCCCCTCTTTAAACTCAGCTTCTTCTCCACCCTTTTTCCTTCCTGCATTCTGCATTCGCTCAACTTCCCATTCTCAGACACCTTCTTCACCCGCACTCGTTTTTCACATTGCAATTGCGACAGCATAAACCCTCAAAGTAGCAGCAGAGCAGAGAGTCAAAATGTGGTCAGTAACATGGAGCCCACGCGGCCGAGTTTAACTGTTGATTACTGACCTTCAACCACAGTGGCATCTTCGGATACATTAACTACTTGGTGGAGAAAGACCGTCGCACCATCATTGACACTCTTGTCAACGGTCTTTCACGATTGGAATATCGAGGATACGACTCTGCAGGTCTCGCTGTGGATGGCGACAAGAAGAATGAAGTCTTTGCTTTTAAGGAGGTTGGCAAGGTGGCAAAGTTGAAGCAACTCATCGAGGATGAGAAACCAGACTTCACAAAGATATTCGATTCCCATGCAGGTATTGCACATACCAGATGGGCAACCCATGGTCCACCATCTCGCCTCAATTGCCATCCTCACAGGTAAGCCGACCCCGTAAACAAGCAAGAATGTAAACACCATGCTAACTTGGCGTTCCAGATCCGACCCAACATGGCAGTTCTCTGTCGTTCACAATGGCATTATCACCAACTATAAGGAGTTGAAGACTTTGTTGACATCAAAGGGATTCAAGTTCGAGACCGAAACCGACACGGAATGCATTGCCAAGCTCGCGAAATACCTCTACGACCAACACCCAACAATTGGCTTCACAGATTTGGCCAAGGCTGTCATCAAGGAGTTGCAGGGAGCTTTTGGTCTCTTGATGAAATCCGTTCATTACCCACACGAAGTCATTGCCGCCAGGAAGGGTTCTCCATTAGTCATTGGTGTGCGAACACAAAAGCGCATGAAGGTTGACTTTGTTGATGTTGAATATACCGAGGATGGTCCGCTTCCTGCTGAGCAGGCATCCCAGAACGTGGCTTTGAAGAAGTCGAATGTTGGAAACTTCCTCAGTGCAGGCAATCTTCTTGCGCCACCCGATAAGTCGCTGTTGCACCGATCACAATCGCGTGCCTTCATGACCGACGACGGAGCCCCAATGCCAACTGAGTTCTTCCTCTCTTCCGATCCATCTGCAATTATTGAGCACACAAAAAAAGTTATGTACCTGGAGGACGACGATATTGCACACATCCACGAAGGCTCCCTCAACATCCACAGACTTACCAAGGCTGATGGTTCGTCTAACGTCCGAACAATCCAAACTCTCGAGCTCGAGCTTCAGGAGATCATGAAGGGAAAATTCGACCACTTCATGCAGAAGGAAATTTTCGAACAACCCGAGTCCGTGATCAACACGATGAGAGGTCGTCTTGATGTTGAGAACAAAATAGTCACATTGGGTGGTTTGAGATCATACATTGCAACAATCCGTCGGTGCAGAAGAATAATCTTCATTGCTTGCGGAACCAGTTATCACTCGTGTATGGCTGTTCGTGGAGCTTTCGAGGAGCTGACTGAGATTCCTATCGCGGTCGAATTGGCTTCAGATTTCCTGGACAGACAAGCACCCGTTTTCCGTGACGATACTTGCGTCTTTGTTTCTCAGTCTGGTGAGACTGCCGATTCTCTGATGGCCTTGCGTTACTGCCTGGAGCGTGGTGCATTGACTGTTGGTATTGTCAATGTTGTCGGTTCCTCCATCTCCCTCCTTACCCACTGTGGTGTTCACGTTAATGCTGGACCCGAAATTGGTGTTGCATCAACCAAGGCCTACACATCGCAATTCATTGCCATGATCATGTTTGCGTTGTCCTTGAGCGAGGATCGCGCCTCGAAACAGAAGAGACGAGAGGACATCATGGAAGGTCTTGGCCACATCTCAGAGCAGATCAAAGAGATCCTCAAGCTGGATCAACCGATCAAGGAGCTGTGCGCCAGAACATTCCACAACCAGAAAAGTCTGCTGCTTTTGGGTAGAGGCAGCCAATTCTCGACCGCTTTGGAGGGTGCTCTTAAGATCAAGGAAATTTCCTATCTTCATTGTGAGGCTGTCATGTCTGGAGAACTGAAGCATGGTGTTTTGGCCTTGGTTGATGAGAACTTGCCCATCATCATGATCCTCACCCGTGATGATATCTTCGCGAAATCCCTCAACGCTTACCAACAAGGTATGTTATGCTCTTATATTTCACTCTCGATTCATTACTGACAATTTTCAGTCATTGCTCGTGGAGGCAGACCCATTGTTATCTGCAATCCCAACGACGAGGAATTCCAGACTGGTCAAGCCGAGAAAATTGAGATCCCCAAGACCGTCGATTGCTTGCAAGGTCTCTTGAACGTGATTCCTCTCCAACTGATGGCCTACTGGCTTGCAGTTGCTGAGGGTTTGAACGTCGATTTCCCTCGTAACTTGGCTAAGTCCGTCACGGTGGAGTAAAGGATGGGTACGGGCATGCTCCGGTTTGTTTGATATGGTTAGCGAAAGGGAAAATCGGCGGAGAATCGGTTTGATGAATAATGGCTTGTGTCTGTTTTAGATATTCTTTGGCGAAGACCGCATGTACTTTAGTGCAATCAAATTTTTGATGAACGAGTTCTCCCCTGGACACTTTGCAGGATGCGAAGCATGATGTCCACAAAAAAGAAGGACAATATTCTTGTCCAGAAGTCTACAGCGTGGGAAGTATGGTGCCCAATGATCGACGTTAATTGCCTGGCGGATCATATTACTACTGTAAAATCTTGATCGCCTTTTTACAGCTACACAATAATGGGAAGTCTGGTCCAGAATAGTTTGTCGGCCGCATAGCTGGTTTACTTCGATATCTTCTTGACTGTTTCTTGCCAAATTGTTTCTCTCGACTGTTAATACCACCATTTGCTCAAAAATGGGGCTGAGCCTCCCCAATCTTGACTCCGGCTCGCCAATCGGGGAAGCTTGATCCACAACCAGTTCAACGTTTCTCCAACATCTCCTACCAATCTTCTCCCAACCCTGCTGATGACCGGGTTCATCCACTTCAGTGGTACGCCAAGTGCTTCTATGGATCAGTGATCCCGTATTGGGAGGCGAGGCGAACAAGCAGCAAGCCAAGAGGTGAAAGCCAGACGATACGGCTAACTCAACAAGGGAAGCCGAGAAGCGGATCTCCTCCTCTTAACGATCTTCCAAGAAACTTGCTTAAGCCATAGCCGTTCCTTGCAACTTTATAAACGCTACGATAACGTTTTGGTAAGCCATGTAACGTTTCAGGGACTTTCAGGCGGATTGAGGGCTGGGGGAAGGCTATATTTTGGGACCCCTTATGCTGGAGTTTTCTCCTTGAACTCAGCTTTGACTCTCATATTATATCCGACGGCATCAAGCCACACAACCTCAAAAGCCGTCTCTGGCGTTGGAATCTTCTCCATCTTTCTCTTTGGTTGGATCCTCAGCTTCGTATATACACTCAATCAATCGCTCTACTGCACTGAAGTGCTCAACTCAAGAAATCTGGGCAAAAGGAATCTCTCTTCCTGCATTAGAGAGTAATCTTGCTACTATACTGTTTATTTATACAACGAGCATTGCCTTGGGTGATATTAGCTGGAAGTACTACTTCGTCTGGATATCTGTTGACTTCATAGCTGGCTTTCTATGGTTCTTCGGTGTTGAGGCTGTAGGCCGCACGTTCGAGGAATTAGATGCTTGCTTTGAGGCGAGGTTTCCGCCCAAGGCGTCTTGGAAACGGACAAAGGTTGTGAGGGATGAGAATGAGGCATTGGGGTAGAGGTTGTGGATATGGGTGCTTGAGGGGCGGAATCGACATTCGAGTTCGTGCCAGTTGAGAAGGTATTGAGATAGGGAGACCTAATGAAATACAAGAGAGCAGTTATGAGGAGCTCCGTCCTCGGATAAACAGATTGAGCTGCTGCAAGAGAATGCTCCACAGCCACATTTATATTGAACTGCAATACGTAAATATAAAGATTTGTCTCAGCTGCACTTGCTGGTTATGAACCTAGAACTCTTAAGGCAGGGAACATAATCACATGACGAAGGACTATGTCGTTGAAAATGCTATGCATCTATTTGCATCTAAGTTACCATGAAGGCATCATGATATACGCCATTTGGACTGCTCTCAACCTTTATTTGCAATTCGCTGTTCCACACAACTCCCATAACTCCCCCTCCGTTAACACCAATTGTGATGCCAATCAATACACCTCCGCTCATCCATGATGTAGATATTCTAGTGCTCCGGCATTTGCCCAGGGATTCGAAAATCACCAATGAAAATGATTTATTTGGAGAAGCCCAGGTTTCACCACGAAGTGTCGGGCAATTCAAATTTCTGCAAACAAAGAATATGCAAGTTAATTTCTCCGATATTGACGGGGAATTCGAGAGGATCTATCTGCAACACTGATAATTCTAGTCGCAGAAGGAGAGCGAGAGCTTCTCAGAGGATCGACTCTTCGTGCTGGCATGTTTCGGTAGGCGGTCATTCGTCGATGTCGAGATGCAGGCTCTCTGTAAACCTCATCATCCAATCCAAAGTCGTCCAGACCGATCGGATTGTTTCTTGTGCCTCTCAGGCTCTGCTGGTGCTCTGCAAACATCTGACTGATTCTAGGATCATAATGCTGGCCTCGGGGGTTCGTGTGATAACGTCTCGGCAATCGTCGAGGAGGTGGGCGAATAGAGCTATCAGTAGATCCTCCTTCAATCTCGTGCATTTCATTTGCCTCGCCGAGATTTGGAGTATCCTGGCCACGACCACTGTTGTCAAAACTTTCCCCACGACCTTCCATTGACAATTCAGAGACTCTGCCATAATCGTTGTTTGTGCTCAGGCTTACACCTCTGCTGGATCTGGACTCAGTGTACGGGTTTCTGGCATATGGGTTTGCATTAATGGTACTGGCGACACTGAGGCTGCGGCTTGCTCTCGAGGGAGTCATGTCCGTATCCCCATCTCGGTCTGTGAGTTGATCCAGGTCGGAGGAATTTTCCAACTCGGAATCAGCGTCGAAATGTTCGTCAGGGTCGCGTCTCAGAATGTCTTGATAATACGGACTGTATGGCTCGAAGTCAGGATGAGGAGGATGGGGACGGTCCTCGCCCGGAGTAAGAGAAGGTGAGCGACCGTAACTATAGGGATAACTGCGACTGCGGTTGTCGTCCTCATCATCGGTGTGCAGATTTGCTTCCAGAGTCTCGGTGTTAGTGTCGCTATCCTCATCCGAGTCTTGGTCATCTTCAGTCACGCCATCTCCAGTATGATAGCCTTCATATCTGTAGTCCACATAACCATCGAGCTCGCTCTCGTTACCTTGGTCCAACGGGCTCCAACCAGCATGTCGCAACATGTCTGCCTCGTCACCAGCCTCAGAAAGGTTGGTGCTAGTAGTGGTCAGACTGATAACCGAGGGTGCAGCAGGAGGGACGTTTCCTGCTTGCCGACCTCTACGTTGTGGTCTGCGATTCGAGACTGCACCACCCTCATCAGAATCATCGTCGTCAGATATGGTAATGACAGGTCGGTTGTTGGGTTGTCGACCAGGTGCACGAACTGGCTCTTCATCATCTGGAACGACAAACTCATGAAGCGAACCCTCATTTTCTTCTTCATCACTGCCCATATCACTACCATCGGAGGGGTCTGAGGTCGGGTAGCGGTGATGGTGATGGTGATAATGTTGCACGAAGGCATGCCAAGGTCGAGGGCGGGGGATCCCTGCTAGATAAGGATGACCTTGGTGTTCCGCAAACTCAGCCTCGATTTCGTCCAATCCAGAGTCTAAACTATCTTCCAGAGCCTCTGCGTCAAAGTCGTCGTCAATGTCGCTGAAGAAGTCGTCCACGTCCAGCTCAATTCCACAATTCTCACATGCCGGACCTCCTTCATGCTCATGGCCACAGTCAGGGCATCTCATAACACCATCCGCCTCATCCCGCCATGGTATCTTGCGCGCTGGGAATGTGCCCTTGAAAAGTCCGTCGGGACCATTTCTGTCTTTTTCAACCTCCCCAATCTCCTCTAGCTTCTTCTGGTAATGCTGTTCGGCGGATTCATCGTCTGGTAATATCTCCTTCCGTTTCATGAGGACCTCGACCATCTGCTTCACCTATGAGGAGTCAATGATGCTTCTGTGGGAGGGGTTTCTGAATCCTACCAAAAAGTTCGGACCCGGCATGGCCTTCACTTTGGCACGGCATTCGGGGCAGGTCTTCTTCCGCTTGTTCGGGACGAACCAACTGCATAGGCACTTGGTACACAGCGTTAATTTGAATTAGAATACGATGGACTGGGGTGTGTACCGAATAGCAGTACGTGTGACCGCACGCCAAAGTCCACGGTTCATAGAGTAATTGATCGCAGATGGAGCAAGTCGCAAGATCTCGAATGGCTACAAGGTCGGTCTTCAACAGTCCGGCAACCTTTTGGAGAAAGTCAGTACAGGATCTATTTATGGAACGTCTCTACGCGGCTCACCTCTGTATCGGATCTCGTTCTGGGCATCTTTCCTGGTGATGGCTTCGAAGCAGTAGGAGTGGCTTCTCGACTCGCAGATGCAGTTCCTCTCAAGCGGGTCTTTCCCAACGTAACAGATGTCGAAGGCACGCTGGAAGGCGCCATTGTGTGAAAGTGTAGTTGGGTACCAGTAGCGCGGCGGCAAGGGCGTAACGCGAGGCGCTTCGGAGGTATGGTTGAAAAGGATCGCTGTTCCTCCCAGCGCAGACTCCAAGCGTCTGGGGGAAGGGGGATACTGGTCGCGTCGAGCTGTGGTCGCTGTTTGTGGCGTTGTGTAATGGAGGTTTGGAAGTTCGAGTTGATTGAATCTTTATCAGGCTGTCCGCGTCAGAAAACCGCGCTAGCAAATGGGTCATCTTACCGAGCACCAAAGCCTCCTAAGCATTGTGACGACAACAATAGAAACCCAATACAGTTTGTGTGAAACTTTCACCGCTTCACAATACCGAGTTCACCAACAATTTCGGTCACATTCCTGCTGCTTCTGCACCTGGCCAAGCTCCAAAAGCTTCAGCTTCAAGATGCATGTACACCTTTAAATCTTTCTGGTGCTACCGCCTCCTCCAACCTGATTTGCTTCCAAGCTCCCTCGTACTCTTCTCAGATTTCTGCATCAAATCCTTGCTTTAATACAGCCTCACTCTTCGGGTGGCGTGTAGCTGTGCTCTTCACAGGACGGTTGCGTGTGATCCAACGGAGGTTGGGAATTTTGGGCCTTCTTGGCTGCAGACGTGGCCCGCCGTGGCCCAACCAGCAGTGTGACATTGTGAATGCTCCCCTTCAAGAACGAGGTTGAAGAGCCAACGGTATTTCATTTCTACACATTCCCTAGTCACACTATGAAACAGGTATTCTATTGGCAAGCTACGAGTATTCAAATTGATCGCAAGTACGAAATCTTCGCTCAGTCGCTAAAAATGAACAGAGCAAGAAGTCCAATCACGACAACAAATTTACAAAAACATAGTCGTGACGTTCAAGAGTAAGGCCAAAGCCTACTTGTCAAGACAAAATATGAGTCAACGCTAAGAAGATTCGTTAACATCAACGTTGGCGACATAGCGACTCCCAGCCCTCGCATTCCATCACTTTATTTACTCGACTTTCTTGCGTTTATTAGCCTCCACGCATACTTCACCCAGGAACCCTTTTGTAACCATGGACTCCTCGACAATTTCTTTGTTGAGATGAGAAAGCGTTTTGATCTCGAAGTCGAGGAAGGACTTGATCGACTGAACATCAGTAGCACCTGCTTTCATTGACTCGCGTACGTTTCTGAGCATGTCTCGTATGCGAGATTCCGCGTTCTCAAGCTGGTACTCAACAGCCTGTCCGTACAAGTCGGAGAGATTTGAAATCGGGCGAACAGTATTCAACACTGTATCGTCTCGAACACGTGGTGAACGTGGACGGAAAGAAGTAACCATGGTGATGCGTTCTTGTCCACCAAACGCTTTAAGAGCTTGGTGGTCTATGTAGCGACCTTGGAGAACAACAGCACATCCCTAGTGTCATGTTAGAAGAGATCAAATGCGTTGTTGTATGGGTGCGTACCTTCGACGGACCACGAACTTTCTTGATCTCTCCAGTTCCGGTCCTCAAAGCTGTCTCTCCTCCAATCATACCAGTTGTATCGCTCATCATCAATACGCACACGAAGGGATAACTGTCTCTGTGCCACCCGACAATGGCTTCCTCGTCATCTTCTGTGATCGGAGCATCCTTGTTGCATTTTATTTTCGCTCCTGGAACAGACATATTGATGTGGCCAATCTCGTAATCCATAACCGGCACCAGCTCAACTCCAGCAATCTTGGATATGATAGCGAGAGTCTCGGGATGTTTCCAGGCCTCAAAAATAAATTTTGCATACCTGAAGTCGTCAATTTTGGACGTATCTTTCTCTTGTAGCAGACTTACTTTGGTGCATAACCCCGAATTTGCCTAGGGGCAATATCGGATTGGTAACTATACTTTTCCTGAACTTCGGGATCGAGGATCTCGTCTCTCATGATGTTGACAGCCTCTTCGCTAAACAAGCGGAAGGGCTCAGAGACAGCGATAGGAGAAACACCGTTGCTAGAGGGGTAGCCAATATCCTCCATGGTGTGGACGTAGCTTGGTTCCTCAAAGGTGAGATGCTTGCTCGGGTTGAAGAGCTTCCCGACAGGTGGTGGCATATTGTCACCAGCAAGGTACTTGGCAAAAGAGCGCTTCAAAGATTCTTGTGTCTCTTTTGGCGAAGGGTTGAGTCTGGGAGAGTTGATAATTTTTGAAAACAACTGGTCTGGGGTGCCAAGCTGGACATATACATCCGGAGTGGCCATTTTACTTGAGCGTTGTGCGAGTGGGGATGGCTTTTCCCTGTCAATGTCAGAAGGAAGTTCAAGTGTTCCCACAACAGAGATGAAGCCAGTGTTCGAGAGATTAGAAGATTTCGATAAAAAGAAGGGGGCTTCGAGAGTATGCAAGGGTCGCCGTTCACCAAGCTTGAAGCGTATCGGCATGACGCAACTTGGTTGAACTACTCCAGAAGATACGAGGTATCGTGAGCTACACAGCTACTTCGTTCTTGTTCAATTGCGAAGAAAAGAAATGGTTGACCCTCACAGCGAATATCCGAAGCTAATCTGGTATACAAAAGATGGCTAAAGGCCCTTGGAGCGTCGATGGGGATGTGCTTGAGAGTTTATATAAAAGTGTGATGAAAAGTTGATGATGTTGAGCAGACTGCTAGTGCTGTGGTGGACTCTTATATGGGCCTCCTGCGATAAAGTCGATTACATTGTTCTAGAGATTTCTCACTCTTTGCGTCCGCGACGTATGCAATCCGATCTTGGAAATCCGCTACAGATTGATCGACGGTGACTTTTGCACGTCCTTGATGCTTCGATCCTGTATGCCCTTGTTTCATCTCTCCTCCACACTCTTCTTGCAGCAGCATCCAAGCTCTCTATTGACTCTTGTGGCAATAACTGTGGAGAAAGTCTCACGATCTCTCAGTTGCTGTCGCTCCTGGTGAAGCCCCTTATCGGCGGCCTAAACTTTCACAGGTTGATCACTGTTCCTGGCCGTGATACTCGACGGCCGCCCCGATATCTCACACAACATCGGCTCTATAGAGCTTGGGCATGGATGGGATAGCATGCAGGGCTGTGCGGTTCTGCATCAATCTGCATGGAAAGTGTTTCTTGAAATGGATAGGACCGGAAGGTAGAGGATTCAGTCGGGGCGGAGAAGAAGTGGTAATTTACCGCCTGCGCGAACCATATGCCAATCGGGGGACTTTGCACGCATCACGTTAGTCACAGAAGGCAGGCTCAAGCGTCGTGGCCAGCAGCTTTGCACATGCCTTGGTCAAGGTAATGACGGATGGGTAAAGGTCAAAGGCCAGACGCCGATTATGGAGACACGTAGGAACAAGAGTGGAGGATATTCAGAGCAGGTGTGTAGGGCTAATGTATCAACGGCGGACTAGAGCGGGGAGCTGTCAGGCCTCCTGGATTTCTTGTCCCGATATGGAACCATAGACGACGAAAGATATCGAAACTAGTGGCAGGCTTCGCTTGCCTTGCTTTGCATCCGCCGTTAACGGACGCATAGTCCAGCCGTAAGCGCAATCATCTTTAGACGTCCGAACTTCACGAGGCCATTCACTGCCACGGGACCTATCTCTCAGGCCACATTTAGACGTGCATTTGCAGTCGGACCAACCACACATTGTGGCTGAGAGCAGCGGCCTCTGCTGTGCTTGAGATTCTGGGGCAAGCAATGTCATGAAATGCGGGGATCAATGGCGTTGCGAGAGATGCTGAGAGCGGTGTCAAGCATTCCGAATTGCCAGGAGCATCGTTGCTATCAACATCCCCTCCCTGCTCGAGGAACGATATGGAGATGCCATTGAGCTCGTCCGCGTCTCTTGGCGGAAGGAGGCTCAAAGACCTGGACCTGACAGAAGCAGGAACTAATGCGGCGCCATGCTGGGTGATGTTCGAGTCAGGACGTCGTCGCGTGTGAGATGAGTTGAGGTGAGGTGAGGTGAAGAGGAGACCGGCAGTTAATGAGCCGAAGTGTTCAAAACGGGCGAAGGGCTGCAGCTTAGCGCCACCTTCCGTGTCCCTGCAAGGCGATTAGCACCCCTGCTCTCGATAAGAGCGCCAAGACGAGCTAATTTTAGACGAGCGGAGGCTTTTCAACATCTTCCCGCTCAAGCTCTCCATCAATCACGCAGCTTGACGGGACCCTTCAAATGCCGGCCATGTCATCGAAAGACGCCCCGGAAGAAACCCCGTGGGACTCAAAGACCAGTGAGAGGTTCAACAGGTGCGTCAGAGTGCGCTCGCAACACTTCGGCCAATCTGATGTTGAGCGTGGCGACAAGTTAGCTGACATTGGTTCTATAGTAAACGACCTGGAGAATTCTTCGACCCTTGTCAAGAAGCTGCATCAAGGAGTCTGAAGTGTCTGCA
>Ga0302227_10002662_pt1 | contig 12125 bp, 7 predicted proteins | sample II_Palsa_N1_1_FD_193525 | JGI IMG/M metagenome (GOLD analysis project Ga0302227, IMG submission 193525) | Peat permafrost microbial communities from Stordalen Mire near Abisko, Sweden - II_Palsa_N1_1 | ecosystem: Environmental > Terrestrial > Soil > Palsa > Peat permafrost | place: Sweden...
ACCCACTACATGTTCGTCAACGACATGCGCCTGGGACTGGCCAACTACATGATCCCGCGGGACAAAATCGCAGCGGGCGCCAGTGGCATTGAAATGGGCGTGGTGCCGCAAGCAGGTACTCCGTTCGGTGCCATGCGCGAGCGCTTCCTCTCGGCCGCCGGCATTCCATGCCAGAAGCCACCGTTCGGTACGATGTCGGCCATCGACCTGAAAACCCACAAGCTGGTCTGGCAAGTACCGGTGGGTACCGTTGAAGACACCGGACCTCTGGGCATCCGCATGCACATGCCGATTCCTATCGGTATGCCAACCCTCGGCGCGTCCCTGGCCACGCAGTCGGGCCTGTTGTTTTTTGCTGGCACCCAGGACTTCTACCTGCGCGCTTTCGACACCGGCAATGGCAACGAAATCTGGAAGTCCCGTTTACCGGTGGGTAGCCAATCTGGCCCGATGACGTACGTCTCACCGAAAACCGGCACGCAATACATTGTGCTCACGGCAGGTGGCGCGCGGCAGTCGCCGGATCGTGGGGATTATGTGATCGCTTATGCGTTGCCCAAAAAATAGAGATTGATGAGCATGAGAAAGCCGCACAGATGTGCGGCTTTTTTGTGGATCAGGCTTCGTCGGCACCGGCCATCAAGCATTCGGCAAATAATTGCGGTACCGGCAGATTGCGCTGGCTGTAGCGACTCAACAGGATGATTTCCCGGTGAAAGGTCAGCTCGTCCAGCGGGATGACACGGATCTTTGCTGCGCGCTCCAGCCACAGGCCTGCATGGGGAATCAGCGAGATGCCCAGGCCGCATTCGACCATCTTCACAATGGCTTCCAGTTCATCCAGCTCAAGCGCTACCTGCACTTCCAGCTTTTGTTCGCGCAGGAAGCGGCTGACCAGCCGTCCGCCAAATGAAGCACGATCGTAGCGCACATGGGGATAAGCATTGAGCAGTTGCAGCGGATCATTACCCTCGACGGCATTGGGCACGATCAGTACAAACGGTTCCTTGCGCAATACCTGAACGTGCAACTCCTTGGGCAGATCAAAGGGCGGGCGAATGATGATTGCCTGGTCCAGCTCGCCAGCGTCCACCTGGCTGAGCAACTCCAGGGACACGCCCGGCACCAGTTTGCATTCCACCGCAGGAGCGATTTGGCGCAGACGCACCAAGGCTTGAGGCAACAGGCCGGTCTGGACGGTCGTGATGGCGCCGACTTTCAACTCACCTCGATACTCGTTGGCGTCCACCGGCACTGCCATGCGATTGAAGGTATCCAGGATTTCCCGTGCCAGCGGCAACGCGCGTAGACCCGCAGCATTGAGAATGGCCTGGCGCCCGGTGCGGTCGAACAGTTGTGCGCCGAGCGCTTGTTCCAACTGACGGATCTGGGCACTGACCGCCGATTGCGTCAGCCCGATGTGCATCCCTGCCGCTGCAAACGTGCCATGGCGGGTGACGGCGATGAAGGTTTTCAGTTCTCGCAGCATCGGCGTCTCGATTGATCAAAATAATTTGAGCTCGGTACAAAAACTATCGTCTTTTCATCGCAAAAGACAAGGCTAGACTCGGACAAACGTAATGCCCACAGAGGTTTGACCTGATGACGCTTGCACCTTTTCACCTGGCAATCCCGGTATTCGATTTGGCCGCAGCGCGGCTGTTCTATGGCGACCTCTTCGGCCTGGAAGAGGGGCGTTCCAGCGAGCATTGGGTCGACTTCAACTTCTTCGGCCACCAGTTGGTGATCCACGAACACCCGAAAACGGCCTCTCAGGAAGCCGCCCACACGAATGCGGTAGATGGTCATGATGTGCCTGTCCCACACTTTGGCGTGGTGCTGGGCTGGGAAGACTGGCATGCCTTGGCAGAACGCCTGCAAGCGCGGGGTACGCGATTTGTGCTGGAACCGCATATACGTTTCAAGGGTCAGGTGGGTGAACAGGCGACCCTGTTTCTGTTTGACCCCTGCGGTAATGCCCTGGAGTTCAAGGCATTCAAGGATATTGGGCAGTTGTTTGCCAAGTGAACGGCTTCAGTTCTTTAGCACGTCAGCATCATTCGGACAGTTGGCCTCGGGCGTAGTCTCAAGCAATCCTTTGGCCCAACGCTCGGCGGCGGTGTACCAGGTGGTGCTGGTGTTAGCGATCTCTTGCTGGGCCTGTTCAGAACCATTGGCAGCAGCTTTGTGCAGCCAGAGTTTTCGTTGTTTCTGATCCAAGGGGATGTCCCCCCGCCCGTAGCTATACGCTTCACTTAGCTTGTACTGCGCTTGGGCGTCGTTCTGTTGCGCGGACTGACACAGCCAATACGCAGCTTTGCGATCGCTGCTGCTATAGCGCGCGTCCATTTCGCTGAGGGCTCCATCGGCAGAGGCGAAGGCGTCCTGGATTCCTCGGTCGTCGCTCCAGTACAACTGGCTCAAATAGTATTGGGCTTCGGCATTGCCTTGTTTGGCCGCTTGTTCGTACCAGTACATGCCTTGTTTCAGGTCTTTATCGACGCCGGTTCCTTGCACATAGCTGGCACCGAGTTCCATTTGGGCCAGGTCCAGGCCTTGCTTGGCGGCGCGTTCCAGGTACTGGGTCATTTTTTTCAGGTCGGATTTGCCGAGCAGGCCGTCGCGGTAAATGATGGCGATCTCAAACGCCGCACGGGCATTGCCCAGATCCGCAGCCTTGCCGTACCAGCGTAATGCGCCTGGGTAGTTCTGCTGGCTGTAATAGGTGTAGCCCAGGTTGAAGGCTGCGCCGGCGTCGCCTTCGCCCGCCTTTTTGATCAGCGCCGTCTCTTGCTCGTAGCCTTGGACGGCCTCTACTGCGAAAGGTTGTTTGTTGTCGGCTTGTACCGAAAGTGCGGTTACCGAAGTGAGGCCGAACATCACGTAGAACAACCAGCGGGTGCAATGGGTCATAAGTAACGTCCTTGTAGCGGCTGGCGGATGCAGGATGATCCGGCTGGGTAAGAGTCTACTCGCGACGTGGCTGGCCGTGACAAGTTTCAGTACCGAAAGCGATAGGAAAAACCTAGGAGCCACCCTCATGCTCGAATCGACCTGGACCGCACTCAAGCACCATCAACGGGTGCGACAGATTGTTACCATCCTCGCCAGTTTCGGCGCCCAGGATGTGCTGTTTCGACTAGGCCTGGGACGGCTGGTGGGGGAGGCCGAGCCTGTTGCCGGCCAGTCAATTGACGAGGGCACCCCGCAGCGTGTGCGGCGGGCGCTGGAGGCGTTGGGCCCGACCTTCGTCAAGCTTGGGCAGATTCTTGCCAGCCGCAGCGACATCTTGCCGGCGTTGTGGATTGACGAACTGGAAACCCTGCACAGCAGCGCGGCAACCTTGCCCTGGGAGCAATTGCAGGGCCAGGTCCTTGAAGACCTCGGCGCCGAGTTGGATCAGGTGTTCGCCGAGTTCGATACCACTCCTCTGGCGGCTGCGTCCATGGCCCAGGTCTATCGGGCGCGCCTGCTCAGTGGCGAGGACGTGATCGTCAAGGTTCAGCGTCCTGGCCTGCGGCGTAAAATGACTGCCGACCTGCAACTGCTGGAAAGCGTCGCCCAACTGATTGAAGAAACCGGCGCCCTGGCTCAGTACCAGCCGCGCAAGATGGTCCGGCAACTGGCCCGGGCCATGTTGGAAGAGCTGGACTTCACTCAGGAGGGCCTTAACTGTGACGCTGTGGCGGCTAATTTTTCCCAACAGCCACACATTGTCATCCCGCGTATTTACTGGGCTCACAGCAGCGAGAGGCTGTTGGTCCAGGAGTACCTGCCCAGTCATACCCCGCTGGAGCGCCAGGCCCTGATCGAACAAGGCCTGGACCCGAATCTGCTGGCCAGTCGTGGCGCCCGTGCGTTTATCAAAATGCTCCTGGAAGATGGGCTGTTCCATGGTGATCCGCACCCGGGCAATCTCAAGGCCATGAGCGATAACCGTGTTGGCTTTATCGACTTCGGCATGGTCGGGCGCCTCGACGAGCGCCGCCGCCTGGAAGTGATGAGCTTTATGCGCGCCATGACCGAGAGCAATAGTGATGCACTGGTGACGGTGCTTATCGACTGGAGTGGCGACGGTGTGCACAACATGCCCGCGATCGAGCAGGCCGCCCGAGAATACATGGCGCGCCACGGTGGCAAGGCACTGAACATGAGTGCGCTGATTGAGGACTTCCTCGGGTTGATGCGCGAGTACCAGTTAATGCTACCGCCCGATCTGCTGGTGCTGTTCAAAGCGCTGGTGACCGCCGATGGCGTGCTGACGCGCCTGGACCCGCAACTGGACCTCATCGCCACCGCCAAACCGGCCATCGTCAAAATGCTCAAGGAACAATTGAGCTGGAAGATCGCCAAGCGCTTGGGGCTCGATGGCCTTGAGTTGGGGCGTGGCTTGCTGGGTGAGCTGCCGCAACTGACGCGGCTGCTGGTCAATCGGCTCAAGCACGGCGTGCTGGACGTGCGCATGGACCTGCCGGGGCTGGAGCGCCTGGAGCGTTCCTTGCGGCTGGCCTCGACAAGGCTGTCCCTGGCATTGCTGATCAGCGCTCTGGTGATTGCCTTTGGCCCGCAGATCGCTGCGGCGGGGCCGGTCTGGATGGGCTTGCCGATGTTTAGTTGGCTGGCGGCGATTGCCACGTTGGGCGGTCTGCTGGCGTTCTTGTTGAGCTTGTTTAAAAGCTCTTGAACCCTATTGCGCAATAGGCGGCGTTACTTTGAAAAATAAGTATCAACGCCTCTGCCGGGTAAGATGACAGGCGCCCTGAAATAACTACCTTGACGGGGCGCCTTTAGATCATCGATAGACTTTGCGATAGAGACCAGTCGCTCAAGGCGCAGGATCGAGCTTCTGTATTTTTGAAAAATAAGTTATCGCTGTAACACACCCCAGCAAAGACAGCAGCGTACTGATGGTCAGTATCACTGCATCGTGGCCTTCGACCTGAGGCCAGCCAATGACAGAAACCGCCACCAGGCCCACCGAGAAAAGGACTGCCAGCCCGATGGCCACCGCTTTTCGACCCGCTATAGGGGCTGCCGCAGCCCCAGCATAGGTCAGTGCGAAGTAAATAAAAAAAGGTATAAAAGCAATCAGGTAAGAGCTTATTAGATCAGGCAAGACTTTTTGAAGAAGCATTGCAAGTGTGCCGAATGCGAGGCGAAACACCAAAAAAGCCACCAGGACCGCGGGCACAATACTTGCCCATCGAGCGACAGGTGGCCAACCAGCCATAAAGTTAAAGCCATTACTTTCGTCAAACATTGGTTTTTTGATTTTATCTTGTGATTTTATCATGTCAAAAACCTCAATATATTGAATGTGTAGAGTGCGCAAAACGCGAAGTAAAGTAAATACAGGCGTTGAGTCGTACGAGAACGGGATGTGGCCTTTAACTTTTTTCAAAAAGCGAAGGCAAGCCAATTTCGTTGACGAAGACGTTTGATCAGCGATGACTGACCAGAAACAAAAAAGCCGCGCAATGCGCGGCTTTCAAGATGGTGGGCCCAGTAGGACTCGAACCTGCGACCAAGGGATTATGAGCCCGAATAAAAGCCCAGTTCCCATTGGGAAAACCCCGTAAATCATAGACTTTATTGTGTTTTGTTTATATGTGCCGAATAGAATTACGGCTAGTGTGGACGCTTTGTGGACGGCCGTCTGTACCGTCCATTGCACTTCTTTGCAAAACCTCTCACATCGTGCAATCACCGTTGCCTCATGAAGCCCCACGGCCTGCCTGGCCTGTAGCCCTGGTTGCATCACCCTGATGGTTTGCACAAAAAACCAACGCAAAGCCCGTCGGCGGGAGGGGGATAAGTGCTTTTTCTCCTCTTTTTTTCTTTGGTAGGGGTTTTTCGACGTTGCGCGACTTTAAGCTGGCATCTTCCGGAAAGACTGACTCTCAGACGTAAAAAAACTCACTACCTTGAGGCAGGAGCTTATGAACGCTTCCGAATGATGATGACAGCACATCAGAGGCACGCACCGAGCATCACCCGCCAAGAATTTCTAGCGGACTACGCTCAGGCCGAATTTCTAGCGGTCTGAAACGAAGACAGGCGCCAAGCTTCTTGATGCCACATTGCTGCTATGACAAGACTAAGAATTGTCTGATTCCAAATAGCAATATTCATATACAAGATATTCGCCAAGAAAATCTGTGCTGATAGATATCAGCATCAACCGCTACAGAATTCAGGCATCTAACTTTAATGAGTTACGCCCCCCTACCGCTACAAGATAAAATACAGCGCTAGTTATTTTATAGGAGCTCTACTTATTATTGTCCTGTCAGCAGCATTGGCCGCCTGCTCATCTAAAAGCCAAACAGATGCCCGTCCTGCCTCACATGCCGCCCAGGAAGAAATCAGCTTTGAGGACCTCAAAATAAAATATAAGAAATACTATCTAATCCTTCTTGAAAAGCAATTTATACAATGAAATCACTACAGCTTGCACTGCTCTTCTTCTTGTGCGCTGCAACATTCAACGTAGCAGCAGTGTGCAGCTTCTACGACGGGCACGCGCAAAGCACAGTAGCAATTAACATACCCAATAACATATCCATTCCCAGGGACGCCCCTAACGGTACAATAATTTACGAAAGCGCCAGAACAATAACTAACAATGTCTCTAGCTCATACAAATGCACAAGCGATTTCATGAGAGGAATTAAAAACAATGTTGGGGTCGACACCGCTACTAAGTTACTCGCTATAGGTGATACAGGAATCGCTTGGCAATGGATTCTAGGGGAGGGGGAGGGGGTCAGCGGAGATCTAGGTGGCGATATGAAGACAGCTGGCGGCTATGGGTTCAACGGGGTATCTCATCGGATACGTTTGGTAAAGGTAGGAAATATAAAAGCCAATGCAAAAATCCCAACTGGGATACTTGGATATTATAAAGCAGGCGAAGTACTCCCCCTCGCCATGACAACCAATGGTATGGTAGTCGTAGCCCAGTCTTGCGAAGCACCGGACGTACAAGTCAATATGGGTGAGCATAACCTAAGTGCGTTTTCAAAAAGCGGTTCTCATTCAATCCCGACCAGTTTCAATATTGAACTAAAAAACTGCCCGGCCGGAATAAAAAAAGTAACATATAGCTTGACGCCAAGCCCGGCAAATACTGCCTGGAATGTAAGTCAAGGCATTGTCGCACTTAACAAGAACTCAACTTCCAAGGGGATTGTGCTGCAAGTGATGGATAGCCAGAACCAGCCTATGGAGTTAAATAAAATTTATACATTCAATGACTATTCTTCTACAGGAGGAAATTTCAATATCCCGATGGCCGCTCGATACTTTAGAACGCTCCCAACTGGCGGTGCTGGCGAACATGATCGGGGAATGAGTGCTGGGACAGCTAACACCGAGATCGCATTTATTATGAGCTACCTATGACGCGAAATATAATTATGTGAGCGGCGCCGTAGAGAATGGTTCAGCCATTGAGTTGCTTTGCCAATCGAATTAATTCACCCGGTAATATCGCCCGCCAGTAGCGCCTTACGCAGCTCATTGGCGTTGCCTGGACCGATTAGCCGTTGCACAGAGGGAAGCAAACGGTAGCAGCCCACTGGCCATCCGGCATTTGCCGCCGAGCTTGTTCATACCAGCCCTTCATTTTGCTGATGTTGAAACCGCGGTTGCGCTGTAGATAGGCGTCAGCAGTAGCATTCGGATTTAGCTCTGTGCGGGGGAAGCGCTCACTGAGGTTTTCGAACAAATAGCTGTAGCGCTCGCGGGTTTTCTCTTCGTGCTGGCATTGATTCAGACGGTTGCATTTGAGTTGGTACGGCTGCTTGCGAGCGATGTACAGGGTGCGCTCCCCACAGCCCGGGCAGACGCCCTTCTGCAGGTACTTGTCGCCAATGTCTTTGAAGTCCAGGTCGTGGTCATGCTCCAGGGCGCTGACTACTTCCAGGCGGTAGATGTCTTCGAATTGCATATTCCGAGCCTCAGCGCTTTGAGGTGGTCGGGTTGGCGGCCACACGCTCAGCCTGATCTGCTGCTTCAATGGCCAGAGCCTGGCGCGCTCCGTCCCGAAAATTACCGCGTTGCTCTGACTGTGGACGCTTTGTGGACGTTATATCTCTTGTGAGATGTTTTACGTGACAATAACCAGTCGCTAAAAAAGACGAAAGCCGCGCAGTGCGCGGCTTTCAAGATGGTGGGCCCAGTAGGACTCGAACCTACGACCAAGGGATTATGAGTCCCCTGCTCTAACCAACTGAGCTATAGGCCCTCAGTAGGTCGCGGATTATAGCGATGGTTTCTCCGCGGTGCTATCCGAAAAATCCGAAAGGGTCATGTGAAGGAAGGTGGCGGCGAAGATGTCGGGGGGCAAGGGCAGGCTGACGATGTAGCCTTGCATCTGTTCACAGCCTTCGGCAGCAAGGAAAGCTTGCTGGGCAGGGGTTTCCACGCCTTCGGCGATGATGGTGAATTGCATGCTGTGGCCAAGGGCGATGATGGCCCGCACGATTGCCACGTCGTGAGTGTCGTCGGGCAGGCCACGAACAAAGGACTGGTCGATTTTCAGGAAATCCAGCGGCAACCTTTTCAGGTAGCTGAGGGATGAGTAGCCCGTGCCGAAGTCATCGATGGCCAGTTGCACGCCCAGGTGTTTGAGTTGGTGCAGCACTTCCAGGGTTTCTTCGGCCTGGCTCATGATGAAGTTTTCAGTAATCTCCAGTTGCAGGCAGCCTGGCTCCAAATGGTTGTCGTCGAGCAATTGCTCAATGCGGCCCAGCAGGTTGGGGTGGCGCAATTGCGCGCCGGCCAGGTTGACCGAGAGTGGGCCGAAATCATCATAGGACTTTCTCCAGGCATGCATCTGCTGGCAGGCCTGTTCCAGTACCCAATCGCCAATTTGCAGGATCATGCCGTTCTCTTCGGCCAGGGCAATGAAGTGCTCAGGCGGTACGTCGCCGAAAGCGGGGTGACGCCAGCGGATCAGTGCTTCGGCACCGATCAGTTGTTGGGTATCGAGGCTGAGTTTCGGTTGGTAGTAGAGAAACAACTCTTCGCGTTCGATTGCCCGCCGCAGTTCGTGTTCCAGTGCGAGTCGTTCGTTGGCCAGGGCGGTAAGGTCCCGGGTATAGCTTTCGACGCGGTTGCGGCCCTTGGCCTTTGAGCGGTACATGGCCGCGTCAGCGTTTTTCACCAGGGTGGCGACGTCGACACCATCTTGTGGGTAGAGGCTGGTGCCGATGCTGGCGCTGATAAAGAACTCGTGTTCGCCGGCCTGGAAGGGCAGGACAAAACAAGCCAGCAGCTTATTGGCCAGGTGTTCGGCGTCGCTGGCGTGTTGCAGGTCGGGAAGCAGGATGATGAATTCGTCGCCTCCCAGGCGAGCCACGGTGTCGATGTCCCTTAGTTGGTCTTTGAGGCGAATGGCAATGTTCTTGAGCAGCAGGTCGCCGATCGGGTGGCCGAGACTGTCATTGATGTGTTTGAAGCGGTCGAGATCGAGAAACAACACGGCGCCCTGGCTGCCGGTGTCATGTTGGCTGTTGAGGGCAGTTTGTAGCCGGCTTTCAAATAAGGTGCGGTTGGGCAGGCCGGTCAGTGGGTCATGGTGAGCTTGATAGTCGAGACGCGCCTGGGCGTGTTTCAGACTGGAGATGTCGGCAAATACGGCCACAAAGTGGGTGATCATTTGTTCGCGGTTGCGCACGGCACTGATGGTCAGCCAACTGGGATATACCTCGCCGTTCTTGCGGCGGTTGGAGATCTCCCCTTGCCAATGGCCATTGGCGGTCAACTGGTGCCACATAGCCGCGTAGAAGGCGCTGTCATGCAGGCCTGAAGCGAGCAGGCGAGGGGTGTGACCGAGGGCTTCGCTTTCGCTGTAGCCGGTGATTTCGCTGAAGGCTCGGTTAACGGCGCTGATGTTTTGCCGGGTATCGGTGATCAGTACGCCTTCGGCGGTGCTCTCGAATACCGTGGCGGCCTGTTGCAGTTTTTCCTGCATCACTTGGCGTTCGGTGATGTCGCGGGCGATGGTCAGTATGCAATCTTCGTCGCCAATGGGCAGCGGGCGGCTGGACACTTCGCATAGGCGTATCTGGCCATCGTTGCGACGGATATGGCAAACGAAGTCGCGAACAAAACCATCGCGGTGCAACAGTTCGAGCATGTGCTTACGCTCGTTCAGGTCCACCCAGATGCCGAGGTCGAGGGTCGAGTGTTCCAATGACATGACATTGTTGAAGCCCGTGATACGGCTGAAGCCTTCGTTGGCTTCAATCAGCAGGCCATCCCGTTGCCGGGTCAGCAGCAGGCCGTCGGGGGAGGCATGGAAGGCCTTGGCGAATTTTTCTTCGGAGGTTTGCAGTCGCTGCTGGGTTTCCTTCAACTGAGTGATATCCCGTACCACGACCACCAAGGCTTCGGTGGTGTCGAGTTGAAAGGGTTCGGCAGAAACCAGCCCGGTAAAGGCTTGTCCGTTGCTGCGCAGGAACGGCATTTCAAGGTTGCGGATGCTGGTGGTCTGCACCCGTTGCAGCAGGTCGAGACCTACGCCCTGGATGCCCCAGATATTCAATTCAGCGGCGGTTTTGCCGATCACGTCTTCAGCGCTGAGGCCGATTTGATCCTCAAATGCCTTATTGACCTCCAGCAGGCAGCCGTCGGACAGTCGGGCGATCACCAGAATGTCCGGGCATTGCTGGAAGACCGAGGCGAACTTCTGCTCCGAAAGCCGCAAGGCCTCCTCGGTGCGCTTGGCCTCGCTGATGTCGATCATCAGTCCGCGCATGACGGGCTGATGGCCGTGTTCGATCAGGCTGACAATATCGCGTACCCACAGGCAGCGGCCATCGGCGGTGATGACCCGGTAGTCGAGGCTGTGGTCGCGCTTGGCTTGAGTTTCGCGGTAGCAGAAGGTTTCGGCGCGGGTCAGGTCAGCAGGGTGAATGATGTTGTGCCAGAACCCGGGCACCAGCCAGTGAGCACGGGGATAGCCCAGCAGTTCCTCGGCATGGGGCGACACGTAGCTGTAGGTGAAATCGCTGACACTGGCTTCCCAGGCAATGGCAGAGAGACTTTCTACCAGGCCACGGTAATGGTATTCGCTACTGCGCAGTTTCTGTTCCAGGGCAACTCGGCGGGAAATCTCCGAGCTGAGGCGGCGATTGATCCGAATGACAATGGCCAGCACCGTGCTCAGCAGCAGGACGGCGGGCAACCCATATATCAGCACGTCGTTCCAGAAGGTGCGGTGATCAATGACGTTGCCCACCCAGTGTTGCTGGATGGCTTCAGTTTCGGCGGGGGTCAGGTCAGACAGGACTTTATCCAGAATGCCCACCAGCATTTTGTTATCTCGAGGTACACCCATCGCCAACTGGTAGCGGTAAGGTGTTTCGCCGCTGACATACAGGCCCTCGAGTTTCAGTTGCCTGAGGCTCCAGACGCTGGAGGCAAGATCTCCGACCACTGCGTCTACCTTGTCGGTGGCCAAGGCCTGCAGCGCTGAACTGACATTGGGCATGGCCACCAGGTTGAGATCGGGATGGTGTGTGCGCAGCAACTCGTGGGGCGCGTAGTTTTCCACTACCGCGATCTTCAGGCCGTACAGGTCCTTGAGGGTGCGGGGTTGGGCGCCGCCTTCATGAGCGAGGATGACAATGGGGAAGTCGAGGTAGGGTCGAGTGAACGACAGGATGCTTTGGCGTTCCGGTGTGGACATGATGCCGGGTAGCAGGTCGATCTGGTTGTTCTTGGCCTGCTCCAGCACGGCGCTCCAGTTGACCGGCTCGACTGGCTTGAGCCTGACGCCCAGGCGATCCTGGATCAGGCGCACATAGTCGGCGGCCAGGCCTTGGTAGCGACCATTTTCGTCGCGGTATTCAAAGGGCGGCCATGAGGCGTCCACACCCAAGCGCAACTCCTGATGGTCCGACAGCCAGCCACGCTCTTCATCAGTGAGAGTCAACGCGCCAGCCGTTGCGGTCCAGGTCAGCAGCGACAGCAGAAACACGGTCGGCAATCTGGGCATAACGGTCTCGTTATGGCACGGGGAATGGTTCGAGTGTAGACGGGCATTGCGGGGGAGGTGGGGCGGGGAGGTTTTAATCTGCACAAAGCAAAACCCCCAGGCCTTGGCCTGGGGGTTT
>Ga0302227_10002663_pt1 | contig 12121 bp, 11 predicted proteins | sample II_Palsa_N1_1_FD_193525 | JGI IMG/M metagenome (GOLD analysis project Ga0302227, IMG submission 193525) | Peat permafrost microbial communities from Stordalen Mire near Abisko, Sweden - II_Palsa_N1_1 | ecosystem: Environmental > Terrestrial > Soil > Palsa > Peat permafrost | place: Sweden...
CACCTACAAGGGTGCCATCACGTGACTATGTGTGATTTTCGACCCCGGCAGAAGCACTACCCTTTTAAAGCATTGGGCTGCGGACACTTTTTGAGTTTGATTATGATTCTTCGAACTTTGATAACTTCAAAATTGCGGGCTGTGCCTTAAATCAAGCCTTATGGCGGTTTGTGAGACAACGACGATCTTCGCTTGCCGCAAGTCTGGACGACTGACATAACAGAATTGTCAGAACAGAGGCTCTACTGGTGGATCTATCTGCGAATCTCATGTTTGGGGGCCGTTCTATGCCGATCACGACCCCTCACGCCAGTCTAAGGGCTGAAGTCTACCTCCCAGATAGCCTTGTTACTGGTGCCTAACCTTTCTCACCACTCAACCCACTCATTGGCGGCTTTCTTCGACATAACTGTTTATTGTGGCTATGCTCAATCTCTTGCCCCTTGAAGTCTGCTTCACAATCTAGTTATCCGTATCTGCTGCAAAAGCCCTGTCCGAAAGCCCCGTCTTTTGAGATGAGACCCGAGTGGAAGTCCAGGAATTGAATGTCTGTTTCCTGAGGAAAATGGACCCTATAAGTGCTGCTGGTATTGCCTTGAGTGTTGCCTCGCTTGCGGGCCAAGTCTTTACAGGATGCATCCAAGGTTAGGGTCCTCTAAACCGAAATCCTGCAGCACTTACATTACGAGCAGGTATTCAATTCATTGTTACCGCCAAAAATCTACCCGAGGACTCAAAGTATTTGAACTTGAGACTGCGGATGGAACAGCAACGGCTTTTTGCCTGGAGTGAAACGTCAGGCCTACTTGATCTCCAGAACAAGAATAACCGCAAAGTGCAAGAGTCAAACACCTTTGTGATTCATCGAACGACAATTCTTGACCTTCTAGTTCAGATTCAATGTTTGTTTCAAGAGTTTGAGAAGGCACAGAAGAAGAATTCCCATCTGATAGTCGTTCCGGAGCCTGCGGGCTCGGATGATGAATTTCTCCAAGATCCGGCCAAAGATGCCTCTACCGCACATGTCCCCTTGCCGGAACGACGAAGGCACTTTATCATCAAAGCCATGAAAGCTGTAAAGTCTAATACAGAAGACAGTCTCAGTGAGGGCAAGCGAAGACTTAGATGGGCAGCATTTGACAAGGATGCTTTTGAGGATCTTCTCCGGCGCTTCTCGACGTTGAATGACAACATGACAGATATTCTAGATGCTCGACTGCAGACCGAGATTCATCGGACAACCCAAGATACGAATCGAGGCGTTCTACAGCTCCACAAAGATCTCTCGTCTCTCCACCGGCTTGTCATGGCTTTGGATATTAAGATGCAAGCTCATGCCTACCCAGTCCCTGCGATTCCTCAGTATGGTCCGGCTAATGATGCTTCTGGGCTTCGCCTCCTCACGCAACTAGCTAAATTCAAAGCCTTCAACGAGTCTTTGGAGAATGAAGGATCTGCTCCATGGGATGATGCAACAGCGCTGGTTCTCAGCCTTGGCCACCCAGATGCGGAAAAAGCCAACACCAAAATCGATCGATCCGATATCTTGCTGGAGCCGGTGGACTCGGGAACGACTCCAAGTGCAATACGTTCCGAGGCATTGTACAAACGGAACGGAGATGTTTCTCGACGGGTTTGGATTGAATGGAAAGATTATGACTACCAAATGCCAGGGTCCCCATCACCGCCACCTCTCATCGTAGATCGAGTTCAAAGACTCGCTTCTTTGCTTCACCACAGACCAAAGCCAGAAGCTTTCAGAGTTCCACATTGTTTGGGATATTTCGACAACGCGAAGCGGCAGAGCGATTCAGGTGCTGACAGCGAAGGCGACGACGACGTAGTTGACGCTCGTATTGGCTTCGTTTTCGAGAAGCCAAATGACGAAGATATATCTCCGGACACGCCCCCAATATCCCTTTTTGACCTCATTAAATTATCACCAAAGCCTCGAGTAACAGAAAGAATCCACGTTGCTCACGCGGTCGCGCAGAGCCTGCTCTACCTCCACACCGTTGATTGGTTACACAAGGGCCTACGTTCTCATAATATAGTTTTCTTCCCTGTCACCACGAAGTCGAAGCATGGAACAAAAGCGAAAATAGTTTATAGCAAACCTTACCTCTCCGGGTTTGAATTTGCGCGTCCTGCAAGGGCAGATGAGCAGACTGAGATTCCTGGCGATAACGGTGCCTATAATTTATACAGGCATCCACACACTCAAGGGCATGGCTTCGGACCGAGAGAATCTTTCAGAAAATCTTTCGACATCTATAGCTTGGGGGTGGTGATGGTTGAGCTCGCACACTGGAAGACTGTTGATCAGGTTCTGGGACTCGAGATTGAGGAAAAAAGGATGAGGACTATGAACAGGGTCAGAGAGATGCTGTTGGATGAAGGCAGAATGCAAGAATTAGGCGCTGCTATGGGAGGGATGTATGAGATTGCCACCGCAAAATGCATTGCTGGAGGTCTAGAGTTAGGCATTGGAGAGATGGAGGATGAGAGGAACGATGCTGTAGCGGCGAAGCTGTCGATGGTGTTTTATGAAGATGTGGTGAAGAAGCTTGGGGATGTGAGGGTTTGAGAGTCTACTTTCAATGATAGCCTTGGAAGAAAAGTTTCCAGGCGGGCGGCGGACCACCAAAGCTACACTAATCTTCGACGTCCTATAACCAAGCTGGACAATGAGACTAGAGGCAGTTCAAGTGTTGCAAAGCGCTGTGAGACATTTGTCGAGAGCAGACTTAGGGAACACCCGGAAATGAAGTATAAGTATTTGACTGTCCGACATCGACTTGGGACATTGAAGGTCAGTGGTGCTTTTTCTGCCCATAGCGATCCATGCTCTCGGTGTCATCTTCGTTTGTTGCACGGGGAGTAAGACGGCCCTTGCTGGTGTTCCCTCAGACGGGTTCACGTCGCACCAAATGCAGAGCGGAGAGCAGCCGCGTAATTTTCAGCACACCGAACGCAGATCTGATCACTGATACCTCAGACCTTTATAACTTCACAAGTCCACAGGATGAAAAGCGGCGTTTTCAATGGGGGTTTTAGAACAGGCACGCAGACGACCCTTGTAAGGAGAACATTTTGACTCTCAACTTAAAACGTTGCACCTCCAAGATCAGCCGCGAATCAATAATTATGGAGATACAAGCCTTAGCCTTGTGTTTCCGCTCCCGTCCGAAAAGCAAACCTCGGCGAGCTCGCGTGTGTTTCTCTTATATTATTCGACCTAAATAGCATGGGTGCCTTGCCGCGCACTCTCCTCCTCTTCGTTTCCTGCATAATCGCGAGGCCTCCTCTGTCTTGGTCGGCGAACACTTCTCATTCTGCCGCGGAACATGGAGCCTGCCACTGCTGCTGGCACCATTGCTGTGGCCGCTGCTCCCCCCAAGGCTCAGGCTCAGACTCCTCTCGAGAGCCCCACTAGAACTACTGCCACATCCTCGACGTCCCCGAGCTCGGAAGGCGACCAGCAAGGCGAGCGTCAAGCCTCACTAGCCACTACCTCCACCTCCACACGCCCCGATCAGAGCAAAGAACGCATGACAGTGCCCTCCGCCTGCGTCCAGTGTCGATCCAAGCATCTCAAGTGCGATGGCCTGAGCCCTTGCACCCGCTGTTCGTCGAATAGCTTCGAGTGTGTCTACGTGAGGAGTCGTCGAGGCTTCAAGGGTCCCCGCCGCAATGGAGCAAATGGAACGCCAAGCAAGGCCAGTTCTGTGTCGGGACCTCTAGATAGAAGCTGTCCCATGATAAACCCTGGCGCCACGAGAGGAGCATCCAATGTTCCCAGTGGTCTAGCCACTCCTCCGGATCACAGACTGCAGACTTTACCTCGTGCTATCGATCTCCCGCTTTTTGACATTGGACAAGAGCTGGTTTCTTTTGAGCCGAAGCCCCTACCATCAGGTTTGGACCTTCGAGAAAGATGTATTGAAGCTTTCTTCTACCATTTTTATCCCGCCCATCCCTTCATCTTACCCCGGGATGCCTTCTTCACACTCCGGAAGGAGAGGCCACTTGACCATCTGGAAGCGGCAGTGCGGTATGTAGGCTCGTTCTACGTTCCACAGGCCCCGACTGTGGCGTTGGGACTCGAAGCAGAACGTACTGTTTATAGTGCAGATTGTCCCAAGGATGGTTTCCGAGTTCAGGCCCTACTGATTCTGACCATTGGCCTTGATGGATACACTTATCAAGAGAAAGCCCTTCAGATACTTGTCGATGCCCAGGATCTAGCTCTCGAGTTTGGCATGAACAAGCGCGAATTTGCGCCCATCAATGGGAACGGCTCAGAAATGCTGGAAGAAAGCTGGCGCCGAACCTGGTGGGAAATGTACATTGTGGATGGCATGATTGCTGGGGTTCATCAAAAGAGCACATTCCGCATGAAGGACATACCTGCTGAAGTTGGCCTGCCCTGCGAGGAAAGAGACTACGCATCTGGAGTGAGGTCTAAGCCGACACTATCGAACCGCAAAACGCTGACTTTCATTGTAGCACATACCCCTACCGCATTCTCTAGCAGACTTTGATGAAGAATCGTTCGACGGAAGAGATTTCTGTTATTCTTCTTTTACTTACCGTATTGCCGCAATCCGCAATCTTGGAAGAGTCCTCCAATCACGCCAGATTATGCTTCCAGATAAGCCGACGATTGATAGAATTGACGCATATCTTGTAAATTGGAGACTTCACTTACCAGAGTCGAAGAAGGACTTCATCAACACCGAAGGACAGCTCGATGAAATGTTGTTCCAGGCTCACATGATAACAGAGGCGTAAGTCACTTTTGTTTTCCGTGACAACATTTGTTGATCAAGATCTAGAACCACCATTCTCCTTCACCGTGAGCACTCTGAACTTGATTCAAGTGTTGCCAGGAATGTCACGTCCTGTGCTCCACACAAACCTATCATCCCAGGCCAATCCTACAACATCCACGCAGCAAAGACCATCCAAGCTGCGCAAGATATTTCAAAACTTATTCAACTTCCGGTCCCGCTGGTTAAGCACACTCACTTTTTCACCTGTGTGGTAACGCTAGCATCTATTGTGCATCTGTCCTGCTGGTCTGTTCTAATGCCTCTCGTTCATGATGATGATCTCAAGCAACAACTGCGTTTGAACACAGGAGCCTTGAAAACACTGTGGCAAGTTTGGCCCTCTGCAGGGATGGCATTCGGCCAAGTCAAAGGCGTTGCTCAAGAGATTTATGCAGCCAAGAAACAGGCAGCTGAAGTTGGATTTTGGTCAAATCTCACAGAAGAAGAGGTCATGCGAAGTATGATTGAGGATCAGACTATTATGGAAGAGTTGGAGCTGCTTCAATAATGGCACTAGATCTACTTGGGTTTGGCTTATTGGTTTATAGTTATGTTGACGGTTTATTCATGTATTTCTAGCAGGTGGGATGTATTGGTCGGACGGGCTCTACGGTAATATAATGAATTCATGACATTTCCAGTACTTTCAGAAATCCAGTGGGCGTGAAGTGTGCTTAGACATGGGTTAGAGGTGAAGTATTACGGTAGATTAAGGTACGTTACCCAGATTGGTTGCGAAGGACTTCTGGCACGTGATAGTGAATTTTTGGTGGGGTGAAAATGGACGAAACGCGACAACGACTAAGAGATGTTAACGCGTCAATTGCAAGCCATCACCTCTGTCACTTCATAATCTACAATACCAAGAGACTAGAATCTTGCTTCAGAAGATTGGCACGCGAGTCTACACTCAACCTGCGAAGCCAATTTCAACATGGAGCCGTCAGAAGCCACCACCACGCTCCCCAGCACCGCAAACGAAGACCTCAAGCCCCTCGAGCAAGACGTCTTGGACGAGTATGAGCGCCTGGCAGAGAACATGAAGAAGGTAGATAAATTTACCTCTTTACCGCCTTTTGCGCCTGAGAACTGATTGATGGACTTTGTTGGTAGCTTGCAAGTCTCCTCGACACGATGGCGGGGAAACCGACGGCAGAGATCTTGGATGGATTACGGCAACTGGAACGCAAGACTAGTTTGGTGTTTACGTTGTTGAAAGCGAGTGTTTATAGTATTGTGTTGCAGCAGGAAATATACTCTGGGGATCAAGTTGGGGGTTCAGAAGATGGGGGTCGGTGAAGTGTGGAATATGGTTTCTAGGTGGAAACAGCCGAGCGAATAATGAGTATGGACACACGAGGACAATGAGGTGTAGGAGGGATACATGGCGTTTGGAGGATTCTTTGATACCCAGGGAAAGGAAGATAGGCAGAACAATTGCAAGGCACAGGGCAGGTTGTACTTCATGTTATGTCTACGCCTTTCTATGCAACTCCCGTATTCATACATACATACATGACTTCTAGAATTTACAATTATACACGGCCCGCATAATACACTTTCCGTACATCCACAAGCTTCTTTCCCCTCCCTCGCGCGATCTCTTCTGGTATCCTTTGCTTAAGCAACGCTTGATATGCCGCTTTTACGGTATTCATCTTGTTTCGGGATCGTGGTACTCTCGCGGCGAGATCATGGATTCCAGCTGCCCTGGCCATTTCGAAGATAAGATGTTGGCAGCGTAGCCCGAAGCCTTTACAGAATTAGTCAATATTCAATAACGAGGGTGAAGTTCAAACTTGCCTGGTGGCCTGCACATGAGCTTTACCTCTGCTGCAGATACTTTTCCTTCTACCTCTCCAAATATTGTCCGTTCTTCGTATCGAGGAATAGGTTGCATAGCACGGATCGCAGCTATTTTGGCGTTGTTTGAGGTCTCTTCTGTCTCCTGCCCTTTTGCCTCTCCAATTCCAAGTCTGCCGTTCCCATTCCCAGCCACAGCCAGCATATATATACTCGCAATCTTCCCCAATCGCGTTTGATTGACAACCCGATGTTGGACCAATATTTTGACCTTGTAGTCCATGATCTGATCCAATGTCAGGCCCGTCTGCTTGATCAATCGGTCGTAAACCCCTTCGGGATCTCGTGGGTCCGCCTCCTCCTCATGGACCTCTTTCTTAACTGGAACCTTGGGCTTATCATCACTCATAAAATTTCTCGGCAGACCTGGAGCTCTCAGATCATGGGAGTGATCTCTTGGAATTGGGCCATTAGATCCCATATAATATGGTGTTCGAGCATCTGCTTTCATCTCCGCAATCGGATCGCCGCCATGCTTCCTTGCCTCTTGCGCTTCTGCCTCCTCCGGTGTTTTCGGCGGAGGCAATGAATCCTCAAGTACCGCCTCCCTATATGCCTTATTCCAAAGTTCTGTCCTTTCCTCATGCGTCAATACTCTCCAATTTGGATCATGAGGTCCCTCGTAATGCTGTGGTCGATCCACCACAGGTCGCAGTTTACTCAAATCATCGAAATATGACAGCCGCCCAAGATCTGTGCGAATCACACCGTGCTTTTCGAGATCTTCGATATCGATGGCAGCTTCGCCAGCCTCGATCGCTCTGAGCTGCCCGGGTGTGTACTTCTTCTGCAGAGCCTCCAATTCCTCGGGGGTATATCTCTTGAAGTTTTGCGACTCCAGATCCGTATCAGGTCCATTTTCAGCAGTGCCCTCTTCGGAAGCTTTCACCACCGGGAAGTTTGGGTCTCCTTGTCGTTCGTAGAAATTAGGGGATATGTGGAAATTTCGACATCGGACCCGCGGTCGAAATTTGGATATGGAGGAGCCGGAGAGAAGACATCTTGCAGGCCGGAAGACGTTCATCACGGTCGAAATAGTCGGAGTCCTCCACGGAGGTTCCAATGGCTTGATGGTGCTGAATTATAGCTCTCGCGTGAGAGCTGCGACTTTTTTTTGGAGGTTCGGCTCGCGGTCACGTGAACGCGTACTGTATTTCAACGACGCTCCGTTTGCAAACCTTCTCTTTTCATCTGTAACATTTTTACAGTACTTTGCATAGCGAGTGAAATGAATGATATAAAGATGAAAATTTCTCTTTAATTTCATATAAAAATTATTAAATTCAACTTAGGATAAAAGCGTCTGAGAGATAGGCTCATCTCCACGTCCCGCGCCCAGCATTTTCACTTCGTTCTGATGAGGGAGTGTACCAGCAGTTTATTGTTCTTAATCAAGACAGTTGTTATCTTTCGTTCTTCATCTATTGGTTCGGTTCGTTTTGTTTTGAATGCAATCTTCAAGATTTCACGCTTTCTAGGCTTGATCCTTTTGCATCAGAAGAGTTCCGGTTCTAGCAATGACCTTTCCCCAGGAGCTGGCCCGGGGACTACTTAGGGTATCGAAGCAATATTTGGTTACTTTAATTCTTATGGGCCTGGCCAGAACACGCATTTTCAGATACGAGTACTGTACAAGTTTTATGGGATTTTGAAATCGGAGAAGTCTCCATCCATAAATGGATGCAATGTCTTCAAGATTGTGCCAGTACCCCAGCGGTAACAAGCTCCAGACTGCTATCTCGACAATTGCTCGTGTTTGGAGATCTGCATCTGCTGAGAACCACGAAGAAATAATCACTGTTTGTGCCGGGAGACATCCTTTGTTCTTAACGAGGGGGCACAATCTCAGTAGACTTGACTCTAGTCGAATCGTCTGATCTCTCAATTGGCCAATCCAGGCAAGTCAGGAAATGCCCCACATAGTCGCCTCTCAACAATCCATTTGGTCGTACCTGGGAGAGCAATTTTCAGCGACAATTTTACCTCTTGTAAACTGATGGGATCCGGTATGGAAATTCTCGAACAGGAAAAGGTTTGATTTGTCTGGTAATGACCTTGTCTCAGGCCGTAACCTTGCTCTATTTGTCAATATAGACGATGGTATAAATATCTTTAATTGTTGAAAATACAAAAAACTTACTCTGTACTGATACAGATGTTGCTACATGATGAAGTAGCTGAATAAATAGCAGCCTTCGACAGCTTTCCAAAGAGTAATTCGACTTTGATATGGATGATGCTCGGCTTTAATGCGGTTGTGGTTCTAATTGTAGGTTCATCATACTTGTAGAGAGCAACCTGTGTTTCTAATTGTGAATGTAGTCATTCTCATCAAAGGACTATGCACTAGAAGATGGATCAAGTCGTTGAGGTTAGCTTGGAGAGTGGCAGATGGCATAATTCCTGAGTTGCTGCCTGCTGTTGTCAATTCGAATTTAGCAAGAGGAGCATTGTTGTTGTTCAAGAACAAAGCTATTGTTCAGCGTCCGGACTCGGTCCAGACCTAGCTGCCTTTAGCGTTCTATGCAGTGACAAGGTGTGAATTTTGCCTTCTAGTGCGTGGCTTTCATTTGGTGCCATAAGTGCAACCCAGCTTCCAGTCCAAATCTATTGTTCGGCATCTCTATATCCAATACTTGGGAATCTGTTGATGAAGAATATCTCGTGGTCCCTCAACCGTGACGAATTACGGATATCCTCAGATTCATGTTCTTATTGGTCCAGTAACGAGTACTATTGACTTGCCAATATTCTTTCACAACTGGTGCTACTATTGCCTACAGTCAGGTACGCATATCAAGGTCATCGAGGTATTCCAGTCCGGTTGGTTTCTTCAAGGGACTTTGCGCCAAATCCTCATAGTTCACATCCTTCGCACTATCAAACTCCCAGTACACGAACTCATTCTGCCAAATCGGTCTAAATCAACGCCTTTTTAAATCCAGAGTTAGGGGTCTCGATGGCCTGCGTTCCTCCTATCGCGAGCGTATTGCAGATGGTTGGGCCAAGGGGATGTTCGACTTCGTGTTCCTTGATTTACTGGCTTGGCTCTCGGCGGTTCTGCATTTATGTGAAATGCACCACATCAAATTATTCAAGCAATTGCTCTAGGGTTTTCTGAACCAAATTCTATTGGCAGGTATACGGAGGGATCTAAGCCTCACATGTTTTCCTTTCTATTGCTTCGATGTTAGTAGGTTAGCATATGTTCCCCTTCGGAGCTCATGATCCCGAGAGGATAGCTTAAGTCGGCCCAATGCAGCACCATGCATATCCTGTGTTCATCCTGTGATGTTTTCATTGGTCAACGTGCGGCGCGAGTTGCTCACCGAGTACGAGCACTGTAGCAAATCGGCAAGACCACACCCCATCAGCCCTACGATTTGAGAACAAGATCGAGACGGCACAATCTCCACAACGCTGCGCGCACATCTTCAACTCCAAATATCCTCATCCAAATCAGATCAGAATCTCCGAATATGAATTTGGAATGACATATTAGGTTAGCAAACAATGAGGATAACCATACTTAGGGTTAATCGTTAACAAAGTCAGAAGAGATAATCTGATTCTTCTCGCTTCAATCTACAGCCTCCGCGACGACCAGAGTCATGACTGATGCAAATACAACATCGTCCCAAAGTTATGGAGAGGACCCCGCTAGGGTAGCGCAACGAGTAGCTCCGCTCTCTATAACGACCTCGAGGCCCCAAATCGATGGAACTCTTCCTGGCCAATACTCGTACCCAGCAGACGGGGCGTTTGCACAGCCACGCTCCTCGCCTGCTCAGCGAACAATGAGCGATCCGTTTCCACCACCATCCCCTGCACAACAGGGTTCTCCTATGAGAGCTACATCAGGTGAAGTGCCAAAGTCGGCTGGGTATATGGATAGCAGCGTGCGGTTCCTGAAGAGCAGCAAGGGCGATAAGAGTCCATCTTCGAGTAGGAGTGACAAGCGAGACAAGGCAAAGAGGAGGCACTCACACGAGTCGAAGATCAATGGTTACACGGAGTGTGGTAGACATGGGGATGATTGGTTGTTTGGAGGGTTTTCGGTGTCTGACTCGGTGAAGAAATTGTTGGAAAGGGACAAGAAGTCTGGATAAGTCAGTGTTCGAAAGTAGGTGCTGTTCAGGTGGGATAGTTTCTGGCGTGAACTTGGTTATGAAGTATGGTATGGTGTTGTGGTAATTTGCTCAGCTGGGAATGATAAAGCTCTACAAACAGAGAGATAACGGATTGCAGAATGGGACATATTGTATCGGAGTTTGGAGGACATCGGATTGAAGCTTAGCTTTGTCTCACATCAAGAACCAAGATTGCCTCGGGTGGGTCTTGCATATACCATTAGGAATTAACGATATCACACCAATAAAATCTTTCAACCGCAGCAAGGAACGAAGCTTTCGGAGCTTTCGAAGAAGTCGTATCACAAATCATGTGACTAAAATGTCCTACAGTAGCTTCTCGACATCGAGTTGAAGGCTAAAGGTTGTGAGGACCACGGTTCGTTCTGAATGGCTGCAATGCTGTAGATAGCGAAGAGGCAACACCACTTAAGGACAACCACAAAATGTGTGTGATCCCAGCAATGATACGCCGTGTCTCATTGAATCAACGAGATCGTACATATGTAGCCTTGCAAACTTCAGAAAGTAGATTTGATATATTCCTTGATAAGGTTGTATCGCGGCATCTTGACTGCGTCGATGATATAAACATAGGCGAGCTTGAAAAGGGGTTCCGTCGACACTTCCAGCACTTCCGGCTCTTCAATCCCCTCTCAAACCTTGAAGCTCTTCCTGCATTCCACATATTGACCCGATCATTGGTTCTTAATCCCAAAAATAGGCCATTAAAGCCCCTCGGAAACTTTCTTCTGGTTGGAGGTTACCGATTTCTGGGAAGTCTCATTGTTGATTCAATTCTCCCATCCTGCGGAAATAAACGCACTGTCTATTGCAAACGATTCTCTTATAGCTATACTTTGCTAAGTATGCCTGACTTCTCTGCTTCGTCTTGAACGTGCTTGGTTACATCGCTTTCAATTACCTCCGCAGTCTCACTCCCACTTGTCTCTGAGGGTGATGACTTCTCCTCCGGTCGAGTCAGACCTTTGTCCTTTATTAACAAACATAATGCCAAACAGGAACCCATGATAGGTAACCAAACGTAGAAGACACCCTTCGAAGCGCTCATATAAGCATCCAGAACCTCACTCCGCTGAGCTGCGGTTAAAGTTGATAGATCCGGTACACGTAAAATCGATTCGAGGATCGAACTCTTGATACTTGCAGGCAGCGGTACTGAGAGAGAATCCAGAGACCTTTTCAGAACATTAGAAAAGACAGCTGATGACAGTGCAAGCCCCAAGGCACCACCTAGAGCCCGGAGGAAGTTTCGAGCGCTGATGACTACGG